>Ga0184619_10000657_pt1 | contig 11866 bp, 10 predicted proteins | sample PLM0_60_b1_FD_133146 | JGI IMG/M metagenome (GOLD analysis project Ga0184619, IMG submission 133146) | Groundwater sediment microbial communities from an aquifer in East River, Colorado, USA - PLM0_60_b1 | ecosystem: Environmental > Terrestrial > Soil > Riparian zone | place: USA: East River...
GGAGTGCGGCCAATGCACGCGATGACCAGAGAGAAACCGGAACCCCATTCTTTCTTGCTCTCGTTCGCCAGGAATTAATGGCGCGCGAGTCGGCGTTGGACCTGATGCGGCAATATGGGCAAAAGCTGTTCTCGCAACTTTGGGCGGCTCCGCGGGTATGGATCATGTTTGAAAAAAATGCCGACCTGTTAACGAGTTCCGCCGATCTGCCTGGGGAGCCGAATGTGCGCGATTGGGCCCTGGAAACCTTACGCCTTGTTGAGAATATCGATGAGACCGCTCATTTCGAACCAGCGTCGATTCCGGCGTATACAAAAGACGGCTTCGAGCGTATCCAGAAGCTGAAGCTGACTCCAGATGAGGCGCAGTTCGCATCGCAATTCAATGGCAGCCGCTCGGTACAGCAAATTGCGAAGAACCTGCGACTCGACCTAAAATCTGCGAAACAGATGCTCTTCCGGTTTGTTGCCCTTGAAATCGTGGAATGCTGGCCAGCCAGCACGGTGGCGAAACCAGAACAGCACGGCATCTTCCAGCGTTTTGGGCGAATGGCACGACGCGACCGCTAGTACTCCCAACGCGTCGGGACCATCGCTCATGAAGAGAAATGTTTTGGTCGTCGACGTAGGCGGCACATACGTAAAACTGCTGCGGTCGTCTCGTGACGAACGTGAATTTCCTTCCGGCTCGCGGCTCAAACCGCAACAACTAATCGCAAAACTCAAGGAAACCGCGCGCGGATGGAAATTTGACCGGGCTTCCATCGGGTTCCCCGCGCCCGTGCGCAAGGGGCGAATTGCAAAAGACCCGAAGCACTTGGGCAAAGGATGGATTGGTTTTAATTTTGCGAGAGCGCTGGGCATTCCTGTGCGTCTTGTCAACGATGCTGCGTTGCAGGCGCTCGGGAGTTATCGAGGCGGACGGATGCTCTTTTTGGGGCTCGGCACCGGACTGGGATCCGCATTGGTTTGGGACAGGACTCTGATGCCGCTTGAACTGGGTGATCTGCCGTATCGCGAGAAATACATCATTGAAAATTATCTTGGCCTTCCGGGAGTGGCGCTGCTGGGCGAGAAAAAATGGAAGCGAGAAGTGGCTTACGCGGTCACGCAGTTGAGAAAATCCTTCGTCGCGGATTATGTCGTTCTTGGCGGTGGTCTTGTACACCGTTTCGTTCGCTTGCCCAAAGGAACCGAACGCGGGCAAAATGAGAATGCGTTCCTCGGCGGTGTTCGTCTGTGGGAAACCAAGAAGAATTCGCGCGAATTGAAGTGGCTGGTCTTATGACACGCGGTTCCAACGTCGAATGTTTGCTTCTGCCGTTGAAGTGCCAGGGAGGGGACTCGAACCCCTAAGGATTTCTCCACCAGATCCTAAGTCTGGCGCGTCTGCCAATTTCGCCACCCTGGCAAAGATCGTCTTCATTCTAGCACGAAATCTAGCAAAACCGATGCACCCCCTTCTTCCTGGAGCACAACCTATTAGACGCGCCAAACTCACACTTGCCGGAATGTCATTGACCCGTCGGCGACTCGCTGGCCGAATTCATTCAGCTGGAGGTTGACGTTTTCTGCGATTGTTTAAAAGATCGAGCGCAAGACGCCGGCCTCGACGCGTAGTGCAGCGCCGTTGGTTGCCAATCGTTTCAAAACTTTACCTACGAGCGCTCAATGCGTTGAACTCTCGCTCTTTTCCATTGATGCCTGTGGTGAATTCATAGATGGCCGAAAAATCCTCGGCGTCGTGTCCGCCGCGCATCGCCAGTCGATATATTTCTTTGGTTATATTGGTTAAGGGCATGGCCACGCCCGATTCGTACGCGCTTATGGATACGAGATGCATGTCTTTTTGCATCCAGCGCAATGGAAATTCGGCCTCGTAATTTGCGCTCTCCATCTTCTCCCGTTTCGCCGCGAGAAACGGTGCGACTGCGGGCATGCTGAGCAATGAATCGAACAACATTTTGCGCGAGATTCCTAGGCCCTGGCCCAACGCCATAGCTTCGGCGAAGGCGGCCATGGCCGTGCCTAACAACAAATTGACCACCATTTTCATAGAAGTTCCCATACCGCGTCCGCCGGTGTGAACAATTTTGTTGCCCATGCACAGCAGTCACGGCCGGACTGTTTCCAAGTCGGCCGGATCAGCTCCCACCCAAAAAATGAGCTTCGCTTCGGCGGCGGGGAGAGCGGAGCCGGTGACAGGCGCATCGACAAAACGAATCTGCCGCGCCACCGCTGCGGCTGCCATCTTCTTTGAGAACGATGGGTCGACTGAACTGCAATCGATCCAAAGCGCGTTTGGCCGAAGATGATTCAAGAACCCGTCCGGACGTAAAGCCGCCTGTTCGACTGCGTCCGGGTGAGCCAGCATTGTAAACAGCAGATCCACTTGATTGGCGACTTTTGCCGGCGAATCAGAAAATGTTCCGCAGGGACCGAGCAGCGGCTCCGCTTTGGCGCGAGTGCGATTGAACACGACTAATGAATAGCCATGCTTCTGCAGATTCGCCGCCATACGACTCCCCATTATGCCGAGACCAATGAAGCCAATTTTCATTTCTTACTCCCTTCTTCAGACTGCCGTGACTAACTCCGGTTCGTAAGTTTTTCTTCCCTCAATCTCTGCTATTTCTTCGGCGGTTAGATGAAGCTCAGCAGCGCCCACATTTCCTTCGACCTGCTTGGCGCTGCGCGCGCCGACAATCGCGCCGGTTACGACAGGATTTTGAAGCGCCCACGCAATCGCGACCTGTCCCGGAGAACGTCCATGGTGTTGACCGACTCCTCGTAAGCGCTCAACCAGCGCGAGGTTTTTCGAAAGCCTCGGCTCGTGGAACTCGATGTCGCGACTGCGCCAATCGCTGGCCGGCAGACTTGCTGCTCGTGCGCGGGTCATCGCACCGGTTAACAACCCGGATGCCATCGGCGAATAGACAATCACGCCAAGCCCTTCCGATCGGCAGTAGGGCAGGGTTTCTTGCTCGACCTCGCGCCGAACTAACGAATACGGAGGCTGCAAAGAAGTGATGGGAGCGATCGCCTGCGCCCGGCGCATTTCTTCGACGTTGAAGTTGGATACGCCGATCCATCGGACCTTCCCTGCTTTTTGCAGTCTAGCCATTGCAGTCCAGCCTTCTTCCAAATCCTCTGTGGGCCAATGGATTTGATAGAGATCGATCACATCAACATTCAGCCGACGGAGACTGTCTTCGCACTCGCGGCAGATGGAATCCGGCGCCAAAGAGCGATGAACGTATCCCTGTTCGTCCCAGCGCAAACCACATTTGGTGAAAACGTATGGCCGACATCCGGTCCAGGTTCTCAGCGCAAGCGCGACGACTTTCTCGGAGTGGCCCATTCCATAAACGGCGGCCGTGTCGATCCAGTTAACGCCAAACTCGAGCGCGCGATGAATCGCGGCGACGGACGCCTTGTCATCTTGCTCGCCCCAACCAAACTCCCAGCCCGATCCACCGATCGCCCAAGCGCCAAAGCCGACTGGTGTGATGAACAAGTCTGAGTTACCGAGTTGCTTCGTTTTGATGTCAATCCTCCGGTCTAATTTCGCCTTCGTTTCATTTGTTTTCACCCTCTGTGGATTTTTCGTGGAACAAGCCGTGGTTTCATCGTGATCCGATATTGGCTGTTCAATCAGCCGCTGGCTTCGGCAAGCCAAGCGACTGCAGCGTGTCCGGCGAAAGGCTCCCGGTTACGTTCAGCTGCTTGTCGATCTGATACTTTGCCACCGCATCGCGCGTCGCCGGACCGAAAATTCCATCGACTAGACCGTTGTAATAACCGAGCTGGGTGAGCTCTGTTTGGACAGCTTGGACCGTGGTACCAGCCACCGGCACACCATTAGCGGGCGCAGTGTTATCGTCCGGCTGAACGCCAGTGTAGTAACCATACGGATAGGCATTATCAGGCGCGGTGTTATAGTCCGGCTGAACGTCAGTGTAGTAATCGTACGGATAGTAATCGCCGGCGTAATACGGCAGGTAATCCCACGGGAAGAATCCATCATCGAGTCCGAACCAGAAGCCGTTGTCAAAAACAAAGAACCGATTGTGAAAGAAGTGTGCATGCCGCCGGTCCCAGTGGCGGTGCCAATTTGCGTCATGACGTTCAGCGATGTGGTCTGTCCGCCCGTTCAGTCCACGGTGTGCAGCTCTTTTAGGTGAACGCGCCGCTGAAGCGATGGCTGCACGATTAGACGCAGCCGCCGATCGTTGCCTAACAGCATTGCGTGTTGTGCCGAAACGATTCTGCGGCCGATTAGACGCCGCCGCCGACCGTTGCCCAACAGCATTGCGTGTTGTGCCGAAACGATTCCGCGGCCGATTAGACGCTGTTCTTGCGCCAATAGACGGAGTTACGGATCGGCCAACTCGTCCTTCATAGATAGGGTGCCGAGATGAAGGGTGCCCAAATGAAGAGAAGCGGGGTCCTCCGCCGGCAAAGTTCGGAACGCCACCGGAGAAGCGCGCTCCACCAAAGCCGACTCCACCTCCGCGGCTGCCGACTCCGCCCCCAACGTGTCCGCCACCAAAGCCGCCACCACGAAAGCCACCGCCGTGGAAACCGCCTCCGCCACCGCCGCCATGCCCGGCGGCCCATGTTGCGGGACCGAGCGCCACGAAGGTGATGCCAACCAGTAAACTAGTTAAATATTTTGTTTTCATGCGTCACCGTCGCGCCCGCTCTGCTTCATAACCACGGCGCGTTCGCGAGATTTTGTGATGCCGCAGGAGATATATTGATCGCTGCCTCTTCCGAGTGAGTGCTTCTAAGCCTGCAGCCGCGGTCATTGACGCGCAGCGCCGGATGAGCGTGCCCGGCTATAACAAGGGCCAGATCGTTGCCAAGACCAAAGCAATGATTACAACGAGTCCCAGGATAAGATGTGAGCGACTCCTATACCGTGGCGCCGCGAGATCGACATCCGGCCCTACACGTAGTCTGGAAACCAAGCGCAAACTATCCGGATGATTGTCGAAGATCAGAATGCGTCGTATCGTTTTGCAGCCAAGATCGGCTGGCATTGGTGGTGCGACGATGGCGAAAATTTTCTTTGGGCTTGAGCCTGTTGAACCGCGAAGTAGCGGAACGCCAAATTCAGACACCCGAATCCATTTCGAATACTTTTGAACGGTCGGGTCCACAGTTGCGCCTGATCTGCGATCGTAATCAAACCGTGAGGTGTCCATTCTTTGACGGTATGGTCGTTCCTTAGCTCGCTGCCATTGCACGTGTGTGGGATTTTCTCATCTCACGTGCGGGATGGTCGTCACTGCCTCATTTGGCTGATGCAGCGAAGGAGCCAGGCCGATCACGAGCTTCCAATCCAGATCCCGACCAGAGAAAAACCAACACTCCTCCAGCAATCACTTGTAAGACGTCCCAGTGTTCGGCAAAGCGGCCATTTGCGATTCTGACAATATCCGCGGCGACCCAGGCAACAGGCCGGCCGATTCCTGAGAATCATCCGTGCATGGTGACGTAGTCACCGCAACCTCGGAAAGCACCTGCCAAAGTTCAAATATTACATTTAAAGGACTCATAATAAATCCTCCATCGGCTGGGATTGACGCGAGTTATTGCTCTGGTTCGTCGCTCTTCTCGTCAGCCTGGGATGCCTGACGCATTTGATCGTGTTCTGCTTCGCTGACGCCTTCTTCAAAAAGCTGGGCACTCTCGCTTCGTCCCTCGGCATCTTCATCTTCTCCGAGGGAGTCTGCTGTTTGCCGTCCGGTTGAGCCCGGCACGGGATCCCAACCTTCCGATTCAGGTACGGATTCACTACTTTCTTCCTGCGGATCTATTTCCGCTTCTCCTGTGAGCTCACGTTTGGCCTGTTGATAGTCAGTCTCGGACGGTTCGGAAGACGGATGACCGTTAATCGCGGCTAACTCGCGCGCGCGAGCTTCAATCATCTCAGAGGTCACCGTGCCAATGCCAGCAGCGTTCTCCATTATAATACCTTTGTTCAGCGGATTTTTTTTCATAATTTAACCATCCTCCCATTCGTATTTACCTTGAGCCGCGCGACGAGCATTTAGGTAAGCCTCGTCGCCAACATCACTCACGATTCGATCAGAATGCACTAAAAGGTCGGCGATTTCAAAGAGCCGTAGCCGGACTTGTCACCGACTGCGCGAACTCCGGAAGTGCCTTGATCGGTTGCCATGGCGATATCCATAACCGGGCCGACCATTGTAACTGTGTCTACCGTATCCGTAGTAGCTGTATGGGTACCCGCCGTATCCATAATAGCCGTATGGATATCCACCGTATCCATAGTAGTCGTACGGGTAATAGTTGTAACCGTAATATCCGTACGGATATCCCCAGCCCCACCACCCCGGAAAGCCGAAGCCGCCGATGAAGACATCATTAGAGAATCCGTGATGGCGGAAGTTGCGCCCACTAAAACGGCTGCCACGAAAGCCACCGCCGCGGAAAGCGCCACCGCCGAAACGAGTCCCACGGAAACCACCACTGCCGTGGAAACCGCCACCGCCACAACCTCCTCCGTGGAAGCCACCACCGCCCCCGCCGTGGCCGCCGCCGCCCCCGCCGTGGCCAGCAGCCCAACCTGCGTGAGCCAGAGCCAGCGAGGTGATACCTATTAAGCTGAGTAATTTAAACTTTTTCATAGCGTAAGATCGTTACGCTTCGGGTTCGGAGCCATGGCGCATCCGCGGGATTTTGGGGCCCTTCTTAAGAGTGACTCTTAACCGCAGGTGTTTCGATGCAATAAATGGGTGTTACCGAAAACGCTACCGATCTCAGATGCCGCAAATTAGCTGCTTCTGATTACGGAGCCACACAGCTTTCGGACCCACCAGACTTACACTTGCCGGAACGTCATTGAACCCATCGGCGACTCGCTACACCAGTGCGAATTCATTCAGTTGAGGTTGACGTTTGTTGCTGTTCAAAGGATCGAACACAGCACGCCGCCTTCGACGTGCAACGCTGCGCCATTGGTTGCCGACGAGAGAGAGAAGCGCCAGGTGCCCGCGTCACTCTGAGTTAAGAGCATCAATACTCTTCAGAGCGGCTGTGGCCGCATTGAATCCGCACATACCATGCACTCCGCCACCGGGTGGTGTAGATGCCGAGCAAAGATAGACGCCCGGAATGGCCGTGCGATATGGCGTAAAACTCAACACCGGCCGAGCAAGTAATTGGAATAAGTCGGCAGCACCGCCATTGATGTCGCCGCCAATAAGATTCGCGTTCCGCGATTCCAAATCGGAGCACTTCATAACGTGACGCGCGAGGATGTGTTGCTCGAAGCCTGGCGCGAACCGCTCGATCTGTCGTTCGATGGGCTCGGTCATATCGAAGGACGAACCGTTTGGCACATGCGTGTATGCCCACACAATATGTTTGTCCTGCGCTGCGCGGGAGGAATCAAACAGCGTAGGCTGCGCCAGTAAAACAAACGGGCTCTCTGAGTGTAAACCTTTGCTCACCGTTGATTCTGCTTCTGCAATCTCGCGGAGGGTGCCCCCCAGATGAATCGTGCCGGCGCTTCGACACTCTTGGGCAAGCCATGGAATTGGAGCATCAAGAGCATAGTCGATTTTGAAGACGCCCGGGCCGCAGCGATAACGCTCCAACTTTCGCCGGTACGATTTGGGAATTCGATTTCCGGCGATGTGCAACAATTGCCGCGGCGGAACATCCAGCAAAGTCAATCGCGTCTTCGGCACCTGAGCCAGATCATTGATAACCGTGTTCGTCCGGATTTCGCCGCCAAGAGCTTGAAAATAAGAAGCAAGTGCCTGGGACAATCTTTGCGCTCCGCCACGGGGCATGGGCCAGCCAACGGCATGTCCAAATATTCCGAGGACGATCGCAAAAGCGGAAGAAGGGATTTGGTCTAAAGGCAAAAACGAATGAGCAGCCAATCCGGCGAAGAGCGCTTTGGTGCGGTCGTCCCGGAACCAGCTTTGCGCGATCCCGGTGGCAGAACGAACAGCGCGGCGTGCAAAGCGCGCGAGTTGTAGCGGATGGCGAGGGAAATGCAACATCGGACGCAGAAACTCGTCTGCGAGACTTCTCCAGTGAGCTGTCAGCGGACCCATCAATTTCCGGTATGCAGCCGCGTCGGCACCAAGGCCCTTGCTGGTTTCCTCGACCGACCGTCTCAGGACCACTGCCGTTCCGTCATCCAGCGGATGTGCCAATGGAAATTCCGGTTGGATCCATTCGAGACCATATTGGTCGAGCGGTAGCGTGCGAAAGAAAGGTGAACCAATCGCGAGCGGATGAATCGCCGAACAGAGATCATGGACCAACCCGGGAAGTGTCAGTTCGGCCGAGCGCACGCCGCCGCCAATAGTTGCGTTAGCTTCTAGAAGAATTACGCGCAGGCGTCCTTGTGCCAGGCGAATTGCCGCCGCCAATCCGTTCGGACCGGCCCCAACGACAACCGCATCATATGAGTCGCTCTGGTTCAGAGTATAAGAGATTCTCGTAAACCGCTTGAATTGGCCAGGAAAGTTCCTTTCTTTGTTTCGTTCGTGCTGTGGACTGAGGTTTCTCGATGCTCCAACGCTAGCGGGGAGCCGACCGAGTTGCTAGTCAACGGCCTTTCACTTCGACACCAGCTTCTTTTTCAAGCGCCTTGATTACGGCGGAGGCGTTCTCTTTGCCGAAGCCAAGCGCAACGGCCGCTTCGAGATTTTTCTCGGCAACCCGCAGAGCCGGAACGGGTGACTCCAGACTGTTACTAAATCTTTCGATAAGGCCCGCGTCCTTAAGCATAAGCTTAAGTGCGAAGCTGGGAGAAAAATCGCGTTTCAAAATATTCTGCCCGTTGCTCACGAGCAGGGGTGAGCGGAAGTCCGCAACTTTTACGACTTCCATCACGGTACCCAGATCAAGCCCCGCCCTTTGCGCGAGCACCAGGCCTTCTGCTAGCGCTTCCATTTCCAACGCAACAATGAGGTTTCCCACCAGCTTCATGGCCATGGCGTTTCCGGTCTTGCCAAAGTAGTGAACGGTTTGCCCCAAATGCTCCAGGACTGGCTTCACTTTTTCAAAGATGGCCTTGTTGCCCGCGGCCATAATCCAAAGCTTGGCGTCCGCGGATTCTTGTTTGCTGCCAAAGACAGGCACATCAAGAAAATCGACACCGTGCTTTGTATAAGCTTCCTGTTCTCGCAAACTCGTCGCAGGAAGAACCGTGCTCATGTCGATCGCTATCTGGCCTTCGGTGATGCCACTTAGAATTCCTTTCGCGCCAAAAACAACTTCCTCGACGGCTTGGTCATTACTCAAACTGTACATCACAAGATCGACACCGCCGACCGCTTGCGCCGGGGTATCGGCGACGCGCGCTCCCTTTTTGGCAAACGATTTGCTTTTTGTAGCGCTACGATTCCAGACGACAAGTTCGTAGCCGGCTTTGAGAAGGTTCGACGCCATGCCGCTACCCATGGTCCCGAGACCGAGATAAGAGATTGTTTTTATCATAACAACCGATTCGTCGGTTCAGGACGATTGCCTTTCCACGATCGCGATGACCCATCGATTACTAGTTCGCATAAATTCCTCCTATGAATTGCTAACGGCGCTGTTGCACGTGCAACACTAGGCGTTAGTCCTGTTTCGTTTCCACGGCGCATGCGCGGGATTGTTTACTGCCACCTAAGAATTAAAGAGGATTCTCTCTTTCGAGATAGATTTAGATATTGGCTCGTCGTGGTGTTCGGCGAGAGGATGTGATCATGTCGGCGCAACCGCGAAGCCGCATCGGCAGCGCCTTTGGTGTGTGGCGACCCTTACGTCTCCCGATGTTTCGCAATCTATTAATTGCAAACGTCTTTGGGGACGTCGGCACATTCATGCAGAGCGTCGGCGCTGCGTGGTTGATGATATCACTCAACGCCGGGCCAATGTATGTGGCACTTACGCAAACGGCCTCAGCGTTGCCCTTTTTCTTGTTTGCTCTGCCCGCAGGTGCAATTGGTGACATCTGCGATCGCCGCAAGCTGATCCTGTTCACTGAGGTGTGGATGGCCGGGCTTGCGATAGTTCTGGCTGTTGTCACCGTCGGGGGGCTTATCACGCCTTGGCTCTTGCTCGCACTAACGTTTGCCATATCGGCCGGAGACGCCTTCGAGGCACCGACATGGCGAGCGCTTCTGCCCGAGCTTGTCGACAAGGAAGATTTGGAGGCGGCATCCGCGCTCAACGGCATTGAGTTCAATCTGGCTCGCGCTGTCGGCCCTGGGCTTGGAGGCGTCTTGATTGCCACTGCTGGCGTGGGGGCCGCATTCATTATCAACGCAGCGTCCTTCATAGGATTGATTTGGGTTGTTGCGCGTTGGAAGCGCCCGCATCGCAAGCGAACAACGCCGCCTGAGAAGGTGATTGGAGCGACAGTTGCCGCGATCCGGTACGTCCGTTACTCGCCCGGAATTCGCGCCCTGATCCTGCGATCGGGCGTCGTCATGTTCTTCGCCAGCGCGTTATTGGCGCTCTTGCCAACGGTCGCTCACCGCGTCAGCGGAAGTGCAGTTACGTTCGGCTTGCTCCTCGGATGCTTTGGTTTTGGCGCGATGCTGGGGGCTCTTGTCATGCAACCGGCGCGGTCGCGATGGTCCACGGAAGTTGTCGCCTCAGGTGGCGTGGTAATCCTGGGTGTAACGACTATCGCAGCGGGCGCTCTGCATGAATTGCCTTTGCTCAGCGTCGTCATGCTGGTTGGCGGCGCTGCGTGGATTATCTTCATTTCGCTGGTCAGCGCGCTGGTGCAAAAGCTCGCGCCTGACTGGGTCCGCGCACGGGTTCTCGCAGTGTTCCTGCTGGTTTTTCAAGGCGGGATGGCCGCTGGCAGCGCGCTTTGGGGCGCGGTCGCCGAACATGCAGGCATCGCCATTGCATTGATGTGGGCCGGACTCGGATCGATCGCAACGGTCGCGCTTGCGCTACGATGGAGGCTCCCGGATACCACGATGGATGTGACACCGTGGAATCATTGGCGCATGCCCGCGATCGTCGGCGATTTAGCGCTCGAATTTGAATCCGGCCCTGTCCTCGTAACCGTCGAATATGTCGTCAATCGCGAACGCGCTTCCGAGTTTAGCAAAGCCATGCATCGCTACGGACGCACGCGCCGACGGGATGGAGCTTCGCAATGGGGAATCTTTCGCGATACCGAAGATTCGAACCGATATCTGGAAATGTTTCTAGTGAATTCGTGGGGAGAACATCTTCGCCAACACGAACGCGTAACAAAGGCAGATCGTGAGTTGGAAGAACGAATCCGTAGCTACACGCTCAAAGAGCCCACGGTAAGACATCTCATTTACGTAGCACCACACTAGGAGCCACCGTTTGAGGTCACACTCCCGCTACAGCGCGTGTGGCGAATTTGCTGCTGCCAACCGCGAGGTGATTCCAGCCACCTCTCTTCGGCGAGCGTCCGACACTCCTTTGGTTGCACCCGTGTCGCGAGTCCTCGGCGGATGCACCAGGATCGGCAGCAAGGTTGAAACCGCCATGACACCGGCGATGACGTGAAGCGCGCCACGATACGAGCCGGCTGTTTCTCGCGTGTGCGCGATGAGGAGGGGGCCGAAGACACTAGCAAATCCCCAAGCCGTCAACATCAGGCCGTAGATAGGACCGACATTCTTCGGACCAAAATAATCAGCCGCAAATGCCGGCATGGTGCCAAATCCACCCCCATAACACATCAACACCACGAACGCAGCGATCGTCATCAACGAGGCAGTCGCGATGTTCGGAAGAAACCAGAACAACACAATCTGACTAACGAACATCACGAAGAATGTAGCGCGTCTGGTGATCGAATCGGAGATCCACGCCCAAAACACTCGCCC
>Ga0184619_10000659_pt1 | contig 11859 bp, 8 predicted proteins | sample PLM0_60_b1_FD_133146 | JGI IMG/M metagenome (GOLD analysis project Ga0184619, IMG submission 133146) | Groundwater sediment microbial communities from an aquifer in East River, Colorado, USA - PLM0_60_b1 | ecosystem: Environmental > Terrestrial > Soil > Riparian zone | place: USA: East River...
CAGCGCCGCGACCGTGGCAATGGCGATAGTGGTATTCAGCGCCTGATGAGAACCGACGAGTGGAGTGGTGATGCGCTCTCTGACGGTCCCGCTCTTCAGCGTGAACGCCGTGCCTCGGTCAGAGACTTCGATGTCCTCGATACTAGTTGCCTCGTCGATTGCGACTACCGGCCTTGCGCCAATATTGGCGGCGCAACTTTCAAGCAGGGACCGAATCGAGGGAGACTGCTCCCCGATTACAGCAGGTATCCCCGTTTTGAAGATCCCCGCCTTCTCGCGCCCGATCGCCTCGAGAGTATTGCCAAGTAGATCGGTGTGATCGAGGCCGATCGATGTGACCGCGGCAACACGAGGAGTGAGCACATTGGTGGAATCGAGCCGGCCGCCGAGTCCCGTTTCGATCACCGCCATATCGACGTTCTGCTTCACGAACCAGTCGAACGCCATCGCGGTCGTCAGCTCGAAAAACGTCGCGCCGGTCTGTTCGGCCGTGGGGATCCAGCGCCGAAGAAACTCGAGCACAGCTTCTTCAGTGATCGGTATCCCGTTGACGGTAATCCGCTCGCGGAAGTCAATGAGATGCGGTGAGGTGTATCGCCCAACGTTGAGTCCTTTCCGGCGCAGGAGTGCTTCTACCGCCGCGACGACGCTGCCCTTCCCGTTCGTGCCCGCTACGTGAACAGCGGACAGCTGGCGATGCGGGTTGCCGAGCTTGGCGAGGAGCGCTTCAGTTCGCTCGAGACCTGGTTTGATGCCGCTGGTGGTGCGCGCGAAGAGAGCCTCGATCGCCGCGCCGTAGGACTTCAGGAGGTCGTCCACCCTGCCGATGCCGGCTTTCCACTCATGTGGCGCAGGAGCTGCCCGACAGTGCGCTTCAGCTCACTGCGCGGAACCACGGAGTCGACGATGCCGTGCTCGAGCAGAAACTCCGCGGTCTGGAATCCTTCGGGCAGCTCCTGCCCGATCGTCTGCTTGATCACCCGCGGACCGGCGAACCCGATCACGGCCCCCGGCTCGGCGAGAATTGCATCGCCGAGCATCGAGAAGCTCGCGCTAACCCCGCCCGTCGTCGGATTGGTGAGTATCGACACGTAGGGAATGCGTCGCTCCGAGAGTTGAGAAAGAATCGCCGCCGCCTTCGCCATCTGCATGAGAGAAAGAACTCCCTCCTGCATGCGAGCGCCTCCCGACGCCGAGATTATGATAAGAGGATACTTGCGCTCCAATGATCGTTGGCCGAGTCGCGCGAGCTTCTCGCCGACCACGGATCCCATCGACCCACCCATGAACGCGAAGTCCATCACGGCGAGACACACCGGCATTCCGCCGAGCTGGCCGGTGAAAGTCAGAACCGCATCGCCGTCGCCGGCGGAGCCCGTTGCTTTCTTGAGACGCGCCGGATAATCGGGGAAGCCGAGCGGATCGGTGGATCTTATCTCGATCTCGGTTTCTTCGATGGTCCCTTCATCGAGGAGGATGTTCGCGTACTCCATCGCGCGTATCCGGCGGTGGAATCCGCAGCTCGGGCATACGTTGAGATTGCGCACGAACTTCTCGCGCAGGTCGGTGTGGCCGCACTGGTCGCACTTTTCCCATGCGTCGGGCGGGATTTCGTGTTTTTCGTGCCGCGGGAGGCGGGGTTTCTTTTCCTTTCTGAACCAAGCCATACGCGAAATCTATGGCAGAGCGGCTAACTTCGCACTGGCCAAGCTGTTACGGCGCCCGCCCATCGCACAGTTCGAAAACTATCGCCGGTCAGTCGGGCGAGACAGATTCGACACTCGCGCGCCTGCGCGCCGAGCGCAGCTCGGCATCCCTGCGCAAAGTGCCTTGGCGTCGCAAGGAAAACGCGCGGGGACAAAGAGTGCGCTGTTGAAGATCTCGACCGGGAGGCGAGGGGTGTCCTCGTAGGCGCTTTGCAAAGCGAGCGCGAGGAGGAGACCCGCGACCGAGCGGAGCGAGAGAGCGCTGTTAGGGGCTCCGACCAAGCGAGCGTAGCGCCGAAGAGGATACCCCGCGCCGACCAAGCGCGATGTTATCTACGTAACGACAGTGCGCTTCCCCTGCCTTCGCCCGAGATGCGCATGAGAATGCCCACGGCTAGCCAACTCGCCAACATGAACGAGCCCCCGTAACTGAAGAATGGGAGCGGGATTCCGGTGATCGGCATGAGGTTCAAAGTCATGCCGACGTTCACGAGCACGTGCACGAACCACCCGGACATGAGTCCGAACGCCACGAGGCTGCTGAACGAATCGTTCGCGCGCTCGGCGATCTGGGTGATGCGGAGGAAGAGCCAGAGAAAGAGCGCAAGCGCGATAGTGACGCCGATGAACCCGAGCTCTTCTCCCACTACCGAGAAAATGAAGTCCGTGTGCTGCTCGGGGAGAAATGCGAGTCGCTTCTGGGATCCCTCCGTAAACCCCTTGCCCAACAAGCCACCAGATCCGATCGCGACCTTGGACTGAATCACGTGGTACCCGGACGCCCGCGGATCGGCCGATGGGTCGATGAAGACCTTGAGACGGTTCTGCTGGTAGGGCGCCAGCTTCTCCCACATCATCGGAGCGACGACACCGGTGGCGACGTTCAGCACCATCAGCACGATTCCCTCGATCAGGTACGGTCGATACCAGAGCACCAGCGCGAGCAGAATGAAAAACCACGCGCCCCACAGCCCGACGCTGAAAGAGAGGATGAGACTGATCGCCGGGCTCGCGATCAGAATGAGGAGCGGCCAGGGCACACCCGACCAGTAGAGCATCGCGAAGAAAATCCCGATGAACACAATGCCGGTGCCAAGGTCTGGCTGCAGCATGATGATGACCCACGGAATGCCGACGACGAGCGCGGGTTTCCAGAGATCAAGCAACGACTTGGCGCTCTCGCGACGCCCCGAGAGAACTTTGGCAAGCATCAGAACGACGGTGACCTTGGCTATCTCAGACGGCTGGCCGACGCGGTGGCTGCCAATGGCTAGCCAGCTTTTCGTGCCCGCGGCGGTCCCGGCACCCTGGCCGATCACCAGCGTAAGCCCGAGCAGAAAGATCGAGAACAAATACAGTGGCGTAGTGATCCACTCGATGAAACGAACTGACGAGCGTCCAACCGCATAGGCGAATCCCATTCCGATGAGGAGCCACGCGATTTGGGACTTGTACACGCTGGCCACCGCCGTGGGTGTGTCTGTCTGGCCGGCGGAATAAACCATCGCAACACCGAACAGCGAGAGAAGTCCGGCGGTGACGAGAAGGCGCACGTCCGAGACGATCGGGCGGCTCATCACCCCTCGTCCATCGTGGCCTTTATCGGCCCGACTTTCAGATAATGGCCAATCATGTCAGAGGCGATGTGGGCAGCTCGCGACCCGTGAAGGCCAAACTCCAGCAGGACCGCGACAACGATTTTCGGGTTGTCGGCCGGGGCGAATCCGACGAACCAGCCATGATCCTCACCGCCGGTATTCTGCGCGGTTCCAGTTTTCCCGGCGAGCGTGAGACCCTGAATCGCGGAGGCGCCGGCCGTGCCGCCCGCTTCGAGCACCGCTTTGAGACCCTCCAGCACACCCGCGTAATGCTCCGGAGTGAGTTGGAATACCTGCTTCCGTTGCGGGACCAGGTGAGCGATCTCGGGTCTGGGCGCCTGACCTTTTGCCGCAAAGGCGCTGTACAGCTTCGCCATGTTGACGACCGTCTGGGAATTCGCCCCCTGCCCGATCGCGAGGTTCAGCGTCTCGGCGTTGCTCCAATTACGAGGGCCGCCGAACTTCTTATTGTAGTAATCGACTGCGTAGGGCCACCTGGCTTGATTCTCTTCCGGCAGATCAATGCCGGACTTGTCACGCATCGTCAGCCTTATTCCGCCAGCGATGAAGTTGCTGAGTCCGATCTTCAACCCAAGCTGGTAGAAGTACACGTCGCAGGAATGCTTGATCGCGCCTTCAAGATCGAGCGAGCCATGACCCTTTTTCTCCCAGCAGCGGAAGTACCGGTTACCGTACTGATAACCGCCGCTGCAAGAGACCGGCATGTGCTCTTTCAACGTCACGACGCCATTTTGCAGCCCGACGATCGAAGTAGCGAGCTTCCAGGTTGAGCCGGGAGGATAAGTTCCCTGAATCGCCTTGTTCACGAGCGGCCGGCGCTTGGCTTCGAGCAGCTGCTTGTAATACTCGACAGGGATTCCGCCCGTAAACTTGTTCGGGTCCCAGCTAGGCGCGCTGTAGAGCGCGAGGATCTCGCCCGTGCTCGGATCGATCGCCACGGCTCCGCCCTGCAGCGAATCGCCGAAGATGCCCACCGTGAACTTCTGGAGATCGAGATCGATGTTCGTGTAGAGTGGCGGCGCTCCGACCGGGGTTAGATCGGGCCTCGGACCCTGGCCACGAACAGGCCGTCCGCGTGCATCGACCTCGTCAAATCGGACTCCTTCCTTCCCGTGCAATATCGACTCGTACTGCTTCTCGAGGCCGCCCTTCCCAATCTGCTGCCCCGGCTTGTAGTTCACGTACTTCGGATCGTTGAGCTCTGCTTCGGAGATCTCGCCGGTATATCCGACGAACGACGCCACCATCGGTCCGTCTGGATAGTATCGCTTGGGCACCGACATGATGATCAGCCGCGGATAATCGAGCCGATGTTCCTCGAGGACTGACACGATGTCGATGGACGCGTCGGGAAGAATCACAGTCGGACGCGTCGGCGCGCGGCGAAAACGCCGGATCGCCTGGTTGATGTCGTTCTGCGTCAGCTGCAGCGTCGGCGCGAGCTGCGTAAGAGCGGTCCGCAGGCTGTCGACACTGGGCGCCGTGATCGACACCGAGTACGCGGGAAGATTCTCCGCGATCACCTCGCCGTGCCGGTCGTAAATGATTCCGCGAGGCGCGGGGAGCGGAATCGGCCGCAGCCGGTTTTCCTCCGACTGCATGACGTACTGCCGGTGCTGAACTACCTGCGTCCTGAAGAACGCTCCAATGAGAAAAACGAATCCGAGCACGAGCGTCATCGAGCTCATTCTGGCTCTGCGCGCAACGTCGTTCGGATGGAAGCTCATGCGGGACTCGGCTCAAGGAGGGGGCGCATGATGAACAGTAACAGGACGCCCACCGCTGCTGTGACAGCCGCGGACAAGGGCGACCACAGGAGCAACTGCTGGACGAGCTCCACCCCGTGGACTCGCTGCTCGCCGATGAAGTACATGATGTCGAACACCCACTTGCCGAGAAAGAAGAAGAAGGCGTTGAGAACGAGATTGTCGGCGAAGAAAACAGCCTTCAGGTAGGAGGCTCCGAACGCTACCGTCGTCATTGCGAGGGCTCCGGCGCCCAGTGCGTCGGGCGCCAGCGAATCGGATATCAGACCCAGGACGAATCCAATCACGGCCGCCGTAGATGGCCGGACACGAACCGCCGCGAGCAGAAGCGCCAGAATCAGGAAGTCCATCGGCGCTCGCCACCCGAGCAGCGGACGAAGTGTGTAGTGAAGAGCGACGAAGATGAGGAAGCTGATTATCGCGCGAATCGCTCCGCCCATGCTCATCGCGTTGTTCCTGGTCGCAAAGGAATCGTGTCGGTAGGAGGAACCGAGTCGCGGCGGACGGTATCGCGGGGAGTGGTGTCGGGCCGAGGAGGGCGGCGAATGGGAGTGGGCCGTGGAGTGACAGCGCGCGTGCTGTCGAATGCGCCGAGCGGAGGTGCGCCGTTGGCGCGAGCCATACTGTCGATCACTGCGCGGCGGGCTGCCGCTTCGGCGAGTGCGGCGGTCCTCGCCGCTGAGTCACCAGAGACGACGATGCGCTGCGCTGCTGCGTCTGCCTGTGCTACACTCTGCCATACGCCTTCCAGTCCTTTGGCGAGTCTGTCCCGGCGCAGAATCATTACTGAGTAGACGTCGGCCGGATTGACCGCCGGCCGCAACAGATACGTTCGAGCCCACCCTTCGCTGGTCTTGATCTCCTCGAGGACCGTTCCGACCGGGATTCCGCGCGGCCACACCCCGCCCCAGCCGGAGCTAACGATCAGCGCGCCAGGCTTGAGTGTCGCCCTGAACGGAACCCCACGCAGCTCGATGAGGTAACCGCCGGTTGCCCCTGTCAAATGCGCTTGCGCGATTCCAAACGCGGTCCCGTCGGGTGACATCGCGCTTACCCGGAAATCTGGGTGAGTCCACAGCATCGCGTGACTCATCGTCGGATCTACTTGATCGACGACACCGACAAGACCCTCGGGAGCGATCACCGGACTAAGCCTGCTCACGCCGGCACGCGATCCCGCGCTGAGAATCACCGTCGTCTCGTCTCGAATCCCGCGTCCGTGCAGAGCTTCGGCGGGGACGAAGCCCCAGCGAACGCGGGAGCCGAGCCCAATGAGTTTTCTCAGCCGGTCGTTCTCGCCTTCGAGCGAACCGGCTTTCATCGAATTGAGCGAGAGGCTGTCGAGGTACGCCTGCTTGGCATCAGCCGCGAGGAGCGACTGGCGTCCTTTCTCTGATCTTTCCTGCAGCATCACGAGCGGAGCAAGGAACGAACGGCGCATTCCCGTCGCTACCGGGTCGCGCATTGTGTTCGGAAGAGCGCGGGCCGCGAGCGCCAGCACGATGCACGCGGAAAGAACGATGAGATCTACGCGAGTATTGCTTCTTATGGCGCGGGCCACTTGCTACCTCAAGTCGCTAGGACGGACCAGTACTTTGCCTCATCATCAAGTATACGGCCGCAGCCACGCACCACACAGGTCAGTGGGTCCTCGTCGACATGGATCGGTAGACCGGTCTCCTGCGACAACAGGACGTCGAGGCCGCGAATCAATGCCCCACCGCCGGTCATCACGATGCCGCGATCCACAATATCGGCCGCAAGCTCCGGAGGCGTGATCTCCAGCGCGCGGCGAACAGCGTCGACGATCTGCTGAATCGGCTCCTGTACGGCATCGCGGATCTCCGACGAGTGCACCCGCACCGTCTTCGGAATTCCCGACACGAGGTCCCTGCCCTTCACGTCCATCTCTCTCTCGTCGCCGACTGGTGCCGCCGATCCGATCTGAATCTTCACCTGCTCGGCGGTCGATTCACCGACCAGCAGGTTGTAGTTCTTGCGCATGAACTGAACGATCGCCATGTCGAGCTCGTCGCCGCCGGTGCGGATCGACGTGTCGCTCACGATCCCCGATAGCGCGATGACCGCGATCTCGGTCGTGCCACCGCCGATGTCGATCACCATGTTACCCGTAGGTGTTTCTACCGGCAGACCGACTCCGATCGCCGCAGCCATCGGCTCGGCGACCATGAACACCTCTTTTGCACCCGCTCCCAAGGCAGAATCGCGTACCGCGCGTTTTTCCACCTCAGTGATCCCCGAAGGCACGCAGACAATAACGCGCGGTTTCACCTTGAAGACGTGGTTCTCGATGATGAGCGCGAGGAAGTAGCGCAGCATTTTCTCGGTGACATCGAAGTCGGCGATGACGCCGTCCTTCATCGGTCTCACCGCGATGACGCCCTCAGGAGTACGGCCGAGCATGCGCTTCGCTTCGAGACCGACGCCCTTGATTTTTCTCGTCTCGCGATCGAGCGCGACGACGGACGGCTCGTTCAGCACGATTCCTTCGCCCTTCACGTATATCAGTGTATTCGCGGTGCCGAGATCGACGGCTATCGCATTCGCCGGGAAGAGAGTACCCGGCTTAAAGAATGGCCAGCGCATTAGTTCAAATATGAATCGGGTGGAGTAAACGGCAACCCAAATGCTTCAGCGACAGCGGGATATGTCACTTTACCGTCTACGATGTTGAGTCCTTTCTTGAGCGCTTCGTTTTCTTTGAGAGCTTGTTTCCATCCCTTCTTCGCGAGCTCCTTCGCGTAGGGGAAAGTCGCGTTGGTGAGCGCGAGAGTTGAAGTGCGTGGTACACCGCCTGGCATGTTTGCGACTCCGTAGTGGATAATTCCATCCACGACGTATGTTGGGTTCTCGTGCGTTGTAGCCTTGTTCGTTTCGACGCAGCCACCCTGATCGATGGCGACGTCGACGATGACCGCTCCCGGCTGCATCGTCTTCAGATCTTCACGGCGAATGAGTCTCGGCGCGACAGCTCCAGGTATCAAAACCGCCCCGACGACCAGATCCGCTGTGGCGATCTGCTCCAGGATGTTATGACGATTGGAATAGATGAGTGTGACGTTGGCGGGCATCACGTCCGAAAGGTAGCGTAGCCTCTCCAACGAAAGATCGAGCACGGTGACTTTTGCCCCCAACCCGGCGGCCATCTTTGCCGCGTTGATGCCGACGATCCCACCACCCAGAATCACGACTTTGGCTGGAGCCACGCCCGGAACCCCACCGAGGAGCACGCCGCGACCCCCATAGAGCTTCTCCAGGTACTTGGCACCTTCCTGGACAGCCATTCTTCCAGCCACTTCCGACATCGGAGTGAGCAGCGGCAGCTCCCTCGAAGGCAATTCCACCGTCTCGTACGCTATGCATATCGCACCGCTCTTCAGGTGAGCCAGGGTCAGCTCCTTGTCCGCGGCAAAGTGGAAGTAGGTGAAAATGACCTGGCCCTTCTTCATTCGCGGCCATTCGGGTTTGATCGGCTCCTTGACCTTCATGATCATCTCGGCTTCGCGCCACACCGCGTCGGCGTCCGCGCCGACCTTGGCACCAACGGAGGTGTAGGCGGAATCCGGGAAACCGCTTCCCTCACCCGCTCCTTTCTCGATCATCACACTGTGGCCCGCCGCGACCATTGCCTCGGCTCCTGCGGGCACGAGTGCGACACGATTCTCGTTGGTCTTGATCTCCTTGGGAACGCCGATCTTCATAGAGTGTCAGCTTGTTCGATTTAAGATTGAAAGCACGATCACGCCGCAGCCTTGGGGCCCAGACTCACAAGCGTTTGCTTCCCCGGTGCATAGTAGGTCTTACAGATTGCCGCGACGGTCTCGACATCGATCGCATCGACCAGCGCCAGCACTTCATCGAGCGTCCTGTACGGCTCGCCGTATAACTCGACCCCCGCCGCCCGATACATCCTCGACGACGGGCTCTCGAGAGACAGTGTAATCTGCCCTTTCAACTGGCTTTTTCCAGCCGTCAGGTCTTCTTCGCTCAGACCTTGCGCCGCCAGCTTCTCCATCTCCTCGTTGATGGCGTCGACCGCTGCACGCGCGGTTTCTGGAGCCGTTCCGACGTAGACTCCGTGAACTCCCGAGTCCTCGTGGAAGGACTGAAAGGAATAGACTGAATACGCGAGGCCGAGTTCCTCACGGATGCGCTGGAACAGCCGGGAGCTCATTCCTCCGCCGAAGAGCATTCCGACCAGGCTCATCGCGTAGCGTCGCGGATCGCTGTGAGCGAATGCAGAACTGCCGATCACGATATGGGTCTGGGCGGTATCACGCTCGAAGTGCACGGCGCCCGGTGCTTGCACGATTGGAGCCGGAGATCTCAGCTGTGGAAGTCCGCCCCGCGGAACGTCTGTCCATCCCGCTGCGTCGAGGGTTTCGAGAAGTGCGTCGTGCTCGACGTTTCCGCCCGCCGAGACCACGATCTGGTCGGGGTGGTACGCGCGTGAGTGGAGGCCGCGAAGATCACTCTGGTCGAGCGCCGCGACCGTCTCGCGCGTTCCCAGAATGGAAAACCCATAAGGGTGATTCCCCCAGAGCCGCGAGTTGTGCAGCTCAAAAACCAGATCGTCCGGCGTGTCGTCTACAGTGTTGATCTCTTCGAGCACGACCTTGCGCTCGAGATCCAGATCGGAGGCGCGGAGTATTGGACGGAAGATCAGGTCAGCTAGAACATCAGCGGCCTGTGGCAAGTGCTCGTCGAGAACTTTGGCCTGATACGCCGTGTGCTCGCGCGCCGTGTAGGCGTCCAGAGATCCTCCAAGCGTTTCGAGCGCGAGTGCCAACTCCTTGGCGCTCCGCTTGGGGGTGCCTTTGAAGACCATATGCTCGAGCATGTGCGAGATGCCCATCTTCTCGGGACTCTCGTGCAAAGAGGCCGCGCGCACCCACGCCCCCAATGCAACCGACCGTACTCCCAGCATCGACTCCGAGAGTACGGTCAGGCCGTTCGGGAGAACGGTGCGTCTTAGATCAGATTCGGCGCCCGTCGCGGCGAGGCTCACTCGCGCGAACGCCCTCCGCTCCCACGCGAACCGCTGCGCGGGCGGCGCGGCCTGTCGCCACGATCTGACGGTGGGCGCTCGGAGCGGCCGCCGCCCTCACTCTGCTCGCCCTCGGCGCCGACTGCTGCCAATGCTTCGCCGCCTCCACCGCTGCTGCCACGACCCTCACCACCCGAGTGCGATTCGCCCTCGGGTTTGGGGGTCAACGCCTTCATCGAGAGGCGAAGGCGTCCGCGCTCATCGCGCTCGAGAAGCTTGACCTTGACTCGATCTCCCTTCTTCACGACGTCCTCGGTCTTCTCCGTGCGGCCGTGCTTCAGCTCGGAAATGTGAACGAGCCCTTCAGTGCCTGGCATGATCTCTACGAAGGCGCCAAATGCAGTCGTGCTCTTGACGGTCCCTTCGTAGGTCTCGCCGATGACCGGCTCCGCGGTGACAGCCTGGATCATCTGGCGCGCTCTCTCCATCGCCTCGCCGCCGACCGCTGCGATCGTGACCAGTCCGCTGTCGTCGACCGTGACCTCTGCTCCCGTCTCGTCCTGAATACCGCGAATGGTCTTGCCCTTCGGACCGATGAGATCGCCGATCTTCTCGGGGTTGATGGTCATCGTCACAATGCGTGGCGCATACGGCGACAGATCCGCTCTTGGCTCGGCGAGCGCCTTGCTCATCTCACCGAGGATGTGAAGGCGTCCTTCGCGCGCTTGCGCGAGCGCTTCCTTCACGATCTTGAGATCGAGACCCTGGACCTTGATGTCCATCTGAATGGACGTGATGCCCGTCTCGGTGCCCGCGACCTTGAAGTCCATGTCCCCGAGATGATCCTCGGTGCCAAGGATGTCGGTGAGAACCGCGTACTTCGCGCCTTCCTTGATGAGACCCATCGCCACGCCTGCCACGGCGGAGCGGAGCGGAACACCAGCGTCGAACAGGGCCAGTGAGCCACCGCAAACCGATGCCATCGACGACGATCCGTTTGACTCGAGAATGTCGGACACGATGCGAATGGTGTACGGGAAATCCTCGAACGCCGGTAACACGCTCTGCAGCGCGCGTTCGGCCAGGTTGCCATGACCGATCTCGCGGCGGCTCGTGCCGCGCATTGGTCTCACTTCACCCGTCGAGAACGGCGGGAAGTTGTAATGGAGCATGAACGACTTCGTCGTCTCGCCGGCATCGTCGATGCTATCGAGGCGCTGCACGTCGTTGGCGGTGCCAAGCGTGATCGCTACGAGCGCCTGGGTTTGCCCGCGTGTGAACAGCGCGGAGCCGTGCGCCCGGGGAAGTACTTGCGTGTCGATCGTGATCGCGCGGACATCCTTGGTGCCGCGGCCATCGACCCGTAAACCCGTATCGAGCACCTGCGACCGGAGCGAGTGATACTCGACGTCGCCGACGAGCGTTTTGATGGCGCTCGAGTTCTCAGGGAACTCAGTGAGGAGCTGATCAATCACCTCTTTCTTCACCAGCTCGACGGCTTCGATGCGGGTGTGCTTTTCCTTCTGGTTGATCGCTTCCGCGATCCGCCCCTTGACCAGCTCGTCGACGCGCGCTTTGACCGTTGGAACGACTTCGGCCTTCGTCCACTTCATTTTTTCCGTTCGGCCCTGGGCGAGCATCTCTTCCTGGATCTGGATCAGCTCCTGGATGCCGCGGTGTCCGACCGTGAGCGCCTCGAGCGCGTCGGCTTCTGTGACTTCGAGCGCGCCGCCCTCGACCATCATGATCGAGTCCTTCGA
>Ga0184619_10000663_pt1 | contig 11837 bp, 5 predicted proteins | sample PLM0_60_b1_FD_133146 | JGI IMG/M metagenome (GOLD analysis project Ga0184619, IMG submission 133146) | Groundwater sediment microbial communities from an aquifer in East River, Colorado, USA - PLM0_60_b1 | ecosystem: Environmental > Terrestrial > Soil > Riparian zone | place: USA: East River...
AAGAATCATCTTCATGTTGCGCTGCTTCACACCTTTCAGCAGTTCATCAAAATCTGCCATGGTGCCGAACTCGGTCATTATTTTTCGGTAGTTGCGGATGTCGTAACCATTATCTGCATTCGGCGAGTCGTACATTGGGCTCAACCAAATAACGTCGACGCCTAAGCCCTTGATGTAATCGAGTTCTGAAGTGATACCTTTCAAGTCACCGATACCGTCGCCATTGGAGTCTTTGAATGAGCGAGGATAGATCTGGTAGACGACAGCTTCTTTCCACCATTTCCTGGTGTACCCGTTGGCGGTGACGTCATTTCGAGGGCTGGGTTTAGGCATTTCAGTGCCGGTTGTCTTGTTTTCCGTTTGCCAGGCCGTAAAAACAAATAAAACGACGAACATCAGAAGTAGGCAGAGAAGGTCCATCTTCGTGCTACGTGCCATCGTGTACCACCTATTCTCAATTGTATTGGAAATCGCCAGAGATTCTATCACTCGAGGGCGCTGTGCGTCGCGTGACCGTTTTAAGCCTATAATCGACGGAGTTACCTCAGAACTACGTTAGCCTTGATAGGCGGATCGACGAGTAAGGAATCAAAGATGTTGTTCAGGGCAGAGGGGTTTATCATCCGTCCATTGCAAGCCACGACAGTCGTGGTCATGGCAGCGCTATTGATCACTCTACACAGTCTTGCGCAGATTAACTCCGCTCAACCCACTTACGTTGGTAACAGCGCCTGCGCTAAGTGCCACTCCTCAATCTACGAGAGCTACTCACGACATCCGATGGCCCTGGACAGCGGGCCGGTCGATAGCGAAACACCGCTTCAGAAGTTATTCAAGGGCTCATTTCGCAACAAAGCATCTTCCATCTACTACCAGATTTATCGGGAGGGTAATAGAACCCTCTTTGGCTATGAACGTTCAGATGACCCTACTACGCACGGGAAACAGGAACTCAATTACTTCGTGGGCTCCGGCAGAGTGGGCCGTAGTTATCTGTATAGCCTTGACGGCTACCTCTACCAGGCCCCCGTCAGTTACTACGCGCAAAAGGACCGTTGGGACATGTCTCCCGGATATGAATTTGATTCTGAGCTGCCGGTCCGTCCGATTGAGAAGAGTTGTTTGTTCTGTCATGCCGGCGAGGTGAATCACGAAGCGGGAACGCTCAACCGCTATGCGTCTCCTGCCTTCTTTCAGAACGGCGTCAGTTGTGAACGGTGTCACGGTCCGGGTAGCGAACACATCAAGGGACTCGCGAAGATGGTGAACCCAGCAAAGCTGGATCCCGAACGACGTGATTCCGTCTGTGCTCAGTGTCATCTACTTAGCGAGGTGCGTATTTTGAAACCGCGCAAGGATCTCTACCAATTTCGCCCGGGAGAACTGCTCTCCGATTACGCATCTCATTTTGTTTATGCGAACAACGGGAATCAGGGTTTGCGCACGATCAGCCACGTCGAAGAGATTGCACAAAGCAAGTGTAAGCGACAAAGCGGTGACAGAATGTCTTGTCTAAGCTGCCACGATCCACATTACTTCCCGCCACCTGAAGTGCGCGTAAGTTATTTCCGGGAGAAGTGCCTGGCGTGTCATCAACCGCAGGCTACCGCATGGCAGAAGCAGCATTTCCAGCAACTTGATTGTATCGGATGTCATATGCAAAAGACGTCCAGAGTCGACGTCGGCCACGCTGCTGCGACCGACCATCGCATTCTGCGTCGACCTTTGAAGCAGACTACGGAACCGGGCCCAGGAGAAAGCCTAATCGGATTCGGCTCAAAAGAGTCTCCACGGGAGCTTGGGCTTGCCTATGCCGAACTCGCCCTACGCACAAACAATTCCCACCACAAGTCTGAAGCATTCCGGTTGCTGAACGAAGAGCTTCAACAATACCCTAAGGATATCGAAGTCTTGGTAAGATTGGCGTTCTTGTATCAGGAACGCGGGGAATTCGAGCGGGCGCGGGCGCTTTACGAAGCTGCCCTCAGTGAGAACCCTCACCAGAGCGTGGCGGCTGTGAATTTGGGGGCGATCTACGCGCGCGAGAACCAGGTTGAACGCGCTATAGAATTATGGGTTACGGCACTCGACTACGATCCAAGCTCGCGTCCGGCAGGAATAAACCTCGCTGAGTCGCTCTGCTCGAAAGGAGATCAGAAGCAGGCGCGCCTCATACTGCGAAAGTTACTGCGCTTCAATCCTGATCTCCGCATAGCCAAACAGCTCTTGCGCGACATGGATAGTGCCAGGTCACCGTGTCGGGCGTGAACTATCGCGATACCTACAAGTCTTTCAAACTGTCTGGTTTTTCAGCGGGCTGATAAACAAATACGATCCACGAAATCATTACAAGTCTCACGAAAATGGTAGCCCTAATTGGCGTACTTCGGTGCTTTCCTCGATCGCTTTAATGCTTCAATCCACCTTTATCTCTTTCGCGTGAGAAGAGGAATGATCAACTCTCGTCTCACATAAGTCTCCGCTGGCCCGCTAAAGGCTACAACCAGACTTTTTGCGGAAGGCCCATTCACCTCCATAGTTGCGCCGGCGACCTCACCGAGGAGTCGCGGAGTGCGTACATGGAGGGCGTAGGAACGTCCACCGATTCCCTCAAGCACGAGATGCAAGGAGTCTTGATCGGCGCGCGAGCGAAGAATCCGCAGCCCTTCGCTCTGTGCACCCGGCGCGGGTATTTCCTGGTCTACGAAAACGTCTGTTCCTTCATCAAAGCTAAACACGACCTCAGTGGCCGGCTGATTGGCATTGAGGGTAACTTCAGCGCGCTGCACATCACCGACGCTGTTGATCGCAAACTTAGCAGAGCGCCCCTGAACCGTCACGGCGCGAATTCGAGCGTCAAGCGGGAAGGCTGGCGCAATCGTGATCCTGGTGCCGCTGTCATTGGCATTCGCGGCGTTGGACGTTGCGCCCGCTCGTCCTGTGATCGCTACCATTAAGCGTCCTGGCTCGCGGGCGAGTTTCAGATCAAAACTCGCGTGGCCTGCTGCCACGTTCCGCACCTCCACATCATTCCAGTTCGCGGGCAACTGAGGTGCGAACCTTAATTCTTTGCCTCCTGCGCTTACTTCTATTCCCAGCAGCCCGCGCACCGTGGGCGTTACAACCATTGCCTCAGACCAAACCTGATGATGGGACGAGCGACCGAAAGGCGCATTGAAATCGCCGGATAATAACTCTGTCACATAACCGAGTGCGTTAGTGTAAGTGAGCAACGCGTTTGCCATTAGTGCCTGGTAACCGACATGTGGCCGACCATAACGGTAAGCCCCCGTGCTGGCCCAGCCGGTGAACAGCGGCCAGACAGAACCATAGTGATAGGAGAGCGGATCATACAGTTTGCTGTCATTCGAGATGATTCTCGATCCCCAGTCAGTCGCCATTCGTCCGCTGCCGAGGTGATCTATCTCTAGTTGCGCACGATCATCAGACGCTGTGCGCCACCAAAGAGGCACCGCCGGCAGGACCGTATCCTCATCGATGATGGTGGCTTTGCTCAGTTCTTCCATGCGGGCCTGACGGAGCGCGCGGTTTGGCCCAGGATCGGCTTTGGGTGGGTCGGCTGGAGGACGTTTGGTTGCGAACGCGTAATAGGAGCGTTCAGCGAGCCAGTAGGTTTGCTCCATCGCGAGGCGTGTTCGTTCAGCATTCGCGCGCGCCGTTTTGGCCAGCTCACCATCGCCAAGGGCGTCTGCCATCTCAGCCAGGCTGCGCGATGCCTCGATCCATAGACCTTGCATGTAGATCTCTTCATGCGGCGGATAAAGTCCGCCGCCCTCGACCCAGCCGTGGCCAAACTTTGTTTTCGTTGAGTTCTCAATCAGTTGATTGCCGTCCGTGTCGGATGCAGCCGAGAAGCGATAAGCTTTGACGATCGATTCCCAGTTGGCCCTGAGAAAATCCTGGTCACCGCTGGCCCGCCAGTAATCTCCGTGGGCGATCACATAGAGCGGTGTGCCATCGGCGCTGTTCCAGGGAAATTCGTAATCCGTGAACCAGGGAATCAGTGACGCGCTCTGTGAGATCTCGTGCGGGATCTTGCCATCTGCCCTCTGAAACTTCTTCAGGAACTCCAAGGCTGTTCTGGTAGTTCCAAAATCGCCATACGAGTTGATGGCCAACGAAGTCCAGAGAGAGTCGCGCCCAAAGAACCAGGCAAAGCCCGGTCGTTCGCTATCGCCCGAGGTGCGAAACCCGGCAACGAGTCCCGTCCCCAGAAAAGGATTCGTTGCAACTCCTTTGTCGATCCCGACCTTCGCCCACTCGAAGGCTTTGTTCAAACGTTCATCTGGGGTTGTGATATTCGTTGTCTCGTTTTGTAACCGCTCATAGTAAGAAACGTTTTTGTCATAGAGTGCCTGAGCGGAAGTCAGCAGACGTTGGTAAGATTCCTTTGCTTTGTCGCGTCCTTCAACACCTCCGGTGATGACAATCGGAATGAAGTGCGATTTGAGTGCATCTGCAGCAGGTTCTATGGACAAGCGAACAGGCACATCGCGCGGCTCCTCCTGGTAGGGCATAACAGAGATGTCTCGCGCCGCAGGGGATCCAATCATGCCCACGAATCGTTTCGACTCTTCGGTGATGTAATAGGCATGCTGCTTCTCATCCCACTCCAGATTTCCCGTCATCAAGCCCGCAGGCCATGCGAGTTTCAGCTTCGGGCGAAATGACGCTGTTACGATCATTGGCAAGACAGTCTTCACGTCGAGCAACATGATGATGCCGGGCTCATCAACTGGGGCATAAATAATTTGCCGCACGGTGAACGCGGCATGTGAGTAAGTAAATGTAGTGGCTTCGGGACGCGCGTTGATCTGGACCGCGATGTCGGGGCCGCGGAACTCGAGTGGATAGCCCTCAATACTAAACGAAAGCTCGAAATCATCGAGGATTTTCAGCGGATAAACCCAGGCCTCCAGCGAACGGTTTTCGTAGCCAAGCACGGCTGACTTATGGCCTACGACGTCAAAAAAGCTGCCCGCCTGCGTTCGTCGTTCCAGTTCGAGTCCACTCTTCTTAAGTTGAAATTTGGTCAGCAGGCTTGGATCCATTGAAGCCTGCGCATTGGTGGCTGTAGAGCTGACGAAAATGAGAATCAAACAGAAAAGTGCGTAGCGGATCAAGCGGTCCTTCACGGGTGCCTCCTGGAGTAGGAGGCATCATCCGCCAGAAAGGGTGTGCAGTTCAAGTGCTTTCGTAGCGTTTCAGTTTCAATCGCCAACATGCTTTACGCCCGAAGGACCTGAGAATTCTTGCACAGCGAGTCAGCCATTTCGGTCTGTCTAAGCGACAGACAAGAGTGTTATACCTCTTGAGCTTTCGTTCTCATTTTTTCCGGTAAGACGTTGCCGCTTGACGCACCATCGCGCCAATTATAAGGTTGGAGCTATTAACCGTCTTCCATCCGATCCCATTTATGTCAATGAGTACGCGTGCTGCCTTTCACCCGATCTCTCGCTCGCGCTTCTTGTATCTGCGCGACAGTCAGATTTGGTTGGTGCTCGCCTGTTTATTGGTCTGGTCGGGTGAGGTTAACGGTCAGAGCCTGACACCGTCTATGACGAACGACCCGCTAGGGGTAAAGTTCGTAGAGGTGGCCCAGCAGGCCGGCCTTATAGCCACGACCATCTACGGTGACGAACACAAAAACAGATATCTTCTCGAGACCACAGGGAGCGGTGCTGCCTTCATAGATTATGATAATGATGGATGGCAGGACGTTTTTCTGGTAAACGGAACACGCCTGGATGGATTGCCGCCGAAGCTAAATGCCACGAATCGCCTCTACCGCAATAATGGCAATGGGACCTTTACAGATGTAACTGAGAAAGCCGGCCTTGTTCGCACAGGGTGGGGACAAAGTGTATGCGTCGGCGATTATGACAACAACGGATATGACGATCTTTTCATCAGCAGCTTTGGCAAGAACGCGCTGTATAGTAATAACGGCAAAGGTACCTTTACAGAGCTAGCTGAGAAAGCCGGAGTCGCCAACAACCTCACGCGTTGGGGTTCGGGCTGTGCTTTCGTTGACTACGATCGGGACGGATGGCTTGATCTTTTTGTTGCCAGCTACATTGACCTTGACCTGAAAACAGCGCCGCTGCCTGAAACCGGTCCGTGTCTTTACAAGGGTGTCATGGTTGCTTGTGGTCCTCCGGGGCTTAAGGGTGGTGTCAATGCTCTCTATCACAACAACAGAAACGGCACCTTTGCCGACGTTTCAGAGAAGGCGGGAATTACCAAGACCAACGGTACTTATGGCCTCGGAGTTCTGGTAGCAGATTTTGATAATGATGGCTGGCCGGAGATTTACGTAGCAAACGATTCGGCGCCCGCAGCGCTTTACCACAACAATCAGAACGGCACTTTCACTGACATTGGCGTTGAGGCGGGCTGCGCTTTCAGTATGGACGGAAAGTCTCAGGCAGGCATGGGGGTGACTGCCGGCGATTACGACCGCGATGGATGGCTGGATATTTTCAAGACCAACTTCTCCGGGGACACCTCGTCTTTGTATCGCAATACCGGGAAGGCAGCTTTCGATGACGTCACATATCAGGCAGGGATGGGCTTATATACCCGCTGGCTGGGTTGGGGCTGTGGATTCGTTGATGTGAATAACGATGGTTGGCCCGACATCTTTTTAGTCAATGGCCACGTTTATCCGGAAGTGGAAAAACTAACGACCGAAGCCGGATATGCTCAGCGTAAGGTGCTCTACCGCAATCGCCAGGAGGGCCATTTTGTCGATGTCTCCGCTGAAGCCGGAGAGGCCGTGTTGCGGCCAAACGCCTCTCGTGGAGCTGCCTTTGGTGACTATGACAACGACGGCGACATAGACATATTGATTAACTCCGTGAACGGTCCCCCTGAACTTCTCCGTGCCGACTCAACCAACCAGAATAACTGGATCAAGATTAAGACTATTGGTGTTAAATCAAATCGCGATGGGATTGGCGCGCGCATTAAATGCGTGACAGTGGATGGTAGCCAGATTGATGAAGTGCGCAGTGGTGGCAGCTACTACTCGCAGAACGATCTTCGAGTCCATTTCGGGCTGGGTAAGAACAAGTTTGTCAAAACCATGGAGATTCGCTGGCCCAGCGGTCAGATCGATACGCTTAGCGATCTGGCTGCGAACCAACTCGTCACTGTAAAGGAAGGCGCCGGCATTGTGCGAAAAACATCCTTCAAGAAATAGACACGCATTGATGAAGTACCCGTTTCCCAAAAAAGCAATTCAAGCCTTGCTCCTGCTGTCTACTCTTCTTCTGCTTGCACCTGATACTGCACAGGCACAACGCAGAATTCCAACGCAAAGAGCTAACCAACATTATCAAACCGGCATGAAGCTTTTGGAAAGACAGGAGCTGGACCAGGCGATTGCAGAGTTGACGCTGGCAACGAAGCTGAACCCACGATTTGCGGCTGCTCATAACGCACTCGGCATGGCGCTGGCCCGGAAGGGAGAGTTCAGCGCGGCTGGAGAATCGTTCCGTCAGGCTATCAAAATTACTCCCCGTCTTTACGAAGCCCATCTTGGACTTGCCTCCGTGCTGCAACAAAGTGGCGATTTTGACGGGGCGATTGCAGCGTCTAAACAGGCGATCGCGCTCAAACCCGGGGAGGTAGAAGCGCGCCTCTTACAAGCTGCGGCTTATCAAAACAAGCGAGATCTGGATTCGGCGATCGTTCAGTTTCGCGACGCCATTCGACTGAAACCGAATGCGGCCGAAGCACACTATTACCTTGGCTATGCGCTGGGCGTAAAGGGCCTGCTCAAAGATTCGATCTCGGAACTTGAAACGGCGGTTAGGCTCAAGCCTGATCTCGCAGAAGCCCAGTACTATCTCGGGGCGGCTCGCTGGTTTTCTGGTGATGTCGAAGGCGCCATTGCTGCCTTGGCATTGGCAGTGAAGCTTATGCCCAACGATACAAATGCTCATTACTATCTGGGCAGGGCACTGCAAAAGAAGGGCAACCTGGAGGATGCAATCGGTGAGTTTGACACGGCTATCAAACTTGCACCGGATATGATCGAGCCGCGCCAGGCGATGGGCATTGCCCTGCAGCAGAACGACGACCTTGATGCTGCGGTCGAAGCATTTCGAGCCATCATCAAGCTCAAGCCTGATTTTGTTGAAGCCCATAACGATCTCGGCCTGGCTTTGGTCCAGAAGCTCGATCCGGAAGCAGCTATTATTGAGTTTAATGCTGTTCTGAGCCTAAATCCGAATGACGTTGTGGCCAACCACAACCTGGGTATGACGTTAATTCAGAAAGGAGACTACGAGGCTGCGGTAACGCAGTATCGGAAACTAATCACGCTAGTGCCGGATGATGCCGAAGCCCACTACGGTCTCGGCATTGCTCTGAAGCAAAAAGATGCGCTTAACGATGCCAGTGCCGAGTTGCGAAAAGCCATTGCCCTAAAGCCTTCATTACATGAGGCCCACTACGGGCTCGGAGCAATTCTTTTGCAGCAATCCAATCTTGAGGATTCTGCGGCGGCATTTCGAACAGCGATTGGGGTGAAGAAGGATTATGTGGAAGCTCATTATGCTTTGGGCACAGTGTTGCAGCAGAAAGGCGACGTGGTTGGCGCCATCGCGGAGTTTCGGGAAGCGCTTAGACTTGCGCCTAACGCGGCCGAGATTCACAACACGCTCGGAAACGCGCTAAGGCAAAAAGGTGACATCGACGCCGCTCGTACGGAGTTTCAAGAGGCCGCGCGGCTTAATAAGATCAAGTCAAACCAGCAGGCCGCAACTTTCGCTTCGAATGCTGGTTTGGCCCAATTGAAGGAAGGGAACCTCGAGGCCGCCATACAGAAATTCCAGGCAGCCGTCCAGCTAGATCCAACGAACTCGCAAAGCTATTTCAATCTTGCCAGGGCCTTGCAGCAAAAAGGCGAAACGGAAGCTGCACGGGTCGCCTATCAAAAGGCAAAAGAACTTAAACCCCGAGTTAAGCCTTTGCAGTAAGGAGGGCAGAAGTCAGAGGTCAGAGGTCGGAGGTCAGAAGTCAGAAGTCGGAGGTCAGAGGTCAGAGGTCGAAGGTCAGACCGAGGTCAACATTCGCTTTTCCCGATTACAGCCTTAATGCTTTCCCAGGAGCACCTGACTTCTGACCTCTGCCCTCCGACCTCTGCCCTCTGATCTCTGACTTCTGACTCCTTCTTTGATTGTTAGTATCTGATTGGCCACGATGTTTTTGAGGGTTTCAGTCTGGCCGCTAGGCCAACGGATCTCTATCATCTCGGCCTTTTGATCCTTTCCCAGCCCGAAGTGGAGTCGCTCGTCGTTGTGGGAGTAATAACTGGACTGACTGGTGATCTCTTGAACCTGTGGATGTGATTCGGTTTTCAGCAGTACTCGCGCTCCTATGGCGCTGCGGTTTGACTTCGTGCCCACGAGTTTCAGCGTTAGCCAGTTATTCGGCCCGGCACTGCGTTCGTTGACATATTCATTGCGCAACAACAGCGGCGGCTCGTTCATGTTCATCACTAGCACATCGATGTCTCCGTCGTTGTCAAAATCTCCAAAAGCGCAGCCACGACTTGATTTCGGAGACAAAATGCCGGGACCGATCTGGGTTGTTACTTCTCTGAACCTGCCGTTACGGAGATTCTGATATACCAGGCGCGGTCCGCGATGCGGATATTCCTTAAAGATCTTCTCAACCTCCGGATACACATTGCCGGTAGCGATCAGGATGTCGGGCCAGCCATCATTGTCAAAATCCGCAAGACCGGTGCCCCATTCGACATAGCGAGTGTGGTCGAAACCCGCAGCCCGCGATGCATCGTCAAAAAAATCTCGTCCACTGTTTTTATATAGAGCAGGCAGATCATCGGAGAAGTGGGTCTTGAAAATATCAATTAGGCCGTCGCCATTGTAATCGCCCGTTGCCACTCCCATACCAGCCTGCGCCTGCCCGTCTTCGTTGTAGGCACAACCCGCTTCCACCGCCACATCCGTGAACGTGCCATCGTGGTTGTTACGGTAGAGTGTGCTTGCCGTCGAATCGCAGGCTACGTAAATGTCTGGCCAGCCATCATTATTGAAGTCGGTCGTGGTTGCCGTCATGGAATAATGGCCTTGCACCTTTGCGATGCCGGAACTTTCTGACACGTCGGTAAACCTTCCGTTACCATTGCTGTGGTAGAGCAGATTTGTGTCGGTCGGCAATCCTTTGGGACCGCAGTTGACTGCGACTCCCTTCCAGGTGCAATTCGCGCCCTTGCCCGGCTCAGGTGTGCTGCCAATATCAAATTTCAAGTAGTTGGCCACGAAGAGATCAAGGTTTCCATCTCGGTCGTAGTCAACAAAAGTGCAGCCGGATCCCCAGCGTGTGAGTGTCGTGTACAAACCGGCCTTTTGGGTGAAATCGGTAAACGTACCGTTGCCGTTGTTCCGGTAAAGAATGTTCTGACCCCAATATGTTATGAACAGATCGTCGTAACCGTCGTTATCATAGTCGCCAGCGCAAACAGACGATGCCCAGCCGTTGCGCCTTAGGCCTGCTTTGTCGGTGACCTCGGTGAACGTGCCGTTGCGGTTGTTGCGATACAACCTGTTGGTTGGTTTTCCGCCGTCGGGAAGAGCTTCAAGACGAGTTCCGCTCAAGATTAGAACATCCATCCAGCCGTCATTGTCATAATCGAAGAAAGCAACGCCACACCCATTTGTTTCAATGATGTATCGCTTTCGATCGATTCCGCCATAGATGGTTGGAGTTGACAGGCCTGCCGCGCCGGCAATATCTGTGAAGGTGACAGGAAAGTCGGTTGCCTCGTCGTTGTTTTGCACTGGTCTTCGGGCGCCGATCTGACCGAGGGCGGGACAAGCGAGAAGGGCCCAAGCCGTTAAAGAGATGGAAGAAAGTAGGAAGTTGTAAAGCAAACTGTTAGTTTGCGAACGGTAGGTAATGCTCATACATCATCGCAAACTAGCAGTTTGCGTTACATATTATTGCTGCTTGTCAGCACTGGTTCGCAGTCTCTCTGCTGTCTCAAATTCTCGCTTCGCCTCTTCCTGTCGGTTCGCGCGCTGCAAAACCTGGGCAAGCAAATGATGAGCAGAAAAATTGTTTGGATCCATCTGCGTTGCTCGCCTTAACATGCTTTCTGCATTCGGTAGCTCCTCCCTCTTCAGATAGACTTTTCCCAGAACAATGTAGGGGCCACTGAAATAAGGGTTAAGCCAGACTGACTTCTGAAGGGGCGCAATCGCCTCGTCCCACTTGAGCTGTCTTGAGTAGGCCTCTCCCAACCAATAGTAAGCAAGGGCAAACGCGGGATTGATTTCAATCTCTTTCTGCAAGAGCGCGATGCCGCGATCAATCTGGGCGTGATAAATCGCCATCTCTCCAAGAAGGAAGTTAGCCTGTGGCAGCTTCGGATCGAGTTCGAGCGCTCTCTTTAACTCTGGTTCGGCCAACTCCTCGAATTGCTGACGCACCATCATCTGAGCATTAATTACGTACGCAGCGGCTGAGGACTGCTCTACATTGAACATTCGCGCAAAGGCCTCACGCGATTTGTCCGGGTTACGCGTCTGAATGTAACAAGTGCCCAGCGCGTAGGTTATCTCCGCGCTGTCGGGAATTAGTCGGCTTGCTTTCTCAAGATAGGGAATCGCCTCCCTATGATGACCTAGTAGATAGTGGGAGATACCGAGTAATTGAATGGCTCGACCATAGTCCGCGTCAGCCTCAGACAGCAACTTGACGGTCGCGGTCAGATGCTGGACCGCACGAATATAGTCGCGTTTTTGGTGATAGGCCAGGCCGAGAAGATAACTGATCTGTGG
>Ga0184619_10000664_pt1 | contig 11837 bp, 9 predicted proteins | sample PLM0_60_b1_FD_133146 | JGI IMG/M metagenome (GOLD analysis project Ga0184619, IMG submission 133146) | Groundwater sediment microbial communities from an aquifer in East River, Colorado, USA - PLM0_60_b1 | ecosystem: Environmental > Terrestrial > Soil > Riparian zone | place: USA: East River...
GACTACGCTCTCGAACTTCGTGGCCGGCATCCTCATCGCTTTCACACAACCGCTGCGCCTCGGGGACGAGGTGGAGATCGGCCAAGCGTCTGGGATCGTGGAAGAGATCGGCCTCACGTGGACTCTCATCCGTGCCCCCGACGGGGCTCGTTTCTTCGTCCCGAACACAAAATTGGCCTCCGATACCATTCGGAATGCAACCTTCACGGCTACGCCAGCTGCTCCTCGAAGAGGCGCGCAGGGCGCCTGAGTCCAGCCCAAGGAGCCCGTTACAACCTTGAGTCGAGCCGAATCGAATCGTCTTGTCCACCTTGACACGCTCGGGGAGGGCTGATGCCCGCCCGGAACGGGAATGGCAACGGCAAGAGCGGTAACGGTGGGGTTGTTTATCAAAATCGCCGCCGCCGCCGACGCCAGCGCCGCCGCCGCGACAAGGTCGTCGCTCGGCGCTTCGCGATCTTCGTCACCCTCGCGGTCATCTTCGGGAGCATCGCGGCCGTTGTGGCCGCAGCGTTCACGAGCGCAAACGGCGTCCTGAACAACTGCGACCTCGCGTCGCTGAAGCCTGTCTCGATCGGCCAGAACTCGTTCGTCTATGCAGCCGATGGGAGTCTGCTCGGCGCGATCCCCGCGGAAAGAAACCGTCAGCCTGTGACTCTCGACGGGATGTCGCAATGGGTGACGGAGGCGACGGTGGCCGTCGAGGACCGCCGCTTCTATGAGCATGGAGGCCTCGATTACGAGGGCATCGTCCGGGCCGCCGTGAAGAACCTCGAGAGCGGGCACGTCGTGCAGGGCGGCTCGACCATTACCCAGCAGCTCGTCCGCAATCTCTACATCGGAAACGAGCGCTCCCTCGAGCGGAAGATCACAGAGGCCTGTCTCGCTCGCAAGGTCGAGAAGGGTCATACGAAGGACTGGATTCTCGCCAGCTATCTAAACCAGGTCTATTTCGGGAACCACGCCTACGGAGTCGAGGCCGCGGCGCAGACGTACTTCTCGAAGCATGCGAAGAACCTCGACCTCGTGGAAGCGGCGCTCATCGCCGGCATGCCCCAGGCGCCCTCGGTTTACGACCCCTTCCAGCGCCCCAACGAGGCCGTCCGCAGGCGCAACGAGGTTCTGGGCGCGATGCTCTCCGCCCACTACATCGACCGGGCGCAGCACGCTGAAGCCGTTGCCAGTCCGCTCAAGCTCACGCGTGGACACATCTACACGAGGATCCGCGAGCCCTTCTTCTTCAGCTACGTGCGGGAGGAACTGATCGCGAAGTACGGCGCGAACACCGTTCGCGGAGGCGGTCTCAAGGTCTACACGACGATTGTCCCGCGCTTCCAGAAGCTGGCCGCGCGCGCGATCAAGCAGACGCTCTACTACCCCAACGATCCCGCGGCGGCAATCGTCTCCATCAATCCCAAAAACGGCGCGATCCGCGCCATGACGGCGGTGATCCCAGGCAAGAAGCGCACGCAATTCAACCTGGCTGCGCAGGGCCGGCGGCAAGCCGGTTCCTCGTTCAAGCCGTTCGTGCTCACCGAGGCGATCCGGGAGGGCATCAACCCGGACGCGACGACGTACCTCTCGGCGCCCTTCCACTGGCAGCCCGATCCCTTTAGCGAGCCGTGGGACGTCTCGACGTACGGCGGGGATTACTCCGGGCCTTCCACGATCACGCAGGCGACTCTGCGCTCGGACAACACGGTATATGCGCGTCTCACGCTCGACGTGGGGCCCGAAAAGGTCGTCCAGATGGCGCACAAGATGGGAATCAAGACGAAGCTCGAGCCGGTCGCGTCCGTCGGCCTCGGGTCGAACTCGGTCGGCGTGCTCGAGATGGCCGTGGCGTACGCGACGATCGCCGCCCGGGGCGTGCGCTCCGAGCCGATGGCGATTCGCAAGGTCGTCCTCCCGAACGGGAAGGTGGATGCGGGCGCCGGCTGGGGACACCCGAACCGCAAGCGCGTCCTCTCCGACGGCGTTGCCTACCAGGTGGCCCGCATCCTGAAGATGAACATCCAGGCCGGCACGGGCACGGGCGCGAACCCGGGCTTTGTCGCAGGAGGCAAGACGGGCACGACAGAGGACTGGGGAGACGCCTGGTTCGCAGGGATCACCACGAACGCCTCGACGGTCGTCTGGGTCGGCTATCCGAATGCCAAGATCCCGATGACCGCCGTCCACGGGATCCGCGTCGCCGGCGGCACGTTCCCGGCGACCATCTGGCGGCTCTTCATGGTCCCGGCGTTCGGCAAGCACCCGCCCCGCGACTGGCCGCTCCCGGAGAACCCCGTCGTCTGGATTCCATTCCACGGCCAGTATCAGTACTTTGGTGCGCCGCCCGGGTCGGGGGACAACAAGAAAAAGAAGAAGAAGGACAAGGACGGCGGCCCGCCTCCGACGACGACCGCTCCGCCTCCGACGACAACTGAGCCTCCACCGACTACGACCGGGTAGCGCCCTCGCGGTCTGGGGGGCGGGCGCAGCCTGCTTCGCGCTCGTCGCCGCAGGCGTCTCGCTCGCGTGGCCCGCATCGTCCTTTCTGACACCCGACCACCACCGGGGGTCGACCGGCTGGTCGTGGGTGTACCTCGGGCTCGCCGCGGCGGCCTTCTTCGCCTACCTCGTCGGCCTGGCTCTGCTGTGGACAGGCGCCCCCGCTCGTGTGGGCGCCGTCCTCGCGGTGGCTGCGGCGATCCAGCTCGCCCCGCTCGCGGCCCCGGTCCTGCTCTCGACCGATGTCTACTCGTACTGGGACTACGGGAGGCTCGCCGCCATCCACGACGCGAATCCCTATGAGGACACGCCGATCGGCTTCGCGAACGATCCCGCCTTCAAGCGCATGGGCGCGCAATGGCGGGAGACGACGTCCGTCTACGGACCTGCCTTCACGCTCGCCTCGGAGGGACACGCGAAGGTAGTCGGAGACTCGGCGGCGGTGGCTGCCTGGGCGTACAAGGCTCTGGCGGCGCTCGCCATGCTGGCGATCACGTGGCTCGCGGTCCGCGTGGCGGCGCGGCCGACGTTTGCCGCGGCGTTCGTCGGGTGGAATCCGCTGCTCGCCGTCCACTTCGCGGGCGGCGGGCACAACGATGCGTGGATGATGGCACTCGTTTTCGCGGCGCTCGCGCTCGCCGCGACCGGCAGGCGCCACCTCGCCGGAGCGGCCTGGGCGCTCTCGATCGCAGTCAAGTGGGTAGCGCTCGTCTTCCTGCCTCTGCGGGCGCTCGAGGCGAGACGGAAGGGGCGCCGCGTCGGCCACGCGGGCTTCGCCGCTGCCGCCGCGGTCATCGTCAGCGTGGCGACCTGGCGCTACGGGCTGAGCTGGCTCGACGCCTTCGGCCCGGTCGGCCGAAACCTGCGTGAGGGATCGAAGTACAGCATCCCCGGCCGCCTCGAAAGCATCGGGCTTCCTCACGGCGCCGCGGTCGGGGTGCTCGTGGGGCTCTTCGGGCTCGCGTACCTCTGGCTCCTTCGCGAGGCGTGGCGAGGGCGCGCCAGACTGGGGCTCGCGGCGGGACTGCTGCTCGTCGCCGCACCCTGGCTCGTCCCCTGGTACCTCGTCTGGACGGTTCCCTTCGCGGCTGTCGAGGAGGACGGGACGGCGCAGGTCCTCGCGCTCGCCTTGACCGCGTACCTCCTGCGCGACGCCGTCCCTTTGTAGCGTTACGTCCCAATGAGCACCGCCACAGGTCTGATCTCCGTCGACGAGGCTCAGCGAATCGTGCTCGAACGTGCGAAGCGTCTCGACCCTGAGCGTGTCCCGATCGAGCGGGCTGCCGGGCGCGTGCTGGCCGCGCCTGTCGCGGCACTCGTCGACCTGCCCCCCTTCCCGAGCTCGGCCATGGACGGGTACGCGCTTCGCTCGGCCGACACGGCCCATCCTCCGACGCGTCTCCCGATCGTCGCCAGGATCGCGGCCGGAAGCCCGGCGGACCGCCCGCTCGCTTCGGGCGAGGCTATGGCGATCTCGACCGGCGGCGCTGTCCCCGAGGGAGCCGACGCAGTCGTGCCGCTCGAGCTGGTCGATGAGAACGATGAGGCGATCGACGTCCCCGATCCTGTTGCCCAGGGTGCCAACGTCCGTGAGCGAGCCGGCGACGTCTCCGCCGGAGACATCGTTCTCGAGCCGGGTGTACGGCTCGGGCCCGCGCAGGTCGCCGCTCTGGCTGCGGCCGGAGTCTCAGAGGTGCAGTGCAGCAAGCGCCCGAGAGTGGGGATCCTGGTCACGGGGTCGGAGCTGCGGCAGCCGGGACAGCCGCTCGGCGCCGGCGAGATCTACGAATCCAACGGCATTTTGCTCGCGACGGCGCTCCAGTTGGCTGGAGCGGTTCCCGCCCAGCTTGGCGTCATAGCGGACGACGCCGACGAGCACGAGCGCGCCATGGAGCGCGCCCTGCTGGGTTTCGACATGCTGATCACGTCGGGCGGCGCATCCGTCGGTCCGCACGACCTCGTCCGCGCGACACAGGCGAAGCTGCGCGTGGAGGAGCTCTTCTGGGGCGTTTCCGTCAAGCCCGGCAAGCCGGTCGCCTTCGGCGTTCGACGCGACCACCTGGTCTTCAATCTCCCCGGCAACCCGGTCTCCGTGCTCGTGACCTTCGAGCTCTTTGTGCGCCCGGCTGTGAACGTCCTCCTGGGCGTGCCGGACCCGCTTCCCGAGTACCGCAGGGCGATTCTTGCGTCGACGGTCAAGCGCAATCCGCACCGCGATGAGTACGTGCGGGCGACGCGTCGGCGCGAGGGCGACACGGTGGTGCTCGACCCGCTCCCGGGTCGTGAGTCGCACATGATCGCGAGCGCCGCGCGTGCGGACGCATTGGTCGCCGTGGAAGCCGGCGACGGCGAGCACGCCGCCGGCGAAGAAATCCGCTACATCGCGATCGCCTAACAGGAGGGTTTGTTCCGCCAACCTCTCTTTACTAGCCGGTCGAGCGGCGGCCGGCCGCGAGCGCGTAGGTCTGGCCTCCCGACGGCGTCACGGCTGCGAGCCTGGCGAACACGACCCAGCGGTGCGAAGCGCTGTAAAGCGGGTGACAGGCGGACAGGACGACCTGGTCGAAGCCGCGCTCCCTGATGATGCTCCAGTCGCGAGACTTGACGACCTTGTGCGAGAGCACTCGATAGCGGAACGTCCCGTACGGGAGCTCGAGCACGATCGTGTCGCCCTCGCGCAAGCGGTTGATCTTGCGGAAGGGGGCGCCGAAGGTCGTCCTGTGTCCGGCGATCGCAGTCGTCCGGCCGAGACCCGGCACAGATGTCCGCTCGTAGTGGCCTGGCCCCTTCGAGAGATCGTGAGCCCAGCTCGTTCCCTGGACGAAGATGACGCGGACGCCCATGCGGCGGATCACGATTCGTCCCATCGGCTTGCCGTCCCGAAGATGGCGCTGGAAATCGCGGGCGGCTTCTGCGACCTGTTCCTGCACTGCGGCGAGTCGCGCCGCCTCGCCGCCGCGGAAGTCGGCGCCCAGACGGCCCGTGCGGTAGTCGGGCCACGCATGCTCGAGCTCACCGGCCAGCTTGTGCTGTTGGTAACGAGAGTAGAGGTCAGTGAGCGGGTCGCGCCAAAAGAGAACCGCTGCGCCGTACGCGAGCACGAGCACGCCGACCACGACGAGAACCGTCCCCAGACGGCGCCGAGCTCGGCCCATCACTCCTCCAACGCCTCTGCTTCCTCGGCAGGTTCGGTGGCGCGCACCCGCTCTGAGCGTAGTCGACGCGTGAGCAAAATCACCTGTCGGATCGACTCACGCAGGGGACCTCGCTTTGGCCGCTCGTGCGCGGCCGGATACGGAGCGTAGCGCCCTGTCGCGAGGGCTCCTGTTTGTGCCGCCACCGCTCCCCACGCCAGGAAGGCGAAGACGAGCGGGACCGGGACGTAGCCGACCGAGGTCAGTGCCAGGACATACCAGAGCGCATCGAGACCCATCTGGAAGCGGAAGGCGAAGGAGGCGAGGAGGATGAGCGGGCCGGCGAAGCCGAGCGCGTACACCGCGAGCGCTGCGGGGCGGCCGCGGTCCGAGGCATGCGGCAGCCAGAGCCAAGCGTGTACCGAGGGGAGCACGAAGAGGAGGGCGAACGGATTCTGTGCCGCTACGACGAGCGCCACGATCCCGAGGAGCAGCATTGCCGCGAGGTGGCCGCCGAGCTCCTCCGGGCGCGTGACACTTCGGCGCGGAACCAGTTGTGGCCTGGCCACGAGCCAGCCGAGAAGGGACAATCCTGCGAGCGCGAAGAGCGCAGCCACAGCCCAGTCTCCGGCCGCTTGGGTGTCGGGCGCGATCGGGCGCGCCTCGCCGCGGGTCAGGATCCCGAGCACGGCAAACACGGCGAAGAGGACGCCCACCCAGGCCCAGACGCCGAGACGGCTCGCGAGGCTTCGCAGCGCGGGTCGAAGCGCGATGTGACGGCGACGGCAGCGGGCGAAGAGATCCACCACTGCAGCGAGGAAAGGAAGCAGCGCGGTAAGAAAGAGGAACTGGATCGTCCAGCCGCGGATCAGGCGCGATCCGATCCAGACGTACGACTCGGTGCCGCGAGCCACGTCGGCGGCAGAATCCAGTGACCCGAGCAGGATCTGGGCCGATCGCCCGAGCTCGTCGAGTCGCGTCGCGTTGAGGGCAGCGAGAGTGTCTGCTCCGGGCGGCGGAGGGCGGGCCCCCGCCGAGGTGAGCGTCACGGCAGGGATCCCCTGTGCGATGAACGGACCCTGGCCGTAGAGCGTGAACGGAAAGGCGAGATCCACGAGCTGGGCCCCGGCGCTCGACCGCATGGGCTCCTGCTGCGCCTGGGCGCTGACGGCGGACTGCGCGGTCGCGACCAGGGTGGCGCCGGGCGTGCGCGGCGTTTCACCGGCGAACTCCAGGCGCGGCGACCCGGATCCTCCGATCGCGTCGAGATTGATCACCGCTGCGAGCCGGTCGCCGAGGCCGGAATTGCGGGCGAACTCTGCTGCTCCGAGCGACCCGTAGGCGCCGCCGTCTTCCGAGAGGAGGATGACCGAGTGCGCGAGCGACGAGTTGCCAATGTCGCGGGCGAGCTCGAGCAGCGCGCCGGTCCCCGAGCCGTCGTCGTTGACTCCCGGGGAACGGCCGAGGTTGTCGCGGTGGGCCATGATCACGATCGTCTGCTGAGAGCGCGCGACGTCCTGTTCCGGCTTCAACGGGGCCGTTGCGACGAGGTTGACGAAGCGCTGGCGGCCGAGGCCCGGAACGTTCGCCGTGAAGACTTGTCGCTGCACCGTGAACTTGTAGTCGCGCAGCCGCGCCGCGACCCACTCGGTTGCGCCGCGCGCACCGTCGGTGCCCGGCCTCCGGTCGGGGTTGCGGCGCGCGAACTCCCTGGCGAACTGGACGGCCGTCGTGCCGTCGAAGGACGGCGGCAGGCGAGGGCCCTGGAGAGCGACCGGGCTGCCGAGGCTGAACGCGGCCACGAGAAGCGGCACCGCTGCCGCAAGCCAGGCCGCGCGGTAGATCCGGCCCGACACGGGCCGCTCGAGCGACCCACGCCGCACTCGGCGGCGTGGCGGGGGAACCGCCATCGGGCCGGAGCCTATCCTGTGTCCCGATGTCTCAAGACGCGACCATCCTGCTCGTCGACGACGAGGAATCCGTGCAGAAGCTGCTCGCCTTCCCGCTGGAACGGGAGGGCTTCCGGGTCGTGCAGGCTCGGGACGGTGAGGAGGCGCTCGCGCGGTTCGACGAGAACGACGTCGATCTGGTGATTCTCGACATCATGCTTCCGAAGCTGGACGGCCTCGAGGTCTGTCGGCGCCTGCGGGCCAAGAGCACGGTGCCGATCATCATGCTCACAGCGCGGGACGACGAGCTCGACAAGGTCGTCGGGCTCGAGCTCGGAGCGGACGACTACATCACCAAGCCGTTCTCGATCGGGGAGTTCCGGAGCCGGGTCCGAGCCTCGCTCAGGCGCGCCATGCTCCCCGCCGCTTCCGCCCGGACCGACGTTCTCGAGGTGGACGGACTCCAGATCGACGTGCCACGCCGCGCCGTCGCCGTTCGCGGCGAACCGGTCCAGCTCACCTATCTCGAGTTCGAGCTTCTGCGCATGCTCGCAGCGAATCCGGGCCGCGTCTACACGAGGGAGGCGCTGCTCTCCGCACTTCGCGGCGGCTCGCAGTATCGCGACCCGCGCACGATCGACGTCCATGTCCGCCACTTGCGCGAGAAGATCGAGCGCGACCCCCGCAACCCGGAGTACGTCTTCACGGTTCGGGGTGTCGGCTATCGCTTTCGGGACTCCGGTTGAGCCGGCTGCTCCACCCGAACCTGGCGCTCAAGTTCGGCCTGGCGCTGTTCGTGATCGTGGCAGGCGCCCTCGGCATCGTTTACCTCGCCGTGGTGCCCCGGCTCGAGTCGCGTCTCGTGAACGCCAAGATCCAGGGGCTCGAGCGGGCGTCTCTCTCGGTGGTCGGCCAGTTCCGGAGCGCGGACCCTCTGAAGGAGTACCAGCCGCTGGCTACGATTTTTTCGTCGAGTCTCAACGCGCGAGTCGTCGTCCTGGAGAGGCTGCACCCGAACTCCAGATTGATCAGCATCGCCGACTCGAACGGCTTGTCCTCGCCGGACGTGGGTACTGACCCTATCGCGCGCCAGGCTCTCGAATCGGTAGGGACCGCGACGGGCCGCATCAAGCGCGGCGGCTCGGATCGAGCAGAGGTAGCCGTTCCGCTCGACGCCACGACCGTCGTGCTCCTCTCGGCGTCGCTCAAGGACGCCCTGGCAAACGTTTCCCTCGTCCGCCGCACGCTGCTCCTGGCGGGAATTACCGCCCTCGGCGTCCCTCTCTTCGTGGGAGCGCTGGCTGCCTGGAGCTTCACCAGGCGCATTCGGCGACTCGAGGAGGCGGCTGAACGGATCGCCGCGGGAGATTTCGAGCATCCCGTCGTCGATCCGGTGGACGACGAGGTCGGTGAGCTCGCCCAGGCGTTCGACTCGATGCGCCTCCGTCTCGCGCAGCTGGATCACGCCCGTCGCGAGTTCATCGCCAACGCGTCGCACGAGCTGCGGACGCCGCTCTTCTCGCTCGGTGGCTTCCTCGAGCTGATGGCGCACGAGGACCTGGACGATCGCGAGCGGCGCGATTTCGTCGAGGAGATGGCGGCGCAGGTGGAGCGTCTGACGAAGTTGGCCACCGACCTCCTCGACCTCTCACGCCTCGATGCCGGGCAGCTGTCTGTAGCCAGGACCGCAGTCGACCTGGCTGCGATTGCGCGTACCGTCGGCGAGGAGTTCCGCGCCATCGCCGAGGGCTCCGGCCACGCTCTCCAGGTCAACGCCGACGGCTCACTCCTTGCTACCGGAGACGAACAGCGAATCCTCCAGATCGGGCGCATCCTCGTGGAGAACGCGCTCAGGCATACGCCCGCTGGCACCGCCGTGGTCGTGGCGGCCGAGTCGGCGGACGGCAAAGCGTGCTTCTCGGTTCGCGATGACGGGCCCGGGGTACCCGAGCGCGACCACGAGCACCTGTTCGAGCGCTTTTACCGCGCAGACGGCGGCAAGGCCTCGGGCAGTGGCCTGGGTCTCGCGATTGCTCGGGAGCTGGCGATGCGAATGGATGGGGCGATCGAGCTTCGCTCCGAACCCGGAGAGACCGTATTTACACTCATTCTGCCGCTTTTGGACCCGGCCGAAAGCGTTTCCACGTCAAAAGGCTCAGTTGGGGTGCTCGGCTAGCCGACCACTACGATGCGAAGAAGCGTGCGTCCCGGAGCCCTAGCCATCGTCGCGGTCGTCTGCGCCCTCCTGGGGAGCACGACCGCCCTCGCAATCGCGAAGTCCACCGGCTGGTTCGGCGATGGCCACACCGACACGATCGTGCTCACCCAGGCGGCGCCCTCGTCGGTGGCGAACCGGGTCGACGAGGACGAGACGGGCAAACCGCTCGCAGGGAACGGCTTCGACCCGGCTGCCATCTTCCGTGCGCGGGCTACAGGGGTCGTGACCATCGTCGCGTTGTTCGGCTCGCAGACGCAGAATGGAAGCGGGAATGCCGCTCAGGGGTCGGGGTTCGTGGTCTCCAAGCAGGGCTACATACTCACCAACTCCCACGTGATCACGACCGCGGGCGAAGGCACGCCCGGCGAGACGCCCGAGGCGGCCGGCTCGGTGTTCGTGGTGTTCAGTGACGGCGATCGCATTCCCGCGAGGATCATCGGCTGGGACGTCTACGACGACGTCGGACTCCTGAAGGTCGCCCCCAAAGAGCACGGACTCAGCCCGTTGCCGCTCGGAGACTCGAGCACGGTCGTCGTGGGGGAGCCGGTCGCCGCTATCGGCAGTCCCTTCGGGAGGGAGAATTCCCTCTCGGTGGGGGTCGTCTCGGCGCCCGAGCGCTCGATCGAGTCCCTGACGTCGAGCTACGACCTGGTCGACGCGATCCAGACGGACGCCCCGATCAACCGCGGCAACTCGGGCGGGCCGATGTTCGACGAGCGGGGGCGGGTGATCGGCATCAACGCCCAGATCCGGAGCGTATCCGGCAACGCCGAGGGAGTCGGGTTCGCTGTGCCCATCAACTCAGCCAAGCGCTCGATGGACCAGCTGATCGAAAACGGCCGTGTCCGCTACGCGTGGCTCGGCCTTTCGACGCAGACTGTGACGCCCAAGTTGGCACGGCACTTCGACTTCGCGGCGGAGCACGGCGCTGCGGTCCAGACCGTGATCGACGGAGGGCCGGCGGCTAAGGCGGGCCTGCGCGGCGGCAGGCGCGAGGAGGATTTCAGGGGCATCTCCTTCCGCGGCGGCGGCGATCTCATCGTCGCCATCGACGGGCGCCGCGTCGCGAGCGCGGAGGATGTCGTGCGGGCCGTGACCGAGCAGCTCTTCCCTGGTCAAACGGCGCGCGTGACCGTTCTCCGCGGCAGCGAGCGCCTGGTCGTCTCGGTCGTTCTGGGCGACCGTCCGGCGAAGCCGCCCGGCAGCGGCCGGTAGCCCGTCTACGCTGGCCGGACGTGAGGCCGTCCGAAGACCTCGTCCTGCTCGGAGACAATCTCAAGCTCTTGCCGGAGCTCGAGGACGGGATCTTCCAGGTCGCCTACCTCGATCCCCCTTTCAACACGGGCAAAGCCCAGCGCCGACGGACGCTTGCGACAGTGACCGCCGCCGACGGCGATCGCACCGGTTTCCAAGGCCGACGCTATGCCACCTCCGTGCTCGCCGAGTCCTCATACGCGGACGAGTTCGACGACTACCTCGGCTTCCTCGAGCCGCGCCTCCTGGAGGTGCGGCGACTCCTCTGCGAGAGCGGGACGCTCTATCTGCATATCGACTACCGCGAGGCCCATTACGTGAAGCTGCTCCTCGACAGGCTCTTTGGACGCGACTGTTTCCTGAACGAGATCATCTGGGCCTACGACTACGGGGCCCGCCCACGCCGCCGCTGGCCGGCCAAGCACGACACGATCCTGGTCTACGTCAAGGACCCCGACCGCTACTGGTTCGACGCCGAGGCGGTCGAGCGAGAGCCCTACATGGCTCCGGGCCTGGTCACGGCCGAGAAGGCGGCACGGGGAAAGCTTCCGACCGACGTCTGGTGGCACACGATCGTCTCTCCGACGGGAAAGGAGAAGACCGGCTATCCGACCCAGAAGCCTGAGGGGATCCTGCGGCGCATCGTGCAGGCCTCGAGCAAGCCGGGCGACTGGTGCCTCGACTGCTTTGCCGGCTCCGGCACTCTGGGCGCAGTGGCCTCCGCGCTAGGGCGCCGCTTCGTTCTCATCGACTCGAATCCAGAGGCGGTCGCGGTGGCACGGCGACGCCTCGCCGCTGTTTCGACGAGCGGGTCGAATGGGTAAAGGAGTTGTTGCTGGGGCGATCCGC
>Ga0184619_10000665_pt1 | contig 11832 bp, 10 predicted proteins | sample PLM0_60_b1_FD_133146 | JGI IMG/M metagenome (GOLD analysis project Ga0184619, IMG submission 133146) | Groundwater sediment microbial communities from an aquifer in East River, Colorado, USA - PLM0_60_b1 | ecosystem: Environmental > Terrestrial > Soil > Riparian zone | place: USA: East River...
GCCGAGGGAAATCTTTGGGTGAAAGGCGCGAGCGCTGCTTTGGGATACTGGAACAAGCCGGAGGTGACTGCGGCTACCTTTGTTGATGGCTGGGTACGAACCGGCGACCTTTACCGGCAGGACGCGGATGGTTACTGGTTTCACATGGGCCGCAGCGACGATTGTTTCAAATCCAGCGGTCAGTGGGTGTCGCCCGTCGAAGTTGAAGGAACTCTGTTGAAGCACGAAGGCGTCAACCGCGTCGCCGTGGTTGAGGATTTTGATGCCAATGGATTGCCATGCGCGTGCGCATTCGTGATTAAAGCAAACAGGATTGATGACGATGCGCAGTTGGAGCAACAATTAAGAAAGCTGACCCGCGAAGAGTTGCCGCGTTTCAAACAGCCCCGCCGGTATGTGTTCGTTGCTGAGTTGCCTTACACTGCGACGGGAAAGATTCAGAGATTCAAACTGCGAGAAAGACTGAAAGAAAGTCCAAAGTCCAATGTCCAATGTCCAATGTCCGCGACTCGTAGTTGACACAAGACATAAGACAAGCGGCGGCGAATGAACTGCCGAATCAAGTTCTTGACTTGGACATTGGACATTGGACGTTGGGCATCATGAAAAGCATTCAGGAGACATACGCGCCAAACAACGCCTGTTTTGGTTGGGGGCCGGCAAACGCAAAGGGCTTGCGCATTCGCAGCTTTCCAGAAGGTGACGAAGTGGTCGCGGAGTTTCAACCCGAAACGTATCAGGAAGCATTTCCCGGAATGCTCAGTGGCGGCATCGTCGGTACGCTGCTCGACTGTCATTGCAACTGGACCGCTGCTTATCATTTGATGAAACGCGCCGGTGTGGACCATCCGCCCTGCACCGTCACCGCTGACTACAAAATCACATTGCGGCGGCCGACGCCTACGGATCAACCGGTGCGGTTGGTAGCGCGCGTGGTTGAATCCAGCAATGATCGCGCTGTCGTCGAAGGCGAGTTGATTGCATATGACAAGGTAACGGCAACTTGTCGCGGCACATTTGTCGCAGTGAAGCCCGGCCACCCGGCCTATCATCGCTGGTAAATTTTCAATGGATTTTGAGATCCTCAGCGAGTTAAGGGAGGCCGAAGTAATAGCGACCGGTAAAGGTATTCGCGATCGAGTCTCGGCTGAGGAAAGTTTATGGCCGTGGCCGATGGCGAAAGTTGAAAGCTGTTGCCAGTGTACGCTTACCTGATGGTACGATACGCTTAGCAGAAATCCATTGGTATGAAGCGCCCGGAATCGGAAAGAAAGAATTCAAGCTGAAGTTACCTTTCCTGGACTAGCGATGAAGAAAAACAAAACAACTCATTTTGCACTTTGTCTGAATAACGAAGGATATAGATCCTCTCTTGAGGTGGGGAAATTCTATCAGACTATTCCTGACAAAGAAGCCGAAGCTCATGGACTGATTCGGGTAATAGATGAGAGCGGTGAGGAATACGCTCTTGGGGCCGAGCGTTTTCACCTTATGGAATTGCCACCCACAATCAAGAAGACTCTATTGCAGGCTTCTCACGCCTAAGCTTCATTGCCAAAGTTGCTCGGGAGCTAGTCAGGTGCCTGATCTAACCTATCGACCTCGTCGCCTCAGAAGAACCGAAGCGCTGCGTTCGCTGGTCCGCGAAACCCGGCTCGCGCCTGAAGACTTCATACTTCCCCTCTTTGCCTGTGCCGGCACAAAAATACGTCGCGAAATTCAATCGATGCCAGGCGTCTGCAATCTCTCGGTTGATGAAATTGCCAACGAAGCCGCTGCCGCGTGCGACTCCGGAGTGAAAGGAATAATCCTGTTTGGTTTGCCGGAAACAAAGGACGAGATGGCCACCGGCGCTTATCACGAAGATGGCATCGTGCAGCAGGCCATTCGCGCCATAAAGAAATCGGCGCCGGAGTTAGTTGTCATGGCCGACACTTGTCTTTGCGAATACACTTCCCACGGCCATTGCGGCGTGGTGCGCGACGGCGAAGTGATCAACGACGAGTCGCTCGAACTGCTCGCACAAACGGCAGTCAGCCAGGCCGCGGCCGGCGCGGATGTAGTTGCGCCCTCGGCGATGATGGATGGACAGGTCGGCGCGATCCGTGAAGCGTTGGATGACGCTGGCTTTGAGCAGACTCCAATCATGGCTTATGCAGTGAAATACGCCTCTGCCTTATATGGTCCCTTTCGCGAAGCCGCTGACAGCGCGCCCGCCTTTGGCGATCGTCGCGCTTACCAGATGGACGCGCCAAATGTTCGCGAAGCAATGCATGAAGCTGAACTCGACTACCTCGAGGGCGCCGACATTTTGATGGTGAAACCTGCTACCCTCTATCTCGACGTGCTGAAAACAATGCGCGAAGAATTCGATGTGCCGCTGGCCGCGTACCATGTATCCGGCGAATACGCTTTGATTAAAGCGGCGGCGCAAAAGGGTTGGATCGATGAGCAGCGCGTGATGATGGAGACGTTGACGAGCATCAAACGCGCCGGCGCTGACGTTATTCTTACCTACTACGCGCGCGAGGCGATCAAGTTACTGCGAACTGTTTAGGCGCGCTTGCCGCCCTTTGCGGATCCTTTGCGGCCTTTGCGGTTCATCTTTACTCCGCCTTTCAAAGACGTGAACACAAAGGTTACCCAGAGATGCGCAAAGGAAAAATTTAATTCGTTCACGGAATGCACATGAAAAAACTCGTCTCCTTTCTTCTCCTCGTTGTATTTTTCGTGGCCTTCGCCAATGCATTGGCGCAAACGCAGGCTGACGAGCAACTGTCAGCTGCGATCGCAAAAATCAAAGCGATCGACAATCACGCGCATCCACTACGCTACGTTGCGGCGGGCGAGAAGCCAGACGATGAATTTGACGCACTGCCGCTTGATGCACTTGGGCTATTTCCCCTGCCCGTCCGTTTGCACCCGGACAATAAAGAGTACCTCGGCGCTTGGCGCGATCTTTATGGGTACAAGCATGACGACCTGACGCAAGTGCGTGAGTTGATGGAAACCAAGCAGAGAGTGGCGCGCGAGCAAGGTGACAAGTTTCCGGCGTGGGCGCTTGATCAGCTTGGCATCGAAACGATGTTTGCTAACCGCGTGGCTATGGGGCGGGGCCTGGCGGCGCCACGTTTCCGCTGGGTTGCCTTCGACGATGCGTTTATCTTCCCCTTAAGTAACGACGCAGCTGAGAGATCGAATCCGGATTATCGTGCGTTGTACCCACACGAAGAACTTCTTCTGAAGCGCTACCTTGCAAATGTGGGCTTAAGAGCCTTGCCCGCGACGCTCGATGTTTACCTCGCGAAGGTTGTCACCGCCACGCTGGAATCCCAGAAGCGTGAGGGAGCTATTGCGGTAAAGTTTGAAGCGGCCTACCTGCGTAAGCTCGACTTTGATGAAGCTGACAACGGCGTGGCGCGGCGCATTTACGCGCGCTATGTACGAGGCGGCCAGCCGTCTGCTGTTAACTACAAAACACTTCAGGATTTTCTCTTTCGCTACGTCGCTCGTGAGGCTGGCCGGCTTGGTCTCGCTGTGCATATCCACGTTATCAGCGGTGTTGGCGCTTTTTATAAGCAGAGCGGCAGTAACCCCTTGCTGCTGGAATCAGCATTCAACGATCCTTCGCTCAGAAAAACTAACTTCGTAATCATTCATGGCGGCTATCCGTTTACGAAAGAGACTGCGTCGCTGCTGAGCAAGCCGAATGTTTACGCAGACTTTTCCGCGCAGACGTTTTTTATTTATCCGCGCGAGCTGAGCGAAGTGCTCCGCAATTGGATGGAGGCCTATCCTGACAAAATTCTTTTCGGCACTGATGCTTTTTCGTTTGGTCCCGAAGTGGATTGGCCCGAGGTAGCGTGGCTCTCGAACACCACCGCGCGCGAAGCCCTGGCGCTGGCCCTGACGGGAATGATGGATGACCACGAAATTACGCGCGCCCAGGCAGTTGAACTGGCGCAGATGGTGTTGCGAAAGAACGCTATCAAACTCTATAACCTGCCACGCTGAGGCGAAAAGCGTCCAAGAAACAGAGATGTAGAAACGTGACCACGAATATGGCACGCAACCTTGTCTGCTATGCACAGCTTCTAAGGAGCAACCACTAAAATGAAATCTGACTGGGGAGGCTGACTGTCAAATGCTTTATGCCCACCAGAAAATCCAATCGGTCGCCTTGCTCGTGTTGCTGCTTTTAGTCTTTTCGGGTGTCTCGCGTTCACAATCTGGACGCCGCGCGTCGAAATTACCAGGCCCTCCTCCAGCCGCGGTCGAAGCTCCTAATGCAAACTCCACAAGCACAACCAGACCCGCGCAGCAAAAGATTCATCTGCTGGTTGCGGGGCAAACCACGCGTAAACATTTACAAACGGAAGATGTGGTATTCGCCAGTTTCATCAAACGCCTCAATGAATACGCTAATGTTGAATGCCTGCCGATCGGCGACATGAAACAATCGCAAGCGGCGGCGCGCGCGAAAACCGAGACTACAAATCCGGTTGTGATACTTACATTTGATATCGACAGCTATGCGGGCGGAACGATCATCCTAAATTCGCAGGATTTGGAGATTGAGTATTTCTTATTCGCCCCGCATTCAGGAAAAAAGCTGACGCAAGGCAAAGTTTATTTTCAGGGAGTTGGCAGCGGGCGCTTGCGCAAGAGCAACTGGCCCAACGGCACGCCAGTGAAAATGACGCCTGAAGCCGCCGGCATTGAGGCGGCGGAAAGTTTGTATCAATGGCTCTTGTTCAGAGCCGCCACGAGGAAACCAACGAACTAGGAATCGGCGTTACATGCTTTGTGCTGAGCAACCTTTTGTTCGCGCTTCGCGCTCATTGCGGGCGGGATGCCCGCGATCCCAGTAGCTACGATCTCAGTTCATCAAGCGCTGCCCCCAGCCGCTGAAGTCCCGCCGTTAAAGTCGCTCTATCGCCGCCCAAACCGACACGGAAATGCGCGGGCATTTCAAAGTAGCTTCCCGGCACAACTGAGGTCTCATACTTTTCTCTTAGCAAGCGGCAAAGCTGTTCTGAACTTCCCTGCTGCAAGCGTGGAAACATTATCGTGCCCGAATTGGTCCTGACAGTTTCCAGATCGTCCCGCGTGTCGAGAAACTCGTTGAGCAACGCGCGATTTGATTCCAGCCGAGTCCGACCGTTCGCAGAAATTTTTTCAAGTTGCTCGAAAGCACAAACACTTAAACGCTCTGCCGGGTGCGCGGCGTTTACTCCAAACAAGTCATTCAGCAACCAGATTTCGCGCGCCAGTCCTGGCTCTGCCACGATCCAGCCGCAACGCAGCCCGCTAAGCCCGAAAGCTTTGGTCAAGCTGCTGGTCGTCAAAAACTGTGGGCCAAAATGCAGAACCGTGGGCGGCCGCTGGTCGAACATTGATTCAAGGTAGACCTCGTCAACCAGCACTCGAGCATTCACGCGCTGCGCTAGCTCGGCTACTGCTCGTAAAATTTTCTCGCCCGTCAATACACCGCTGGGATTGTGATGGTTGGTGATCACGATCAGCCGGGTAACAGGGGAAATGTTCTTTTCAATCTCGCCGGGCTGAACTGCAAAATCATCTTCGAAGCGCCGCGGAAAACGTCGGATGTGGGCGCCGAGATAGCGCGCCAATGCCAGCAATGGTTCATAGGTGGGTTGTTCGATCAGGACTTCGTCACCCGGATTAACGACTGCCGCCATCGCCAGGTGATTCGCGAGTGAAGTGCCTGTTGCAGTGACTATCGAACCTGACTCGACGCCCAATCTTTTGGCTATTGCACTGAGCAAAGGCGGGTAGCCGTAGCCGCTCGTTCCCGTTAACTCAAGATCGTTCAGGCTGACGTCGAGATCATTTAGCGTGAGATTATCCAATCCGCTGGTCGCAAGGTTAAAGCGCGCGTGCGAACGCGTCTTGGCCCAGTTCATGTAATCCGAGGCGTGCGCTTCGCGTTGAGCGGTCATCGTGGGTTCCTTCTTTGCCAAAAAAAGTAAGCGGGAATGCCGGCCAGCAAAATCGCTAACCCAATCAAAGTGTTTTGCGGGTATTGATAGACGGTATTGATCACCACCAGCCAGCAAATGGCAATGAAGATAACCGTGGTGATCGGGTGGCCCGGCACTCGCGTCAGCGGTCCATCAGTGTGCGCGGCTTTGAATCGGCGGCGAAAAATGAAGACACACATCGCGGTCAGACCAAAGAAAATGAAGTCCACGGAGACGACGTAGTTGAGAATATGTTCGTACTCTCCCGAAAGCGCAACAACAGTTGCGAGCACACCTTGCATCACAATCGCGATCACAGGCACCTGACTGCGCCGGCTGAGTTTCGCTACTGCGTCAAAAAATAAACCGTCCTCCGCCATCGCAAAATAAACTCGCGGCGCCGTCAGCATACTCTGGCTGAGAAAGCCGAGCGTTGAAATTGCAATGCCGGCAGCAATTAGTCGCGCTCCGGTTGGCCCCATTGCCATTCTCATGACATCTGAGGCCGGCGTCGTCGTGTTTGCGAGACCGGAAACACCCAGAGCACGCACACACACAAAATTCACCGCGAGATAGAGTACGACGACAGCAGTTACTCCAATGACGAGCGCGCGCGGCAGGTTCTTTTCTGGTTCGCGTATCTCGCCGGCAACAAACGTCGCTGTTTGCCAACCGCCGTAGGCAAACAGCACTGGCACCATTGCCGCGCCAATCGTCGTCACGAAAGCTAACGAGGTTGTCCAACCGGCGCCAGGGTCGAACCCACCGGCACCGCCTGCGAGAGCATGAATTCCGTTGGTACTCCGCGGGCCCGCTAAGAAGAGGCCACATAAGACAAGCGCGACGATCGCCAGTATTTTCAGGACCATGAGGAAACTTTGTACCGAGCCGCCCGCGCGCACGCCCAGGCAGTTGATGATTGTTAACACTGCCAACGCCAGGGCCGCCACTGCACCGTCAGCCATCTGAAGGTTGGTCAGCTCCAAGAAATAACGAGCAAAGGTTACGGCCACGGCTGCCATGCCGCCGGTTTGAATCACCAGCAGCAGGCCCCAACCGTACAGGAAAGCTACAAGTGGATGAAAGGCTTCACGCAGATAGGCGTACTGGCCGCCGACTTCAGGCCTCACCGTCGCCAGCTCGGCCCAAATGAATCCGGCGGCCAGCGCGACCAGTCCACCCAATGTCCAAACAGCCAGGATCAAAAATGGCGTGTGAACGTGGCGTGCAGCTACCGCCGGGTTCATAAAAATCCCCGAGCCAATAATGCCGCCCATCACCAGCATGGTGGCGTCGAATATTCCCAGTCGACGCGCCAAGGCAATTCTTTTATGGTTAGAGTGGATCAAACCGCTCAAATTACTCTTTTGTTTCTTTTAAGTATGCCCACTTCTGGTATAACAGTCGCGCCTGAAGCTAATCCATCGACACGCGATGAGCAAATAGCTGCGCCCTAAATTATGGATTTGAAACGCCACGATAGACCCCTCGAGTTTATTGACCTCTGGTCGTGGCTTTTTCCAATCACGTATCTAATTCATATTGCTGAAGAGTACTGGGGTGGCGAAGGCTATCCCGCGTACCTTCTGCGAGTCCGCGGCGTGCATCTTTCGTCCACAAGATTTCTGGTGGCGCAAACCCTTGGCGCCGTGTTCATGGCCCTCGCTGTCATACTTTCGCGACGCTTTAACTTTTCCTATATGATGGCCATTATTATGGCGTCAATCGTGCTGGTAAACGGTTTGACTCACACGCTAACAAGTCTAGGCAATGGCGTTTATGGCCCGGGCTTGTTTTCGTCAGCCCTCATTTGGATACCGCTCGGCATCTTTTCGCTGGTTCGTTTTAAGCAGGACGTGAGCAGAAAGAGATACCTGATTGGTATTGCGATCGGCCTCGGAGTCAACGTCCTGGTTTTTGTGATTACGATGAGGGGGGCGCGGCTGGTCTAGCTTTGTAAAGCAAACTGTTAGTTTGCTTCTTCAAACTCGCGCCACTAAACATTGTCGCCGCCACCACGACCGCAAACTAACAGTTTGCTTTACATAAAAAACCGGAGCCACAAAGTTGTGACTCCGGTTATTTGCTTAGCAAAGTTTCACGAATTAGAAACTGCCGCTTGCGCCTTTGAATCCGTGGCGGGCCTGTTTCGCCGCCCAGGTCAACACGCGCATCGTGTCATAGCAGTAACCAAGAATGTAGTTGCATGTCGACAAGCAATGTTTCGTGCAATCGACCTTCATTTCATCAAGCTGTTTGACTTCAAACTTGTGATCACCTACGACGCCCCAGTCATGCGTTGCCGAATACATCGGAAAGCACGGCGCGAGCGTTCCATCGGTGCGAATGATGAGCGAGTTTTGACCCGCACGGCATTGCCAGGGTGGAACCTTCCCGCGCATCAACAACTTCATGTCTTCCATGTGCTGGATGGGATTTACCATCTTGTAGCCATGATTGATTCGCTTGTCGTTAAGGTAGTCGAGCAGTGCATCGACCTTCGGCCAATCGTCGGGCGTCAGGTAGGTCTGGTTCTCAGTTAGGTGTTTGAAGTGGTCCTGCTCGGTCATCGGCGTCTCGTTGATGTGATAATCAGTGGCGATGCCGTTGGATCGCGCAATCTCAGTCAGCTCCTTCACATCGTCCATGTTGTTATGGCAGATGTTGATATTAAACATCACGGTGTAGCCATAGTAGCGCTGCCGCTTGACGAGATAATCGAAGTAAGGACGAATCGGTTCAAACGCCTTTGGCAACGACTTTCTTTCCTTGACCGAATCCACTGCCAGATTGACGGTGGCAATGCCTGCATCACCGAGACGATCGATCACATCGGGTTTCATCAACCTGCCGTTTGTGGGCAGGTAAACGAAGATGTCTTTCTTGGCGCTATAGTCAACAATCTTGTGAATGAACTTTGGACGCAGCAGCGGCTCGCCACCCATTAGCGCCAACACGCGCGAGCCAATCGAATGCAACCAATCGATCGAACGCTTGGCAACGTCTTCGGTCATGCCCTTAACGGCATTGTTATATGACCAGCAATAGTGACAATCGAGATTGCACTTCCATTCCGTAAACAGATACGGAATGATTGGACGCAATTCGCCGCTGTGCCAGCGCGATTTGAAGTAAGGTGAACCCCAGGTTTTCCAGGTGCGGATCGCATTCAACTTCTGATACTGCCGTTCCGTCATCTCCACCGGATTTGGTTTTTGCGGGTAGACCGGCTCGGGAAGAACGTTTTCCGGCATGGGCTCGAGCTTCGGCCGACTCTCTTCCTTATAAAGTATCTGGTGAAGTTTTTGGTCGATCCGGAAGGCCGGCGCATCAGTGCCTTTGTCCGTGGGAACAGGCGGGGGAGTCTGAATGTTCTCCTGAATTTCTGCCATAATATTTCCTCTCTGAAGTTAAACGAGTGCGTGCGAGAATTTGTCCGGCTGACACTTGAGTCGAAGCCTCTGGAAAACGGTTGCCAATAATTACCGGGGTCACTACAGTTTCTGCGAACCTGGCCAGACTGCGGCCGCCGGCGGTTGCCTGATAAACGTCGCGAATATTGGCTGATTTCTGGTGGAATTGCAAGCTCAGATGACGCGCAGTGAATGTCCCATTAACTCGGGTTGCCTAGGGCTTTGAATCGCGCTACTCTTGCGGCTTTTGTTGGCAGCCTGATCGTTGACTATACGCTCAGAGCGCGCTTTTACACGCTAAAGGAAAACAAGTTGGCCGCTAAAGCCGAGGTCATTATTACCGCCGGGTTGAGACCGGAGTGGTTTGCGAAACGAGGAATTGTTTCTGTCAACGCACGTTTACTTGTGATCGCGCTCGCGCTGATAGTAATGGCCGGCTTCGCTTTTCGCCTCACGCACCTCAGTGCTGAAGGACTAAGTGAAGACGAACTGAACAAGCTTGAAGCGGTTAACGACTATCGCCAGCACGGTCTGACCTCGGCCAACGGCGAACACCCTCTCTTGATGAAGGCGTTGCAAACGGCCACGGTTGTTTTCGCAGACAAGTGGAACAGCATTTCGCTCGGCAGCCATAATCCAATCGCAACGGAAGCTGCACTTCGTTTTCCCGGCGTGCTGTTCGGCGCCTTCACTGCGATTCTTGTTTACCTGCTGACCGCTGAATTATTCGGAGCGGAAGTCGGCTTGATTGCGGCGGCGCTGTGGGCCTTTGATCCGAGTGCAATTGGATTTAATCGTATCGCGAAAGAAGACACCTTTCTGTTGTTCTTCTTCCTGCTCGCAAATGTTTTTTGGCTGCGCGGGCAGCGGGTGGCGGAAAGCAAACCTGAGGCTAAACCGGCGAGGTATTATTGGGCCACTGCGGCCGCGTTTGGCGCCATGATGGCTTCAAAGTATCTGCCCCAATTAATCACGATCACTATTGCTTACTACTGGGTGTTTCAGGCGATTCCGGAAACGCGCTGGCGGCTCGGCAAGAGACGCATGCTCGCCTTTTTCGCGATCATGGGTGGGACATTCCTGCTGCTTAACCCAACGATCCTGTTGCCGGGAACCTGGCGGCAGATGGGACTCTTCGCGGGGCAAAAATTGATCGGACACGACGGCTATGAGTTCATGGGCCAACTATACTCGCACCGCATGACAGACTGGTTGCGAGGCATACCCTGGTATTTCTACCATCTTTTTGTGATCGTCAAACTACCGGTGCTGACGCTGGCCGGTTTTGTGATTGGGTTGCCCTTGTTGTTCCGGCGCAAGCTTGGCGACGGCCGCTACTTTATCTTGCTGTGGCTCTTCCTTTGGATGATGACATTCAGCTTTACGGGGGGGAAATTCACGCGCTACTTCACAGTTGCACTGCCCGCCGTTCTAATAACAGCGGCGATCGGAGTTCAATTCTTCAGCGGTTGGATTTCAAAGAAGCTTTCGAGTTTGCTGGCTGCAAGTTGGCTCGCAAGCAATCTGCGTCTGGCGCTGGTTGTACTAGTCATCCTCGGGTCAGTGCAAGCATCGGCGTTGGTAGCGCCACATTTCAGACTGTTTACCAATGTGCTTGGCGGCGGTGTGGCGCGTGAGGGTTACTATTTTCCGCACGACGAATTCTATGACGGCAGTGTTCGCGACGTAATGTTTGAAATAGCCAAACGCGCCAGGCCCAATGCGCAGGTGGCCAGCGAGGTTCCCATTCTGGCGGAGTATTACGCACTAAGAGCCAATCGTACTGACCTCGTTTGCGTCTCTTTGTCGGATCCGAATGCTTTGAAGCAATTAAAGGAAGGCGATTTTGTAATCGATGCGCGTGGCCGTCGTTACTTCAGCAACCAGATGGTGCTGAATGTTCTTTCAAACTCTGCAACCCCGACATTTCAGGCGAAGCTGGGATCGCCACTATCAATTTCGGTGTACGAGCTGGACAAGACCTCACAGGAAACTGTGATCGAAACAGCGCGCCGTTTTCCGCCCATAGCAAGCAACATTCGGCTTCTATCGAACGGCACGCACGTGATAGCCAACTAATGCTTTCTGCTTACTGCCTTCTGACTTCCACTTCCACTGGCTTCGCGTCGTGCGACTCGTAACCCTCGGGCCAGTTTGAAATGTTCACGCCGTAAGGCCAGTCCGCGTCAGCGCTCACAGCAAAGCGAATAATGATTGGCAATCCACGCATGGCCCGCAAACGAACTAACAATTTGTCGACGCGCCATTCCTGAATTAACGGTGCCGCACGGGGTTCGACCGAAATTAGCCGTGAGCCGCAGTCAGACCCGTTCACTAAAAGCGTGACCCGCGTTTTGATTTGTTCGGGGTACGCATCAACCGGCAGCACCGGCTGAATATGAGCGCGCACTATCAGTTGACTGACACGACGCCGA
>Ga0184619_10000666_pt1 | contig 11832 bp, 12 predicted proteins | sample PLM0_60_b1_FD_133146 | JGI IMG/M metagenome (GOLD analysis project Ga0184619, IMG submission 133146) | Groundwater sediment microbial communities from an aquifer in East River, Colorado, USA - PLM0_60_b1 | ecosystem: Environmental > Terrestrial > Soil > Riparian zone | place: USA: East River...
AATCGTAGTCGCGCCGAGATCATACTCGACCCAGGCGCCCCCCATCGCGGTCGTGCCGGGCTTTAGTTCGAGCGTTTCCTGATAAAATTTCCGGGCGCGCTCCACATCGGAAACCGCAATGGCAATAAATGCTACTTCTTTAATCATGGACATGGTTCTTTCTCGTTATCGGGCTTCAATTTGTGGATCATTAATTTGTTGCCGTCCGGGTCTTGCACGACGGCCATGTGGCAGCAAGGAGTTTCAAACGGCTCGGCCGCGAAACGTACATGTCGATCTTTCAATTGCTTGATCGCATGATCGAAGTCTTCCACTTCAAAGGCCGCGCCCGTACCCTGATCTGACGGCACCCATTGCTCACCGATGCTCGCGATCGCGAGTGTGTCACCACCGACCGCGTATTCGATCCATTTTCCACCCATCATTTCGTCCGAGACTTTTAGGCCGATCACTTCCTCATAGAACGAACGCGCCCGTTTCATGTCTGTCACTGGCGTCGCAACAAACGCGATCTTTTTAATTTTCATATTACTCTTCGAGAAGTTCCAAATCCCAATTCCCAAATCCCCAGGAAAAGTTCAATCGCCAAATCCCGAGAAAAACAGCGCGATCATCCGCTCTTCGAAATAATCGACGAAAAAATTAAGGTTAACTCGCGCGCCTCAGCTGCCAATGCTTCACGCGCCGCGACATTGTTTTTCGCCAAGCCCGCATCAACTAATCGCAAAAATAAGCGACTCTCTTTTGCTTCTTTCCGACAAATCTTCACATGCATTAGAAAGTCCTTTTTGCTTAAAGCTTCATCCGCCTCAATCCAGTTCGCCGCGACCGAACCGGATGCGCACCAATTGTCGAACGTCTTCAGTATTGCTGACTGTTCTTGGCAACTGCTTCACAAACGCGCGGACCGATTCCGCAAATAGAAACGTTCTGTCTTCCAAATCGCGCGGTTTTGAACCGCTTTCGCTGCTCTCTTCTTTGTTATTTTGAATATTGCTTGGAACTTGGGTTTTGGATCTTGGGATTTGGTTTTTGTGTTTTGGAACTCGCGGCTTTGACCACTTTCTGCGCGGCATCGGCCAAATCATCCGCCGCGATGACAGACAAGCCCGATTCCGCGATTATTTTTTTTCCTGCATCGACATTTGTTCCTTCCAGCCGAACGACCAGCGGCACCGGCAAGTGCACCGTTTTCATTGCGTTGATAATTCCCTGCGCAATCACGTCGCACCTCATAATGCCGCCGAAAATGTTTACGAGGATCGCCTTCACATTTTTGTCCGCGATCAAAATCTTGAACGCTTCGGTCACCTGCTCTTCGGTCGCGCCGCCGCCGACATCAAGAAAGTTGGCCGGGCTGCCGCCGTAAAACTTGATGATGTCCATCGTCGCCATGGCCAGGCCGGCGCCGTTCACCAGACAAGCGATGTTTCCATCGAGGCCGATATAATTGAGCCCATGCTTCCACGCTTCGACTTCGCGCGGATCTTCCTCCGCGATGTCGCGCATGGCGGCGATTTCCGGATGCCGATAAAGCGCATTGTCATCGAAATTGAATTTAGCATCGAGCGCGAGAACTTCGCCATTCATTGTTACGACCAGCGGATTGACTTCGACCATCGAGCAATCGCAAGCGATAAAGGTGCGATAAAGACCTTCGAACAATTTCGCCGCGGCTTTCGATTGTGACAGCTCGAAGTTGAGTTGCTTCGAGAGCTTGCGCGTTTGGAATGGTTGCAAACCCGCGAGTGGCTCGACCCGTTCGCGAATAATTTTCTCGGGAGATCTCGCTGCAACCGTTTCAATTTCCACACCGCCTTCCGTGCTCGCCACGATCAACGGCGCCGCGCTCGCGCGATCGAGCAGAATGGCAAAATAAATCTCGCGCGCGATCTCGGCCGATTCCACCACGAGTACTTTGTTGACGACGCGACCGGCTGGCCCGGTCTGATGCGTCACCAAAGTTTGTCCGAGCATTTTCGCGGCAAGTTCACGGACTTCACTCGGCGATTTGCAAACGTGCACGCCGCCTTTGAAACCGTTTGTGAAAGTCCCCTTCCCTCGTCCGCCGGCGTGAATCTGCGCTTTGACCACAAGGCCGGTCGCCGCGGCGACACGGACTCGTCCCGTGGCGGGATCGACACCTGCGAGTTCACGCGCGACTCGCTCCGCCTCATCAGGCGTTGAAGCAACTTTTCCGCGCGGTGTTGCTACACCGAACTTTTGCAGCAACTCTTTCGCCTGATACTCGTGAATGTTCATGCGTTCGCTGCGCGGCAGAACGTGCAATTAGCTCGCGATCCACATTGCGGCAACGGTTTTTGTGATTTAGCGCGGATCACGCGGATTCGGCAGATTGTTACTCCGGAGAGCGCACGCTTCTCTGATCTCCGCCTGCCACGCCGTAGTGTGGACGAAGGCGGGTCTTCTGATTATTTCGGTTCGTCAGCGACTTTGAGCACAATCTTTCCACGCGTGTGATGCGTCGCGGCCTGCTCTTGCGCCTTCACTGCTTCGGTAAGTGGCAGCACTTGAGAAACGACGGGCTTGATCTTTTTCTCTTCGATCAACTTGGTTATCTCCGCGAGCTCGCTCGCGTTGGGCTTGACCGAGATCGCCACTCCGCGGATCCCGTGTTTGTCGAGTTCCGCCTGATCGGGCTCCGCGACCAGCGTTGCAATGAATCCGCCCTTCCGTACTACGCCGTAAGAACGCGCCAGCGTGTCCTTCCCAACCGAGTCGAGCACCACATCGACATCTTTTGCGACGTCTTCGAATTTCGTTTTCGTGTAATCGACCGTCACATCGGCGCCGAGCTGTTTGAGCAAGTCCTGGTTCGGGCTTGATGCCGTCGCGATCACTTTCGCACCGCGCGCTTTAGCGATCTGGATTGCCATACTTCCAACGCCGCCCGAGCCGCCGTGAATGAGAACAGTCTGACCCGCCCTCAACTTCGCGGTGTCGATGAGCGCCTGCCACGCCGTCAATGCAACGAGGGGCACAGCGGCAGCCTCAATATAATTGAGCGACTTCGGCTTTGCGGTCGCCTCCCCTTCCGTTGCCACCGCATACTGCGCGTAACCGCCGCCCCAAAGAACGTATGCGTAAATCGAGTCGCCGGCTTTCAGCTTGGTGATCTTCGCTCCCGTTTTCTCAACGATTCCGGCGATATCGTATCCGGGAATCAGAGGCAGCGTCGTTCCAAAGAATTTCGCGTACTTCCCCGTTCGAATGAGCGCGTCGACTGGGTTTACACCCGCTGCGATCACTCGCACGAGAACTTCATTCTCCTTCGGCTCCGGCCGTGGGGCGTCCTCGTATTTCAAAACTTCCGGCCCGCCGTATTCGTGAACGACGATCGCTTTCATTGTCGATGTCGTTGATTGAGCACCGCGCGTGCTCAGCACCAAACCGAGCACGAACACGATCGCGAGATACAACTTGGTTTTCATAAGCTAGTAAATCGAGCCGATTTGATGTGTGAGGGAAAGCTTATTTTCGATCTCAGATCCTCGTGCTCACGCTCGTGATCGTAATCGGTTCAAACAAGATTCTTCTCGCCTCTGCAGAGTGAACTCATCAAGGTGCGACTCATGATCACCACGAAGAAACTAAATATTGTTATTATCGCGGCGTTATCTCTTGGCATCGCGGGCGTTTGCTTCGCGCAAACCAGCCCGACGCCTACGACCATGAGCACGAGCACAACTGGGCGCGGCAGCAATGCGCCTTACACCGAAGGCCCGGTCTGGGTCGTCACGATGATAAAAACCAAAGCGGGATTAGGAGATGACTATCTCAAATCCATCAGCCAGACCGTGAAACCAGTTTACGACGAGGAGAAAAAGCAAAAGATCATTCTCGACTACAAAATCCTGAATGGCGACGCGTCCAGCGCGCAGGACTTCGACATTCTCATCCTGGTGCAATATCCGAACATGGCCGCGTTGGATGGATTGCGCGACAAGATGGACCCGATCGTCGAGAAAGTAATGGGCTCCGAAGATCAACGCCGCGCCACCGCCGTAAAACGCCTCGACATCCGCGAAATCCTCGGCGCCAAAACCATGCGCGAAATCACGCTGAAATAATCGTTCTTCTGTAGAGGCACGCGTGTCGCGTGCACAACATCGACAATCTCAGAATTTTTGTAGGGGAAGCAGTCTGCTTCCCACGGGACGACAACGTCGTCCCTTACAGTTTCCACGGCAACGCGTCGAGATCGACGTTGCCGCCGGTGAGAATGATGCCGGCGCGCTTCCCGGTGATGTCGATCTTATTCTCGACAATCGCCGCGTAGGGAACGGCCGCTGATGGTTCAATGATGATCCTCATCGTCTCCCAAATCGTGCGCATGGCGGCGACGATTGCTTCTTCGCTCACGGTCACGATGTCATCGACGTAGCGCTGGATGATCGCAAAGGTTGGCGCGCCAACGTTTGTCCGCAGCCCGTCGGCGATTGTGAATTTCTTTTCTGTGCGAATCAAACGTCCCGCGCGAAATGATTGCGCAGCATCATCGGCGTTCGCCGGTTCCGCAGCGATCACTTTAATTTTTGGCCGCATTGATTTCGCGGCGACGGCTGTGCCGGAGAGCAATCCGCCGCCGCCGACCGGACACAACACGAGATCGACATTTACGTCTTCGAGCAATTCCACGATGGCCGTCCCCTGCCCCGCCATCACATCTTCGTTTTCGAAGGAGTGAATCAGGGTCGCGCCGGTTTTTGCGATCACATCCGCGCACGCGGCTTCGCGCGCCGCCTCCGTCGGCTCGCAAAAAATAATCTGCGCGCCGTAACTTTCGACCGCGCGTACTTTCACCTTCGCGGAATTCGACGGCATCACAATGTGCGCGGGAATACCGCGAAGTTTCGCCGCGCGCGCAACCGCAGCCCCATGATTCCCCGACGAATGCGTCGCGATGCCGCGCTGCGCCGTCGCAGCGTCGAGCGAAAAGACGGCGTTGGTCGCGCCACGCGCCTTGAACGCGCCGAGCTTCTGAAAATTTTCGCACTTAAAAAACAACGACGCCCCGCTCGCCTCATCCAGCCGCGAACTCGTCAGCACTGGCGTGCGATAAATGTGCGCACGAATTCGACTATGCGCGGCGCGAATGCTATCAAGATCGAGAGACATTATCGCCGTTTCTGTCGGCCGCTTCGATCATTTCAATTCGTTGTAAGTTTTGTAATCGACTGTCAATTCTTCGCCCGGCTCGATATCGCAAAGTGCGTAGAAGAGGTCATTCTCACCACAACGGACCAAAATCCACGGACGGTGAACGCGGCGAAGAGGACGTTCGTGTCGAACAGAATCCTCACGAAACGATTTTAAAAACGTCCTCATCGGTGTAGATGCCTTTGGCCCGGGCTTTTGGAAGCAGCTCAGCGCGCGCGGCGCGAAGCGATCGGCGAAATAGCTCGGTCTTGAGCGCCTTGCGCACGAATTCGCTCTGGGTCAGGCCGTCGGCCTTCGCGGCCTTGGTCAGCTCCTTCCGCATCGCCGGTGGAACACTGATGGTGACTGTCTCTCTCATATTGCTGTAAGACAATATTATACACATCCGGCGTGGCAAGTAGAGTGCTCGGGCTGGGAATCGATGTTATATGAGAGCGCCAAGCAACGAGTATCAAGCCCATGAATCCGTACGCCAAGCCTAGCGAACGAAAAGTCGGCGCGCAACGGCCGAAGATTTCACATGTGGCGCGCAAGATCAACAATCGCAGCCGGCAACAGCGGCAGGCGGAGAAGCAGGCGGTCGCGGCGGAGCGGCGCGCGATCAAAAAATCCGCGCGACAACATTTGAAACGAAGACTGCTGGCGGATTTGGAAGCGGTTGACTAATCGGCGGGGTGCCGATCAGGACACGCGAGGCGCGCTCGCTCCCCAATCATTTGCGTAATTCGCAGCTTGCCGCCGTAGTTTCCGTGAAGGCGGGCAATTCGCGGTTAAGGCTACACGGGATTGGTCACTTGGGTGTCCCGACTTTCGCGCTACCGAGAAACGTCGCGTTCTCATCAACCACGAATCGCGGCGCTTCGATGTCGCCGCGCAAGGTACAACCGGCCTGAAGTTCGCAGCGTTCGGTCGCGAAAATATTGCCCTCGACCGTCCCCCGCACCTTCACCGATTTCGCCCTGATGTCGCCCCGGATGGATGCGTGCTCCTCGATCATGAGTGTTCCAGTCGAATTGATCGTGCCTTTTACCTTGCAGTCGATCACCATTTCGTTACGAAGCTTGACCGAGCCCCTGATCGAAACTCCTCTCGAGAGAAGGCCGGGGGATTGCGCCGACGTGGATGAACGGTTCGGTTGCTCCGGGATTGCTGGCATCACGGGTTCAGGCTGTCGAGTAGGAAACATCGCCATCTATATCCTCCGATTCCTCCAATTTTGACTGCGTGTAAAGCTAATCTTGTTGCTCGCTGAAATCGGAAAACGGGAATAAGACGGGATTAACAGAATGAACGGAAATTTCGGTCCGAGATATCCACGTAATCAGCGGTGAAAAAATCCAATGAAGAGTAGCCAAGCGCTTTTTCTCGACGAACAACAAGTGAGCGGCTAACACAGCCGCGACTACAGCGCAGATTTGGAAGCCACCGATCGATACTTTCTTCTGTCATTCGGCGTTGGATGTTGAACGTTGGACGTTTTCTTCGTCTTTGTCGCGACGCGGAGATCCCTCCCGCGTCGAATTTGCATCGTTGCCAAGCGTCGCGGCGTTATGTTAGCCTTTTTGCCACATGAATTCTCGCTTCGCCTTTCTCGCACTCATGATCTGCTTCGCGATGGCTCGCGCATCTTGGGCGGTGACTGTGGGCCAAATCGACAATTTCCAGGATGGCACCCTCGCCAACTGGGCAAACGGTGTCGGAGCGCCTCCCCTGATGAACATCGCGACCGGCGGCCCTGGCGGCGCTGGCGACCGCTTTCTCCAAATCACATCCATCGGTGGCGGCGGCCCGGGCAGCCGACTCACGGCCTTCAATCGCGACCAGTGGCTCGGCAATTACATCACTGCTGGTGTGAACGGGATCGACATGAATCTGCTAAATACCGGAACAGTCACGTTGTCGATCCGTATCGCTTTCAAGCAAGACACCTCGTTCGGCGCGCCAGGTTACCTCAGCCAGGCATTTCTCTTGCCGCCGGATTCAGCCTGGCATTACGCGCTGTTCTCCATTACGTCCGGCAGCATGATACCTATCGGATCGCCCGAGTCGTTCAATACCTTCTTCACGCACCCGGCGGAGCTGCGCATCATCAATGAAGTCGGCGACACTAATCTCAATGGCGACCCGATCGCCGCGCAGCTTGGCGTCGATAACATCAGAGCCGTTCCTGAACCGGCGACCTGGATGCTTCTCAGCCTCGCGATTCCCATCGCGCGTATCCTGCGTAAGCGGCAGGCGTAACGCATTCCGGGTTGCGGTCGCGTACGCGATCGTCGCCTGGCTGCACAGCGCACAGCGCCGTGGCTGGAGAAAAAATCGCGATCCTTGTCACTTCCACATCGGCCGATCAACGCGCCCGATTGATGTTAGGTCGGGGACTGTTTCTGCGTCGCGATCTTCGCACTGCCGAGAAATGCCGCGTTCTCATCAACCACGAGCCGCGGCGCTTCGATGTCACCGCGCAATGTGCACCCTGCCTGGAGCTCGCAGCGTTCCGCCGCGAAAATATTTCCCTCCACAGTCCCTTGCACGATCACAGATTTCGTCTTGATTTCCCCGCGGATGTGGGCGTGCTGCCCGATCGTTAACGTTCCAGCCGATTCAATCGTGCCTTTCACGTCGCCATCGATCTGTAACTGATTGCGGAATTTGACCGAGCCGATGATTGAAACTCCGCTCGACAAAACGCAGGCGGCCGCTGGCATGGACTGCGCCGGGCTGCCGGACGGTTTGGCCGGTTCGATTGTGGGTGTGATAGGTTCAGGTTTCCGATTTGATGTAAACATTGGTATCCTTTGAGTCTGTCAACTTTCCATGCGTGTAAAGCTGATCTTGTGCCGCGTGGAGACTCGGCGGCACCGACTCCCGGCATCACGTAGCTCAGTCGAAGGGGCCTACGGCTTGGGTGGTTCGCCCTTGTTCATGAAGGGCGTGAACAGATCGATCGGGACTGGGAGAAATGTCGTCGTATTGTGCTCGCTGGAAATCTCGCGCATGGTTTGGAGGAAGCGCAGTTGCAGCGCAATCGGTTCCTTGCTCATCATCGCGGCGGCCTGCACCATTTTCTCCGCGGCTTGAAATTCGCCCTCGGCATTGACGATCTTGGCGCGGCGCTCGCGCTCGGCTTCGGCCTGCTTGGCCATCGCTCGCTTCATGGTGTCGGGCAGCGCCACGTCCTTGACCTCGACCGCCGTGACTTTCACGCCCCACGGTTCGGTTTGCCGGTCGATGATCTCCTGCAACTTCAGGTTGATCGATTCGCGCTGCGAAAGCAGGTCGTCGAGCGGGGCCTGGCCGAGCACGCTGCGCAGCGTCGTCTGCGACATGAGCGAGGTGGCTTTGAGAAAGTTCTCCACTTTCACGACCGCGGCTTGTGGATCGACTACGCGGAAATAAACCACCGCATCGACCGTCACCGGGACGTTGTCACGCGTCATCACCTCCTGCCGCTCGACGCTGATGGTGACGACGCGTAAATCCATTCGCACCATGCGATCAACAATCGGGATGAGGAAAATCAGCCCCGGCCCTTTCGCGCCGAGTAATTTTCCGAGACGAAAGATCACGCCTCGTTCGTATTCGCGCAGGATGCGGATCGCCTGCGGCAGGATGATCACGGCCAGGATGATGAGGGGTATGAACCAGCCAGCTAACTTTAAGAGTCCTTCGAGTAATGGCATATGCAGTTTCTAATCCAAGTTTACCAGAATTCGAAGCTCGAAGTTCGAAATCCGAAACAACCTCAAAATTCGAGTCGGACAATGATCGAAACAAAAGCGTCTGCGCGGGCATTCGTGTTTTCGTGATTGGAATTTTGATCCGCCTGAGGTGGATCAAATTTGTTTCGAGTTTCGGATCTCATTTTGGGTTCACTCTCAGCGTTAGTCCTTGCACCGCCGCGATCTCTACTACTTCGCCTTTTTCGATCGGTGTATCGCTGACCGCATTCCAATGCTCACCTTCGACGAAGATCTTGCCGCCGTGCGAGTCGATTGGCGTCAATGTGGTCACGGTTTTTCCAACCATCGTTTCGGCGCCAGCCTTCACCGGCAAGAGCTGCGCGCCCAAACCTTTTCCGATGACGAAGATAAAAAACGCCGCGGTTACCAGCGTCGCAGGAACGATGTAGCCAAGGGATAAACGAAAAAGTGGATCGGCGCGGTTGAAGAGCATGAGCGAGCCGATCAGAAACGAAATGATCCCGCCCACCGTGAGCACACCGTGCGTAGGCGCATAGACATCGAAGATAAAAAGCATGAGGGCGAGCGCGATCAACGCGAGTCCCGTCACGTTGACTGGCAGGACCGCCGCCAGATAGAGCGCAAGGATCAACGCAATCGCGCCCACCACGCCGGGCAGGATCGCACCGGGCGTGGTCAGTTCACCGATGATTCCGTAAATGGCGATGAGCATGAGAACGAACATAACCTCCGGCCGCCAGAGCTTTTGGAAGACGCGTTCCGAAGCCGACATCTTAATCTCCGCGACCTCGGCGCCGGTGGTCTTAAGCGTCTTGCCATCCACCACGCGTCCGTTTAGTTGCTTGAGCAAGTCTGGTAGATCGACAGCGATCAGATCGATGACTTTTAATTCCAGCGCTTTGTCCGCGCTGATCGACGCGCTCTCCTTCACGGCGGATTTCGCCCAATCGACATTCCGATGGCGCTTGGCCGCGATCGTCTCGATGTAGCTCACGGAAAAATTCTCCAGCTTCTGCTTCATGGTGTCGTCAGGCTTCTGTTCCCCGCCGGTTGGATTACCGCCCAGCGTCACCGGGTGCGCCGCACCAATGGTCGTGGCCGGCGCCATCGCCGCGACGCTTGCGGCAACTGTAATGAAACAACCGGCGCTGGTCGCGGTCGCCCCCGTCGGAGCGACATAGACTACCACCGGCACCGTGGAGCCTAAAAAGCTTTGCACGATCGTTTGCGTCGAATCGAGCAAACCGCCAGGCGTGTTGAGTTGAATAATGAGGCATTGCCCGTTCTGTGTCCGGGCTTCATCGATGCTGCGCGAAATGTAACTCGCCGTCGCCGGACCAATTGCTCCATCGATTTTGATTAAAGAAACCTTCTCCGCCGCCCCGAAAGCTTTCGGGGTAGCCGCGCACACCAACCAGAGGACTAAGCCAGTCAGCGCGGTCCTCATCTCAATCTCAGGCTCCTTTCATGGGCTGAATCGTTGTTTTCCTTTAAGAAGTCGATCAGCTTCCAGGGGATTTTCACAACTGGCCTCTGGAGCAAAGTATCACTTCCCTGCGCGATCTCTAGATTCAGAATTTGGTGATCTGTTGGCCGCAGACAGAGCGCCGCGATTACAACTATTCATTTCACCTTAGCCGGCGTGGCCGCGAGTTTCTCGAAACGTGGGTCGCCGCGGAGCGGGTTCCAGGCGGGATCGGTTTTCAAATAGCCAGCAGTGAGATATCCCGGCATGCTCATCAGCCTTTGCACCAATTCGATGGCGCGGTCGCGTTCGCCCGTCCAAGTGTAAACCTGCGCGAGGCCTTGCAAGACAAGCGGGCCGTCGTATGCCTCCTTCGAGATCGGCCTGAGCTCGACCGCATGCTGCGCTTCACGAATGGCTAATTCTTTTTTGCCCAGCCCTGCGTCCACTTGCGCGAGCACTGCCAGGGTGCGCGGATCGTCCGGTTTTAATTTGAGTCTTGTTTCGAAAACGGTCCGCGCAGCGGCGAAGGCGGTGGTTGCTTTTGCCTGATCGCCTTCGGCGCGCGCGATAATCGCCTCGAACCAAGGCCGCGGATAATAGAAACTGAAATCTACTTCCTGGAGATCACTCCGCGGTGATGCCGCGAGGACGCGGGAAGCCCCGGCGTAGTTGCGATCGATCAGCGCGAGAAAAATCCGCAGGGCTGTCTCGCCGCCGCCGACGTCGAGGTCTGGCGGCGCTTTGGACAAAGCTGCGCGAAGAGTAGTTGAATCACCGGTCGCAGCAAATTCGATGGCCGCTTTGCGCACATAGATGATGGGCGCCTGTGAACCCGCTGCGATCGCCCGGTCGTAATCTCGCACCGCTTCATCGAATCTGCGCTCCAGGACATAGGTATCGACCAGGAGATTGACCGCGTTGGGATTTCGCGGATCGAGTTTCACTGCGGTCACCAGATCGCGTTCCGCTTCGGCCCAGTGGCCTTGTCGCCGATTAATGTAAGCGGCCAGGAAGAAAAACGGAATGTTGTTCGGCAGGTCCGGTCGCGCAATCGCCAATTCCTGTTGCGCATGGTCGTAGTCGCGATGGCAGCGAAAATAATAATCGGCCATGGTCAGATGCGCTTCAGCCGAATCAGGTCGAAGGCGCAGCGCGGTTTTGACGGCAGCTTCAGCCAGCAAAACGCGCGCGGGCGCAGGATCGAGATCGAGGAAATAAAGCAGATCGTGCGCGCGAGCGGCGTAACAATAAGCGAGCACGAAATTGGCATCGCGCGCCGCGGCTTCATCGAGCAGACGCAAGGCCTGGAGCAATGATTCCCGCAAATCCTGCTGGTCGAGGTAGGTATCGACAATTCCCTTGGCCTGAAGGTAAAGGTTGAATGAGACAAGATCTCGTGTGGGACGTTCCTCGATGCTCGCCTTTTCCTGCGGCGACAGCTTGGCCTGAAGCTGATCAACAATGGATTGGGCGATCTCGCTC
>Ga0184619_10000667_pt1 | contig 11832 bp, 10 predicted proteins | sample PLM0_60_b1_FD_133146 | JGI IMG/M metagenome (GOLD analysis project Ga0184619, IMG submission 133146) | Groundwater sediment microbial communities from an aquifer in East River, Colorado, USA - PLM0_60_b1 | ecosystem: Environmental > Terrestrial > Soil > Riparian zone | place: USA: East River...
CAAGCTGGGGCACAAACGCTCGAAGCGTGCATGGCTTCGAGTATTCCCCAGGCGCGCGAAGGAAAGCTTTATTTGATGTGTGGTGGAACAGACGACGCATTCCGCAAAGCCGAACCGATTTTAGAGGAGATCGGTTCGGAAGTGCGCTTCATCGGCAACGCTGGCGAAGCGGCAAAAGTAAAGGCGCTGGTCAACATGGTGATGAACATCAACACCGCGGGGTTGGCGGAGGGATTGGCACTCGGCGCGGCGCTTGGTCTGGATTTGGAAATGTTGAGGAAGGTTTTTTCGCAAACAGGCGCCGCCTCCCGCGTGCTGGAAACCGACGGCGAAGACATGCAAAATCGCGAGCACAGCTGCTTTTTCTCTGCGGCGCATGCTGCCAAAGATAGCGGGATCGCTCTCGAGCTCGGCCGCAACCTGGGCTTGGATTTACCACTCGCGCGCGCGACCAAGGAACAATATGATCGCATGGTGGCGGAAGGCCTGGGCGAGATTGACAAATCGGGGATCGCCGAGCTCACCTTTAAAGATCGGCATAAACATTCCGGCGATCGCGTCTGACTTATTTGTCGTCGGGCCTAGCGCTCGAACTTTGGCCGGAATCGGTCGCGATTGGCGGCTCCCGATTAGGTCTGTGAGCGCGATCTCTGTTGCAGCCAGAATCTCAGGTAGTGTGTGTGTGTTGACCATCCGTCAAATCGGCGGATGGTCGGAACTTTTACATTTTCCGAGAACTCTTCGCTGCCATTTCCGGATAGATAGATGAGAAGATATTAAGAGGGTTGGCACAGGGCGCATACTCCTTCGCACAATCAAGCGCTAACTGCCCAACGGACGAGTTTAGGTCGCCACGGCGACACAATCTTTTTAGGGGCGATTGATGGACGGGGCACAAGCATCGTGCCCAGCTTTGACCCTCGGGCGACTTGAAACTCGCCGACTGTTCTTAAAACATTTCAGCTCAGCCGCTCGATGCATCATGGATCGAAAAGTCGGTATCTGCGGTTTTAGCCATTGAAGGCTACGCCACATCAGAATTACCAGCAAAAGCGTCTCCGGTTTTTGCCGTTTGTTCGAAAGCCGTTACGGACCGGCGTCCGCGAAGCCGAGCACCCCGGACTGTCTGCTTTTCAACAAACGGAGATAAGACGTAAACTTTTGATGGAACTTGGGCGCGCAACTTCCGGATAAAGACCTAAGACATGGTTCAATCACGAATATCAGACCTCTAAGTCTACGCCGGGCGAGCCATGCCTACAAGCATAGCTTGGACAACTTAACGTCCGTATAACACGCAAGAGCTAGCTCCTTAGACAGTCAAATCTTTCTAGCTTTCTCAAGCAAATGGGGGGGGCATGGCAGACGTCTGTCTACGAGCTGAAGGCAGTTATGTTAACTCGGGGACGTTTTGTGGCGATGAATTCCATAGCAACAATGGAGTAATAACACGCCTGCTAACACGCGACTCTTTTTCGAGAACCTGTCACCTCGCTTTCCGGATAAAGACGTAAGCAGTGAATAACATCTCGTGCCTTTGCGTGAAGCAATAAGGCTTCTTCCAGGATAACAACATGAAAACTCATCTTCTAAGACACATAGCAACTGCACTGGCCATTTTGGTGGCGTTGGCGCCAGCGGCACCGCTGGAAGCAGCCAAAAACCGGAGGCAACGCAAAAGCACAGGTCACATTTCCGCAGCCAAAATCGATGCGATAATTGCCAGATTTACACATGACGAACTGGCTGCCTTTCCGAAGGGCGCACTAGGCGCAAACATCATTCTTTCCGAACAACAATTTAGAGGGAATGGATTAAGAACGGCTCTGCAGCAGGCAGCTACCAAAGCGGGGAGCGCGATTGCGCGCTGGCCACAAGCTAATCTACTACCCCAAGCAATGGCGCATCTGCCTGCTACAATTCCGGGCTTGGCGGTTACCAGACGCAAACAGCATGACGGTTCGTCCTATTTTGCCGGAACCTTTACTACGCCTGAAGGATGTGTGTTTTGCTGGACACGGACGGTTGTATTCGTAAAAGACCCATGGTACATCGTTCGGTTTACAATCGAAAGATGCACGGATTGTCCAAACCCGCCACCTACTCCGACGCCACCGCCTCCAACACCTAGTCCGACCCCACCGCCTCCGACGCCTACACCGACGCCGCATACTCCAACGCCGACACCAACACCGCATTCTCCCACTCCAACACCAACTCCGCGACCGCCGAGACCTACCCCTACCCCGACGCCGACACCTGATCCAACTCCTAGTCCGACAGCAACACCAACAGCTACTGCTACGCCGACAGCTACCGCGACTCCAACGGCTACGGCAACGCCGACAGCGACACCGACAGCAACGGCGACTCCAACGGCTACTGCAACTCCGACAGCGACAGCAACACCAACAGCTACCGCTACGCCGACGGCTACCGCGACACCTACCGCGACACCGAGCGCGACAGTGACGCCCAGCCCCACGCCTACAGCGAGTCCGACATGCACGCCGCATGGCAACTGCACAATGTCAACGATTGAATGGCGAGATGAACCGACGTGGCCTATCCACGAACTGACTCTCGGAAACGTCAGCTACAATGAACAGCAGCTTAGGGACATTCTGGAATATCCGGGCTTCCCGAACGATGGCTTGAATCCGCTGGCCAAGGAAGTGATCGCAGCGAAGTTGAACATTGCCAATGGAGCGGGACACGACTGCGCCGACGCGTTCATCACGCAAGCAGACTTGATAATAGCCGACCTGGTTCCGAAACCCGTAGGAAACGACACGGTTCCAATCGGAAATGTACAGGAACTGATACTTGATCTTGGTAACTACAATAAAGGCGGGTTGTGCTGCGCGACGCATTGCTCAGCAATTCCTACTCCTACTCCTACTCCTACTCCAACGGCGACTCCTACGCCTACACCTACCCCAACGGCCACGCCCACAGCTACGGCTACTCCCACAGCTACGGCGACTCCTACCTCAACGCCGACCGCAACCGCGACGCCCACGCCTAGTGCGACGACAACACCAACACCATGTCAGTTAGACAAACCGGCTATCGCGTGTTCCACGTCTGCAGCTTCAAACATCGCCATCGATGTCATTGCCGGAGAATCCGGTGCCCCGAATGGATTTGTCATTGAATGGATTACGGCGGCGGACTTTATCGCTAACGGCAATCAATGGCCGGATAATCCAGCCGAGGTCTGCCAGGCGAGCTTTCCCAGCAGTCTGGGGCCAAATCAAACGATAGAGATCGTGATCGGCGACGATGAATTGTTCGACTCGTTTGGTGTGCAAAGTGAGTGCTCGGGCGACCCGCTCTTGTGCGACACTGCTTATGTGTTCCGATGCCGCGTGAACGAAACAGACTCCTGTGATTCGAGCCCATGGGGTAACATCATCTCCTGCGCAACGCTGCCCTGCAATCCGGGACAAAATTGCACATATACGCAAGGCTACTGGAAAAATCATCCCGACGTTTGGCCGTTGCAAAGCCTGACGCTCGGTGCCGTCAGCTATAATCAGTCACAGTTACTCCAAATTCTGAATCGTCCAGCGCAGGGCAACGGTCTCCTGATCCTGGCGCACCAGCTCATTGCTGCAAAATTAAGCATAGCCAACGGAGCAGATCCAACAGCCGTTCAGCAATACCTAATTAACGGGGACAATATGATCGGAGGATTGATCGTACCGCCGATTGGCAACGGTTATCTGTCACCAAGCCAGACCAGTGAACTGACTGAGACCCTCACGGAATACAACGAGGGAACGATCGGCCCCGGACACTGCGCTGACTGACGAGGTGACGCGGTGCCTTACCATAAGCAGAAATATTTGCCGTAGAACTGCGTGGGGAAGCTGAAAAGCTTCCCACGCAACGTCAGGGAACTGATGGCGGATGGAATCTTGTCCGGGAATTGCTGTGCCAATTTTGACAACGAGATCTGGTCTGCGATACGCCGCGCGACAATGAGCGGCTGCTTTCCCGTCCCGCGCCCCCTTCAGCGTAAGCCGATCCGGTTCAACGTGCAGTATTCCAGTAGCGGGCGGAAAATTCCGGGCTTGCCTAACAATTGTACAAATGAGATGATCCGCGGCTGTGAAACCCGAAGCATCTCAGGCCGGCGCCCACCGCCCCGACCGCTTCATGACGACGCGATGGAGCATCGTCTTGTCGTGCACGGATTCCGAGGGTGACGAAGAAAAGGCGCACGCCGCGCTTGCTGAGCTTTGCAAAATCTATTGGCGGCCAGTCTTCGCGTTCATCTGCCGCCAGGGCCACTCCGTTCCCGACGCCCAGGACCTGACACAGGATTTTTTCGCCATGGTGCTGAAAGGCCGGCTTCTGCAGCGGGCCGATCGGAGTCGGGGGCGGTTCCGTTCACTGGTGCTCAAGGCATTGCAGAATTTCTTGCATGACGCCGTGGACAAACGTCACGCCCGGAAACGTGGTGGCGACGTGCAATTCGTTTCGTGGGACGATTGGATGGCTGAGGCGCCGTCGCACTTGTCGATCCCGGAGCAGGAATCGGACTAATGGTCGCCGGAAAGAATCTTCGATGTGCGCTGGGCGGCGACGGTGGTCGAGCGCGCGTTGCGGCGATTAGGCGATGAATGCGAAAAGCGCGGTCGTCGACGTGTTTTTGATGTGTTGAACAGCTGCCTTGCAGCTGAGCGGGAAGATGTCTCCTACGCCAAGTTCGCAAAAACGCTGGGCCTTCAGGAGGCGGCGGTGAAACGCCTTGTACACAGGCTACGGGAACGCTATCGAGCGTTGCTCCGCGAAGAGGTTGCTCAAACTGTCGAAGGACCGGCCGAGATCGACGACGAACTCCGTTATCTTTGTGCGGCGTTGAGCGCGGCAGAATAGGTCGATTCTGATTCTCAGAAAGCGCAACGTCTGGTGTTGGCTTTTCCACGCCGCCTACGCTCTCAAGAGCAGAGCGTCTGGACGCATCGAATTTCTGACGGGTTTCGCAAGAACCCTTGAACGTTAAGTCCGTTTCCGTCTGATCTTCGATTTGAGCGTCCGATATCCGGCGCTCCTGGTCGAGGAGCCACCTTGTGTCCGATTGCTGTCCATTTGTATACATTAGGGATCGCATTTTTTCGAGAACTCCGCTCGACCAATTCCGGAGAAAGCTAGGGGGAAGCGTCGGCGCCGATGGCCGATACTCGGCTCCACTAACTCCCTTCCATTTGCAGTCCTTTTAAGCTTTCAGAATCCGATGAGCGGCGTTCCTTCTTCGATTCGTCTGCAAAAGGAACCGCTCGTCTGCCCGCAGTGTGGATCGGCGTCGCGTATCGCACGCAGTCTTTGTTTAAGCTGTCTGCTTGCCCAAGGTCTGGGCGCACCGGTCCCTGCGCGTCACGCGGAGGAGGCGCTTGAGGACGTGCTTGGCGAACTCGATGTACGGGATGGCGAGTGGCGAGTAGGCGATTATCAAATCCTTGAAGAAATGGGGCACGGCGGCATAGGCGTTGTTTATCGGGCGCGGCATAGGCGCCGCATCGTGGCGCTGAAACGAATTTTACCTTATCACGCCGACTCACGGGAGACGCTGGTGCGCTTTCGACGTGAGGCGGAGACTGCGGCGAGCCTCGTTCATCCGAACATTCTGCCTACGTATGAAGTGAGCGAGGACGACGACGACTTGCCGTTTTTCAGTATGAAGTTTGCCGGTGGAGGCAGTTTACTGGATGCGGCGCCGGCGTTGCGGAGTGATCCGCGGCGGGCGGCAGCGTTGATGGCGAAGGTGACGCGGGCGGTGCATTACGCGCATGGACAGGGGATCTTGCATCGGGATTTGAAGCCTGGAAACATTTTGCTAGATGGACGAGGCGAACCGCTGGTGAGCGATTTCGGTCTCGCGAAATGCCTGGAACCCACGAGCAATCTTACTCGCACGCTTACGACCGTCGGTGCGCCTGATTACGTAGCACCAGAGCAAATCGATCCGGCAGGCGCCGGGTCCGGCAAACTTGGTCCTGCGGCCGATGTATATAGTTTGGGTGCGATTTTGTTCGATTTACTGACGGGTCGTCCGCCATTTTTGGGTGAGCATGCGCTGAAGATAATCCAGCAAGCGAGCGAGAAGCCGGCGCCGAAGCTACGCACGTTGATGCCTGGATTAGATCGGGATCTGGAAACGATCTGCGCGAAATGTTTGGAGCGGGACCCGAGTGCGCGTTATCGCTCAGCCGCCGCTTTGGCCGAAGATCTCGAACGCTGGCTGGAAGGACAGCCTATCGCAGCCCGGCCCCTTTCGCAGGCCTCGCAGGTTTGGCGCTGGACACGGCGGAATCCGGTTATTACAGGAATGGCGGCGCTTCTGGTCACGTTGGGACTGGTTGCAGCAGTGATGGCGTGGAAGGGGGGCGCGTCGAACCCACCGGCAACAACCGGTATTGCGGTTTTGCCGTTCGAAAGTTTGAGCGGTGACAAAGAGGACGCCATTTTTGCCGATGGCGTTCAGGATGACATTTTGACCAAGCTTGCCAGCATTCGCGATCTCAGGGTGATCAGTCATACCAGCGTGATGAAATATCGCGGAAAGCGGAACCCTCGTGAAATTGGTAAAGCTCTTGGGGTTTCTCACATTCTCGAGGGCACTGTTTCCCGTGGTCACGGAAGCACCCGTTTTCACCTCAAGGCTCAATTGATAGATGCCGGTACGGGAGCGCTCGTCTGGTCGGAGGAATTCGACCGCGATTTGAATGACTTGTTTGCGATCCAAAGCGAGCTTGCGCGAAAAGTCGCTCAACAGCTTCGCGCAAAGATTTCGACTGCGGAGAAACTGGCCGTTGAACAGCCGCCAACAACTGACCTCATTGCGTTTGATCTGTACAATCGCGCCAAGAATCTTCTCGAGCTTCGTCTTAGCAGTGGCGTGAAAGCGAATTTGCAGGAGGCGGTCGACTTGTTGAATCAGGCCGTCGCGCTCGATCTCTCTTTTTTTCAGGCGTACTGCCAACTCGCTTACGCACATGAGCAGCTCTATTTTCTTGGCTTCGACCACACGCCGACACGGCTGGCGTTGGCTGAAGCGGCCGTCGAGCGGGCATTTCACCTTCGTCCGAATGCAGGTGAAACCCATTTTGCGAATGCGCGAAATCTTTATCGTGGGCACCTCGATTACAGCGGCGCTCTGGCTGAATTGGATGTTGCGCGGCAGACCTTGCCTAATGATGCGCGGATATTTCGGATGATGGGATACATCCAAAGGCGCCAGGGACGCTGGCAGGAGTCTACGCAAAACCTGGAGCGCTCAGGCAACCTAGACCCGCGCAACACTGAAACGCTCCAGCAAATTGCGCTCAGTTACGGAGTTCTCCGGCGCTACACTGAAGAAAAATCCGTGCTGGATCGCGCGCTGGCGATCGACCCGAACGATGTTAGCACGAAAGTCGCGCTTGCGGCGGTTCAATTTCACTGGAAAGCAGACACGCGCTCATTGCATCAAACAATCGATTCTCTGGGAGCTGCAAAAGCCGGTGCATTATCGAGCGCAGCTGATGAGGGATTAAGCTGCGCCTTGGCTGAGCGCGACGTCGCTGCGGCAAAGAACGTTCTGAATACAATCGGCGACACGCCACTAACGGACTATTCAGTTCACCTGGATCGCCCGATCATCGAAGGCGTCATCGCTCGCATGACGAGAAATGATGACGATGCCCGCGCTTTGTTCGCGGCCGCGCGCGTTCAACAAGAAAAAACCGTTCAAGCAGAACCAAATTATGGCCCGGCACTCTGCGTGCTTGGACTGATTGATGCGGGTCTCGGTCGAAAGGAAGAAGCGTTGCGTGAAGGCCGGCGCGCGGTCGAGCTTGTTCCAATAGAAAAGGATGCGCTGGTTGGTCCGACCATGATCAAGTATCTGGCGATGATTGCTGCATGGACCGGCGATAAAGATCTGGCCTGCGAGCAACTGGCCATTGCCATTCGTCCACCAAGCACTATCAGTTATGGTCAATTAAAACTATTGCCGTTTTGGGATCCGCTCCGGGGCGATCCGCGCTTTGAAAAAATCGTCGCTTCGCTGGCGCCGAAAGAGGGAGCAAATAGATGACAAAGAGATTCACGCGTTCCCGTGCGAAAAAATGTTCAAATCAAGTGAATAACTTTGACAAAAATTTTCCACTTTTTAGTTGGCAATCCACCAAAGCTCATCTACCATCCTGACCTCTCATGCGCGTACCCCCCACTTCTGATCCGGTGGACCTCCAAAAGGAGCCGGGATCTTGCCCCGAGTGCGGATCAGCGTCGCGCGTCGGACGAAGTCTTTGTCTTAGCTGTATGCTCTCCGCAGGCGTGGGCGCTAATGGACATAATGGCGACTTGTCCGCTGAAGCCCCGGCGAAGGCGGAAACGCTTGATGACGTACTCGGGGAACTTGATGTATGTGATGCCGATTGGCGTATAGGCAATTATCAAGTTCTTGAAGAAATCGGGCGCGGCGGGATGGGCGTCATTTATCGGGCCCGCCAGCGGCATTCCCGGCGCATCGTGGCGCTAAAACGAATCTTGTCTTATCACGCTGACTCACAGGAAACACTGGCACGTTTCCGGCGTGAGGCCCAGGCTGCGGCGAGTCTCGATCATCCGAACATTCTTCCGATCTATGAAGTGAGCGAATGTGACGATGGGCTGCCGTTTTTTAGCATGAAGTTTGCCGGTGGAGGCAGTTTGCTGGACGCGGCCCCGGCTCTTCGCGGTGAACCCCGCCGAGCAGTAGCATTGGTGACGAAGGTGGCGCGGGCAGTGCAATACGCGCATGCGCAGGGCATCTTGCATCGGGATTTGAAGCCTGGGAATGTTTTGCTCGACGGACGAGGCGAACCGCTGGTGAGCGATTTCGGTCTCGCCAAGTGGCTGGACACCACCAGTCACCTAACGCGCACGCTTACTATCTTTGGCACTCCTGGCTATATTGCGCCCGAGCAGGTAAACGGATCTTCGAGCAAACTTGGTCCTGCGGCCGACGTATATAGTTTGGGTGCGATTTTGTTCGATTTACTGACGGGTCGCCCGCCATTTTTGGGTGAGCACGCGCTGAAGGTAATCCAGCAAGCGAGCGAGAAGCCGGCGCCCAAGCTGCGCACTCTGATGCCGGGGTTGGATCGGGATCTGGAAACGATCTGCGCGAAATGTTTGGAGCGGGAACCAGGTGCGCGTTATCGCTCAGCGGGCGCTTTGGCCGAAGATCTCGAACGCTGGCTGGAAGGCCGGCACATTATCGCGCGTCCTGTTTCCCCGGCTGCGCGCGCATGGCGTTGGACACGGAGGAATCCGGTTATTGCGGGAATGGCAGCGCTCCTGTTGATTTTGGGATCGACAGTTGGCGTGATGATTTGGAACGGCGAAATGGCGGCCCCACCTGCGGCAAGCGGCATCGCGGTCCTGCCTTTCGAAAGCCTTAGTTCGGATAAAGAAAACTCGTTTTTCGCCGATGGCGTTTACGACGGTGTTTCCACCAAGTTGGCGAAAGTCGCCAATCTAAAGGTGATCAGCCATAACAGTGTGGCAAAATATCGCGGCGCACGGAACACACAGGAAATTGGTCGTGCGTTAAATGTCGCGTACGTCCTTGAGGGAAGCGTGCGCAGGGAAGCAGGCAGGATCCATTTGAACGCCCAGTTAATTGATACGCGCACGGACGCTCACGTGTGGGCGCAAGAATACGATCGGGATTTGAACGACGTCTTCACGCTCCAAAGCGAAATCGCGCAAAAGATTACAGACCAACTCGGAGCAGAAGTCTCATCGACCGAGAAAGCGGCCATTCAGGAGCCGCCAACGACGGATCTCGTTGCTTACGATTCCTATTTGCGAGCCAAAGACCTTATCAATGGCATTGCGTTTAGCACCCGGGCAAAAGAAGATCTGATGCAAGCGGTGCAACTGCTTGATCTGGCCATCGCCCGCGACCCTTTATTCTTCCTGGCTTACGGTGAGCTGGCGGGCGCACACGACCGAATTTATTTCCTCGGTTTCGATCACACCGCTGCGCGCCTTAAATTGTCTGAAACAGCCCTTCAAGCGGTCCGCCGCCTGCAGCCGCAGTCTGGCGAAACACATTTGGCCCTCGCTCAACATCTCTACTGGGCCTATTCGGATTATGATCGGGCACGCGCTGAGTTGGTTATCGCCCAACGTACGCTGCCTAACGAATCAAGAATTCCTCTTCTAGCCGGCTATATTGACAGGCGGCAAGGCCACTGGGAAAAGTCGCTGGAGGAAATGAAGCAGGCATTGGAATTGGACCCACGTAATTTTTCCATACTCCAGCAAATCTCTGGTACTTACGAAGCTTTGCGCCGCTACAAAGAGATGGCCACGACCCTTGATAGTGCGCTTGCGATAGCACCGAAAGATATTCCGAATCGGGTACGGCGTGCTTCGGTTGATCTTCAATCTCTTGCAGATCCCAAACCGCTGCATGCCACAATTGAAACGATCCTGGCCCAGGATCCAAGCACAGCGCCTGTCCTCGTTGACCAGTGGCTCCGCCTTGCCTTACGCGAGCGCGACCCCGCTGCAACCGAACGCGCACTGGCCGCCATGCCAAGTGGCGGCGGTGGTTGCTACGACGATAATGTTCCGTTTCCTGACGGTTGGTGCCGGGGTCTCGCCGCCAGGTTCCGCGGCGATGAACTGGCAGCCCGCACTGCCTTCACCAGCGCGCGAGTGGAACTCGAGCAGACCGTGCGGAGCCAACCTGATTATGCGGCAGCTCTTTGTGCACTCGGTGTGATTGATGCGGCTCTTGGAAATAAGAAGGACGCTGTTCGGGAAGGCGAGCGTGCAGTCGAGCTGATGCCCGTCAGTAAAAGCGCTGTCGAAGGTTCTATGTTGATCCAATACCTGGCCGTGATCTATGCGTGGGTGGGCGACAAGGATCGCGCAATTGAACGAGTGGCACAGGCGGCAAATCTCCCGGGGGGCGTTCTGAGCTACGGCCATCTACGTCTTGACCCGCTTTGGGATCCGCTGCGTGGTGATCCGCGGTTTGAAGCAATCGTCGCTTCGCTCGCGTCGAAGTAACATTTCGCGCGACGTAACTTTCGAACTACGGCAGCGCTCTGCTGCTTTCCTGTCACGGAAAACCTCGTTAAACGAGCGATTGTTTTTGCAGAACGTAGAAACGTACTTAAGGAAACGAAGAGAAGATTGAGAAGCTGTTTGAATTTCGGTTACGACCGGCCGTCTCTGCTTCCTTTATTTTCCCGTTAAGGCGTTTCTGGGTTCTCAATCACCTCGAGAGTCTCCTCTGACATAACCAGTTCGGTCACGCATACGTGAGCTTTAAGATTATTGAAAAGTGAATTTGCTCCCATTGTTGGCACATCCTGCTCTGTGCTTCAAGCACCTGGATTTTGTTAGACAACTCACGTTTTCCCTAGGGAAAAATCCTATGGCCGTTTCATGGATCCTGGCCAACTTGACCTACCCTGCCTCAAATGGCACTATAACAGTTTTTTGATTTTTCTAGTTGACACTTATTCGCATCGCCTGTAACCGTCGCAACTTATGAAGAACCTCCAAGCAAAAACCACGATACGTTCGTTCGCGGCAATGCTGGTGGCACTGGCTGTTATAGGTCTTAGTGCCATTGCAATGCATGCGCCCACTCAGAACCAAAACTCACAGGCTCGTTCCCTGAAGAACATTCAGACCGATAAGGCCAGCCTGTTTTACGCGGACCAAAGGATGGACCGATGTAACTTCGTCGAAATGGTTCTGCCCTCAACCAGCGAGAGTAAGGCCGCGACTGAGAACCTGAAACTGGTAGCAGCGACACTTTAGGTCGCTGGC
>Ga0184619_10000669_pt1 | contig 11822 bp, 11 predicted proteins | sample PLM0_60_b1_FD_133146 | JGI IMG/M metagenome (GOLD analysis project Ga0184619, IMG submission 133146) | Groundwater sediment microbial communities from an aquifer in East River, Colorado, USA - PLM0_60_b1 | ecosystem: Environmental > Terrestrial > Soil > Riparian zone | place: USA: East River...
AACCCAACGTTGCCGAACGCACCGTTTTCCGTTTGGGCTGCTTTATCAGATTCGACCTGACGAAATTCTTATCACAGCCGTAATGGATCTGCGTCGCGATCCGCAACGATGGAGAGAGTTGCTTTGATGTTAGTTCGGCTCTGAGGTTTCTATTCACGATTTACCATTCACGATTTACGGTTCTCATGACGGGCTATTTTCAATCGTCCGCTGCGCGGACCCGATTACCGCGAATCTAATGAACGCGATAAAATTCCGAGTGTGCGCAAAGCCGGTTCGACGAAAGATTACGAGCCTGGGCTGGCAGCACTGCGGAAGCAAGAAATGCACGCGTTATTAGAACAATACCGACATACGCTTCTTGGGCGTTTGAGGACCAAGCTGTTCTCTCAAATCACAGGCACTACAGATCGCTTGCCCACCCAAAAAGAATTGTGGCGCTTCCTCATGCCTGAATGGAAGCGAAATGCGCTTGCGGCATCTCTGTATTTCCATCTCGTTCACCTTGGAGGTTCGCGACGAGTTGCGTTCCCGACATCTCTTTCACCAGCTGTGTTGAGCGCGTGTCTTCAGGACATCGTTGCGAGGGAGCCAGTTTGGAGTCTCTTCGCTGAGGATGATTCTGGTGACGAAGCGATCGGGTGTCTCGCAATTGGGCACACTAGGCCGTCTGGAGAGCCCGGCTATTACGCCGCCATTTTTACTGAGCGTGAATTTCCAAAGGGCGGCTTTCTCTCAATAGCGCCAGCGACAAAAATAATAGAATCGCACATTGCTCAATTGGGATCGGCCGGCTGGATTGAGTTCAATATTCCCGAAGCTGCTTGCGAGCCAGGGCCTTGCATCGCGCTCACTGCCATTCAGCAATATCTACCTGGTGTTGTGCACGTGCCGCTGCAGCAGATTGAAAATTTGCGATCTGCGGACAAGCCACCAACTGATCCAGAATTAATGCGACGTCTCGAACTTGTGATGCGTGGAAAGTTGCAGCTTTCGAAGGGCACTGTATCCAGAGATCTCGTTCGGTTATTCGATGAAGATTTCGGTAACCGGTTGGATCGGCGAACAGTTGCTCGATTGCTGGATCGCGTGGATGACGGACTGCTAGTTTATTGGAACGGCAAGTATTTCGTTTGTAGTGACGACTATTACGGTTACCTTGGCTATCAATTATTGGAACGAGACAGAGTGAATGTTGTAGTCATGGGCGACTTTCCCCGAGGTTCGGTCAAGGTGAAGCGTCGCGGACATGAAGAACTTTTGCCGCCTGTGTTAATTCGTCGCGATCTCGTCAGGCCCGGCGAGACCCAAGAGCTTCACGAATGGCGGGCTCGCGAGCAACAATCACAGGAGCGGCGTTTGGCAACGCCAACAGACTTGATAGCACGCTGGGTCGGCTTCGCTGATCTGCTAAGTGACGGGAATTCCAGCGAGCGGGAACTACACCAGTATTTACTGTCTTGTCCGATCATGTTGGGTGCCAATTGGGATAAAGTTGAGTCTGAAGTATGGTTCGGCCCAAGCTACAAGGCCGACCTAGTTCTCCGCGCGAACCGCGCACTGCCAACAGTTCGGCTTGTTGAACTCGAGAGAGCCAATCATCGACTATTCACGAAGGACCTTCATGAAACGGACGAAATCACTCATGCGGTGCAGCAAGTCAGCGATTGGATTCGCTACTGCAGACAAAATCCCGGCGATCCCGTAATTGCTGCTAGTCAGGGCGTCACTCCCGATGGCGTGGTGATCATAGGTCGCTCTGAAACTTTAAACTCAAAAGAACGCGACATACTCGCCCACAACAACCAAGGGCGAGACGTCAAAGTCATTACCTATGACGAATTGCTTGATGATTTCGGAACCCTCATTCTTCATCGACTCGATGATGGAACCGAAGTCTAGGTAGTGCTCCGTTAGTGTGTTGATTTTTCAGGTGAGGCTTTTGGCTTCCCAGAGTTTGCTAGCTTCTCTGGCATTACATAAACGTGGTGAAAGTATTCTCGGGTAAATTCCACAATGTCTTTCGCTTCTGGCTCGGTGAAGGCGTCCAAATCGTCCGGCTGTCCATGCAGTTCCTCATTAGCGGTAAGCCGCACCTTGTGAGCCATATCCTTCAGGGGCTCAGTAATCCTGCCGCTCTTGAAGAGACTGTTAATTCGCTCTTTAAGGTTACCGCCTGTCGCACCTAAGTCTTGGCAGCTTGCCTCCACGGATCGCCGACACATAGCGACGCACGCCTTATAGGATTGAATAAAAAAACAACGCAAAGCCTCAGAAAAGTCTGCCGCTATGGAGATAGGCACTGCTTGGTCAACGGAGTCGTCTGGGTTGCCAAGCGGATAGTGAACTATGAATTCCCACGTTTCATGGTTGATCCTGACAACACTCAAAACGTATTTCAGGCAACCTTGGCATTCCATAACCGCTGCAAGTTGATTGACTTGGTATTCGAGATTTCTTTGGTAGGGGTCAGTAACTCTCGTGAAAACCGAGTCGCGTCCGCAATGCGGACATACGCCACTCAGTGAGTAACGCATCGCATTGGGATCAAGCACATTCAGTCTCATGTTTTTGGGCCAATCCTTCCAGAGAAAGGCCAGGGACGCTTTAAGAAAAACGATAAGATCGCGCCCGTCTGGGTTGAGGTTCTCCGGCGCATTGTCTACCGATTCTAGGGTTTTGCCAATAGTGAGCACGGCAAGATAATGGCACTTCCTGCTTAATTATTTTGCTCACGCCGCCAGCAATTCTCTCAACGTCCAAACGTGTCCAGTGATTCCGCTTTCCATCGCGGGAGTGCAACGGATCGAACTGTGAATTCTGCAAAAGTTGTAATAGGCAAAATACAGACTTAGCGCGGCGTGTAGGTTGTCCCACTTCTTGCTGAATGCATTCGTTAAGCGGGTAAGTCTGCGGATAGATGTACGCATGCTGAGGTTTGAACGCTCAACAATTGATGTGCATATTCTTCTAGGGTCGGGGTTGCCAATTAAAGGCTTCGATACTGTTTCCACCACCTCAGGTGGCGAATACTTCTGCTCGCCCTCACGATCACCATGCGCGTAAACTTTGATTAGTTGCGCGAAGTCAACGCGAGTGCCTAATGAGTAGGACACAGCTTGCGGATAGGCAGGCATTCCATCTGTAGTCAGTTGAAAGCGGCCAGAGGTAGCGCGGTCTAGCTTCTCCGTGAAAGCCTCTGTGTTGGGAACATCACGGTCGCCAAGATGCCATGCGAGAACGAGCTTAGTGTTGCGTTCGATTCCGACAAACGTATAACAATCGCCCACTTTCGGATCGGCAACTTCTTTGTATAGTTTGGTCCTTTTTTTCATCTTACAAAATCCCCAAATCTCATCGGCTTCAACGTCCTTCACGGCCACGCCTTTGATCTTCTTATTCATTAGTTCGCGGCAACGGTCGCCAGCGAAAACCAAAAGATTCATGATAGTTTCCTGATGGAGTCCCGTTATTCGCTGAATGGAACGCATCGACATACCTTCAAGCAAAAGCTGTAAGCACATCTCAGCCTTTTCGAGCGGGATTCGCATTGTGCCTAATAGATTGTCTTTCAATTCCTGAAACGTCTTGCGGCATTGATTACAGCGAAACCGCTGATTGCCTTTGCGATCCTTGCCGAACTTCTTAGCTTCGATTTTGCAGTTGTGACAAACCATCTTGAGCCTTGCCTTTCAGTGGCGATTGGCTCAAAATCAAGTTGCTTGGACTCTGACGTGAGCAATCGCGTTAGTTTTCAAAAAGGGCCTTAGTGGTTGACGCCGCTAGGGCCTTTGGTTCAATGCGTTAATATTACTTCAGATAACAGTAAGCTGTCAAGCTAATAATACTACTTGAACTCATATATTATTTCAGGTAGTATTAGCGCATGACTAGAGTAAAAAAGACGGTCTGGCTCTGGCAGTGCGAGCGTTGCGGCAACGAATGGCTGCCGCGAGACGCCGACACCGAGCCTAAGCAATGCCCCGCGTGCAAAAGCCCGTACTGGAACAAGCCGAGACAGCGAAACCTGAAACCTACCAAACGGGCTATGGCGGTTCGTCGATCCTGATTACAGGTTCGCCGGAGTCGGTCAAACTCAGGCTGATTTCATATTTGCCCAGGCGGATCGTCACGGGCTTGGCTCTGCCGTGCCGCGTGAGAGTGTTTTCGGATTGCACTAATACCGGCAGGTCGGTTACTATGCGCATAGTCTTACCGTGCTGCCGAGAGGCAGATTTGTCAGTTTCCATAGTTTTACCCAGAATCAGCCGGAGCGTTTACCTCCGGCTTTTTCGCGTCTAAAACCAAAACAGCCGACCCCCGGTAGCAGCTCCGGGATAATCGACTGTCTGGCTGTTTCTCGCTAGGCGAGTCACTTCCAATAATACTCGCGGCGGCTGCTATACGCCGTGCGCCCCACCTATAGACAACTTCGAGCGCGTATCCCTATTATCTAGTGTTCTGTCCCGTTTATAGCAGCTAAATCGGCCTTCTTGTGCCGTGAAAACGTGACGTGCCGCCAAAACCCTGTCCGAAACGTCTACAAAGACTCATTGATACCGAGCCGGAGATGCTTAGATCAATTCTCCGCGCCCTGCGACATAGGCAGCTGAACATAGGGGCGGATACATTCGCGGTCGAGAGTCCCAGTAGTGTCACAATAAATCTTGTTGATTACACCGTTACGGTGCGCAGCGAACTAGCCATCGCCTTACGAGAGATCGAGCCAAGTAGCCTTGACCTAATCCGAGACTGCCTAAAATGCAGACGGTTGTTTTGGGCGGGTAGAATTGACAAGAAGGTATGTGACAAAGATGCGGGAAACTGGCGCAAGGCAAAACAGAGGCGCAGACAGAGGGCAGAAGGGCGGCAAGCCGAACAAGACGCAGCCGAACGCCAACACGCTCAAGTCAAGGCAGAAGCGGCCAAGAGGTTAAGCCGGACTGCGGTTGCGGTTCTAAACGCCATCGTCATAGAAGGCAAGCGTATTTTCTTGGAGATCGATGTCGCGGCGTGGCGCGAGCTTAAAGCTAATCCCTTGGTACAACGTCCACCGAACCCACATATTGTTCGTCGAACGCTTACAATGTTAGTGAGGCGCGGGTACTTGAGACATATCGAGCGAGCTGGACAGCCGCGCAAGGATCGATACGAGCCAAGGCAGAAGCTAATAAACCTTTGGTGAGTGACCAACACACTAACGGAGCACTACCGAAGTCTAGCCCAACCTGACATATCGCGTCGCATCTCTTATAATCAAATCTTGCAAACGGGGGCGACAGGCTTCGACAGGAGTTTTTGGCGACCGACGGATGCCATGCCGGGCTACCTTATGCAGCTCGTTAAAAAGCGTAGGGAAAAAACAATTGCCAATAACAATGAATTGGCTCTCGCTGCCTAATTAGCAGTGAGCGTCTCACCGCAAGTTGCTTATGCGCGCGGAGGGAGATGTCACGCAGATAAGCTGGCGCGAACCTTCGGTCCGTGGGTTCGCGCGAGATAAAGCCGGACTAGCTCGTGTGGAGGTCTTGTCACTTCACTTACTCTACGTCGAGCGAATTTTTGTCTGATTAGTTTCGGACAAAGAAGAGAAGTGACTAAGCATGTAGAGTTTTTCGGCGTTGACTCTTGGATCCGAGTTCAATTCTCGGCGCCTCCACCAAAACATTGCTGATTTCCAGTTGCCGATCTCCGATTACATGGCAAGTGGCTTGGCAAAATCGCTTAGCTCCAGCTCGACTCAAAATTCTTCAAATCGGCAGTTGGACATCGCAGATTGACAATGAGTTCTGTCGACATCACACCGCAAGCGGCAAGCGGCAAGCGGCAAGCGGCAATCACCTCGCTTCCGATTGGCATATTTGACAGCGGCGTTGGTGGCCTGACTGTCTATCGCGCTCTGCATGAACGCTTGCCGGCAGAGCGTTTTGTCTATTTAGGCGATACCGCGCGCGTGCCTTATGGTACCAAGTCACTTTCCACAGTCGAGCGCTATGGAATCGAGAACGCGAAATTTCTCGAGGCGCAGGGTATTAAACTGTTAATAGTCGCTTGCAATACGGCTTCCGCGCTGGCGCTGCCGGCTATTAGCAATGCTGTAGACATTCAAGTGGTCGGCGTTATCAAACCGGGCGCGCGCGCCGCTCTAGAAGTCGCAGGCGCTAAAACAATCGCGGTAATTGCCACCGAAGCCACGGTGCAAAGCGGCGCCTACACAAAAGCAATTAACGACATCGATCCTCGGGCAAGGATAATTGAGCGGGCCTGTCCATTGTTTGTGCCGTTGGCGGAAGAAGGTTGGGCCAGCAGTAATGTGGCGCGATCCGTTGCTGAAGAGTATTTACAGGATTTGCGAGAAGCAGATCTGGGGGCTTTGGTTTTGGGCTGCACGCATTATCCGATTTTGCAGTCTCTAATCAGCGAAACCATCGGCGACATTCCCCTGATCGATTCCGGTGAAGCAGCGGCCCGGGAAGTACAATCGTTGCTCGAACACAAACAGCTTCGGGCCACGCAAACGACGCGCGAACTTGAGGAGCGCCGACTCTGCGATGATCTTGATCATTTTTACGTCACAGATGCGGCGGAGCGATTTGCAAAAGTGGCAGAAAGATTTTTGGGAACTGCGCCTTCGGTGCTGGAGGCTGTGGAAGTTTGGGGGCACGATGAGCTACGCACGTACTGACAGCCGCGCTGCTAATGAGTTGCGCCCGGTGAAAATCACGCCTGGCTTCCTGCCGTACGCGGAAGGTTCCGTGCTGATCGAGATGGGCCTGACGCGCGTAGTTTGTTCAGCTTCAGTCGACGAACGCTTGCCGCCATTTCTTCGGAACAGCGGGCAAGGCTGGATCACTGCCGAATACTCGATGCTGCCGCGGGCGACCCAACAACGAACTTCCCGCGAAACAGGACGCGGTGTTCTATCCGGCCGCACACATGAAATCCAACGCCTGATCGGACGCAGTATCAGGGCTGCGGCCAACATGCGGTTGTTGGGCGAACGAACCATTACGCTTGACTGTGATGTACTGCAGGCTGACGGTGGCACTCGCACCGCGGCTATCACCGGTGCGTACGTGGCTTTTGCGCTGGCTGTAAATCGGTTGTTGGTGGCGGGAAAAATTCAACGTAACATTATCACCAATGAAGTGGCCGCCATCAGTGTGGGGGTGGTGGAAAATACGCCGCTGCTTGATCTGAAGTACGACGAAGACTCAAGGGCTGAGGTTGATATGAATGTAGTTTGTACTGGCGACGGCCGCTTTATCGAAGTACAGGGAACGGCTGAACGAGAGCCTTTTTCGCGCGAACAGATGGACAGGCTGCTGGCATTGGCCACCGAGGGCCTCTCATCGCTTATCGCAATGCAACGAGAGGTTATAGAACTGTCAAAAGGCTAATTAATGGCCGCGTCGAGATCCCGTCCAGACAACGATGGCACAAGGCTGTGGCATCCGAATGTTCTGCCGCCAAATGGATTGCCAGGCGCCTTCTATTTATCCTCAAATGAACGAAAGTGGAGATTTACCGATGAAATATCTGATGGCTTTTCTAGTTTCGATCTTGCTCGGCGCAAGTGCTGTAACCATATTGGCTCAGGAAGCGCATATCAGTGATCAAGGGGAGTATTCCATTGAGCTCCCTTCCAACCTTTGGCGGTCTATCGCGGAGTCCGATACAGTCCGCGAGCGTGCCGAGTTTGTTTACGGCGATCGCATGGACGGATATTTGCAAATTCGCAAGGAGATTGTCGATGCAGGTACGAGCCCCGAGGACGTGGCCCTTCGCGATCAGGATCAGAAGCTCAGATACATTCCGGGATTTGTCGAAGGTAAACAGGAGCCATTTTCAGGCCGGCTCAACGGCGTAACCGCTTCCTACGAGTTTACGAAAGCTGGTAAACCGATGATGGGTCGTATCTATTATCTGCAAGCCGACAATCGCACGATCTATGCGCTGCGCTTCACCGGCTTGCGCGACAAACTGGCGCGCATCCGCAATCAAACGGACTCGATTGCGCGAAGTTTTAAGTTAAAGTAATTTAGCTTTAGTCGGAAATAATGTGGCCGCCGGTGCAAGCAAGTACTGGCGGCCTTTTTTGAGTAACACTAACTCTTAGTTTGCGCTACACCTGATCAGTTTGCGTTACAATCCAAAACAAATGAAGCTCAAGCTGGCGCCAGGTTTGGCCATAAACAAATCCGCGATTGAAGGCAACGGATGCTTTGCTGTTGTTGCCTTCCAACACCGAAGAAAGATCGCCGATTACACTGGCCAGAAAATCACAAATGCCGAGGCGAACCGCAGGGCTTCACGCCGCAAACTGCGCATCTGTGCCATCAATGATCGCTGGAGCCTCGACGGTAGTCGCGGCGGCAACGGCACGCATTACATCAATCATTCATGCCAGCCGAATGCGTACATGAAAATTCTGTATGGACACATTCTGTTCATCGCGTTACGAGACATTACGCCGGGAGAAGAGATAACGATCGATTACGAATCGACATTACACTCCGATAGCAAACGTTGCACTTGTGGCGCCGATACGTGTCGCGGAACAATCAACAAACAACGCTAGACGCGAGCACTTGATGTTAGGCGATGTGCCAAACGGAATCGAATCAACGTGAGTGACCTCTTTTGTATTCAATGCTTCGGAACAAGATGTCTTTCGTATTAGCCGATTGGATGGATTCGCCGACTAGTACCGCTTCATCGAGCATACCCCACTCGGCAATTTGCCCGGCTAATTCATAGAAAGTGTGATCCCGCGAAGCGGTATCGCTTCTCAAGGCTTTAACCGCGTCAATTGCTTCGTGTATTGAAGCTCCCGAATTTTCGAAGTATCCGGCCTGCTTCTCAGTCAACGCCACAAGCGCGAAGTGCTCCGGCGCGTATTCGGCGCCGGTTTTTTTGGCCGATGAGAGTGCTTCGTCATGCAATCCCAGTTTTGCTTGGACAAGAGCAACGTAGCCGAAACTCCATCGACGTAAATCTTTGAAAGCAGGGTCTGAGGCTGCTTGCTCGGCGAACCGCATTATCTCTTTTGCCTTGTCAATGTTCCCTGCTTCAGCGTTTGCAAAACAGTGCTCTTTGAGCGCCATGAACAGCACACTTCCGGCGTCATGGGCTTTCGCGCTGACCACTGCACCATTCCAGTCGCCATGATCTACCTGACCTCTGACGATCGCATTGAATGCCATTTTTCGGGCCGAATCACTCACACATTCGTTCGCTGTGACTTCTGCATCAGTTACCAGACCGGCTTTCGCCTGGTTGTACGCAATGACCTGCAGTGGTTCCTCTCTTATATAGGGGTTCTTGATTCTGCTGGCTTGATCTTTAGCTCTAGCGAACAATTGTCTTGCCTCGTCAGCATTGCCGGCTTGCACGGCTAACTCGCTTAACTTATGGGCTTCGGTGCTCGGATCTTTCGCGTGTGCTCCAATCCAGAATGCCCCGCCGACTACACACACACAAATTGCAGTGATGGTCAGGACTTGCTTTGCATTTGAAATGTTCCTTTCTGAGGACCATCTAGTCAACCACAAAAGCAACCAGACAATAAGAAAGAAAAGTGGCACCAAGGCAGGCAGCTGCAGCTTATCTTCGATGTGCGAAAACAAATAAACTGCGTATACGACTACTGGAAGGTTCAATATCGCGCCCGTAATAGTGAAGGATTTGAAGGATGAGATTTTGAGGGATCTATAAAACGAAAGCAGTAAATAGAAATCTCCAAATAGAAGGATAAGCACGACCGGACTGTACAGCGTTGTTCGCCCGCCCCACGCGAAAACAAACAGCGTGACATACGCCCAACCAATCAAGCCGCAGACGCAAGCTACGGCTAAAAGGATCCGCAACGGAATCGTGAATTGCGCCAATATAGACGACGTTGCGGGGGCTATGCCGGTGTTTAGACTACTATCTTTCATCTCAAGCTTTGGGCTCACCTCTGAATCTTCGCAAACTAAATTTAGATTCACCTACAGCGCGCACGAGCGCTGCAAGCACGCGACCGTGTCTGACGCTTAACGAGGTGGGTTAAGGGCACCCTGGACGCACATCGGATTCGTGCAGAGTAAATCCTCCTCGCGCAAAATTTGGAACCAGTTTCGAGCGAAGTTGCGAAGCGATTCTACTTGGTCGGGCGGCAAAGCAAGCTGCGCATTACCCCAGGTCAATTCAACTTGATTAGCGTTGGTGAGCGAACTAAGGAAATCAGGATCTGGACCGACCTTCCAGTTGACTATGTCGCTGTAGTGTTGTTCCTTCGAAAAGTCCAGGTGCGAACTCCCATCCGGTGAATTAACGGGCCACATCATGTGTTGAAGCTTCTTGCCATCTATCGTTATCGCCATTTGCGTAGTCGGTGCGAAAGTAGGATCTTTCCTCAGCACCGTTACTTTCCAACCGCCGTCCTTAACCTCGCGGACGGTGGGAACGGTTCGGAAGTTCATCGGATCATCTGAAGTTTGAACCCCCAGCTTAATGTCGACCCTGAAGATCAATTCACTAGGCGGTTCAGCTGTTAAGTTACTTGAATAGGTTAACTCCCTCGCTGGACGTGGCCCGCCACGAGCGTATCCCATTGAGACAAAGGTGGCGACAAATACACACACAAGCGGAACGAGGCGAAACAACGTTCGCCTCACTCCGAAACGCGTCCCAAAGAATGCGGCGAGTGGAATGGCGGCGTAGATAAGAATTGGGCTAAAGTAAAATCTGTTGGTCCAAAACCAGCCGCCGTAGCGTTGATTGGATTGAATAACACCATATAAGCCGTAACCTACAAGCAATAAGTAAACCGAGGAGATGCATAAGGCCAACAACCATGCCTTGAGTCGGCGGCGTGACGCGAACCAGCCCCCCAAAGCCGCATAGCTTATTCCCAGAATCACAAATGATTCTAACGAGCTTCCAAGCGACCTACGAAAGCCATACATAAGAAACACTATAAAAAATACCTTCCCTAATCCTAGAGCCAGAAGGTAAACCAATGCGGACGCGTTTGGTTGTGTACGCCCTAACTTGGAAAGTTGTGGAGAAAGTTCGGCTGATGTGAATTCTGCCCCGCACCGTTTGCAGCGTGAGGCGTCTACAAAATTCATTAGACCGCATTTCAAACATTTACGATCTTTCATGCGAGTTGTCCTTCAGCAGAATTAGCGGCTAATTGCGGCTATAGTCTCGGCAATGTAAAGCTGAATTTCGATCCGCGGCCAACTTCCGATTCCAGACCGACAGTGCCACCGTGTTGTTCCACAACTTCACGAACGAACGATAGGCCCAGGCCGGTGGACTCTTCGTCTTTTTCTTGTCCTTCGCGCACGACGCGATAAAACTTTTCCCAAACCTTGTCTTTTGCTTCCGTGGGAATTCCGTAGCCGCGGTCCTCCACACTCAATCGCACCGCTTCAGCTTCCAGGGCAGTTGAGAGGGTAACCGTGGTGCGCTCGGGACTGTACTTGATCGCATTGCTCACGAGGTTCTTGACCGCCTGCGTGATCATGCTCTTGTCGGCAGCGACCGGCGGCAAGCGTTCGGTTGGCTGCTCCACCAGACGGATGCGCCGCTTCTTTGCCACCGGTTGCAAGGTGGCGATCGTTTCCTTGACGACTTCATCGAGGCGAAGGGGAATCTTCAATACTTCCTGCTTGTCCTTGCGTTGCAGCTTTGTCACCGCCAGGAACGTATTGATCATTCGCGAAAGGCGTTGCGACTCGTTGGCAATTATCGTAACAAATTCTTTTGTTTGCTCCGGCAACTCTTTGTCCGCTGCCAGTAGTTCTGCGAACCCATTGATGCTGGTGAGA
>Ga0184619_10000671_pt1 | contig 11794 bp, 8 predicted proteins | sample PLM0_60_b1_FD_133146 | JGI IMG/M metagenome (GOLD analysis project Ga0184619, IMG submission 133146) | Groundwater sediment microbial communities from an aquifer in East River, Colorado, USA - PLM0_60_b1 | ecosystem: Environmental > Terrestrial > Soil > Riparian zone | place: USA: East River...
ACGAGCAAAGCCTATGTGCTCGGGCTAGCCTTTGTCGCCGCTGGCTTCGCATCGTTTCCCATTATTCTCGCCGTATGCGCGCTCACGGCAATCGTCGGCTTCAATTACATCATTATCTGCGCCCATTTCCCCGATGGCGGCGGCGTTTATTCAGCCGCGCGTCAGCAGAGCCGCTTTTTAGCGTCAGTCGGCGCACTTTTGCTCATCGCGAATTTCCTCGTGACCGCAGCCCTGAGCGGGTGGGCGGGTGTCACTTATCTGGGTGTCCCAACTCGATACGCCCCCGAGGCAACGATGGCGGTGATCTTGCTCCTCGGAGCGATCAATTATTTCGGCCCTAAACACAGCGGCAGTGTGTCCATGTGGCTGGCTGTTCCCGCCGTAATCGTTGTGGTGAGCACAATTGCTTTCAGCGTCCGGTATCTGAATCTCGCCCACCTTGAGCCGCGCCATACCGATCTGGGCACGGTTTGGGTGCAGTTCGTCGGCGTAATCCTCGCTTTGAGCGGTGTTGAAGCAATCGCCAATCTCACTGGCGTGATGAAGCTTGACCCGAATTCGACTGCGGATCATCCGAAAGTCACACGCACGGCTTCAAAAGCCATTATTCCAGTAGCGATCGAAGTCGTCGGCGGAACTGCACTACTTGGCTGGGCCATGCTCTCGTTGCCGAAATTGTACGCACCGGAGCTGGAGGCACACAAAGAGGACATGCTTCGCTTCCTTGGGCAATATTACGCAAGTCTCGTCGGCGGAACGTGGTTTGGTCACGGATTTTCACTTTTCGTCGGAGCTGTATTCGGACTTCTTCTCGTGAGCGCAGTGAACACAGCCATCGTCGCATTGATTGGCGTGATCTACATGATGGCGCAGGACGGGGAGATGCCGCGGCAATTCGCGCGACTTAACAGGCATGGCGTGCCGGGTATTCCGCTCATTGTTGCTGTTGCAATCCCGATTCTTGTGCTCACAGTCACGCGACAGTTTGAGACACTTGCGGGGCTCTATGCGATCGGGGTGGTCGGCGCCATTTCAGTCAATCTCGGCGCGTGCACGTTCAACAAGCGGCTGGATTTGCGACTGCACGAACGTCTGATCATGGGCGCGACATTTATTGTTCTCGCCTTAGTTGAACTGACGATTGCAAAAACGAAACCTGACGCGCTCTTTTTCGCGCTCTGCGTGTTGGGTGTCGGCCTCGGATTCCGAACCTATTCGCATAAGCTCTCGGGGCTAAAGACGCTCACTGTCACACGCAGAGTAGCCGAAATGGTCACGCCCGACCTGCATACCTCAGTGCAAACGCGGCTGGAAGAAGGTCACAAAATCATGGTGGCCGCGCGTGGAATCACGCAGGTGCTCGGATTCGCGTTGGATGAAGCGCAACTGCGCAATGCCACGCTGTATGTTTTGTACGTGAAAGAGATCGCGGTCTTTTATGGTCGCGGTCCGACCGTTCGTGGGCGCCCCAAATGGCAGGACGATCCCGAGGCAGCCGCGATAATGTCAGCCATGCGCAGGCTCGCCGCCGAGCGCAATATCTCCGTGCTCCCGCTATATGCCGTGAGCGAAGACACCGCCACGACTATCCTCGATCTTGCCGCCACCTTGGGCATCGATTATCTCATCATCGGCGCTTCACAACGCACCGCTATGATAAAATTGCTTCGCGGGAGCGTGGCCACGAATGTCGCGCAACAATTGCCCGACTCGATCCATTTGATCATTTACGGCTAACGAAGTTTTGGAGCGGTCTATTTTCGAATGCCAAAAAATGCTTCGAGCGCCCCAGTGCCGAGGGCTTTCCAAATTTTGATCACTTCATAAGTGATCACAGTGGTAAAGCTCACAGCCAACCAAACGCAGACTGCTTCGATCGGCAGACCGGACCACGCTCCGATGTGTAGCCCGACCAGAATATCGCTGCGGTATTCCCACCAACCATATGGCAAAGCCAGCGTCACTTCCCAAAGCAAGCTCAGGAGGAGAAGCAGAAAAAACGTGAAGCTAAAGGCACGCCAATTGATGAATTGCTGTGCCGTGTAGAAAAACCCAGCCGATGGAATAAGGGAAGCGCAGACGAGATAAATAAAATACCACGGGAACCCGTCGGGCTTCCCCGACAAAAATTTTCGGTACACAATTGCGGATGCGATTAGGAGCACACCAAGAACGACGGAAGCGAAATGAAAACGGACGATGCGCGGTATGCCTTTTGTGGCGACCGTGTAGTCGGGGACATTGTAGGCGCCCATCCAATATTCATCGCACCAGATATAACTCAGCAGCACCAGCATGAAGCCGGTGACATAGAAGACGAATTCCTCGATTGGAATCGCTCCACCCATTGCGGGTATCTGGCAATCGAGCGTGGCCGCTTTATTTTGGAAAATGAAGAAAGTGTTGCCAAAGAGAAAATCCAGCAAAAAACCGAGTGGCGCGAGCACCGCGATCGTCCTCCAAAACGCTTTTCTTGGAAAGATGAGATCGGGCCGGCAGGCAAACCACCACCCCAGCGCCGCGATCGGAATAACGAACAAGAGCAGGCTCCATGTATATCCGAGCGGGGTCGGATTATCCGAAGTGGCTTGCAGAATGACCGGGTGAATGACAGTGCGCAATGCGATCGCAGCCGGAACAACGAGCGCCGCAGCGATCGCGAATACAACATAGAAAGGCTTCGCGCCCTCTCGCATGATGCCCACAGCGTAAACAGAATGGTTTTAAGTTTTAAGATTTAAGTTTTAAGTTTGAGCGAGCATCTTGTCTCTCTTAAACACTCACCACTGGAAACTGCTGTGACTCCGCCCAAGATTCTCATCGCCGATTCGATTTCGCAGCGCGGCGTCGACGAACTTTCACGCGACAACGCACTTGATATCACGGTCAAGACCGGCCTGAGCGAACAAGAACTTATCGGGATTATCCCACAATTCAGCGCGCTGATCGTGCGTAGTCAGACGAAAGTCACCGCGGCCATTTTGAATGCCGGCGTGAAACTTCGTGTCGTAGGCCGCGCCGGGGTAGGGGTGGACAATGTCGATGTTGAGACAGCGACGCGTCGCGGCGTTGTCGTGTTAAACGCGCCGGGTGGAAATACCGTTTCCACCGCCGAACACGCGTTTTAACTGTTGCTCGCGGTGGCGCGCAAGAGTCCGCAGGCTGACGCGAACGTTCGCGGCAAAAATTGGGACCAAAAGAATTTTGAGTGTGTCGAGCTCTACAATAAGACGCTTGGCGTTATCGGCATGGGGCGGATCGGCAGCGAGTTAAGCCGGCGCGCGATTGCTTTTGGGATGCGGGTCGTCGCTTACGATCCATATCTCTCCGTCACACGCGCTCGTAGTCTGCAAGTCGAGCTCGTGGACGAGCTGGACGATTTGCTTGCCAGCGCAGATTTCATCTCGCTACATACGCCGCTTACCTCAGAGACGCGCCACATCCTCGATGGGGCACGTTTGCGAAAAACAAAACGCGGCGTGCGCATCATCAACTGCGCGCGCGGCGGTTTGATTGACGAGACCGCGCTGGTTCAAGCGTTGCAAGATGGATACGTGGCGGGCGCCGCGCTGGATGTTTTCGAAGTTGAACCGCTGCCAGCCGATTCACCGTTGCGTGGCGCCCCTAATGTTGTTCTTACGCCGCACCTCGGCGCATCCACCGCCGAAGCACAGGAAAGTGTTGGCATCGAGATCGCGCAATCTGTCCGCGCCGTGCTGCTCGAAGGCACGATTCGCAACGCGGTGAACATGCCGAACCTCGACGCGAAAACGCTGGCGATCATTGGACCGCATCTGCGTTTTGGCGAAAAGCTCGGCAGATTTCTATCGCAGATCGCGCCGAAGCGCGCCGACTCGATCAATATTAATTACAGCGGCAAAGTTAACGAGACAGATACGACTGCGATCACTCGTGCGGTCTTGAAAGGCTTTTTGCAAATTGCTGGTGGCAGCGAGGTAAACGATGTGAACGCGCCCGCGTTTGCCGAGACTCTCGGTCTGAAAGTTACTGAATCGCGATTGAGCGCGCCCGGCGATTACACGGACATGCTCGAACTGTCAGCCGTCGCAGAAGGAAAAACGGTATCGGTGGGTGGTGCGTTCTTCGGGGCTACGCCGCGAATCGTCAGCATCAACAGCCGCCCGGTTGAAGCCCGTCCGCACGGCGTAGTGCTTGTGTTAGAGAATACGGATCGTCCGGGAATGGTCGGGCGCATCGGCACGCTGCTTGGCGAGCACGGCGTGAACATTGCCACGATGTCGCTCAGCCGGAATCAGGCCGGCGGCACGGCACTCACGGTCTTAAATCTCGACACCGTGCCCAGCGAAGAATTGCTCGCTCAGATTCGTGCGAGCGAAGACATCCACTCTGCGCAAGTGATTCAACTTTGACAATGGCAGGACGTGAGCAGCGGGCGCGCCGTGGGTAGCTGCAAGGTTAGGGACAGCCGTTTCGCACTAATTTTCTTGCGCTTGCGCTGAGTGACCAGATACAACTCAGTTAATTATGGACTTCAGCGCTCATTCAATCATTTGGACTCTAATCATCGGATTAGTCATCGGTGCGATCGCAAAGTTGTTGATGCCGGGGAAAGATCCCGGGGGTTGCATCGTCACGATTCTGCTCGGCATCGCCGGCGCGTTCGTAGGGACTTGGATCGGTCGCATCTTTGCGGGCGGGAACTACGTCGCCGGCTGGATTATGTCGGTTGTCGGCGCAATGATTCTGTTGCTGCTATATCGCTTGCTTTTCAGGCGCGGCGTCTAGCAAGGAGCGGCGGTCTCTAGTCCGCCGAGGGCGATCTGGAGATCGCCCTTCCTTGAGATCGCTTGGCCACTTCGTCCTCGTTGGATTCTTGCCGAAAGCAGCAGAACACTGCCGCACTCTGCCGCAGTCGCGGGATGGCCGTTCTTGCCAGCCCAGTTTGGCGCATTGTGTTTTGGAGTGCGGCGCTGCCGCGCCGCTTTTTCGACCGCATCGGAACGCTCAGCACGAAGCTCCGTTTGCTCTGTCACGCGAATGCGGGATGATCATTGCTTCATGGCCGCGCCGACAAGAATGCGATTGATCATTGCATTCGCCGCGCTTTATCTAATCTGGGGCTCGACGTTTCTTGGTATTCGATTCGCGATCGAGACGATTCCACCGTTTTTAATGGCGGGTGCGCGATTCGTGTTGGCGGGAGTAATCATGTATGCGATCGCCTGGTCGCAAGGCATCAACAAATCAAGTTGGGCGAATTGGCGCACGTCGCTAATCATCGGCGCGTGCTTGCTGCTCGCAGGCAACGGCGGGGTGACAATCGCAGAGGAGTACATCGACTCCGGACTGGCGGCGCTGATCGTGGCGATTGTTCCCATTTACATTGTGCTGCTGGGCTGGGCGGCCGGAATGGCGGCGAGGCCAAGCCCAATCATGTGGGTGGCTCTCGTAGGAGGTTTTGCGGGAGTCGGCATTTTATTTGGTCCAGCTGTACATTTTGCGTCAAACGACAACCGACACCCTGCGATTGGAATATCGATTCTGCTCGTCTCATGCTTTATCTGGTCGGCAGGCTCGCTCTACTCCCGCGTCGCAAAACATGCTGCTTCACCCTTCCTCACGGCCGCTCAACAAATGATTTGCGGAGGAATGCTGCTTTTGTTCGCGGGTATCGCGACTGGGGAGCTGCGGCGCTTTCATCCCAGCTCCATCTCGAGCTTGTCGCTCGGGTCATTCATCTATTTGGTGTTCATTGGAGCTGTGGTTGGGTACACCGCCTACATTTGGCTGCTGCGTCACTGTGAGCCGGCCAAAGTTGCCACGTACGCGTATGTGAATCCGATCGTGGCGGTCCTGTTAGGCGCGCTTTTTGCAGGCGAAAAAATAACGGTGCGCACGTTGATTGCTGCCGGTCTCATTATCGGTTCTGTGGCGCTTGTAATCACGGCGCAGCAACTACGGGCGCGAGCCGAGCCAGCTATTAGCGCGGCATTAGAGCCGGCTGACTGAAAACATCAAGGAACGGCGGTCTCTAGTCCGCCGCCTTAAGAAGGTGGATTGGAAACCGCTCCTCCTTGGGCTTTAATCGTGTATGGCCCACGACGCAAAAGATCGACACGAAACAATCGATGTGGTCAGGCGCAACTGGCAGGCGGAAGTCGACACCGCGCGAACTTATCGCGATCTCGCGGAGCGGGAGCACGACGAGAAACGCAAAGGTATTCTTTTGCGAATGGCTGAAGCGGAAGAGCGCCATGCACAGCGTTGGGAGAGGAAACTTAGAGACCTCGGCGCGGCGCCGCCTGTTTACAAAGATACCATCGCGCGGCAGTTGAATCGTTGGTGGAACAAAATTGCCGGAGCCGAGATCGCCATTCGCCGCATGGAAGCGACTGAAGAGCGGCAGGAAGCGCAATTTCATGATCAAGCCCAGCGCGCCTTGGCGAGCGAAGAGGATGTCCAGGAATTCCTCCGGAAGAGCGCACTCGAGGAAAAAGCCCATGCGCGGGCGTTGAGTGCGATGGCGCCACCAGCGGGCCCGCGCACTGCGCTGGACAAAATCCTGAAACGCGAACGCTGGCACGGCCGCGGCGGCAGCTGGGTGGCCGACGCGATCTACGGCGCAAACGACGGACTGGGAGCGGTCTTTGGAATTGTTTCAGGTGTTGCCGGCGCAACTAACAACCAGCAGCATTACATCTTGATCTCTGGGCTCGCGGGAATGATCGCTTCCACGCTGTCGATGGGCGCGGGCGCGTACCTTGCCGCAAAGAGCGAAGCTGAAGTTTATGAAGCGGAGATTTCGCGTGAACGCGCAGAAGTGGAAGAAAATCCCGAGGAAGAAATCGAAGAGATGTCGCTATTCTATCAGTTGCAGGGATTCACTCCTGAAGAATCACAGAAAATGGCTGAACGTCTCGCCCAACAACCCGAGCAATTCGTGCAGGCGATGGCGCAAAGCGAGCTGGGCTTGTCCACACATCGTTTCCCGAATCAATGGACCGCTGCGACGTCGGCTGCGGTTTCCACTGCGATCGGCGCTTTTGTTCCGATCATTCCATTCTTTTTCTCCGGTGGCATGACGGCAGTGGTCGCTTCCTTCGGCATCAGTTTGGTCGCGCACTTTATTGTCGGCGCGTTAAAATCACTGATCACCATCCGATCCTGGTGGGCCTCAGGCTTGGAGATGACATGGATCGGCATCATCGTCGCGGTTGTAACTTACGGTTTAGGGCTGGCTTTTGGTTCGCTCGGCTGAACCTTTGAATGTCTCCAAACGCGGACGCAGGTATCGCCTCGGCCAGCAGGAAGTCCCAAGATTGGGATGAAGAAATCCCGGAAGTGGAATAAATCGAATGCCGCGGCTATTCAGTTAGTGAACGCAAATCACTGGCGAGTGAGCAATTTTGATGCGCATAGGCAGTGTTGGCACGAGCATTGCAAAGCAATTGACACCACGGGCAACACGCGGTTGAAAAATAGCCGGTGACAAGAATTTTAATCGCAGACGATCAGCGCGACGTACTGGAAGCGCTGCGCATTCTGCTCAAAGGCGAAGGCTATCAGACGGAAGCGGTCACGTCGCTGGCAGGTATCTTCAATGCACTGGCAAAGAAAGATTATGCGCTATTGTTGATGGATCTTAATTACTCGCGCGACACGACGTCGGGTCAGGAAGGCTTGTCAGCCATTCCAAAGATTCAGGAGATCGACAATACGCTGCCGATTGTGGTGATGACTGCCTGGGGCACTATTGAGTTGGCCGTAGAAGCAATGAAAAGAGGCGCGCGTGATTTTGTGACCAAACCGTGGGACAACGAGCGCCTGCTCACGATCGTGCGGACACAACTCGAGCTGGCCATGGCTCTTCGTCGGGGTCGAAAGCTTGAAGCAGAGAATCAGCTTTTACGTGGCAGCATGCCGGAGCTGATCGCGGAATCCCCACCGATGCAGCCCGTGATGAAAATGATTTCACGGGTCGCGCCATCTGATGCAAACGTGCTGATCACTGGCGAGAACGGAACTGGCAAAAGCTTAATTGCGCGAGCGATTCACGCTCTGTCGCCGCGAGCATCGCATACGATGATCACGGTGAACATGGGCGGATTGTCCGAAACGCTTTTTGAAAGCGAACTCTTCGGACACGTAAAAGGCGCTTTCACGGACGCGAAAACGGATCGTGCAGGTCGCTTTGAGCTTGCGGATGAGAGCACGCTTTTCCTGGACGAGATCGCAAACATCCCGCTTGCTCAACAGGCGAAACTGTTGCGAGTAATCGAGACAGGAGATTTTGAACGGGTTGGCTCATCGAAAACTCTGCATGCGAATGTGCGCATTATCTCTGCCACAAATGCAAATCTGGATGACGAAGTTACAGCGGCTCGTTTTCGACAGGACCTGCTGTTTCGCCTGAATACGATCCAGATTGCATTGCCGCCTTTGCGAGACCGACGTGAGGACATCATGGCGCTCGCGAACAGCTTTCTTCGTCAACACGCAGAACGTTATCGGAAACAGGTCACCGGTTTCGACGAGGTGGCGAGAGAGCGTTTACTGCAGCATCGTTTCCCGGGAAATGTTCGGGAACTCGATCACGTCGTCGAACGCGCCGTGTTGATGACGCAAGATCGAGAAATTCGAGCAGCCGACCTTGGCTTGACGACGGGTGCCGTCGAATCGCGCAATGTCGAGGAGATGAGTCTTGAAGAAGTGGAGGCATTTCTGATTAAGAAGGCGCTTGCGCGAAATGATGGCAACGCGCGCAAAGCAGCAGAGGCCCTCGGCCTGAGCAGAAGCGCCTTCTACCGACGCCTGCAGCAGTATGGCCTTTAAGAACTGCGGATTGCCGATTGCCGACACCGAACTTGTTCGCGTGCTCGCGACAAAATGTCGGAGTTGCGGATTGCAGCTTTGATGGCCCGCAAAACAAAAAATCCACGCCGCCTTTCTTACGAAGGCAAAATTACCTGGCTCACGTTTATTGCAGCGGCCCCTGCGATTGTAGTTGCTCTCGGGCTTCTTTGGTTCGGCAATTACAGCGCGAAGCTGCAATGGACGTTAACGATTGTTATCGTTGGTTGCTTCGTCCTGTTTATCTCTTCCGCCCGCGAACACATTGTTCATCCCCTGCAAACGATGTCCAATCTGTTGGCAGCGCTACGCGAGGGCGATTACTCGATCCGTGCACGCGGGGCCCGCGAAGGCAGCGCATTGGGAGAGGTCCTGCTCGAAGTTAATTCGCTCGGCGAAACGTTGCGTCAGCAGCGCCTCGGCGCTTTCGAAGCGACCGCACTTTTGCGCACGATCATGAGTGAAATCGATGTCGCGATCTTTACTTTTGATCCGGAACGGCGTCTGCGGCTCATCAATCGCGCCGGCGAAATGTTGCTTGGCCAACCAATGGACAAGCTGTTAGGCAAAACGGCCAAAGATCTTGCCCTCGACACGTGTCTTGATGCTAACGAGGACGAACCTCTTACATTGAATTTCCCCGGGGCTTCAGGTCGTTGGGGTCTTCGGCGGAGCACGTTTCGCGAGCAGGGATTACCGCATGAGTTACTAGTGTTAACCGACCTCAGTCGCACACTGAGGGAAGAAGAACGTCGCGCCTGGCAACGACTCGTGCGTGTGCTGGGTCATGAGATGAATAATTCGCTGGCGCCAATCAAATCACTCGCCGCCAGTTTGGAATCGCTCCTGCGACGCGAACCGCTTCCGTCTGATTGGAAAGATGATGCAAGTGCGGGCTTAAACTCTATTGCGTCGCGAGCCGATTCTCTCGGCCGTTTCCTGCAAGCTTATACGCGGTTAACAAAGCTTCCGCCGCCCCAAAAACAAGACATCGATCTTCCCAAGCTGGTACAGCGTGTCGTTGATTTGGAACCAAGGCTCAAGGTGGAAGTCATGCCCGGTCCAAAAACAGTAATTTCCGCCGACGCCACGCAGATTGAGCAAGCGCTAATTAATCTCATGCACAATGCTGTCGATGCCGCGCTTGAGACCGGCGGGAACGTTGCGATCGGCTGGCGTGAGAAACAAGATTGGGTTGAGATCTTTGTTCAAGATGAAGGGCCAGGCATTATGAATCCGGCGAATCTTTTCGTGCCGTTTTTTACGACAAAGCCCGAAGGCTCTGGGATTGGCCTGCCATTGAGTCGACAAATCGCCGAAGCTCATGGCGGATCGCTGGTGCTTGTTAACCGCGAGAATGGCCGGGGCGCGCAGGCTTTGCTCCGCCTGCCGAAATAGATTGTCATCCTGAGCGCGAGCGAAGGACCTCACCTGTGCGCTGTTGATCACACTTCTTACGTTGCGTGACGCAAACTCTGAAGGTGGGTCCCTCACATTCGTTCGGGATGATAGAAAGCGTCCCGAACTTGGGACGGCGCGATCCCACAAGTGAATTGAGAAAGGTGCCCCTGCGATTCGTCTGTGAAATGTAAGCTACTGACGCAGTGAGCAATGTGACGTCCCTTCTGCGATTGGCACGAACATTGCAATCACTACTGCCAAGTAAACAAGAAAGAACAAATGAAGCCGATCTCTATAACAACTCGTAACAGTCGGAGCTTTCCACTGACTGACTACAATTATCAGCCGATGATGCTTGAGGAGTGTCGGGGCCGATGCGCCAAAATCGAGGCGCCATCTTTTCGAAATATTAGCCGCCAGTATTTTGAAAAAGAGGCGCGCCGCGATTTTGTCGGCGAAGCATTTTTCTTCGTCGCGATGATCCTTATCGCCGCAGCGCCATTGCTCAGCACGGCGTCAGCTCTCAGTCAGTTTTGTCGAGCAATTAGCCAGTTTTGATTGAACTGTGACTCCCCAGCGAAAAGCAAAAGAAGAAACGATCGTGCGACCGGCTGGATTTGCGTCGAGTCTTTCCTCGATGGACGTACCGCGCGTAGGCGTTGCGGCGAAGAAACGCAAGCGCCGCATCATCATCATCGCCGCGTCGGCACTTGGGCTAATTCTGGCGACGATCGCAATATCCCGGTTAAAACCAGCGGTGCCGAGCGTCGATCGCTCGACCGTCTGGATCGATACTGTTAAACGTGGCCCAATGGTGCGTCAGGTGCGCGGCCTCGGGACGCTTGTGCCCGAAGACATTCGCTGGATTCCCGCAAACACAGAAGGAAGCGTCGAGAAGATTTTGATCTGGCCGGGAACAAAAGTCGAACCCGGCGACGTTATATTAGAGTTGACCAGCCCCGAATTGGAGCAGAGCGCGCACGACGCGGAGTTGAAGGCGAAAGCCGCGGAGGCCGAGTTTACGACGATGCGCGCGACTTTGCAGCGCGAATTGCTCGATCAGGAATCGAAAACAACCACGGCACACTCCGCATACGAGCAGGCGAAAATGGAGCGCCAAACAAACGATCAGTTGGCAAAGAACGGTCTCGTCGCCGATCTCGTTTATAAAACTTCGAAGATCAAAGAAGAGGAATGCCAGAAGAGCGATGAGATCGAACAAAAGCGCCTGGCATTTGCGCGTGATTCGATCGAGCCGCAGCTGGCGTCAAAACAAGCCGCAGTCGATCAAGCGAATCAACTGGCGAAACTGAAGCTCGACCAGGTTGAAGCGTTGCACGTGAAAGCCGGAATGTCTGGCGTGTTGCAGCAATTGCCGGTGCAAATCGGCCAGCGACTCAAGGTCGGCGACAATCTCGCCCGCGTCGCGGACCCAACGAAGCTGAAGGCGCAGGTCAAAATCGCTGAAACGCAGGCGAAGGATATTCAGATTAACCAAAAGGCTGTGATTGACACGCGGAACGGAACCGTCAATGGCCACGTCACGCGCGTCGATCCCGCG
>Ga0184619_10000672_pt1 | contig 11793 bp, 8 predicted proteins | sample PLM0_60_b1_FD_133146 | JGI IMG/M metagenome (GOLD analysis project Ga0184619, IMG submission 133146) | Groundwater sediment microbial communities from an aquifer in East River, Colorado, USA - PLM0_60_b1 | ecosystem: Environmental > Terrestrial > Soil > Riparian zone | place: USA: East River...
CTCCCTCGCCCGAAAGTGTTCTGGCACATCTGGGATGCGCCGCTGATCACCATAGGCGCGGGTAGCTTCATGAACGAGCTCGTGGACATCGCGGGCGCAAGCAACGTGTACGCCGCAGACATCACCGGCCCCTCCAAGCCAATTTCCCTCGAAGATGTCGCGCGTAGGAACCCCGATTTCATTCTCGCCGGTCCCATCGGAGCGGAAAAGATCAAAGCCGATCCTCGCTGGAGGATCGTCCGGGCGGCGCGCCAGAACAGAGTCCTGATTGTGGATACTCTGCTCGTCGCACGGCCCTCGGTCAAGCTGGGAGAGGCCGCGGTATCGCTCGCAAATCTCCTTCATCCAGGGACGCTCCGCTGACTCGTTTTCGCGAGTGGTACTGGCTTGCTCTAATCGCGGCGTTGCTCGGAATCGCCATGGCCGCGGTTGCCTACGGCGCTGTGTCAGTATCGCTCGCGGCGGTGTTCGAAGCGTTGCGCGGCCACGGCGATCCCACAGCGATCGCGATCGTGCGCGATCTCAGACTCCCGCGCGTGGTGCTTGGGGCGCTGGTCGGAGCGGGGCTCGGCGCCAGTGGAGCGGCTCTGCAGGGATCTCTTCGCAATCCGCTCGCGGAGCCATATCTACTGGGCGTGTCAGGCGGTGCGGCGGTGGGCGCGGTCGTTGCCTTCGCGTTCGGCGTGAGCAGTAATGCGTTGATCACGCTCGCCGCATTCGTGGGCGGGATCGCCGCTGTCTTCGTCGCGCTCGCAGTGAGCCGAGTAGGTGGTCGTTCCACTCGCGGTGACATGCGCACACTGCTCATCGCCGGCGTAATCGTCGGTGCCTTCGCCAACGCGGCAATCATGGTCGCTCTCGCAAGGGCGGAGCCGAACACGGTACGTGGAGCGCTGTGGTGGATGATGGGATCGGCTGCTGACGCTACCTGGGAGCGCGTCACCTGGTTGGCGGCGAGCATTCTTTTGGCCGGAGGCGCGCTCGTCTACTGGGCGCGCGAGATCGACGTCCTCTCACTGGGTGAGGACACGGCGGCATCGCTCGGCGTTGATTCCGAGCGCTCTGGCAGGCGAGTGTTTCTCCTTGCCGCCCTGCTCGCGGCGGCAACTGTGTCGGCCGCCGGCCTGATTGGCTTTATCGGACTCGTGGTGCCGCACATCGCGCGGCGGCTCGGCCTGAGAGCACACCGCCCCCTCATCGTCGCCGCCGCGCTAGTTGGCGCCACGCTCGTCGTCGCCGCGGACCTGGCCGCGCGAACTGTCGCTCCGCCCACGGAGCTTCCGCTCGGTGCGATCACGGCCCTTCTGGGGGTTCCGTTTTTCCTCGTGCAGCTCAGGAGGACGGCGTGATTGGAGTGGTCGATCTCGTCGTCTCGTATGACCGGGCGCGCAGCAACGCGGTCGATGGTGTGAGCTTCGCTGTTCCGCGTGGGCAGCTCACCGCGTTAGCCGGCCCCAATGGCTCTGGCAAGAGCTCGATAGTGAGAGCGCTGTTGCGCCGGGCAGACATCATCGGCGGCACGGTCACGATCGACAACCGCGATGTCAGCACGTTGTCGTACTCCGAGCTGGCAAGAATGGTCGCGGTGGTGCCGCAGCGCGAAGAGGCCGCATTTCCCAGTCGTGTACGAGAATACGTAGCTCTCGGTCGGTACCCACATCTCGGGCTGTGGCGAGCGCCCGCGAAAGACGATGATCGCGCGGTTGACGAGGCGCTTGTGCAGGCGGGGGTCGAAGATCTGGCGGGGCGGAATACCGACGAGCTGTCGGGCGGAGAATGGCAACGCGTTCGCATTGCCCGCGCGCTCGCGCAGAAGACCCCTGCACTGGTGCTCGATGAGCCAACGACGTTTCTCGATGTAGCGCACGAAATGGCGATCTTCGAGCTGCTCTCGTCTCTCGCCCGGTCCGGCCTCGCGGTCCTCCTCGTGAGCCACCAGCTCAATCTCGTTGCCCGCTTCGCGCATACGATCGTGCTACTCGATGCTGGCAAGGTGGCAACGAGCGGCACGGCGGCCGAAGTCATGAACGCCGAAAGGCTCGAGTCGATCTACCGCTGGCCCGTTGTGATCACCCGTGACCCGGCGATTGGCGCCCCTGCGCTCGTGCCGCTGAGACGTCCGCTCAATCTCTGACGACCAATTCGACCCTAACGCCCCAGCCAACCATGACAACCAAACTCTCGCTCGCCGCTCTCGCATTCTCTGTCGCGCTCGTTCCTCTTGGCGCAGCGCACAGTCAGGCGAACGACACCGCGCAACTCGGAACTGTGGTGGTCTCGGCATCCAAAGTTCCGAAACCGGCGACCAGCTTGAGCCAGCCGGTGACGGTCCTGTCAGGCGAGGATCTTCGGGCGCGAGGCGTGACGAGAGTGTCGGACGCTCTGCGCGAGGTTCCCGGTGCTTCGCTCGTCCAGAATGGATCGTACGGCGCTGTGACGTCGCTCTTCCTGCGCGGCGGGGAGAGCCGCTACACCAAGGTGCTCATCGACGGAGTACCGGTCAACGCGCCTGGAGGCTTCTTCGACTTCAGCCACCTTACTACCGACAACATCGAGCGCATCGAAATTGTCAGAGGACCTGCAAGCGTGCTCTACGGTGCCGACGCGGTATCGGGAATCGTGCAGATTTTTACTCGGCAAGGCTCAGGCGAGCCGCGCGCGTCGTTCGGAGTTCGCGCCGGGACCTATCGCTCCCTCGATATCGATGCCAATGCGGCCGGATCCACTTCCCTGAGACCATTCTCAGCCGGCGCGGCGCAACACTCAACGGATGGAATCCTCCCGTTCAACAACGAATACCGAAACGGCACTCTGAGCAGCTCCCTCACGTTGGCGGACGGTGCAAGGGGTGACGCGCGGATTTCGGCCCGATACACTGCCGCGGAATTCCACTATCCGACCGACTTTGCCGGACAGCCAGTCGACAGCAACTCATACCGGACTCAGCACCGGCTTACCGTTGGTTTGAATGCCGGACGAAACCTGAATTCGAATATCCAGGCGCGTTTTCTCGCCGGGAGCAATGACGTTTACGACCTGACGGAAGACATCGCAATCCCGTTCGGTGCGACAGTGCCCGAGCACTCGGCGTTCAGATCTCGTGGATATCGCCGCAGCGCGGAGGGCAGGCTCGCATTCTTTCTTCCCGTCAATGCCACAGTCACGATCGGGGCAGCCTACGAACGCGAGCACGAGAACAGCTCCAACGGCTCCGGTGCGGTCGGGGCGCCCACTGTTCAGACGGATTCTTTTGACGCCTCGCGCCACAACACAGCGTACTACTCCGAGTTGCTTGGCAATCTTACCGAGCAGTTCTCCTACACCGTGAGTGCCCGTATTGACGACAACTCCGACTACGATCGATTCGGGACCTATCGCCTCGGCGTCAACGCTGGTCTTCTCCCCGCGATACGACTTCGCGCGTCGCTCAGTACCGCCTTCAATGCTCCTGCTTTCAACCAGCTGCGCCCCACTCTCTATACGGTGGGAAGCCCGAACCTGCGGCCCGAGAGGAGTCGCTCCGCCGAGATCGGTTTAGTGACGACGGTTCTTCCCGAGCGGTTCCAGGTGAGCGCCGGCTACTTCACTCAACGCTTCTCCGACCTGATTCAGTACGTGAACGGTGGACCCCCGACCTTCAAGGGAAGCTACGCCAATCTTACCGGTGCAAGCTCCAACGGCTATGAATCAGAGTTGCGCGTCTCGCCCGTGCGCAACTGGCGCGGAAGCGCGAGCTACACGATCGTCACCCCGCGCGTGACCAAGATCGATCCCTCTTACCAAGGGGACGCCAAAGTCGGTGACGAGCTGATTCGACGGCCCACCCATTCTGGCAACGTCCTCGTAGCTTATGGTCGTCCGGCGAGCGCAAGCTTTGGCGCCTCGGTGAGCTTCGTTGGGAAACGAGCTGACATCGATTTCGCCCAGTTTCCGTCTCCGCGCGTGATCCTCCCGGCGTACATGAAGCTGGACCTTTCTACTGAATTGCCGCTGACCGGTCTACGCCGTGCCGGCGTCGGACTCAGCCTGCGAGTCGAGAACGCACTCGACAAGCGCTACGAAGATGTTCTACACTATGCCGCGCCGGGACGCACGATTCTCGTCGGAGCGCGGGCGACGACCCTCTTTTAGATGGGATGGGTACCCTGATGGAGTATTAAATTCTAGTGATGCCGCTCCTCGTCACGGAAGCGATTGTGCTTCATGCCTTCGACTACCTCGAGAGCTCGCGCATCATTCGCCTGATGACCAGGGAAGCCGGCGTACAGTCAGTATTGGCGAGAGGGGCGAGGAAGTCGCGCGGGCGTTATGGGTCAGCGCTCGATCTGTTCGCAGAGGGTTCTGCCCAAGTTTACGTGAAACCCAACCGTGACCTGCACAATCTCGCGGGGTTCGAAATCTCGCGAACCCGCAGCGAGCTCGCAGAAGACATCGGTCGGTTCACTGCCGCGTCCACCGTCGCCGAGCTCGCACTTCGCTTCGGCGGAGAGGAAGCGAGTCCACAGCTCTATGATACGATTGCGGACGTCCTCGATCGCATTGCCCGTTCCGCGCCGGAGCACACAATCGAGGATGGTTTGGCCGGCTGTTGGCGCATCGTCTCGGTGCTCGGCTTTACGCCGGAGCTTGCGAGCTGTGCGTTGTGCCACACTCCGCTCCGGGATGCGGACGACGTTACTTTCTCGCATTCATCGGGCGGCATCGTCTGTCCCTCGTGCAGCACGCTCGCTCCGGGTGGGCGCAGAATTCCCGCAGACGCGCGGATGGCGATCCGGACGTGGCTCGGCGGGGACGAATCGCTGCACCTCAGCGACGCCGAGGCCAGATCGCATCAACGACTGCTGCGCGAGTTTCTCGGCGCTCATCTGACCGACGACCGTCCGCTCCGCGCATTCGCGGTTTGGGAGCACGAACGATGGAGCGCAGCGTGATCATCGGCACCGCCGGCCACATTGATCACGGCAAGACTGCACTCGTAAAGGCGTTGACGGGGGTCGATGCAGATCGCCTTCCCGAAGAGAAACGGCGCGGCATCACCATTGACCTTGGTTTCGCGCCGTTGCAGCTGGAAGGAATCGGAACTGTCGGTGTGATCGACGTGCCGGGACACGAGGATTTTGTTCGCAGCATGCTGGTAGGGGCGAGCGGGATCGATCTGGGTCTGCTCGTGATCGCGGCGGACGAGGGTGTGATGCCTCAGACGCGAGAGCATCTGATGATCCTGCGACTCCTGGGAATACCGAAAGTCGCGGTCGCGCTCACCAAATCCGATCTCGCCAACGCCGAATGGATTGAGCTGGTGAGAGCCGACGTGCTGGCGCTATTCGAACAAGCCGGCCTCGAAACGCCAACAATTGTTGCCTGCTCCAGTCGCACCGGTGATGGCTTGCCGGAGCTGCGCACTGTCTTGAGTCAATTGCTCAGAATCGTGAAGCCCCGCGCCACTGACGATCTCTTTCGCCTACCGGTGGATCGCGCGTTCACGGTCAAAGGAACCGGAACCGTTGTAACCGGCACGGTATGGAGTGGAGAACTCGCCGTTGATCAGAGTGTGCGCGTTCTTCCAGCCGGTCAGCCGGCAAGGGCACGAAGAATCGAGCAACACGGCATGGCGTCGGACCGCGCGAGGGCGGGCGGGAGAGCAGCCATCGCGCTGGTGGGGATTGAAGTGGCCGAGGTCGGCCGTGGCTCGGTGCTCGTCACCGACGAGTCCTGGACCCCGACATCCCGGTTCGAGGCGGTGACTAGCCTCGATTCCGAGATTGCAGGGAGGATAAGTTCACGCACCCGGCTCCGGCTACACGCGGGCGCGTCGGAAGTAGGGGCCCGTCTCGCATCGGTGAGCGAGCGAGCCAATTCACGCGGCCTTGTGCTCGCGCGGGTCATTGCGGACTCACCGGTCACGCTTCGTGGTGGCGACCGATTTGTGCTCAGGCTGCCGGCGCCGTTACGCACGATTGGCGGGGGAATAGTCGTTGATCCTTACGCGCGCCGTCGCGCGCTGCCTGGCCTCGTAGCTGGACAACTCGAGGAGCTCGCCACCAGTAGTGTTTTGCGATTCTCGCGCATTCTCGATCGCGAAGGATTGCAAGGGGTCGCGAGGAAAGAGATTCCCGTGCGGATCGGCTGTACGCCAGCTGAGGCACGCGACCTTATCGATCAGACTGGCGCCTATTCTGGTGCGCACAACCTTTTCGCCGTCGCGGCTGTCGAACAGGTAATGGCAAGCGTCCGGCGTATCATCGCGGAGTATGAGATCAGGGCTCCTCTCGCCCCAGGCATTCCCTCGCGTACGCTCAAGGAAGGGCTGCGTGCTCACGAGGAGCTGGTTGATATCAGCATTAGGGAAATGGAGCGCGGGAGCGAGATCGAAACTCAAGGACCACTCGTGCGTAGAAAGGGATGGGTCCCTTCGCCAACCAAAACCGACGTGGAATTAGGTGACCACCTGGCGCACGATATTTGCGCTGCCGATCGGGAGCCGCCCAGCGTGAGCGAGCTTATCTCACGTTACGGCAGCTCGGTCCCGGCTCTGCTTCGGCTTCTGGAGCGGGAGGGGCGAATCGTCCAGGTGGAGGCGGATCGCTATTATGACCGAAGTGTCTTAGAGGTGATGATCGCCCGACTCAAGGGGACGCTGGTTCCGGGGAACGCGTATGTGCCGGCCCAGCTTAGAGATGTCCTCGGATTCTCGAGGAAGTATCTCATCCCTTTTCTTGAGTTTTGCGATCGCAACGGGCTTACGGAAAGGCGGGGTGACGGCAGGGTTTTGCGGGAAGCACCTGGCGTTTTGCTTGACACTTCCCGCGTTCAATCCTAAGTTCGCGCCAAGAGAACACATGTCCACCCTTGTAGGAGCTAGAGTCTAGAGACCCTCTTTCGTCAGTATTTGGAGACAACATGAAGCACCTGTGGCGGGCGCTGTTTGTAGTGCTCGCGCTCAGCGCGTTCATGCCAAGTCGTTCGGCGGCCCAGGGGGGTTTGACCCAAACCGGCGGAGGACAAGGCGCCGGGTTACAGTTGGGGCAGAACTACCCCAACCCGGTCAATCAGGACACACGGATTCCGTTTGTAGTTGGTGATGCACAAGGATGTATGGACTCCGGGCGTCAACACCGCGTGAGCTTACGGATCTACAACCTGCTGGCCCAGTTGGTAGCTGTGCCGGTCCTGCAGGGCGGTGCTGGGAATGCTGCTGGTGGCGAGTTGCTGGAGAATATGTTGTTGACGTGCAGCCAGTACGTCGCTTACTGGGATGGCAAGTACTCGCAGACTGGAGAAGACGTGGCGTCCGGCATCTACCTCTTTCGACTAGAGGTTGATGGCAAAGTCCTCGTCAAGAAGATGATCGTCAGAAAGTAGACGTCTGACTTTTTGGAGACGCGTCCTGGCAGAGCCGGGACGCGTCTCTTTTCTTTTCGAGCCCGAATGTGCCAAGTTGGCGGGTTTTATGCGGCACCGCCGTTGCCCCCGATTAGTCGCTCACCGCGCTAGCCACCGTATCCCATGATAAATCCAGACCGCCTCACCGTTAAAGCGACTGAAGCGCTCAACGAAGCAGTGGATCTCGCGCGCACGGCGGGGAATCCGCTCGTCTACGACCTCCACCTTCTCCTTGCCCTCCTGACTCAGGACGAGGGCATCGTCGTGCCAATTCTTCAGAAGCTCGGCGTAAGCGTGGCCCAGCTTCGAGAATCCGTCGGCCGCGAGACGGCGAGGTACCCGAAGCAATCGAACGCGCAGCCGACTTTGTCGAGAGAGCTCAACCAGGTATTCGACAAAGCTGAGGCTGACGCCAAGAAACTTGGCGACGAGTTCGTCTCGACCGAGCATTTCCTCCTCGCGCTGTCCGATGTGAAGGGCACAGAGAGCCGAAACCTGCTGATGGGCGTCGGCGCGACTCACGACGCGCTGATCGAGGCTCTTCAATCTGTGCGAGGATCCCACCGTGTTACTGATCAGAGCCCGGAGAACCAGTACCAGGCCCTCCAGCGCTACACCCGCGATCTCACCGAGGCCGCGCGCAAAGGCAAGCTGGACCCCGTGATCGGTCGGGACGAGGAAATTCGGCGCGTGATCCAGATTCTCTCGCGGCGCACGAAGAACAACCCGGTTCTCATCGGCGAGCCCGGCGTGGGAAAGACCGCGATCGCCGAAGGGTTGGCGCAGCGAGTCGCCAACGGCGACGTGCCGGAGGGACTCAAGAACAAGCGCCTCGTCGCGCTCGACCTTGGCGCGTTGATCGCGGGTACAAAGTTCCGCGGTGAATTCGAGGAGCGTCTCAAGGCAGTGCTCAAGGAAGTGACCGAAGGAGAAGGCCAGTTCATCATGTTCATCGACGAGATGCACACCCTCGTCGGTGCCGGCAAAGCGGAAGGCTCGATGGACGCCGGCAACATGCTCAAGCCGGCGCTCGCCCGCGGCGAGCTCCGCGTCGTGGGCGCCACCACTCTCGACGAGTACCGGAAGCACATCGAAAAGGACGCCGCTCTCGAGCGCCGCTTCCAGCCCGTGTACGTCGGGGAGCCGAGCGTCGAGAGTACGATTGCGATTCTACGCGGTCTCAAAGAGAGATACGAAACCCACCACGGTGTTCGCATCACCGACGGCGCAATCGTCGCCGCCGCCACACTCTCGAACCGGTACATCGGTGATCGGTTTCTGCCGGACAAGGCGATCGATCTCATCGACGAGGCGGCATCGCGACTCCGCATCGAGATCGACTCGGTGCCGCAGGAGATCGACGAGGTAGAGCGGCGCATCACCCAGCTCGAAATTGAGCGCCAGGCGCTCCAGAAGGAAAAAGACAAGGCATCGCGAGAGAGGCTGAAGAATCTCGAGCGCGAGTTGGCTGAGTTGAAAGAGAAAGCCAGCGCGATGAGAGCTCAGTGGCAGCAGGAGAAAGAAGTCCTCGGCAGCGTCGCCAAAATCAAGCAGCAGATCGAGCAGGCGCGCACCGAAGCCGAACTGGCGACACGGCGCGGCGACCTGCAAAAGGCGGCGGAGATATCCTACGGCCAGATACCCCAGCTCGAGAAACAGCTCCAGGAATCCGAGCAGAAGCTGGCGAGCAGGCAGGAGGGCGGGGCGCGATTCCTTAAAGAGGAGGTGACCGCTGAAGATGTCGCCGAGATAGTCTCGCGCTGGACCGGGATTCCGGTTTCGAGAATGATGGAAGCAGAACGCGAGCGGCTGACGCGCCTCGAGCAGGTCCTGGCGACCCGCGTCATTGGACAGGACGAGGCCGTCCGCGCCGTGGCGAACGCCGTGCGTCGCTCACGCGCCGGCTTGCAGGATCCCAATCGGCCAATCGGTTCCTTCATTTTCCTCGGTCCCACCGGGGTGGGAAAGACCGAGACTGCACGAGCGCTCGCCGAGTTTCTGTTCGACAACGAGCACGCGATGGTGCGCATTGACATGTCGGAGTACATGGAGAAGCACGCCGTTGCACGCCTGATCGGCGCGCCCCCCGGCTACATCGGATTCGAAGAGGGAGGCCAGCTCACCGAAGCGGTGCGCCGTCGGCCCTACTCGGTGGTGTTGTTTGATGAGATCGAGAAGGCGCATCCGGATGTGTTCAACATCCTGCTCCAGATTCTCGACGACGGTCGGCTCACCGATTCGCAAGGCCGCACGGTCGATTTCCGAAACTCGGTTATCATCATGACCTCGAACATCGGAAGCACCTACATCCTCGAGCACACGGGTGACGACAGGGCGGTGGTCGAAGCGCAAGTGACGAACGCGCTGAGGCAGCATTTCCGTCCCGAATTCCTCAACCGCGTCGATGACATCATCATCTTCCGCCCGCTGGGGAAGGCCGAGATCGAGCACATCATCGACCTGCAGCTCAAGAAGCTGGAGCAGCTGCTCAGCGACAGGAAGCTGACGTTCGAGCTCACGCCCGAAGCACGGGAAGTGCTCGCGACGGAAGGCTACGACCCGGCGTTCGGTGCGCGTCCGCTCAAGAGAGCAATCCAGCGTCTCCTGCAGAATCCTCTGGCGCTTGCGGTTCTCGAGGGCAAGTTCAGCGAAGGCGACCACATCGTCGTGGAGCGGGATCCCAAGGGCGAGCTGACGTTCAGGAAAGCGAAAGAGCCGGCGCTTGCAGGCTGATAAGGGCTCCGGTCCTCAGACGATCGGAGTCGGCACGCAACCTCTTGCTGTCGACGAGCCGTTCATTCGAAACGCGCTCGACCTCGCCAGCGACGCGGCGAAGCACAACGAAGTTCCCATCGGCGCCGTCGTAGTCCAAAACGGGGGGATTATCGCAGCGGCGACCAACCGCACTGTCCGCGACCAGGATCCAACGGCGCACGCCGAGCTCCTGGCGATTCGCGAGGCGTCGTCGAAGCTCGATCGCTGGCGGCTCGACGACTGCACGCTTTACGTCACGCTCGAACCATGTGCGATGTGCGCGGGCGCGATCGTGCTCGCTCGCATGAAGCGGGTGGTTTTCGGCGCGTGGGATGAAAAGGCTGGGATGGCGGGTTCAGTTGGGGACTTGCTGCGTCATCCGCGTCTGAACCATCGGCCCGAAGTCCGCGCCGGTGTTCTCGCCGAGGAATGCGCACGGTTGCTGGCAGATTTCTTTCGGACCCAGCGCGATCTCGCCGCGGGACCCTGATAGGGCCCCGTCCCTCGCCCGCGCGACCAAGTGGTCGCAAACATCTGGAGGGAGAGGGACAAAGTTTGCAGTAGAGGCTCGAGTCTCTTGCCGAGCCGAAGATGAAGCGTTCTCTGCTGCCCACCATCGCGCTTGCGATCGGTGCCTGCCAGACCGACCAGCCCGGTCCCACTGCTCCAGCCCCGCACTACAGCGTGACCACCACTGCCGCCGAAGATGAAGGGCCGCCAGACTCCTATCCGTTCGGACCAGATAGCTATCGGGTCGGGAGATTCACTGGCGGCGGACCGAAGCTGCGTTGCTCGACGAGCTCCAATGGCGGACGGATCTGTGATGGCTTTTTGCGGAGCTTCGACAAGACCGCTCTCGACGTTCGCCTGGAGATCCCGTCCGGCCCCGGACCGCGCCCGCTGATCGCGTTGATACACGGGTACGCGGGAAGCAAGACCAGCTCTGGAGACATCGCGAGCCAATTACTGGCCGAAGATTACGCGGTTCTGCGCTACTCGACTCGCGGGTTCGGCGATTCGTGGGGGCAGGTGAACCTCGCGGATCTCAACGCCGAGATACGCGATTTGCGCAGCATGATCGGCCAGGTTGTCGACGATCCAGATTACGGGATCAACGCGAGCAAAGTTGCCGTCACTGGTGCTTCTTATGGCGGAGGGCACTCGTGGCTCGCCCTCCTGACGCCAACCTTCCAGACGCCCAAGGGTCAGACCGTAACGATCGCAGCGGTAGCCCCGATCGCTGCATGGTCCGACCTGCTCTATTCGCTTGTTCCCAACGGGCGTCCGCGCGAATCAGTGAAGGGACTTGGCGGACTCAAAATGAGTTTTGCTAACGGGCTCTACGCTTCCGGCATTCGCAAAAATCCAGCGCGACCTTATCCGAACTACCCGGAATATTTCATCCAATGGCACGCGTGGCTCAACGTCACTGAGCCGAATTCGTTCGATCCAGTTTGGAAGCAGATCGTTGATGGCGTCGCGGGATATCGTTCGATCTGGTGGCGGCAGGATTTCTGGGACGTGATAGCCGAGAACCACGTCCCGATTTTTCAGGTGCAGGGATTCACCGACGACCTCTTTCCGCTTCCTGAAGCGAAGAGGATGTGGCTCGCGCTCAAAACGATCGATGCCACCTATCCGATCACTTTGTATCTC
>Ga0184619_10000673_pt1 | contig 11793 bp, 12 predicted proteins | sample PLM0_60_b1_FD_133146 | JGI IMG/M metagenome (GOLD analysis project Ga0184619, IMG submission 133146) | Groundwater sediment microbial communities from an aquifer in East River, Colorado, USA - PLM0_60_b1 | ecosystem: Environmental > Terrestrial > Soil > Riparian zone | place: USA: East River...
CGTCTACCCGGCGAGGCACTACGCGAGCTCGTCGAACGACCCGGCGTTGCCGCCGATGGGCCTCCGCGTTCGCCTGAAGGCGAGCTTCGACGTGCGGCCGTTCACGCGCCAGACCCGGATCGTGCTGACCGCGCTGAAGCGTTACGGCATGCTGCTCGCCGACAACGGCTCCAGCTGGTACATCAGCGGCGCCCCGAGCCCCGGCTGGTCGAACGACCAGCTGCACACCCTCGGCCGGGTGAAGGGCTCGGACTTCGAGGTCGTCAACGCATCGTCGCTGCGGCCGCGGTAGTCGCGCCGTCGCCGGGCCGGGCCCGCGCGGCTGCGGGCAGTTCGTACCGAGGACTGTCCTCACGAACTGCCCGCAACGGTCATGGCTAGTGCAACGAAAGTGTGACTTTTCGGCCCCAGCGCAGGCCAGAACGAACGCCGCGTGCGATCTTGCCGCACGAACGCGCGCGAGGCCGTGTCCCGACCGGACACCTCGACCGTGCGTTAGCCCCTGGTCCGGAACCGGCCGCCGCTAACGGGGATCGGCCCGGTCGATGTTCCAGTGCCTCCCGGCCGAGGCGAGCCAGGGCCCATCGTCGCGCGGCACCAGTGAATAGCGGCTGATCATCCTCTGCCCGCCCTCGTGATCTCCGTAGAGCAGGTCGATCGTCAGCCACTCGCGCGCGGCGATCGCCTCGCGTGCGGCCGCGAACTCGGCCGTCGCCGGATCGCGAAACGCGCCCTGCCAGAAGCCGACATCGCCGACTGGGACGTAGAGATCGCGCGTCAACCGTCTGAACTCACGTGGATCTCGGTACGTGCTGTCCCCCGGCTGCCGGCTCGGATAGAAGTCCCAACCGTGCAGCACCGCGATTCCTGCGCCGACGTTGCGGAGCGGGATCGCAAGGTAAATTGCCTCGTCTTCCATTTCGGCGACGCCGCGACCCCCGTCCGCGACGAACCACTTGTCGTCCGCGAAGCCGACCTTCTGGGGCGGATCGTCGAACCTCGAGGGAACCAGCAGCGGCCGAAGGCCGGCGAGCAATGACCGCTCGGCGAGGCGAGCGGCTCGGTTCGCGGAGCGCACAGAAGCAAAGGTCGCCAGAGCGAGGACGAGCGTCCCGCCCGCTGTCGCGAGCGCCGAGATCGTCACCCAGTCGGTGGCGAGCACGGCCCGATCCTACGCCCGGCGCTCAAGATCCTTCAGCGCAACGCGCGCGGCCGAATGACCGCACATGCCGTGGACGCCGCCGCCGGGAGGGGTCGCAGCGGAGGAGAGGTAGACACCTTCGAGCGGCGTTCGGTAGGGAACGAGCTTCCGGACCGGCCGGAAGAGCAGCTGGCCGAGATCCATGGCCCCCGCGTTCAGATCGCCGCCGACTAGGTTCCGGTTGCGAGCCTCGAGCTCGGCCGGGCCCATGGCGTGCCTCGCGAGAACGAGCTCGCGAAAGCCCGGTGCGAAGCGCTCGACCTGGGCCTCGATCCGTTCGGTCATCTCCTCAGCGGAGCCGTTAGGGACGTGACAGTACGCCCAGGCGGTCTGCTTGTCCTCCGGCGCTCGCGATGGGTCGAAGAGGCTGGTCTGGGCGAGCAGGACGAACGGTCGCTCAACCGCCCGACCGCGCCAGGCGCCCCACTCCGAAGACGAGATCTCCTCGAGCGAGCCGCCGAGATGGACGGTGCCCGCGCGGCGGCACTCCGCCGCTCGCCAGGGGATCGGGCCGTCGAGCGCCCAATCGAGCTTGAACGCGCCGGGCCCGTGCCTGTACGACCACAGTCGGCGCGCATAGCGCTCCGGCAGGCGTCCAGCCGCGAGCCGCAGCAACTCCCGCGGTACGACGTCGGCGAGCACGACGTCGGCCGACGGCAGCGAATCGACACGGCTGGACGTCCGAATCTCACCGCCGAGCTCGCGCAGCTTCGCCGCGAGCGCGTCGGCGAGCCGCTGGGAACCGCCGCGCGGAAACGGCCAGCCGACCACATGCCCGAGCACGGCCAGCGCCAGGCCGAAGCCCGCGCTCGGCCGGCGCTCCAGCGGCAGCATCGAGTGCGCCGCGTGCCCGGCGAACCACGCGCGCGTCCGCTCGTCGGCGAACTGGCGTTCCGCAAGCGCCCGGGCCGACGAAAGCCCCGCTCGAACCGCCGCCGCCACCCGGCCCGCGCCCAGCCGGTCGCCAAGCTGAAGCAGGGCACGCGCTGGAACGGGATGGGGTCCAAGCACTACGCGCTCGACCTGCCCCCATGAGTCGACGAGCGGTCCGGCCAGCTGCCCATAGGTGACCCCGTCGCGGCCGAGCCCGGCAGCCGTCTCGCCCAAACTGCGCTCGAGCAGCGCAGCGCTTCCGTCGTCGAGCGGATGAGCCGCAGGCGCGTCCGGCTGGATCCAGTCGACGTCGAGCTCGAGCGTCCGGAAGAACGGTGAAGCCAGCCCGAGCGGGTGGACGGACGAGCAAACGTCGTGGACGAACCCCGGCAGCGTCAGCTCGGCCGACCGCAGGCCGCCGCCGAGTTGCTCCTCGGCCTCGTGAACCTCTACCTCCAGACCGGCCCGGGCCAACGTGATCGCCGCCGCCAGCCCGTTCGGGCCGGAGCCGATGACCACCGCCCGCCGCACCGGGCCATTCAAGCAGCGGGACCTCACGGACCGCCTCGGACGTATCACAAACACAAGGAGGCAGAAATGCAGACACGGTTCCGCGTGCTAACCGTCGTTCTCCTCGCCGCAGCGGTCGTCGTGCCTGCTGCTCGGGGAGATGGCGGCCCTTCGCCCGGCATTAGTCTCGACCGCACAGGAATCACGGACCCTGCCCGCGGTCTGGCGTATTCGACCGAGGTCGAAGGAAAAGTGACGTCCCTGCTCGTCCGAAACCAAAGCGGAGGCATCGTCCGGACGCGCGTACTCGACCGTATCTACGGAGTGCCGTTCGTCACCTACAACGGCACCAAGGGCGGTCTGTCGCGCGACGGTCGGACCCTGGTGCTCGCGCAGTCACAACAAGGTGCCGGGCTGGCCGCAACCAGCCGGCTGATGGTGCTCGACACCAGGACCCTCCGCACGCGTTCGACGATCGACCTGAAGGGCGACTTCTCGTTTGACGCCCTCTCGCCCGATGCCCGCACCCTCTTCCTGATCCAGCACACCTCCGCCGGCGACTACGAGCGATACCGCGTCCGTGCATACGACCTTGCGCAGGGCCGGCTGCTGCCGAACCCAATCGTCGACAAGACCGAGCCGAACATGCGCGGACAGCCGCTCGTGCGCCTCGTCGGACCCGGCGGCGCCTGGGTCTACACCCTGTACGGGCACCAGGGCGGCGAGCCGTTCGTGCACGCTCTCGACACAGTCCACGCCAGCGCCCGTTGCCTCGATGTCGACTGGGACGGAAACCAGAACCTGTTGTGGTCGGCGCGGCTCAAGCTCGGCGACCGCAAGCTCAACGTGCTGACGAAGGCCGGGAAACGCATCGCAGTGCTCGAGCTACAGCCTCGAAGGGCGAGCGGCTTGGGCGCAGGCTGGCTGTCCGCCATCGCCGCAATGGCTCTCGCCGGGGCCGCCGTCGTTCTCTGGCTTCTCCGCGGCCGAGGGCGTTTGACGCTCAGCAGGTTTGCAATACATAGCCCGTGGAGCTCTACCAGGCCGAATGGTGCCCGCACTCCCACAAGGTCCGGCAGCGGCTGACTGAGCTTGGCATCGACCTGACGCTCCGGCAGGTACCCGTGGATCCCGACGACCGCGACGAGCTAAGGCGGGTCGCAGACACGAACGAGATCCCGGTGCTCGTCGGCTCCGACGGCGAGCCGCGCAGTGGCGAGGACGAGATCTTCGACTACCTCGACGAGTTCGACGAGCGCCCGGACGCGGACGAGCACCGCGAGAAGGCCCGCGAAGAAGTGCCGACGTTTGCCGAGCTCTCCGGCGCGAGCGCCTCGTAACAGACTGTCACTAACTTCGACACGTCCGAACCGGTCGCTGCTGGACCGAAAAGCGGCTTTACCTCGACGTTCACGCGCCCCGGGAGCAAGTAACAGTCTGTTACTTGCCGGGTTTCGCGGCACGGAGCCGCCCCAGAGCCGGCCGGAGCGCCTGGCCGCCCTGGAGCACGGGCTCGAACAGGTCGCCGTGCTTCGCCACCCGCTCGAGGGCCTCGTGCCGCCCGAAGTCGCGCGGCCGCACGCGCTCGGTCAGCTCCTCCCAGCGGAGCGGCGTCGAGACCGGCGCGCCCGGCTTCGGCCTCACCGAATAGACCGAGGCGATCGTCTTGCCGTGGCCGTTCTGGCGGTGGTCGACGAGCACGCCTCGCCGCTTTTTCTTCAGCCACTCCGTGGTCACGAGGCCGGGGTTTTCCGCCTCGAGCTTCCGGGAGAGCAGCTCAGCGAACTCGTACGTCTGCCCGAAGGTCGCGCGCCTTGCGATCGGCAGCAGGACGTGGATCCCATCGGCTCCGCTCGTCTTCACGTAGGAGCGCAGCTCGAGCTCTTCGAGCGCCTCGCGGACCAGATGCGCGACCTGAATCGCCTGAGCGAAGCCGTCGCGAGAATCCGGGGGGTCGAGGTCGAAGAGCACGAAGTCGGGCCGATCTGGCTTGTCGACGCGCGAATACCAGGCGTTCATGTCGATGCAGTGGAACTGCACCATCCAGAGCAGGGCCAGCTCGTCGTCGACGAGCGGGAAGTCGACGAGCCGCGAGCCGCCTTCGCGCGGCCAGGTCTGGAAGCGACGCGTCTTGATCCAGGACGGCATTCCCTTCGGCGCCTGCTTCTGGAAGAACGCGGACCCGGCGATCCCCTCGCGCCAGCGCTTCATCGTGAACGGCCGATCGCGAAGGTGCGGCACGATCGCCGGCGCGATCTCGCGGTAGTACTCGAACAGGTCGCCCTTGGTGACGCCGTCGTCGGGGAAGAGAACCCGGTCCGGGCTCGAGAGCGTGACCGCCCGCCGGCCGCGCTTGACCTCGTAGCTAGGCACGCCGCGTCCAGTAGGCGACAGTACGGATCGACCATCGGTACTCCGCCTCCGGTACGAGCTCCCGCAGGCGTGTCGCGAGCGCGATCCGCTCATCGTCGGATTGCGCCGCAATCGAGCTGACGGAGAGCATGTTCGCAAGCCACTGCTCCTTGTCGCGCACGACCTCACGTTCGATCGCCGCCTCGTGCAGTGGCCCGAAGGCCGAGCGACCGAGCGGCTCTCGCCACGCGCCTGAAAGCACCTTCGGGAGACCGGGCGCGCCTCCGCGGGCGAACGCTTCGTCGAGCAACGACTCGACCGCTTCACCCATCAACGGTTCCGGCTCGCCGAACTCGACGTTCCAGAAGATCGCGAAGCCGCCGCCAGGGCGCAGGACGCGAGCGATCTCCGCCACCGTCTCGTCGCTCGCGAACCAGTGGAACGCTTCGGCTGTGAAGACGGCGTCCACGGAGTCCTCGTCGAGCGGAATCGACTCGGCGCTGCCCGCGAGCGCTTCCGCCTCCGGCACAACCTCCTCGAGCACCGCTCGCATCGCCTTGTCCGGCTCGACCGCGATCACGCGTCGAAACCGAGGCACGAGGTCACGGGTCAGCTTCCCGGTCCCGGCACCGAGGTCGAGCACGGTCGCGTCCGCCCCAAGCCCGAGCTCGCGGGCGACTCGGTCGATCAGCTCCTCCGGCCACTCGGGACGACCGAGCTCATACTCGCGAGCGGCGTTTCCGAACGCGTCGGGCGGAGCTTCTCTAGCCAACGCCGGCAAGGAGCAAGGCGCCGACTCGGCGGCGCCGTATGGAGGTCGTGCGGGCTTCGCCCGTGCGACCGTCTAAACCCGGGTTGCAATCGCGCAAACGTTCTCTCCTACGCGATGGCCAGCGACGACACTCGCTGCTCTCTGACCATCTCGCGGGCGATCACAAGCCGCTGGATCTGGTTCGTGCCCTCGTAGATCTGCGTGATCTTGGCGTCGCGCATCATCCGCTCGACGGGGTACTCCTGCATGTACCCATAGCCACCGAGGATCTGCACCGCGTCGGTCGTGACCTCCATCGCCACGTCCGTGCAGTAGAGCTTCGCCATCGCGGAGATCTTCGTCATCTCCGAGCCCTCGACGCCGTCATCGATCATCTGCCCGCACTTGTAGAGGAGCCCCCGCGCCGCCTCGCACTTCGTCTCCATGTCGGCGAGCGTGGCCGCGATCAGCTGGTGCTGGGCGATCGGCTCACCCATCGTCTCGCGCGACTTGGCGTACTCGAGGGCGTAGTCGGTCGCGCCCTGCGCCAGCCCGAGGCCCTGAGCGCCGATCCCCGGCCGCGAGCGGTCGAGGACCCGCATCGCGATCCGGAAGCCCTCGCCCTCCGCCCCGAGCAGGTTGTCCGCCGGCACGCGGCAATCGCTGAAGAAGAGCTCGCCGGTGGTCGAGCCTTTGATTCCCATCTTCGGCTCGATCCGCCCGACCTCGAAGCCCGGTGCGTCGGCCTCGACGACGAAGGCCGAGATGCCCGCGTGCCCAGCGGACGGGTCGGTCTTGGCGAAGACGACGTAGAGCCCGGCCACGCCCGCATTCGTGATGAAACGCTTCGAGCCGGTCAAGACGTACTCGTGGCCGTCTCGGCGAGCCTCCGAGCGCATCGCCGCCGAGTCCGAGCCCGAGCCCGGCTCGGTCAGCGCGTAGGCGGGCAGCCACTCGCCGCTCGCGAGCTTCGGCAGGAAGCGCTGCTTCTGCTCATCCGTCCCAGCGAGTTTGATCCCGAGTGAGCCGAGTTCCTGCACAGCGAGGATCAGCCCACTCGTCGCGCAGACCTTCGAGACCTCCTCGATCGCAACGAGGGTCATGAGGGCGCTCGCGCCGGCGCCGCCGTACTCCTCGTCGAACATCAACGCAAAGACGTCGTGCTCCCGGAAGAGCTCGACCACGTCCCACGGAAACTCCGAGCTCTTGTCGATCTCCGCCGCGCGCGGCGCGATCTGCTCGCGCGAGAGATCCCGGATCAGGTCGCGCATCTCCCGCTGTTCCTCGGTCAGGGGCTCGTGGGACACGTCCCGATTGTATGGCTGTAGCGCTTAACCGAATCGACTCACAAGCCGATACAAGCTGCATGCGTGCCCAGCTTCCCCTCGTCCTGATTCCGCTGCCGGCGCTCGTCGTCGGCGCGCTGGTCGCTACCGGCCTCCTCTAGCCCGCGTAGTCGAACGTCGACTCGTAGGCGCAGACGCCGCGGTATTCGAACGCGAGCGGTCCCGCGCCGACCTGCAGCTCGTCGACGATGAGCTCGCGTCCGTCCCGCTCGTGGCCGGGGATCACGCAGGTGATGGTCTCGGGTCCTCCGTAGGGGGCCGAGACGCGGACGCTCACCTTTTCGCCCGCGCGAAACCGACCTCGACCGGGGCTGTGGTCGATCTCGATCCGGGCCGGCTCTACTCCGAGCGGATCGCTCGCCTTCCACGCCCAGGGGAAGTGGTCCAGCGCGGTACCGCCGAGGGCCCCGGAAAAAATCCTCCCGAGCGCCTCCCGCTGGTCGGCGTCGCCGCGCTCGTCCACGAGGAGCGCGAAGGTCCACGGCGAGGCCTCCTCGTCGTCGCTGTAGCGGGAGGCGAGAACCACACCCAGCCCGGCGAGATCGACGTCGCCCGCAGAGCCCTCCACGATCGACCAGGAGAGTGCGCCGTCGCAGATCCCGTGCGTCGAGCGGCCTCCCGTCCGCCCGTCGATCCGCCGGCAGGGACAGGGCGCGTCGCAGTTGCACGACTCGAGATAGGTGCCGCGGACCCGGTAGGCCACTACGCACTCATTCGCATCGCTGGCGGACCGTGGCCCGGCACATGCAAACCTGGCACCGTCCCCGGCGAGACTGCGACCCAGATCCCCAGCCCGACGAACGCCGCTGCGAAGAGCGGCGCCAGGCGGTCTCCCGCCGGCAGCACCTTCTGGGCGAAGATCACGACCGCGATCACGGCCATCCACGTCAGGCTCATAACGCCCAGCGCGAACAACGCCACCATCAGCCCCCAGCAGCAGCCGACGCAGTAGAGACCGTGCTCGACGCCCATCCGCAGGGCTCCGGCCTGGCCGTCGCGCCAGCCGCCCAGCACGAAATGAAGCGGCCCGCGGCAGTGCCGCAGGCAGACCTCCTTGAGCGGAGTCAGCTCGTACAGCCCTGCGAAGACGAGCGCGCCGCCGGCGACGTAGCGCCCGCCATGGTTCCAGCTCAGGAAGTGCGGCGCGAGGTCTTTCGCGGCGCGGTAGAGGCCGTAGGCGACGAGCCCGTAGACGGTCCATGCGATCACGTAGCCGGCGACGAAGACCCATGTCGGCGCGGCGCCGGCGGCGCCACGGCGAGCGCGCTCGCGGTTGACGCGGCTGAAGACGAGCACCATCGGCGTCACCGACGGCAGCATCATCGCGGCCATCATCGTCACCCACACCCCGAGGTACCAGCCGAGGCCGCCGAGGTCGGTTCCGGGTCCGGCATCCATGCCGTGCATGCGCTGGTAGGTGACGATCCAGGCGACGAGGGCACCGCCGAGCAGGGCCCCCGTGACGGCGACCGGCCTCGGTAAAGGCATGCGGCTACCGCGCTTCTACGACCGTCGGCGTGTACTTCTCCTGGAAAGCATTGCCGTGGCGGACGTAGGCCATCGAGCTGTGGCTGTTCGCGTTCGAGAACTCAAGGTCGCCCTTGGCGACGAGCTTCGTCGAGACGGCGGTCTCGGCCTCTTCGTTCTCGCCCGTGTACTCGAAGCCCCCCGGGATCCGGACGACGACGCGGTACGGGTCGGGCGGATCGATCCCGCGCATGGTGTCGCTCTCCGTCTCGAGAACGTCGCCGGCCTTGACGCGGCCGGTGCGCGACTCGAGGTCGAATTCGAACTCGAACGGTACGAATTGCGGCTCCTTCACGTTCGGGCAGACCGCCGCGACGATCTCGAAGAATGTGTCTCCCTGCTGGCCACTCAAGATCTGAAGAAGCGCATCGCGCTGCCGCTCGTCGGCCTGCTCGTCGATGATCGGGACGACCTCGCCGTTGCCCTCGTGCATCGCGCCGGGCCACTTGACGGTTCCGGCCCAGTGCAGCCCGGTCAGGTCGACGTCGCCGAAGTTGCCCTTGTCGATCCGCATTGCCACCGCGCCTTCGCAATGGTCATGCGTCGGAAACTGGTTGAAGTCGCACGGACAGCCAGGGTCGCAGTTGCAGTTCTTGAACCAGGGGCCTTCCATGTACCAATCGGTTGCCACGCACTCCTCCTTCTCCGCCTGTTGGAGCCGCAGATGATCATTGGCACAGGCGGCGCGGTCAAGTCGGCGTACCCTTCGCCCCGGTGATCCTCGAGAACGGCGTCGTTCGCACGATGGAGCCGTCGCTGCCGACGGCACGGGGGCTCGCGATCGCGGGCGAGTGGATCGCGGGCGGCGTCGGCACGCACGAGACAGCCTTGGCGAGCCCCGACCGGGTCGACCTCGGCGGCCGCTGCGTCCTCCCCGGCTTCGCGGACTCGCACGTCCACTTTCCGACCTGGGCGATGGCGCAGCAGGAGGTGCGGCTCGAGAACACGCGCTCGCTCGACGAGGCGCTCGCGCGCGTGCGCGACGCGCTCGCGGACGTGCGGCCCGGCAGGTGGCTGCTCGGGCGCGGCTGGCGGAGCGGCGACTGGCAGCCGCAGGTCGAGCCCACCAAGGAGCTGCTGGACGAGATCGCCGGCCAGACCCCCGTCGCGCTGATGGCGCGCGACTCGCACTCGGTCTGGCTCAGCTCCTCCGCGCTAGCGCACGCGAACGGCGACCTGCAAGTGCCGGGCGGCGTCGTCGAGGTCGACGCGCGCGGCGAGCCCACCGGTGTCCTGCGAGAGGAGTCCTGTTGGCACTTTCGCGACGCCTACATCGAGACGACCGACGACGAGTACGTGGGGGCGATGCGCTTGGCCCTGAAGCTCGCAAACGCGCGCGGCGTCACCGCGGTCCACGACAAGGACGGCTGGCTCGGTGCGCCGCGCTTCTGGCAGCGCCTGGAGTCTGAGGGCACTCTCACGCTGCGCGTCTGGCAGTCGCTCCCGGCCGAGAAGTCGGACGAGCTGGCCGACGTCGGCATCGCGAGCGGCTTCGGCAGCCCGCGGCTCCAGCTCGGCTACCTGAAGGTCTTCATGGACGGCACGCTCGGCTCGCAAACAGCGCGCATGCTCGACGGCTCAGGGGTCGAGATCACGAGCCGCGAAGAGTTCGCCGACCTGATCCGCCGCGCCGCCCGGGCCGGCTTTCCCGTCGCCGTGCATGCGATCGGCGACCAGGCAAATCGCGACGCGCTCGACGCGTTCGAGGAGACCCGCGCCGACTGGCAGCCCCCAGGCCTGCGGCAGCGGATCGAGCATGCCCAGCTGCTCGCCCCCGAGGATCTCGCCCGATTCGCCGCCCTCGGCGTCGCCGCGTCGGTGCAGTTCTCGCACGCACCCTCGGACCGGAATCTGGCCGACCGGCTCTGGGTCGGCAAGACGGACGGCGCCTACGCCTTTCGCTCGCTGTGGGACTCGGGCGCTCTGCTCGCGAACGGCTCTGACGCGCCGATCGAGGAGCTCGACCCGGTCGCGGGCATCTGCGCCGGGGTTCTCCGCACGCTCGACAACCGCCCGGCGTGGCATCCGGAACAGGCGCTGACGGTCGAGCAGGCTCTCGAGGCCTCGACCGTCAACCCGGCCTGGCTCGCCGGAGCCGAGCGGCGACGCGGCAAGCTGCTCCCCGGCTACTGCGCCGACCTGGTCGTCCTCGACCGCGACCCGGTCAGCTGCCCGCCCCAAGAGCTTCCCGAGGTACGCGTCGTCGCGACGATGCTCGCCGGCACCTGGGTGCACAACCCGCCGCCCTGGGACTGACCCGTTTTCCGGGTCTGGTCCCAACGGCTTGAAAGTCAAGTCTCCGTAAAGCGGACTAACCCGCAACCGCCCCCCGCGTCGTAGCGAATACGCCCGACGATCTCCTCCCCTCCCAGGACCGGGCGTCTGAAACCGAAGGGCCGGTCGCGAAGCCGGCCCTTCTCTTTACGAAGTGTGAGACGCGTCGGTGAACTCGCGGAACTCGCCCGTGATCAGAAAGGCCGTCTGCTCGCCGATATCGACGGCGTGGTCGCCGATCCGCTCGAGGCAGCGGGAGACGATGATCATCCGCAGCCCCCACTCGCGCTTCGAGATGTCGCCACCGAGGTCGAGAACGCGCTCGACCGCTCGCCGGTTCGCGCGGTCGATCAACTCGTCGAGGTCGACCAGCGACGAGGCGCCCTCGAGATCGCGCCGTTGGAACGAGTCGAGCGCGACGCGGATCATCTCTTCCGCGCGCTGGCCCATCTCCTCGAATGCCTGCACGAGCCCCTCGTCGGGCTCGACGTCGGCGACGAGCTTCGTCAGCTTGGCGATCGTGACGCAGTAGTCGCCCATCCGTTCCAGGTGCAGGTTCGTGTGGAGCATCGCCAGCACGAGCCGCAGGTCAACCGCGACCGGAGTCTGGCGGGCGAGCAGCGATTGGATGCCCTCCTGGATCGAGGTATAACGGCTGTCGACTTCGTCGTCGAAGGCGATCACCTCGTCGGCGAGCTCCGCGTCGGCCTGCTCGAGCGCGTTTACCGCCGCCCGCAGGGCACGGAGTACGTAGTCGCCCTCCTCCTGCAGTGCGGCCTCGACCTGTTCGAGTTCCTCCTGGAACGTGATGCGCATCTGGTTGGCCATCGTACCCCCGGTTTTTGGCGGAAAACGACTGCCCGGACCTAGCCGAACCGGCCCGTGACGTAGCCCTCGGTGCGCTTGTCGGCGGGCTGGGTGAAGATCTTCGGCGTCTCGTCGTACTCGACGAGGACGCC
>Ga0184619_10000674_pt1 | contig 11783 bp, 11 predicted proteins | sample PLM0_60_b1_FD_133146 | JGI IMG/M metagenome (GOLD analysis project Ga0184619, IMG submission 133146) | Groundwater sediment microbial communities from an aquifer in East River, Colorado, USA - PLM0_60_b1 | ecosystem: Environmental > Terrestrial > Soil > Riparian zone | place: USA: East River...
CACGAGAACAAGTCGAGGTAGTTCTTCAGGTCCAAAAGGCGGCAAAGCCCTCTAACGAAAAATACAAGGGTAGCCGGTTGTGGTATTATTTCCCTACGGCCAATAACACAGGTGCGTCATCCTGGTTGTTTCGAGCCGACGCATTTCTCCAAGCAACAGGATTTGCCGGTAAGAAGGCAAAAAGGAAAGGAACATTCGATACAGCAAAGGTAAAGAACAAAAGGATCATAATCGTTGTTCGGGCCGGAACTAACAATTCTGGAGAATACCGTGGCGATATAGCTCAAGTATTGTCCTACGATGAAGATGAATGGAAGCGAGCGCGCAAGAAGGCAGCCGCTGAACCAACTCCAAGCGAAGATGAAGATGAAGATGACATCGACCTTAGTGACGAAGATAGTGACGACGAAGATTCAGAAGATTCGGATGATGAAAGCAACGATGACGAAGATTCAGACGATGACGAAGATTCAGACGATGAAGGTGACGAAAAGGGATCAGATGACGAAGATGATGAAGCACTCGACCTTGATGAGTTAGGAGAAGAGGCCGACGATGGTGATGACGATGCCATCGAAAAGCTTGAAGACCTAGCTAGTGAGGCCGATCTTGATCCTGACGACTTCGACACTTGGGCTGCACTTGCTACTCAACTTGGCAAGCCAAAGAAGAAGTCGGCAAAGAAGTCAACGGCGAAATCAAAAGCTAAGTCCAAGGGTGGGAAATCTAAGAAATCAAAGAAGGGCGACGATGACGATGACGATTTCCCATTCGACTGAACAAATGGCAAATACCTACACCACTAAAGGATTAGGTCTTGCCGCCTATCTCTGGAGTCTCGGCTACGAACTGCTAGAGACTAGGTGGAAGGGTGATCTTTGTATGTGGATATTCCCTTCAACTGACGAACTGTCCGAAAAGGTCAAGGAATTCCTTGCCGGACAGGCACGTATTGATCCACAAATGTATTACAAAAAATTGGTTGAGTTCCGTCGTCAAATGTGGGATACAAAACCAAAGGAGGACAATCCGAATAATTCACCAAACGTAGAGCTAACAGATATCAGTTAAAAATAGATGTGGGGTCAGGGCACTCACTGGAGTTCCCCTCCGACTGAACCGTCCTGGCCCCACTTATCCATTAGAGAGGTCCAGTGAAAAAGAAACCTATTGTAGCAATACTCGGTTGCGGTCCGTCTGGTTTGTTGGCTGCTCATGCTTGCGAATTACGAGCATTGCCTTATGTGATATTTAGCAATGCGGTAAAAAGCAAACTAGGTGGTGCACAATACAGCCACATTCCTATTGCCGGCATTCACAGCCCTGAACCAGAAGCAATGCTAACGTATCGAGTTTATGGCGATGCAGAGGAATACAAGAGAAAAGTGTACGGTAGCGCACCAGTCCCATTCGTGAGCGTCGAAAAGGTTGAAGATGGCAAAACGGTTCCGGCTTGGAGCTTGATAAATATGTATGGTTGGCTATGGAACCGTTACTCTAAGAAGATTGCTGGTGTAAAAATAGATCAAGAATTCATGGGGGAGTTAGAGAAATCAAAAGGCATCTTCTCGATTATTTTCAATTCCCTCCCCGCCACTGCCATATGCATGGGGAGTATTGATCCCCATATCAATCACTGGTTTCGTTCACAACCGATCCTTATTCACAATGAAGCTATAAATGAATCACTTGAAGATAATACAATCGTATATGACGGAACTAAAGAACATTCATATTATCGTATGAGTAAAATATTCGGTCATGGTTCGACAGAGTGGGCGGCAGACGGCCCTCGACCACCAGTTGAGAACTTACGAACAGTTAACAAACCGATAGCGACCAATTGTGATTGCCATAGTTTTACATATCGCATTGGTAGATTTGGAACATGGTCGAAAGGCGAGCTAACATTTCACGCATATCATAGAGTTATCGATGTTCTATCGGAGCACGGCATTGAGTAAAATTGATGCTGATTACGCTCTTGACGCACAATTAGAAGCATCTGGGGTGATAGAAGATACTGCACAAAGAATGTGGGAAGAGCTATTTGAGATACATCGGAAAACTCCATGGTGGAAGTTCATTAGTCGTTGGCGACGGAAATGGATGGCGAGAACCGCCTGGGCTTTCTGGATGGCAGCCCTCGATCAAAAGAAGCGCACAGAAGAAATTTGGGATAAGAACAGGAGCAAGAGTTGGTAACTGATACGAAAGTAGTTCATATTGATGCAGTTGATTTGACGGACAAAGATGTTGTATATATAGGTCGTCCATCCTTGTTTGGGAATCCTTTTACAATAGGTCCCCATGGAACGAGACAAGAGGTCATAGAGAAATATCGAAAGTGGGTAAACAGTCAAGATGAACAAGCAGTTCGAATAAGAAAACGTCTACATAATCTAATAGGAAAGAGACTTGCTTGTTATTGTGCACCGAATCCATGTCACGGTGATGTTCTGAAAGAAATGGTTGATGTTTTGTGATGAATATAGAAGATCGAGTTGATCGAATTGAAAAGATTCTTGGGATATCTGATAACAAAATTGAACGTGATGAAGATTGGGGAAGAGTTATCCAAGTGGTATCTAATGCATATGGATTAACGAAAGAGGATGTCTTATCAGAGCAAAGACATGGATTGATACCCACTTCTCGTCAAGTCATTTGGTACATTCTTAATAGAAAAATGGGTTGGTCTGTAGTGAGAATAGCCAATAAATTTCAATTCAATCACACGACGGTGATTTATGGAATTCAGAAAGTTGAAGATAAAGAATCATTAAAGAAAAGGGCCGACATAATATCAGAATCATTAGGGAGATAAATAATGTTCTGTAGCAATTGTGGTAAAAAAATAGACCCAGTTATCGTTGTTGATATAGATGGAACGTTAGGAGACTACCATTCGCATTTTACTTGGTTTGCAGAACAATACCTCGGTCAGCCACTCGGTCACAATTACCGTGGTGATGTCGAGTTCAGCAAGTATCTCGAAATTCCAAAAGACGTTTATCGTGATATCAAACTGGCATATCGACAGGGTGGAATGAAGAGGGTAATGCCTTTGTTCACAGGAGCTTCTGGATTTATGCGTACCTTAAAGGCTATGGGATTGGAGATATGGATAGCCACAACAAGACCATATCTTCGACTAGATAACATTGATCCAGATACTCGTCATTGGCTAGATAGACATTTCATTCCATATGATGGTATGGTATACGGTGACAAGGATGATAAATACAAACAAGTTCTTTCAGCGGTTGATCGTGATCGAGTTATTGGTGTTATAGATGATTTATTCGATCAATGCTATATGGCCAAAAATGGATATGCCTTTCTTACTATCCAGAAAGGAACACAATACAACGAAGGAAACCAATTCGAATTACGCATCAATAATTATTCTGGTATCGTAAACATCATTAATCAATCAGTTACTAGTTGGAGACAGGAACATGACAACTAAGGAACAAGTTCACTCAGATTACTTGGCGTTTCTAAATCAGATCCACGGTAACAAACGATCCCTTCCGTTCAATCGTAAGGCAATTGTTATTGGTAGTGATAGAAAAGAAAACATCGGAGCAACTATTGTTCTTGCACTTAAAGCGGTTGGGCAACCATTTCTTTGTATCATAGAACCAACCATAGATGAATTAGATGTAAGGTCCCCCGAACAAGTTCAAGATTATATGTTTCGTCATAGTGATTTTGATACATTGATTTTATCTCATGGTGTGACTGAATTAGATTGGTATGAAGATGTAAAATTTAGCACTATGCAAAACATATTTAATATCAACCTACTTGGAACGGCTTGGGCTATAAAATGTTTTGTTAATTTCACTTTGGCAAGACCTTATCGAAAAAAGATCGTTGTTATTGGAAGCATGGCCTACAAAAATGTTTTAAATGCCTCTGCCGTTTATTGTGCTAGTAAGGCTGGAGTATCCCATCTTGTTCGTTGCTTAGGTTGGGAATTAACGCCTAAAGCCTTCGATATTTTCTGTGTTCATCCAAGTAATGTAGAAGGAACACCAATGACCGATCATACAATAGAAGAAATCATGAAGTACCGTAATCTGACGTCAATAGAAGAGGCTGAAGATTATTGGGGAAGTATCAACTTGATGCCGCGTTGGTTGAATGCTGACGATATAGCCGACGTTGTTCGTTGGCTTGTTACTGATCATGCCGCCTCTTATCTTTCAGGTCAACAAATTGATTTGGCAGGTGGGCAGAGGTGAGTTACGAAACACTAACCATCGAACAGTATTCAGAAATTTTAAAACAATGGCAGATTAGGTCTAGAATCTATCTCCCTCTTCAGTATCAGGTAGAAGTTTCTGAAGTTTGGTTCGACAAAGTAGCACCAATTAAAACTGAACAATATGGCATTGAATGTTGGCAACGTTTAGGAGCTAAAGGTTTGATAGCAGATATCAGCGCTTGTCACTATCGATGGAAAAACATGTTGTATAACAAACAAAACTTTAATCATGATGTACTTGTAGATTCGTTCGGATATTCAGTTATGTATAATGTAGTGCTTGGAAGCGATCAAGATAAATTTCCATGGGTAATTGTATCACAATATACATCTCCTGAAGAAGATAATGAGATGATAATTCACCTTGCGTGGGAACGTGATTCATACTATTTCACCGGTGAACGAGCCATGCGTATGGCATACAATCAATGGAGGAGACTGAATGCCATATCCGCATGAACCAGAAACCTCTATTGAGGAAAGGTCGAAGCTTGATTCAATCAAGATTGGTTCGGGACCAAAAACTGGACCGTCGCTTATCAAACGTTCCACAAAGATGCGATTTGCCTCGCTTCACCACCACAGCACATATTCCTACCTCGATGGATTCGGATTACCTCGTGATCACGTGGTTCGAGCAGCAGAGCTTGGAATGTCTGCAATCGCCCTCACCGAGCACGGGAATATATCTAGTCATGTACAATTGGAACAGGCAGCTAAAGATACTGGGGTAAAACCAATCTATGGCTGCGAGCTTTACACAAACGGGAAGAAACCGTCCCAGACAAAAAATCACTTAACGGTATTGGCAGAGGATCAAGCAGGGTATCGAAATCTTCTATCTATGATCTCGTGGGCATGGCAACCCATACCCGACGGAGGCTTTTATTATGAACCAACAGTTACAGGACCGATATTATCAAAATACGGAAAGGGTCTTGTTGTACTTAGCGGATGTAACGGTTCTTTGCTCGCTACAAATATTGCGGGTGGTAAGCATGTTGATCCGAAAGAGGCTAGCATTGAAAGGGGTTTTCGTATTGCCCGACGTTTCAAAGAAAGATTCGAAGAAAATTTCTATCTGGAGGTCCAACAGTTCCCTGAATTGGATAACACAAGGACAGTTAATCAAGCACTTGAGATCATTGGGAAGAAGCTAAAGATCCCACTCGTTGCTACGGCAGACGTTCATTATTGTCGTCCTGAAGAAAATATTATGCAGACGATTCTTCATGCGGTTCGACCTGGACAGAAACTGACTATCGAGGAACAGGCAAGAGCGTGGGGATACGACGTTCTCCTCTGTCCACCAGCAAGTGATAAAGTATTGGCCAAACGTCTTATGGCGAGTGGCTTATCAAAACGAGCATCTATTGAAGCAATTCTTAACAGCGAAGAGATAGCTCAACGTTGTAATGTAATCCTACCCAAAGCATCAACACTTAGATTCCCAGACAAAGATCGTGAGAAACTTTGGAAGAAATGGTTAAAAGATGGATGGGAATACAGAGGGATAAGTGGCAAGAGGTATGCTGATCGTTTGAAGTATGAAGTTAAGATAATTGAAGATAAGGACTTTACAGATTATTTCCTAATCGTAGGTGATATGGTGAGGTGGGCGAAAGACCATGAGATATTTGTTGGACCTGCAAGAGGGTCGGCTGCCGCGTCGTTGGTTTGCTATCTCCTTCGCATTACCGAAGTGGATCCACTTAAATTCCCTGACCTTGTGTTCGAACGGTTTATTGATATCACGAGACAGGACCTCCCAGACATTGATCTGGACTTCGATGACAAACGAAGATATGAAGTATTCGAGTACCTAGAAAAGCGATACGGGAAAGAACGAGTTGGTCAACTAGGAACATTCATCAAGTACAAGGCCAAGAACAGTCTTGATGATATCGCTCGGGTTTACAAGATCCCAAAGTGGGAAGTGGAAAAGGTCAAGGAGCTAATGATCGAACGAAGCTCTGGCGATCTAAGGGCCAGCGCAACCATAGAAGATACCGCAGCAATGTTCCCTGAAGTAGCCGAAGTGTTTGAACGGTTTCCAGATCTAAAAAGAAGCATGCAATTAGAAGGAATGATCCGAGGCGTCGGAAAGCACGCCGCAGGAGCTATTGTATCTAGTGAGCCCATGAATAAAACATGTGCCACTTACAAAGGAGCAATAAGCGTCGATAAATACGATGCAGAATATTTGAACCTTTTGAAGATAGATAATCTTGGATTGAATACATGTGGCATGCTCGCTGAAGCTACCAAGCTGATGAACAAATCAATTGAATATATCTACAACATCCCTCTAGATGACAAAGAGACTATTCGAGGATTCAAAGAGGGCGATCTTGTCGGAGTATTCCAATATGACGGTCGTGCTATGAGAATGGTGAATAAAGAAATATCACCAGACAATTTCTATGAAGTCTGTGTCATCAATGCACTTGCTAGACCGGGACCACTTCACAATGGGGCTATGTCTTTCTATTCTCAAATAAAAGCAGGCAAGATCGAACCCGAAATGCGACACCCACTTTTCGACCGCATCGTGGCGAATACCCAATTCCAAGTTGTCTATCAAGAACAGATCCTTCGCATCGTCAGAGAAATTGGGGGATTCGATTGGACCCATGCCGCATATATCCGTAAGATCATCAGTAGAAAAATCGGCGAACAAGAATTCAATCGTCAAGGCGCTCGATTTTTCGAGGGCGCTTTGAAGAATGATGTGCCGATAGAAGTTGCTCAGAAAATCTGGGGCATGCTAATCACGGCAGGATCATACGCATTCAATGCTGCTCACAGCGTCAGTTACGGAATGTTAGCCTGGTGGACGATGTGGCTGAAACGACACAAGCCGCAAATCTTTTATCTAGCAGCATTGCGGAGACTTGGCCAAGACAAAGCGTTAGAGCTAATGCGTGACGCGGTTAGAAAAGGCATCAAAATTCTTCCTCCTGATCCAAATCTCAGTGGCGTTACTTGGAGAGCGGAAGGAGAAAATGCCATCCGCGCTGGGTTTAACCAGATTCCTAAAATTGGAGATAAACAAGCTCAGGCGATTGTAACTTGGAGGAAAGGAGTCCAAACTCCAAGACGTGGCATGCCATCTATGAATGGTCATATTCGATGGGACGATCTGATAGACGTTCCAAGGGTAGGGCCCAAAACAATTATGAATATTATGGAATGGATCCACCAAGAGGATCCAATGAAAGTTCACGTGCTCGATACGAAACTGAAGTCGATTGTGAAATCTATCGAGCGCGGAAAGCTAAAAGGAATGGACGGTCGTAAACTACCTGTCCCAACCCATAGATCTAGTGAAATACCTTCGAGCGCTGATAGGGATGTTGATATTGTTTGGATTGGAGTTGTTACTGCTAGGAACCTTCGTGATCTGTTTGAGATCAACATGGCAAGAACGGGAGTGCCGCTCAAGCCCGAAGACATAAAGGATCCAGAGAAACGGGAATGGGTAATCATGTATGGAACTGATGGGGACGATGTTATCACGATCCGAGTGAACCGATTTTCATATCCGAAATTCAAGCCTCTTATATGGAATATCCAACTAGGCAGTGACATTGTATTGGTACAAGGCATTCGACGAGGTAAGACTTCTTATAACTTCATCGAAGCAAACGCTCTTACAGTTATCGAGTAGCTACTAGGTCTGGAGGTCCGAATCGTGAGATTCGTGTCGATAGTGTCGAATTCGACCCATGTCCGTGCTGCAGGGAAACGTTCAGCATGCGAGTAGGACTTCGACTAATCCAGACCTTGAAAAAGCCGAATAAGGCTAGCTATACACGTCGTCAGTTCTCAGATGTTCATCACGCCGAAGCATCCTTCGTGAATGATGATATTTACATTCATGATCGTCAGAGCCGTGAGGGTCGTTTGCCGAACCTAGAACAATGGCCAATCAACTTCCCCAAGACTTCAAGATGGAGGAAGTTTTGGGCGAGACTCCGCAAGGATATCTGATCTGCTCCAATTGTGGCGCCAGTATTGCAGCATACAAGTGCCCGTTGTGCGGTGGCGACGCAATAGATCCAGAGGCAGAATCTGATGATTAAAAACGTTAGTCGAGAGCATCATAGAAAATGGATTAAAGACTCTGCCATAGCGGATTCGGTTGCTCAGACCAGAGGATACCGATCACTGACCGAACCGTCCACAAAGAATATTAGGAACCTTATGAAGCTCGGTTTCTATCAATCTCAATTACGTTTCCCTACATTGTTGATTCCTATTTGGGGAGTGACAGGAGATGTGGTCGGATACCAGTTACGCCATAATAAACCAAGAGTGGATCGTCAAAGCGGCAAGCAACGCAAATACGAGAATCTACCAGGTATGCGATCAAGACTCGACGTTCATCCTGAGAATCTCAGTCGAATCCGTAACATCAAACGAGATATATGGATCACCGAAGGAATCCGAAAAGCTGACGCTCTGACAAGTGAGGGAGCAGTAACGGTCGGGTTGTTTGGAGTTTGGAACTGGCGAGGAATGGATGAGGGCGGCGCAATTAGCCGACTCCCAGACTGGGATGAGATACCTCGCAATCGAACATTCTATATTGTATTCGACTCTGATGTCATGACCAAACGATCTGTTCAGAAAGCATTGGAGCGAATCGGGCGATGGCTTCAGATGGGCGGAGCAGATGTCAACTATGTCTATTTAGACGATATGCGCGAAGATGATAAAAGCATAAAGATGGGCGTAGATGATTTCCTTGCTTCAGGAGGAAGCGTAACCGAGCTTCGTGATCTTGCAACAGATGAGGTTCGAGGGCTTCCAACTGTGATCATTGCCGGGCATCAATTACGAGAAGCATCGCAGGACGTTCTCGATACTCTCGTTCAATCCAATGATCCACCTCAAGTATTCATTTGGGGAGATAAGCTCGCCCGAGTTAAAATGAGGGATCAGGTAGGAGCGGCAATTGAGCCGTTCGATAATAACTCAATCAGAAGCCATATGTCTCTCGTTGCTGACTACATCAAACCCGGACTAAAGGGCGGATTCATAAGTATCTGGCCTCCGAAAGATCTGTCGGCCGAAGTTTTGGCAAGACCAGAATGGAAAGGTTTGCCTTCGCTCAGAGGGATAACTGAATCACCGACTATGCGAGAAGATGGAACAATAATCGACGTTCCAGGGTATGACAAACCCACCCAGCTTATGTACGTTCCTAGTGTTGACCTTGAGCCGTATCGTTTCCCCGAACGTCCTACGAAAAGCCAGAGAACCCAAGCAATCAACCTTCTTTACGAACAAGTCCAAGATTTCCCATTTGACTCTGATGCACATCGGGCCAACTGGCTAGCTTTCCTCCTCACTCCAATAATTCGCCCTGCCATTCGTGGCGCTGTACCTCTAGCGATCCTTGACGCTCCTCAGCAAAGTAGCGGGAAGACACTACTTGCTAAATGTTGCGGAATTGTAGCTACTGGACGTGAGCCTGAATTGAGAGCAATCCCTAAAGAAGAAGAGGAATGGCGAAAGACACTAGCTTCAGCGCTCAGAAGCGGTCCAGTTATGACGGTATTTGATAACCTGAACTGGAAACTTCGAAGTTCATCACTTACTCGATATCTGACCGCAGGAGGATCATCAGTGGCCGACCGTAGTTTGGGAATGACAGAGGATGTTGTCATCCCAGTCCTCACTACTTGGGCTCTTACCGGGAACAACGTTGATCTTGATCGAGATTTAGTCCGACGATCCTACCGCATACGTCTTAATGCTAACATACCGCACCCCGAATGGCGTAACCCTGATCAGTTCAATATTCCAGACCTTATCGGTTGGACTTTGGAGAATCGTTCGAAGCTGATCGCTGCTCTTCTCGTTTTGTCACGAGCTTGGTATGCAGATGGGAAACCTAAAGGCGATAATCCAATCCTCGCCAACTTCGAATCTTGGTGTGAGATTATCGGAGGGATACTTCAGTTTGCCGACATTGATGACTTCCTCAAAAATACCGTAACCATGTACGAGATGATGGATGCAGAATCCTCAGATTGGGCATCATTCCTCGCTGCTTGGGATAAAATTTTGGGAACTGGGAAAGGGCATCTATCCCATCGCATCTATGAGGAACTGGCTATCAACCCTGACTTCCGCGAGAAGTTGCCGATTGATTTAGCAGATGCATTCGAAAAAGGATCGGCAAGTTTCAATCGTGCAATTGGTTGGAAGCTAAGAGATAGAGTGGATCACGTATACAACTTGAACGGAACGAACTATGCCCTACGTATGAAACGTGATAAGGAAATGCGGCAACGCTGGGGCATCGTAATCGTTAAAGGTTAAGCTGTTTTTGGCAACAACAATTTTTCTTCCGCATTTTCAGGCAACCAAAGTCCTCGACGACTGTCTCTATGCAATCTTGTTCGGGGCTTAAATGGGGCATGATGTCCGGCATTGATCCAAGAAACATATTGTGTTGACGCAACAGGTCCCGGCCAGTCAGTCGCGTTGACCTGAAAGTCGTCAAAATAGTTCAGGCAATCGTTGGCTCCACCTTGAGAATCACCAAACCGTATCGTGTCAAACGTCGCCGCCCCCGAGGTCCCGAAATCCTGGGCCGTGCGTGACGCACTACCGTCGATGGATGTGCCGTCCTTTGTATGATACTGGCGGACCTCGATGATGCCGTTGTTCGTCGAGTCGGCCCTTGCGTGGAACTCGATTCGGTTCCACTGATTCAGCGGCAGCCCGACCCCAGTGCTGGTTTCTGCCAAACCAAAGCTATTCCGAGCAGCGACCTCCCGCGTCGTTGGGAGAATCCGTACTGAACACCGCTCGTTGCCGCCGCTCAACAGTTCCATTACGCGACCTCCTGGCGGCGTGGTCGCCATGTAGAGGTAGAGGCGTCCCCACAACTCCGATGGCGAACTCAGTTTTGTCGTCCAGGCCGCGTATGTGGGCAATGCTGACGCAGGCTGGTCTAGAAACAATGACAGCGACTCGTGTGCTGCTTGGTCACTTTCGTATCGCAGGACCGCGCCCGACCCAATGGTTACTGCATCAAATGCATCGCCGGAAGCGCCGCCAGAGTTGCCAGTGGTCAGGGTCGTGCCGTCCGACCCGCCTTCGGCCGACCAAGCGAGTGGAAGTGCCAATCTTACGGATCTTTCGTGAAATCAACTTGAATAGCAATTTGTGTAACAGCACCAGTTATTGATGCTAAAATTATGATTAAAGGATCGCCTGCAGCAAACGCTGTATTCTGAACTCCTCCACCGTCCATCCATGAATCAGCAGAAGTAAGAGACAAGTCAGCAGATCGTATTTTGTTTGTTGGGGTTGCTATCGTTCCCTTACCTGCATTAATGGTCGCTCCTGTTCCTCCCGTACGCCACCCCTTTATAGCCGTAACTGTGCAAGCGTATGGAGCACGCCAAACAATAATGTTCAATGCTCCAGTTGGAGTTAATATTGTACCGCCGCGTTGAAACTCTTTAATTTGTTGGCGAGTTGGCAC
>Ga0184619_10000675_pt1 | contig 11766 bp, 9 predicted proteins | sample PLM0_60_b1_FD_133146 | JGI IMG/M metagenome (GOLD analysis project Ga0184619, IMG submission 133146) | Groundwater sediment microbial communities from an aquifer in East River, Colorado, USA - PLM0_60_b1 | ecosystem: Environmental > Terrestrial > Soil > Riparian zone | place: USA: East River...
GGCCGGCAGCGACGTCGCGCGCGCCCGCGCAATCAGGATTGGACGGATCGAGGCCTCGGTCGCCGAAAGCGTAAACGCAATCTCGGTGTCACCGGAAGACCTGGCAATGATCACGCCGTCATATACGTTCGCGACGCCGGTTCTCGGCGGTCAGGCGGCGTTGGCGCTAACGGCGACCTACGGCCGCAAGCGGACCATCGACGACCTGACCCTCACCACCCCGGTGCTGGTCGGACCGTTTGCGGTCACCCGGTCCCGGTTCGACACGATCAGCGACACGGTGACAGGCTTCGGGGACCTGTCCCCGCAGTTCTCGCTGCGCTGGAATACCGGCGTCCATAACGTCATGACCTACCTGACCGGCAATATTCCAGTCGGCACCTACGATCGAGCCCGCCTCTCGAATATCAGCATCGGCCACGGCGCGTTCGATGGCGGAGCCGGCTACACCTATTTCAATGAGCAGACCGGGTATGAATTTTCGGCGGTGGCCGGATTGACCTACAACTTCATCAATCCCTCCACCCAGTATCAGAACGGCGTCGATGTCCATCTGGACTGGGGCGCGTCGCGTTACGTGACCAAGCAGCTCCAGATCGGCCTGGTGGGCTACCTCTACAACCAGGCGAGCTGTGACGGTGGATCGGGAGACCGGGTCGGCTGCTTCCAGTCGCGGGTCGCGAGCGCCGGTGCGCAGCTCGGCTATACCATCCCCATGGGCGAGCTCGACGGCAACGTGAGCGTCAGGGCCTACAGGGAGTTCGCCGCCGCGAACCGTCCGGAAGGCTGGAACCTCTGGCTCAGCTATGTGCTGTCGCCGGCCGATCCCGCGTCGGCGCGTTCGGCGACGCCTCCGACACGGCGCATCTACGCGAAGTAGCGATCACGATCCGAAACGGCCCCTTCATCGTAGCGTCGCGCCGCGGTCGGCGATCGGATCGATTTTGTCAAAGGGAACCTGAAGGAATCTGCTTTTGTGGCGGTTGTCGTCGCGTGCGGCAGCGCCGCGTTCAAATCGCAATCGCGGTGGCGTCGTAGTTATACAGCCAGTCCATCCGCTCCCGCAGGCGGACTTGCTGCCACTCACGCGCGACCTCGTCGGCAATCCGGTCCGTGTCGGCAAGATTCGGCGCAAACGCGCTCGCCTTGTTCTCGCTGGCCTTGCGGACAACCATCGAGGTCCGCTCCCTGCGGATCTCCTCGTAGCGGGCGAAGGCCACGCCCGGCTCGCCGAAATATCTGTCGAGACAGGCCGCGACGACATACCCGTCCTCGATCGACATCACGCCGCCCTGGCCCAGGAACGGCAGCGTCGGATGGCACGCATCGCCGAGCAAGGTGACGCGACCCTTCGACCAGGCCGCCATCGGCTCGCGGATCATCATCGCCCATTTGTACGGCGTCTCGATCTGATCGATCATGCGCTGGACGTCGGCGTGCCAATCGCGGAAATCGTTGCGCAGCTCCTCCCTGGTGCCCACCGTGGACCAGGATTCGACCTGCCAATCGTCACGCTCCGACATGCTCACATAGTTCATGATCTCGCCGCGGCGCACCGGATAGTTCAGCACGTTGCCGTGCGGCCCGAGCCAGTTCATTCCGACCATGGGGGCAAGATGGGGCGGCAGCTTTCCCATCGGGATCAAGCCGCGCCAGGCGATGCAGCCGGTGAACACCGGCTTGCTCGGCCCGAACAGGCAGATGCGGACCTTGGAATGAATGCCGTCGGCGCCGATCACATAAGGCGCCCTGACGGTGCTGCCGTCCTCGAACGTCGCTTCGGCGTCTCCGGCGTGGGAGGCGACCGAGACGCAGCGCTTGTTCAGCGTGATGGCGTCGGACTTCAGCGAACGGACGGCGCCGGCGAGGATGCCATGCAGATCGCCGCGGTGAAACATGAGATGCGGCGTGCCGAATCGCTCGATGCTTTTGTCGCCAAGATCGAACCAGTTCCAGGTCTCGCCGGTGCTCCAGTGCCGTAGCTCGCGACGCTCCGGCCGAACTTGCACTTCGGCGAGAGCCGCTTCCAGGCCGAGCGCAAACAGGACGCGAGTGCCGTTGGAGCTGATCTGGATGCCGGCGCCGACTTCCTTGAGCTGGTTCGACTGTTCGTAGACCTGGACATCGATGCCGCGCTTGAGCAAGGCAAGCGCCGCGGTCAATCCACCGATGCCGGCGCCGACGACGGCGACATTTTTCGACGTGCTCATGGGCGACTCCGCCTCTGGTGTCCCGGAGGACTCATTGGGATTTCAAGCCGGATGCCTTCACCACCGCGGTCCAGCGCGGAATTTCCGCCGCGACAAAAACCGCGAAATCCTGCGACGAGCCAATTCTGGACTCGAAGCCGAGCTTTTTCATGCTGGCGATCATCTCAGGGGATTGCAGCGCCTCGTTGATCGCGGCGTTGAGCTTTTCCACGACGTCGGCGGGAACTCCAACCGGCGCCCACATCCCGGCCCAGAATTCCAGCGACAGCTCGTCCAGTCCGAGCTCCTTCATGGTGGGCACGTCGGGCAGATCGGGATTGCGTTCCGGGCTCGACGTGGCCAGCGCCTTGATCCTGCCCTCCAGAATGAGCGGCAGCACCGTCGCGGGTGTCGGCCAGTAGACATGGATGCGGCCGCCCAGCATGTCGGGGATGACGAGTGCGCCGCCGCGGTAGGGAACGCTGGTGATATCCAGCCCGTGCAGGCGATTGAAATATTCGGCGAGGAGCTGAGACACCGTCCCCTGCGCGAAACCGAGACTGAGCTTACCAGGATTGGCCCTGGCATAGGCGACGAATTCCCTGACCGAATTGGCAGGCACTTGTGCGTTGATGGCGAGGAGGCAGGAATTGCGCGCGATGAACGCAACGGGCGTGAAATCCTTCTGCGGATCGTATTCGATCTGCTTGTTCAAGATCGGCTCGACCACGAGAGCCGAGCTTGCGAACAGCAGCGTGTAACCATCGGGCGGCGCGACCGCGGCCGCCTTGGACCCAATCGTCGTGCCGCCGCCGGGCTTGTTGTCGATGACGACAGCCTGGCCAAGCCTGCCCTGCAGTTGCTGCGCCAGCAGCCGCACCATGACGTCATTCGGCGACCCCGGTGTGTAGGGTACAATGATCCGGACCGGCTTGCTCGGAAAGCCTTGGGCACCGGCCGCCCACGGCTTGCCGATGAGCGCCAGAGCCGCGATGGCGACAACGGATGCGAGTGTTGCAGGCGCGGATCGGCCCATGCGCTGTGCTCCATGGAGAATATTAGCGGTTTTCAAGGCTCGAAGGAGCCCTCAAGCGCCGCCCGCTCAAGCGGCCTGGCGGCTCGGGGGCGACACGATCAATCTCGTTTCGGCTTGCCCCTGGAGGTTGGAACGCCGGGACAGAACTCCGCTGCGAGCCCTTGCGGGCAACGCCCGTCGTATTCTTGCCTGCCGTGCGTTGCGTACGGGCAACACGTTTAGGAAAAGATCATAACCTGCCGTTTTCGTCCTTGCGCGACCACATCTTGATCCGAAACAATCAGCGTCGTCGCGTGCTTGCTGGGGATGGCTCAGGGGGAGCCGGGGGACGAGGGCATGACTCCGCGTCGATTTGCGACTTTGGCGGCATTGTTCGGAGCCGTCGTTTTCGCCGGCTGGGCCGTGGCAGAGGGGCTTGCGGGCTCCGGTTCGTCCGACACCGAGACGACCGATGCGGCGTCGATGACGGACGCCAGCGCTGCAGGCGTCGCCGATGCGGCGGTCGCGGTGGCAGCCTTGCTCGGCTCGTCGCCGGAGCCGCTCGCCGAAGAAGGAACGCCTGTGCAGGTCGCAACGTTGACCCCCGCCGATCCGGTGCCAGATGAGCCCCGCAACGCCGTGCCTGCCATCGAGCTCGTCGACGAGTGCCTGGTGGTGGACACCTGCATCGAAGAATACCTGTGGGCGGTGTACCAGCGGACCAAGAAGGTCGATACCAACAAGGTCGTGGAGCGGAGGAAAGTCACGGTTAAGAAGAATGGCAAAACGCGGACTGTCGTCAAAAGCTCCACCACGCTCGTCGACCAGGACTTCACGTGGAAGGATCCGAAGGCGGCAGAAAGAGCCGGCATGTCGATGAAGGAATACGTGATCGGAGGTATGGATCGCGGATTCAAGCTGAAGCTGTTTCGTGCTCTGCGCGCGCTGGACGAGGCCGGGCTTGCGCCCGGCATAACGAGCGCATTCCGCGATAACTACCGTCAGTCGATCGCAAGCGGCCTGAAGGCCGCGACTGACAGATCATACCACGGCGGGAGCTTGCGCGGCGGCTATGGCCACGGGCTGGCGGCCGATCTCGTGAGCGTCAAGGGCGAGACACGTGGGCAGCGCTGGATTTCAAGCGAAATCTTGTGGAAATGGATCGATGCGCACGGCCAGGAGTATGGGATCGGACGCCCGTATCTCGATAGGGATCCGCCGCACGTCGCGCCGACCGACGGCAAGGAATATACCGATCGTCGCCCCGCGGTGAAGGCGCAACACGCGAAATCGAAGATCACTGACCCCAAGCCAATGTCCGAGACGGCTCAATCCCGACGGATTGACGATTCCCTCGGCGCGTCGGCTTCATCTTCCACTCCGGACGTATTGGTGCACGCCGCCAACTGACGCGATGTGCCTCGTATTCGGTCTTCCGGGCTGCTAAGCGCCCTCACACGTCCTTCGCCATCTCGCGCAGCTTGAATTTCTGCACCTTGCCGGTGGAGGTCTTGGGCAATTCCGCGAACACGACGTAGCGCGGGCACTTGTAGCTCGCGAGGTTCTTGCGGCACCAGGCGATGAGATCGTCCTTCGTCGCCGCCTGTCCGGGCTTGAGCTCGACAAAGGCGCACGGGGTCTCGCCCCACTTGTCGTCGGGCTTGGCCACGACGGCGGCGGCGTGCACGGCGGGATGCTTGTAGAGCGCGTCCTCCACTTCGATCGACGAGATGTTCTCGCCGCCTGAAATGATGATGTCCTTGGAGCGGTCCTTGAGCTGGATATAGCCGTCGGGATGAATGACGCCGAGGTCGCCGGAATGAAACCAGCCGCCGGCGAACGCCTTGTCGGTCGCCGGCTTGTTCTTGAGATAGCCTTTCATCACCACATTGCCGCGGAACATCACCTCGCCCATGCTTTCCCCGTCGCGCGGCACTGGCGCCAAGGTGTCGGGATCGCGCACGTCGAGCGCCTCGAGCGGCACGTAGCGCACGCCCTGGCGCGCCTTCTTCGCGGCCTGCTCGGCGGCCGGCAGCGCGTCCCAACCCATCTGCCATTCGTTGACGGTGGCCGGGCCATAGGTCTCGGTCAGCCCGTAAAGATGCGTGACGTTGAAGCCCGCGGCTTTCATCGCCGCCAGCACGGCCTCGGGTGGCGGCGCCGCCGCGGTGAAGAATTCGACCACGTGCGGCAACGGCTTCTTCTCCTCGGGCGGCGCCTCGAGCAAGGTCGCCATAACGATCGGCGCGCCGCACAGATGCGTCACCTTGTGGTCGGCGATGGCGTCGTACATGGCGCGGGCGCGGACCTGGCGCAGACACACATGGGTGCCGGCGACGACCGATATCGTCCACGGAAAGCACCAGCCGTTGCAGTGGAACATCGGCAGCGTCCAGAGATAGACGCAATGCTTGCCCATGCTTCCGGTCAGCACGTTGCCCACCGCGAGCAGCGACGCGCCGCGATGATGGTAGACCACGCCCTTGGGGTCGCCGGTCGTGCCGGACGTGTAGTTGAGCGAAATCGCGTCCCATTCGTCGCGCGGCAGGCTCCACGCGAAGTCTACGTCGCCGGTGGAGACGAACTCCTCGTATTCGGTCGTGCCCAGCCGCTCGCCGGCGCCGGTGAATTCGGGGTCGGCGTAGTCGATCACCAGCGGCGTGGCCTTGGCGAGCGCCAGTGCCTCCTTCACCAGCTTGGAGAATTCGCGATCGACGATCAGCACCTTCGCCTCGGCATGGTCGAGCTGGAACGCGACGATGGCGGCATCGAGCCGCGTATTGATGGTGTTGAGCACCGCGCCGGCCATCGGCACGCCGTAGTGGCATTCGAGCATGGCGGGCGTGTTGGCGAGCACCGCGGAGACGGTGTCGCCGCGCTTGATGCCGCGCTTTGCCAGCGCGCCGGCAAGGCGGCGTGCACGCGCGTAGAATTCGGCGTAGCTGCGATGGAGCCGGCCATGGATGATCGCGGTGCGATCGGGGAAAATCGAGGCGGCCCGCTCGAGGAACGACAGCGGCGTGAGCGGCTGAAAGTTCGCGGGATTGCGATCGAGGTCGATGTCGTAGGGCGTCATGTCCATCACCAGCCTGCCGCGGCAAGCTTACGAATGGTGGGCCTTGCGATCAATCGGCGTCCGAAACGATCGCACCAGCGGCAAAGCAGAGTGGCGATCGGTCGCGGTCAACGACGCCTTCAGCCTGGAAGCGCGGCGATGCCTTGCCAGATCAGCCCCAGCGAAATGACGAACATCAGCACATAGGCGATCTGGTAGAACAGCTCGGTCGGCGTCCGGCGCGCGAGCCACAGGCCGACAAAGTTGCTGGCGACGGCAAACGGCAGGAGCACGAGGGAGGTCCCCAAGGTGCGCGTGGAGAACTGGCCGAGCGCAAAATAGGGCACCAGCTTCATCACGTTCACCAGCGCGAAGAAGATGATGGTCGTGCCGATCAGGGTGAGCTTGTCGAGCCGCTGCGGCAGGATGTGGATCTGGTAGGGCGGAGCGCCGACCTGGATGATGGTCGAGGTGAAGCCCGCGAGCGAGCCCCAGAACATGCCCACCGGCACGCTCGGCCGCCGCGGATGCATCGGCACCTTGCCGAACCAGGTGTAGAGCGCAAAGCACACGCCGGTCACGCCGACCGCGATCTCAACATAGGCGTTGGGCACGTAGGCCGCGAACAGCCAGGCGATCCCGACGCCCACGAGGGCGCCGGGCAGCAGCACCTTGAGATTCCAGCCGCTCCATTCGCGGCGGTAGACCCAGACCGAGATGGCGTCCTGGCACAGCAGGATCGGCAACAGGATCGCCGCCGCCTGCAACGGCGGCATGGTGAGCGCCAAGAGCGGCGTCGATATCATGCCCACGCCCGCAAACCCGCCCTTGCCGAGGCCGAGCGCGGCAATGGCCGGAATGGCGAGCAGGTAGAACAAGGGATCCGTGATTATGGTCATGCCGGGGTGAAGGAGCGGGCGGCGAGGGTCGCCTTAAAGCGGAGAAGCGCGGTGCTTACCACCCGCGTTTGCGCATGACGGCGGCGCGCTGCTTCAGGTCCGCGACATTTCGACCAGCGCGCCGCGGATCAGTTCGACCGAAATCAGGAACATCAGCACATAGGCGACGCGGAAGAACAAATCGGTCGGCGTCCGCCGCACCAGCCAGATGCCGCCATAGTTCGCCATCACCGCCGCCGGCAGCAGCACGGCGCCGATCGCGAGATTTTCCCCCGTCAGCTGGCCGAGTGCGCCATAGGCCGGAATTTTCATCAGGTTGCTGGCGGCAAACAGGATGGTGAAGGTGCCGACATAGGTGAGCTTGTCGAGCCGCTGCGGGAGGAGGTGCATCTGCCAGGCCGGGCCGCCGGCATTGGCCAGCATGGTGGTGAAGCCGCCGATGACACCGAACAGGACACCGGTCAGCAGGCCGGGCTGCGGCGCCAGCCGCTCGAAGCGCGTCCCGAGCCAGTGCCGCAGCACGAAAATGCCGGCGATGAGCCCGATCGCCAGCCGGATATGGGCGGCGGACAAGGAGGCCGCGAACAGGCCGGCGACGGCAATGCCCGCCGCCATGCTGGGAATCATGATCTTCAGGTTCCAGGCGCTCCAATCCCGTCGATAGGTCCATACCGTCAACGCGTCCTGGGCCAGCACGGTCGGGAGGATGATCGCGGCCGCCTGCAATGGCGGGACCTCGAGCGACATCAACGGCAACGCCATCACGCCCAGACCGAAGAAGCCGCCCTTGGAGAGGCCGAGCAGGATCACCGCGACCGTGGCGAGCAGATAGAACAGTGGATCGGTGATCACGGTTGCGATGGCGCTCGGGAAAAGGGAGGGCGACGCGCCCGCGGGGCGCGATCAAAGCGCAGACGTGCGCCCCGCGCCAGCCTATTACCGCATGGCGGCGTTGTGGCGCCCGCGCGACTTGCAAACCGCCGGTACGGCCTCACAATGGCGGCGACACGAGAACAGGTCGGCTGACCGCTGCTCCACCCTCATCCTTCGAGATGGGCGCTGCGCGCCCTCCTCGGGACGAGGAGAGAGTCCCTGAGAGCGAGGGGGGGCGGCGGCACGATCATCCGATGGGAGCAGCGCCATGGATGCGCGCACGAGCCGCTATCAGGAGGTCTATGCCCGCTGGCAGCGCGACCCGCAGGGCTTCTGGGGTGAGGCGGCGCAGGCCATCGACTGGATCGAGCCGGCCAAGCAGGTGTTCGATCCCGATGCCGGCGTCTACGGGCGCTGGTTCGCGGGCGGCGTCTGCAACACCTGCTGGAACGCGGTCGATCGCCATGTCATGCAAGGGCGCGGCGAGCAGCCGGCGATCATCTACGATTCTCCGCTCTCCAGCCAGAAGCGCACGCTCACCTACTACCGCCTGCAGGTCGAGACCCAGGTGCTCGCCGCCATCCTGCGAAACTTCGGGGTCGGAAAGGGCGATCGCGTCGTTCTTTACATGCCCATGGTGCCGGAAGCGGTGGTGGCCATGCTCGCATGCGCGCGCATCGGCGCGGTCCATTCCGTGGTGTTCGGCGGCTTCGCGGCGAACGAGCTTGCAACGCGCATCGACGATGCCAAGCCGAAAGTGATCCTGTCCGCGAGCTGCGGCCTCGAGCCCGGCCGCATCGTCAAATACAAGCCGCTGCTCGACGAAGCGATCAGGCTCGCCGGCCACAAGCCCGACGCCTGTCTCATCCTGCAGCGCCCCCAGGAGGAAGCGACGCTGGTTCCCGGCCGCGATCACGATTGGGCTGCCGTGCGCGACGAGGCGATCGTGTTCGCACGATCGGTCTACGATTGCGTGCCGGTCGCCGCCACCGATCCGCTCTATATCCTCTACACGTCAGGAACGACCGGCAGGCCCAAGGGCGTCGTGCGCGACAATGGCGGCCACATGGTCGCGCTCAAATGGTCGATGCATAACCTCTACGGCGTAGAGCCGGGCGAGGTCTGGTGGTGCGGTTCCGACATCGGCTGGGTGGTCGGCCACAGTTATATCGTCTATGGGCCGCTGCTGCACGGCGCCACCTCGGTCCTGTACGAAGGCAAGCCTGTGGGCACGCCCGACGCCGGTGCGTTCTGGCGCGTCATTTCCGAGCACGGCGCCGTCGCCTTCTTCACCGCGCCGACCGCGTTCCGCGCCATCAAGAAAGAAGACCCGCAGGGCAAGCTGTTCGCGTCCCACGATCTGTCCAAATTCCGCACGCTGTTTCTCGCCGGCGAGCGCGCCGATCCCGACACCATCCAATGGGCGGAGCGGCTCCTGAAAAAACCGGTGATCGATCACTGGTGGCAGACCGAGACCGGGTGGTGCATTGCCGGCAATCCGGTCGGGCTTGGGCAATTGCCGGTGAAGTACGGCTCGCCGACGGTGGCGATGCCGGGCTACGACGTGCGCGTGGTCGACGAGCAATGCAAGGAATTGCCGGCCGGCACGATGGGCTCGATCGTGATCAAGCTGCCGCTGCCGCCGGCGTGCCTGCCGACGCTGTGGCAGGCGGACGAGCGCTTCCGGGAGAGCTATCTCGCCGAGTTTCCCGGCTACTACAAGACGTCGGACGCGGGCTTCAAGGACGAGGACGATTACCTCTACATCATGGGCCGCACCGACGACATCATCAATGTCGCGGGCCATCGGCTCTCGACCGGCGGCATGGAGGAGGTGCTCAGCGCGCACAAGGACGTTGCCGAATGCGCGGTCATCGGCATCGCCGACGCGCTCAAGGGCGAGGTGCCCTGCGGCTTCGTCGTGCTCAAGGCCGGGGTGAACCGACCCGTGGGCGAGATCGAGCAGGAGTGCGTGGGCCTGGTACGGGAAAAAATCGGCCCGGTTGCGGCGTTCAAGCTCGCCATCACGGTGGCGAGGCTGCCCAAGACGCGTTCCGGCAAGATCCTCCGCGGCACCATGAAGAAGATCGCCGACGGCGAGACATGGACCATGCCGGCGACCATCGATGATCCCGCGATCCTCGACGAGATCGGCTCCGTATTGAAGGCCAAGGGCGTGCGCGCTTGACGAAAGTCTGCAGGGCAATCCTTCCCATTTCCGGGGCTTGGTGTTCGTGACTGGGCAAACTGACCTGCGCATTCGCGCGATGTGGCCGGACGAGATCGCGCTTGCCGCCGACTGGGCGGCGGCCGAGGGCTGGAATCCCGGCCTGGCCGACACAGCGTGCTTCGCGACCGTGGACCCCGCCGGGTTTCTCATCGGCGAACTCGATGGCGCGCCGGCGGCGACCATTTCCTGCGTCAACTACGATGCGCGCTTCGCGTTTCTCGGCTTCTATATCGTGCGGCCGGATCTGCGCGGGCGCGGCTACGGACTGCGCATGTGGAGCGCGGCGATCGCGCATGCCGGCACGCGCGTGGTGGGCCTCGACGGCGTGGTGGCGCAACAGCAGAACTATCGCAAGTCGGGCTTTGCGCTCGCCTACGCCAATATCCGATACGGCGGAACGATCGCGGCGTCGCCCGCGCCGCCCGACGCGATCTCGTTGGCCGAGGTCCCCTTTGCCGCCGTGGAGGCGGACGACGCCACGGTTTTCCCGGCGCCGCGGGCGGCGTTCCTGCGCGCGTGGATCGACAATCCCGGCCATGTCGGTCGCGCCCTCGTGCGTGACGGCAAGCTCGCCGCCTGGGGCGTGATCCGTCCGTGCCGCACAGGCTGCAAGATCGGCCCACTGGTGGCCGACGACCGCGCGGCGGCGGAGCGCCTGTTCGCGGCGCTGGTCGCGGCGGCGGGCGGCGGCGACGTCTTCCTCGACGTGCCAGGCGTCAACCGCGACGCGCTCGCGCTCGCGCAAGGCCATGGCCTTGCGCCGGTGTTCGAGACCGCGCGGATGTATACCGGGGCGATCCGTCCGCTGCGGCTCGATCGCGTGTTCGGCGTCACCACGTTCGAGCTGGGATGATCTCGTACTGCTAGGTGCGCGCAGTTGCGGCGTTACTCGTTCTTGCCGCCGATCTGCTTGAGCTTGGCGAAGACGGCATCCACATTGAGCTCGTCCGCCGGTTTCTTCTCTTCCGGCTCGGGCTCGCGCCGGATGGTGGTCTCCGATGCCGGCAGCAGGGTCGCCCCCTGGGACTCGGCGTCGACCGGCTTCTCCTTGGCGGCGCGATGAACCTCGAGATCGAGGTCGATCTGCGAGCACAGGCCGAGCGTGACCGGATCCATCGGCTGCAGGTTCGACGCATTCCAGTGGGTGCGCTCGCGGATCGCCTGGATGGTCGACTTGGTGGTGCCGACGAGCCGCATCACCTGGCTGTCCTTGAGCTCGGGATGGTTGCGGACCAGCCAGAGGATCGCGTTCGGCCGATCCTGGCGGCGCGAGACCGGCGTGTAGCGCGGCCCCTTCTTCTTCTTGGCCTCAGGCAGACGGACCTTGGGGTCCAGGAGCTTGAGGCGGCGGTTCGGGTCGGCGACCGCCTGAAAGCGCCGATCACACCTGATCCCCGGCTGTAATCTCTAGCTTTTTCGATTATGGCCTAACCACATGAATTAACAATAGAATCTGTGTACTAACAGAACACTGGTTTACCGAGTTCGGCCACTTTATTAACTGA
>Ga0184619_10000676_pt1 | contig 11761 bp, 10 predicted proteins | sample PLM0_60_b1_FD_133146 | JGI IMG/M metagenome (GOLD analysis project Ga0184619, IMG submission 133146) | Groundwater sediment microbial communities from an aquifer in East River, Colorado, USA - PLM0_60_b1 | ecosystem: Environmental > Terrestrial > Soil > Riparian zone | place: USA: East River...
CACCGGATACCCTGCGCGGACTTTACGTGAATCGGTGGGCGGCGCTCGGAAGAAAGCTCAATGATCTCATTGGCGTAGCGAAACGAACCGAGATCAATGCGCTCGTCATCGACGTGAAGGATGACCGGGGTTTCGTGCTCTATCGCTCCAGTGTGGCGCTCGCCCGCGAGATCGGCGCCGACACGGCCGACGGTCACTGGCTGTCGCGCGAGAAGCTCCGCGCGCTGCTCGACACAATGATCGCGCACGACATCTATCCGATCGCGCGCATCGTCGTCGCCAAGGATCCGCTTCTCGCTCGGAAGAAGCTCGACCTCGCCATCAAGCGGAAATCGGATCTAAGGCCCTGGCTCGACAAAAACGGCAATCCGTGGCTCGATCCGCACCAGCGCGTTATATGGCAGTACGCTGCCGACCTTGCGCGCGAGGCGTACGACATCGGATTCAGCGAGGTTCAATTCGACTACGTTCGCTTCCCCGACGAGAGGCGGCTCATTAATGAAAGCGTTTATCCTCTGGCCAATGGACGCCCCCGCGCGCAGGTGATTCGCGAGCAGCTAGGCTTCGTCCGGAGCGCTCTCAAGCCGCACGGCATTCCGGTTACCGCCGATGTGTTTGGGCTCACCGCGACCGACACCACCGACATGGGAATCGGCCAGCAGTGGGAAATGTTCGTCGACCAGGTAGACGTCGTGCTGCCGATGGTCTACCCATCCCACTTTGCGCGCGGCACTTACAAGCTTCGCCATCCGAACGCGCATCCGTACGAAACGGTCGATCATGCACTTAAGGATGCAATCGCCCGGACCGATTCCATCCCGAATGCTGCCAGGATCATTCCCTGGTATCAGGACTTCACCCTCGGTCCTCCGCATTATCATGCTGCGCAGATTCGCGCGCAGAAGAAGGCCGGATACGACAACGGGTTCCAGAGCTGGATACTCTGGAACCCGAAGAGCAACTACACGCTCGCGGCTCTGGAGCCGCAGTCGTAAGCTGACTTAGCTGCTCCCGTTCTTGCGCTCAGTCATGCGCTCCTTCATCTCATGCAGGTTGTGGTCGAAGGTCTTCTGCTGATCGGCAGTGAGAATCACGCGGATGTCAGCAGCCTGCTTGGCCTGGAGATCCATCATCTTGGCGCGGGTCGGCTCGTCCGGCGGGGCACCTGTCGCCTGGACTGCCTTGCGAAGCTCTAGCTGCTGCGGCAGGTACGTCTCGCGGATCTTCTTGATCTGATCCTTCTGCGCATCCGTCAAGGTGATGTCCTTGAGGAGCATTCCACCCATGCCACCGCCACGACGCATCTCGCCCTGGCCCTGTTTCTGCGGCTCTGTCTGTCCCTGCGCTGCCGCGATCGATGTCATGCCAGCGCAGAGGGCAACAGCCAGCGTGGCGATGCGAATAGCCTTCATCCTACTCTCCTAGAGATGTGTGTTTGACGCCAGACTGGCGCCACGGATGTTATACGCCGAAGTCGGCAAAAAGGTTGGGGTAATTGCTGAACTGCAGTTAACTGCTTGATTCTCAACAAGTTAGCCAGGGTCCCCTAGCGCCCGACCGAAAACCTGCTATTCTTCCCCGCGCTGTCGGCGGCTCATGCGCCCGCCGATTTAGAAGGCCAGCTCCTCCCAATTGTCGAGCGCCCTAGTGACTGCACCCGGGATCGCCCCCGAGTTAGCCCCGACGATATCAATGCCTGCCCCTGAGCCGCTCTCGTTTCCAGCGAGCTGGCTGCTCGAGCACGCCTCGGCGCCGATCAAATACCGCGCGATGACCGAAGTCGCGCGCGTGAGCGGCCCCTCCCCACGAGAGGTCGACTGGCTTCCATACTCGCACCGGCCGGCAATCAAGCTCGCGGTCACGCAGAGTCGCGATGGGATGTGGAACCATTCGGTGCTTTCGCTTCCAGGGAAGCACAGCCCCGACTTCGCCAACATCGGAACGATCCCGGCGGTCCGCCGCCTCGTGGAATACGGGTGGAGCGCGGAGTCACCGCCACTCGTGCTCGCGCGTCGCCTGCTCTTCAGACTCCTCGCTGAAGACAACGATCCGGCGTTTACCTTCGAGCTGAGCACCAAGACGAAGGACGACGATCTGGTACGGCGTACGCGCGGCCTATTCCGGGAAGCAGCCGCCGCCACACTGGCGCAGTGCGGCTACGAAAACGATCCGCGCCTTCGCGGAGCGGCGCGTCGCATCCTCGAGAGAACGATCGCGTATCTCAACTCGCCGCTAGGCGCGAAGCCGTGGATGCGAGTAGGCAATTCGCACGTGCTCGCACCGGAGTCCGCGCCTCCTTCCATCTATACGCTGACGATGCTCGCCTACATGCCGATTTTCCGCCATGAGCATTTCACGGAAGTGGAGCGGATCTACGACTGGATCACTCAGCCGCTGCCGCGTCAGGAAGTGGTGCAGATGTACGGAAAGAAGATGGTGCCTCAGCCGCATCTCATCATGGGCGACGTGCTGCCACACCGGAACGCGGTCGAAGCCGATGTTCCATTTGCCCTCATGTGGCTCGAGACGATGGCTCGTCTCAACTTCCTTCGTCGCAATGAAGGGTGGATGAAGCTCTATGAGCGTTTCGTCGACGACCGCGATCGCTCGGGGGTGTGGCATCCCCACAAGGGAACGGAGCGGCCGACGACTACCAATCCATGGGCGTGGTCAACGTTTCCGCTCGACGATGGCGCAGGCCAGGAATCCAGGTGGGCGGATGTCACCTTCCGCATCGGTTTGATCGGGAGACTTCTCGGCAGAGAAATTGAATTGATCTGATTTGATGATCAGGCTTAGTCGCCGCGACAACCTCAGTCCCGGCGAGATGTTCCCCGCGGGAGATCCCGCGTACCGCGTAAGTTTTGCGCGATTGCGCTCAGGAATAAGAATTCGGGTCGTGGAACGTGGCGAGCCAACGTCACCGCCGTTGCTGCTCGTCCCCGGCTATGGCTGCTCGGTGTTCGTCTTCAGGCGCAACATGCCGGCCCTTGCCGATGCGGGTTTCCGTGCAATCGCGGTGGATCTCAAAGGCCACGGATTATCGGACAAACCGGTCGCGCCGGACGAATACACCGTCGAGTCGCTCGTCGAGCATCTTCGCGAGATTCTCGACGCGCTCGAGCTCGAGCGCCCCGCCCTCGCCGGGCACTCGCTTGGCGGGTCGTTGATCTATCATTTCGCCGCAAAGTATCGGCACCGCGCGCGGTGCCTCGGACTGCTCTCGCCGGTAGGGCTGAGCGGCGTGCGGCTGATGTGGCTCTACCGCGCTCTCACTCCGCGGCTGCTCACTCCGCTCCTTCAGCAGATCAAGCCGCGGCTGATCGTGAAGCTCGCGTTGATGCGCGTGTACGGAAAGCGAGGGCACTCCACGGAGCGCGATGTCGAGGAGTTTCTGGCTCCATCACAATTTCCGGAATTCTCGCTTGCGATGAGGCAGCTTCTCCACCACTACGACTGGAACGCGGCGAAGCACCGGCCGCTCGCTACCGTCGATCTTGACGCCGTTGGATTATGGGGAAGCCTCGACCACCTGATGCCAGAGGATGGAATGGGTATTTACGCTCGGGTCATCCCACGAATCGTTCTCTCTGCGATTCCGGATGCGGGGCACCTCATCACCGCAGAAACCCCCCAGGAAGTGAACGAGGCGCTGCTCGAGCTTCTCCGCGGCGCCAGCTAGCAGAGACGTGCGGTCAAGGTCCGCCAGATGGTCTCTCCGGCCAGCCCGGCCGCCCTGGGTATATTACAAATAGATGAGCGAAGAAAAAATCGACGCGGGAGTCTCCTTTGCGGAGCTCGACCTCGCGCCCGAAGTGCTGCATGCGGTGCGCGATGCCGGCTACACCCATCCCACCCCGATCCAACAGCAGGCCATTCCACTGGCACTCGCGGGCAGAGATCTCATTGGTCTCGCGCAGACAGGAACCGGGAAGACCGCGGGCTTCACTCTTCCGATCGTTCACAACCTGATCAGTGATCCCATCACGGATGCGGAGGGTGAGGCGGTTCATCGCGTCCGCGTCCTGATTCTCACGCCGACGCGAGAGCTGGCAGCGCAGGTGGAAGAGAGCTTCCGGAAATACGGCAAGTACACCGAGCTACGTGTGGTTCCGATTTTCGGTGGAGTCGGGATCGAGCCTCAATCGAAGGCGCTCCGCCGAGGAGTGGACGTGGTAGTCGCGACTCCGGGCCGCTTGCTCGACCACATGGAGAGGCAGAACGTGGCGTTCGATGATCTCGAGGTTCTCGTTCTCGACGAGGCCGACCGAATGCTCGATATGGGATTTGCTCCACAGCTCAATCGCATCGTGGACGAAATTCCGCCGTACCGTCAGACGCTTCTCTTCAGCGCGACGATGCCGCCGGAAGTCGAGGCTCTGGCGCGCAAGTATCTTCGCAAGCCGGTTGTGGTGCAGGTGGGTCGCCGCTCCGAAGCGGCAAGCACCGTGACGCACGCGGTCTATCCCGTGCCGCGCGAAAGGAAGCACACGCTGCTCGTCGAGCTGCTCAAACAGGCGGCCATGGATTCGGTTCTCATCTTCACCCGCACCAAACACGGCGCGGATCGTGTCGTTCGCCACCTCGAGGAGGAGGGGATCGCGGCCACAGCGATGCACGCCGATAAGTCGCAGGGCGAGCGCACGCGCGCGCTGGATGATTTCAAGTCCGGCAAAATCCGAGTGCTCGTAGCGACGGACATCGCGCAACGCGGACTCGACGTCTCCGGAATTTCGCACGTGATCAACTACGATGTCCCGCAGCAGCCGGAGGACTACGTACACCGGATCGGCCGCACCGGGCGCGCGGCGGCTACCGGTGATGCCTATACCTTCATGTCACCGGACGAGATCGCGATGGTGCGCACGATCGAACGGATGATCGGCCAGCAGATTCCGCGCATCTCGGTGCCAGGCTACGACTTCGGCACCGCGTTTGATGCTGGGTCAAATGGAGACAACGCCGAGCCAGCGACTGTCATCCCTGACATCAATGCCTCAGGCGACCCAGTCGCGACACAAAAACGGTATCGGCGAACGCGTTCCGTTGCACGACGACGCTGAGATTCGCGGCTCCGTATCCCATCCCCGTCGCAGAGTAAGACATCCGCACCCGAGTCGCCGCGAGCCGAACGTCGTGAGCCTTTCCAACCTCCCGTTTACGGAGCGTGTCAGCTCCCACGCTTACGTATATCGTCTGCTCCACCGTGTCTATGTCCACCGTCGCCTGCGCCGAATGAGCGATCGCGAGGTGACGCGCGGTGCTGAAGAGCGATTCGATCTCCACCACCGCTCCGCGCACATGGATTCTGTCGAGAAATCTCCCTGCGCGCGGGATCGCAATTGCCGAGAGTATGCTCAGGATGCAGAGCGCGATGGTGAGTTCGACGACGGTGAACGCGTGTCGCATCTATCCTTCCGCCGGATTGTCTGGTTAGATAGCATATGAGCAACACGCGATACGCCGCCGGCCCGAATCATCCGGATGTATTCATCCCATCCCCGCGCAAAGTGAAGAGCCTTCTGGTGTTGGGCGGCGCCGTCTGCGCACTTATCGTCGCATGCGCGCCGACTCGCCCAAACATTCCCGTGTCGGCGATCCCGCAGCCGAATCCGCCGCTCGTCCTGCCGCCATTTCAGATGGATACCGCCCTTACCGCCGATCGCGTTCCTCCATTCCAGCAGGGACCGCTCATCGTCTGGGGTCCGGAGCCGGCCGGAGTTTCTCACGCGGAGAGAGTGAGGACCTACGACCTTCAGCATCAGGTCACGACCGTGCGCTTCGACTGGCCGCGGCAGGCGGTGGTGGGCACGACGACACTGAGCGTCGCGGGACTGCCGGGAGCAAAACCCATCTCGAACATCGCGATCGATGCCGGCGACATGACCATCAAGCAGGTCGCGACGAATACGACACCGCTCAAGTACGATTACGATGGCCGCTCTCTCGTAGTGCACCTGACAGATCCGCTCCGCGCGGGAGAGAAGGCATCGATCACGATCGACTACGACGGCGCCAACCGCTCGAAAGGCGCGTACTTCAGACCGGCCAGGCACATCGTCTGGACCCAGGGAGAGACGGAGGAGAATCACTTCTGGGTTCCGACGTACGATTTCCCGAACGACAAGACAACCTGGGAGTTCTACATCTGGAGCGCGAAAGGTGAGCGCGCGCTCTCGAACGGCCGCCTCGAAGGTTCTCGTGCTGTGGGCGATAGCATCGAGTGGCATTGGATTCTGGACAAGCCCGCGTCGACATATTTGATGACTGCCGTTGTCGGGAGCTACACCGTCCTCCAGGACAAGCCGTGGCGCAACGTGCCGATCGGCTACTGGACCTATCCTGATTCGATTCAGGCTGCGTGGCGCGGTTTTGGAAGAACTCCGGCTGCGGTCGATGTCTTCTCTCGCAAAACCGGGGTGCCGTATCCGTGGGCGAAGTACGATCAGATCGTGATACCGGAGTTCCAGTACGGTGGAATGGAAAACGTCACCGCGACATCCCAGAACGATGCAGCGATCCTGCATCCCGCCTGGTCGGAGCCGCAGGCGAATTCCGACGGACTCATGTCGCACGAGCTGGCGCACCAGTGGTACGGAGATCTTCTCACCACGCGCCGCTGGGGCGACGTCTGGCTCAACGAAGGCTTCGCCACCTTCATGGAGCAGATATTCCGCGAAGAGGATATGGGCGTTGACGAAGGCGCGTTCGACCGGCTGGGCGCCCAGGAACAAACCATCGAAGCTGATCGCCGCGCACGTCGCCCAATCGTGTACGACAAATGGGTGTACGATCCGATCGAAGTTTTCTTCAGCGGGCACATCTATCCCAAGGGCGCCACCATTCTCCAGATGCTGCGCCACCAGCTCGGCGATGCTCTCTTCTGGAAGGCGATGAACCATTACACCACCGCAAACGCTTACGGCAACGTCGTCACGGACGATCTGCGCAAAGCATTCGAGGAGACGACCGGTAAGGATTACAAGGCGTTTTTCGATCAGTGGGTTTATTTCGCCGGATTTCCGGTGTTCCAGGTTTCCTCACTCTACGATCGCGCCGCCGGCAGAGTCGTCATTAGCGCCAAAGAAGTTCAGCCGCGCGACAGCCTCACCGGCTTCTTCGACGTCGACGCGGATGTCGAAGTCCGTACCGACAGTGGCATTGTTCGTTTCACTGTGCCCGTGAGAAACGGAACGGGTGAAGCTGGAACGAACGTGAAGGCCCGGCCACGCTCGATTCGTTGGGACAAGGGGAACTGGATACTCGACATCACCGATTTTCCGCGCTCGACGGCGATGCTCCAGTATCAATTGGTAAATGACAACGATGTTCTCGGGAGAATCGAAGCGGTGGATGTCCTGGCGCAGCGGCCGGCTGATCGGTTGGCGCTCGATGCTCTTGTGCGTGCCACACGGAACGATCGCTTCTGGGGCGTGCGGGCGCGTGCGGTAAATGCCATTGGCGTCTGGGCCAGCGATCCGAGTCGTGCCACCATCCCGCCAATGAGAAGCGTAAGGGACGCTCTCCTCAGAGCTTCACGCGACCCGGACGCTCGTGTGCGGCGGGAAGCCGTCACGGCGCTGGGGCATCTGGGGACCAATGAGACTGGTCAGACCGACGTCATCGTTCGCCTCAGGCAAGCTGCCCGCACTGATCCATCACTCATCGTCCGCGGAGCGGCGCTCGCGTCGGACATCCGACTCGAGAAAAACGAGGCAATTCCCCTCGCCAAGCAGCTGATGGCGCAGGAGGTCTGGCAGAATGTGATTCGAACACCGGCCCTCAACGCGCTCAAGACGATAGACACGCCGGAAGCGCGTCAGCTCGTGCAGCAATACGCGCCGGCACCGCAATAGAACTCAACCGACACCAAGCACTTCAATGAAGATCAGCATCGAATATTGTGTTGTTTGAAACTACGAACCCCGAGCCGCCAGTCTGGCGGCTGAGATTCGCAAACGCTTTCCCGAGGCGGAAATCCAGATGATTCCCTCTCGAGGAGGTCGATTCGAAGTTCTGGCCGACGGCAAACCGGTCTATGAGAAATCAAAGACCGGGCGGCACGCAAATCCGGCTGAAGTCATCTCACTATTGGAAAAGAAATCCTGAAATCATGCGAATAGCGTTATCCACCGGGGGTGGGGACGCGCCGGGGCTCAACGCAGTGATACGCGCTGCGGTGCTCTCGGCTGTCAACCGCGGCTGGGAAGTTCTCGGTGTAAAGAAAGGTTACGCCGGCCTGCTCGGCGAAGAGGAAGTCATCCCGATGACAGCGGCGACGGTGCGCGGCATAGCGCACCTCGGCGGAACGATCCTCCGCACCACCAATCGGGGCAATCCATTCAGCTACCCGGTCGATCTCCCCGATGGGACGTGCGTCGAGAAGGACCGGTCCGAAGAGCTCATTCAAAACGCGCGCAAACTTGGAATCGATGCCCTGATCTCGATCGGTGGCGATGGCTCGATGAGCATCGCGCACCAGCTGTGCGAGCGCGGCATGAGGATCGTGTGCGTGCCGAAAACGATCGATAATGATGTGAGTGGCACGATCACTACATTCGGATTCGACACGGCAGTGAACACCGCGCTCGAAGCAATCGACAAGCTGCACACGACCGCCGAGAGCCACGATCGCGTGATAGTGCTGGAGGTGATGGGACGCCACGCCGGGTTCATCGCGCTGCACGCGGGACTTGCCGGCACCGCCGACGTGATCCTCATCCCTGAGATTCCTTACGACATCGAAAAGGTGTGTGAGAAAATCATGGCACGCAGCCGCTCCGGAAGACACTTCTCGATTGTCGTGATCGCGGAAGGCGCCTTTCCCGACGGCGAAGGTCCAGCCGTTCGTGGAAGGTCAATGCCGGGTCAAGCAATTAGAATCGGCGGTGTCGCTGAAAGACTGGCGGACGAAATCGAGGAGCGGACCAAAAAAGAGTGCCGCTCGCTCATCCTCGGACACCTTCAGCGCGGCGGACAGCCGACGAGCTATGACAGGTTGCTCGCTGTCAGATTTGGGGGGGCAGCAGTTCGGGCAGTGGCTGATGAAAAATGGGACCAAATGATCGCGTTGCAGTCTCCCCACATTGTGACGGTTCCACTCGCGGAGGTGCTCAAAACACCCAAACGCGTAGAGGTCGATCACGACACCGTGCTGACGGCCCGGGCGACGGGCATTTCGTTCGGGGATTAGGGGCGTCTCAGGGATTGGGGAAAGCCCATTTGTGTGTCAGTCTTTCGTCCCTTTGAGAGGACAACAGGGCTTTTACAGAGGCTAGTAATACTACTGTAACTCGTTGGTCTAGAAGGGCTTAGCTGCTTTGGCACGATATGGCACCCCTCGTGCACCCTATACGGCCATGAATCACCGTTCCACCTACTTCTCGCTCGCTTCTTTGCTGCATTTTGCGCTGCCCGCCATGGTTGGAGTGATCCTGTCGGCGAGCGTCGCGGAAGCGCAGCGACCCGTTCCGGCGAAGCCGCAAACGCCCGCTACCCAGAAGTCTGGGCGCGAGCAAATCGTGCCGCCTGGCTTCTTTCCGCCCGCTGGCATGTGCCGCATCTGGATCAACGGTGTTCCGGCCAGCCAGCAGCCAGCGCCGAGTGATTGCGCGTCGGCGGTGAGAAACCGTCCCGCGAACGGGAAGGTCCTCTTCGGCGACGATCCGCCGAAGGGTAAAAAAGGAAAATCCGACAAGAGCAAGTCTAGTCCAACGGACGAGCTTGTCGATCTAATTACTCGGAGGATTTCAAAATGAAGGCAGTCATCATCACACTAGTGCTCGCGGGGCTCGCATCGACCGCGCCGCTTGGCGCTCAGGTTGTCTCGCGCACGAATACTCATCGCCGCGCGGACTGCCGTTACGTCCAAACGACCAATAGCCTCGGAGACATGGTCTTCGGCCGCAGCGGAACAGCTCTATGCGACGACAACAACAGGCGTGTCGACAACGGCTGGTATCAGATCGGCACTGATCGCAATGGCAACGCGATCTATGAGCGTCGACGTCGCGAGAACGGAAAGCTCATCGTCGAGCGCGCTGGCAGCGATTTTGTGGTAGTTGCGACTCGGCCCTTCGGCCGGAACAAGGCGGACTACAAAGCCTGGAAGAAGGCAGAGAAAGCCGAAGACAAGCAGATGAAGGCTCAGCTTTCCAAGGAAGACTACAAGACCTGGAAGAAGAGCGACAAGCAACAGGACAAGGTCGAGAAGCAAACCATCAAGAACAACGAGAAGGTCCAGAAAGAAGCGTGGAAGGACACGAAGGTCAAAGGTAAGAAGTAGTTGTTACATCACGAAGCGGCCTCGCGGCACGTACTCGAGGCCGCTTCATCTTTTCGTCAGGGGAGAGGTCTACCATGAAGGTTTTCATCATGAGTGTTGCACTCGTGGGCGTCGCGACGGCGGCGCCGCTCCTCGCGCAGGGGAACGGACGAAACGTCGACGGCATTCCTCCGGGCCAGCGTCCGCGGGCGGGAATGTGTCGTGTCTGGATCGATGGCGTTCCACCGGGACGGCAATCGGCGCCTACTAACTGCGCCACTGCCCAGGCAAGAGCCGCCGCCAATGGCGGTCGCGTGATTTACGGCAGCAACAGCAGAAACCGTCAGGACTGTACCTACGACCAGACGACGAACAGTGTCAGCGACATTATCTTCGGACGCACCGGCACCAACAACACAAACCGCAGCGGCACCAACAGCACAGACTGCAGAGACAACACCAGCAGGCGCGTCAATGGTCCGTGGCATTCAGTCGGTAGCGACAATGGCGGGACGATCTACGAACGCCGGACGCGGGACTCGAATGGCAACGTGATCATTCAGCGCGCGCGCCGTGATGCATTCGGCAACATGTCGATCATCAGTACCAGGAACGCAAGCAACAACGGCACCTGGAACGGCCGCAATCGAGGCGATGACGACGATCAGGGTGAGAACGGCAAAGGTCATGGAAAATGGAAGAAGGGAAAGAAGAGCAAGGGCGACAACGATTACAGCTACTCTCGTGGCGACGATCGCTACTATCAGGGCAGCAACGCTGTAGCAAGAGGGAACGGCAAAGGCAGGGATCACAAGGACAGAGACTAAATCTCTTGCTGGACATAGCGACGGCCTCGGGCGAGTAAAATCCCCGGGGCCGTTTCGCATCCGGTGCGATACGTGCACCTTCCATAGCGAATGCAGCGCATCGTTACCGACAGATATCTACCGCCGGACCATGCCGCCTTCGTCGCGGCCGAGCCTCCGACGGGGCGGCTCATCGTTATCGCGCCGACTCGCGCTGCCTGCGAAACGATCGAGCTCGCGCTGGGTCTGCACATTCCAACCATTCTTGAGAAGCAGCACGGGCCCGAGATACGGGAGCTCGCTGCAGCGGGGAAGGGCTTCGGGATCGTCGCCGGTACCGGCACCGGTAAGACGCTCTCCATTCGCCCGATCGCGGAGACGATACTCCGCACGGACACACTCAAAGTCGGCGTCGTCAATCGCGAGCGCGAAGCGACACCGGAGACCCCGAGCTGGAACGTGATCGTCGTCACCACGGGAATCGCGCGGCGCTGGTTCCAGGATGGCGACATCCTTCCCACCGACACACTCGTCGCAGACGAAATCCATCAAACGTCAGCGGAGCTCGAGCTTTGCCTCGCGCTCGGAAAGAGAGTCGGCTGCCGCTTCATCTGGCTCTCGGCCACGGTCGATCCGACCTTCTACGCACGTTATCTCAACGCGGCCGCCGTGCTGGAGAGCTCAGCGTTCG
>Ga0184619_10000679_pt1 | contig 11742 bp, 6 predicted proteins | sample PLM0_60_b1_FD_133146 | JGI IMG/M metagenome (GOLD analysis project Ga0184619, IMG submission 133146) | Groundwater sediment microbial communities from an aquifer in East River, Colorado, USA - PLM0_60_b1 | ecosystem: Environmental > Terrestrial > Soil > Riparian zone | place: USA: East River...
ATCGGTGCGCGCGATATCGCGAGGCTCACCGCTCAATGCGACCCAGCGAAATGGACCGCGGCCTTCGCAAAAGAGCGGGCGGATGTATTCGGGAACAAAGCCGGGGATATCGAACGCGTTCTCCACGCCGGCTTTCTTCGCCTGCGCGCGAATGTTGTTTCCATAATCAAAAGTGATGGCGCCTTTCTTTTGCAGCGCGAGCATGGCATCGACATGCACGGCCATCGAATGCATCGACTTGTCGATGTATTCGTCCGGATTCTTCGCGCGCAAGGCGAGCGCGTCTTCGAGCGACATGCCGTGCGGTACGTAGCCGTTTAGAGCGTCATGCGCGCTCGTTTGGTCGGTCAGAACATCCGGAATGACGCCGCGCTTGACGATTTCGGGCAAGACATCCGCGCAGTTGCCCACGATCCCGACAGAAATCGATTGCCCATCCTTGCGCGCGCGATCGATCAACTTGAGCGCTTCATCCAGCGACCACGCGATCTTGTCGCAGTAACCGCTCTTCAATCTTTTCTCGATCCGCGCCGCATCCACTTCAACGCCGAGAAAAAGGGCGCCGTTCATGGTGGCGGCGAGCGGTTGCGCGCCGCCCATTCCGCCAAGTCCGCCGGTGACAACGAATTTTCCTTCGAGCGATCCAAGTTTGCGTCCGGCCGCGGCAAAAGTCTCGAATGTTCCTTGCACAATTCCCTGGCTGCCGATGTAAATCCACGAACCGGCAGTCATCTGGCCGTACATGGTGAGGCCCATACGCTCGAGCCGATTGAACTCGGAGTAGTTCGACCAATGTCCGACGAGATTTGAGTTCGCAATTAAAACACGTGGCGCTTCATCGTGCGTTCGAAATTTTCCGACCGGTTTGCCTGATTGCACGAGCAGCGTTTCGTCGTTTTCGAGCTCACGCAAAGAGCGCACGATCGTATCGAACGCTTCCCAACTTCTCGCGGCTCGACCCGTTCCGCCGTAAACGACAAGCCGATCAGGATCTTCGGCGACATCCGGATCGAGATTGTTCATCAGCATCCGCATGGCCGCTTCCTGATGCCAGCCTTTGCAGCTTCGTTCATTGCCGCGTGGCGCGCGGATGATTCGTTTTCCGCTCATAGCTTTTCGAAACCGCTATCGAATTCCCCCCGTCGAATTGCTGCGGCGACGCGCGCAATGTCGCCCGAAAGCGAACGGTCTTGCGCGAGAGGCGGCGCAATGTTCCTGAGAACGGCGAACGCGCGTTCCACGCCCGCGCCTGCTTTTAATGGACGCCGATGCTCCAACGCTTCCCCTCCAGCCAGCAACTCGATGGCCAGCAAATTTTCCGCAAGATCGATAATCGATCGAAGTTTGAGCGCGCTCGTCATTCCCATCGAAACGTGATCCTCTTTTCCGCCGGAGGTGGGCACATTGTCGATGCTTGCCGGATGGGCGAGCACTTTCGCTTCGCTGAGCAGGGAAGCCGCGGCGACATGAGCGATCATGAAACCCGATTGCGTACCAGGCTGCCGGGCGAGAAATGCGGGCAATCCTTCGTTCATGTCTGGATTGACCAAACGCTCGATCCGGCGCTCACTGATGCTCATAAGGTCCGTGACGGCGATCGCGCCGTAATCAAACGCGAGCGCGAGCGGCGCGCCATGAAAGTTGCCGCCTGAAATCACGTCGCCATTCTCAGCAAAGACGAGCGGATTATCGGTGGCCGAACCCGATTCGACGATCAGGACACCTTCGCAATGCGAGAGGGCGCCGCGGACCGCGCCATGCACCTGCGGCATGCAACGGAGACTGTAAGCGTCCTGGATGCGCGGGTCGTTCTTGAGATGCGATTGTCGAATTTCGCTTCCCTCCAAGAGCGACAAAAGATGTTTGGCGACCGCTTTCTGACCGGGGTGCGGCCTGGCGTCTTGCAAACGCAGATCGAAGGCGGCAGGAGTGCCTTTGAGCGCCTCGAGGCTCATCGCGCCGGAAACATCCGCCACGCGACTGAGCCGCTTGGCGCGGAAAACCGCGAGCCCACCAACAGCGTGCATGGCCTGCGTGCCATTGAGCAGAGCGAGTCCCTCTTTTGCTTCGAGATGCTGGGGCTCAAGCGCGGCGCGACGAAGTGCTTCGCGGCTTTCCATTCGTTCACCTTGGAAAAACGCCTCGCCTTCGCCGATCAAGCTCAAGGCGAGATGAGCGAGCGGGGCGAGATCGCCACTGGCGCCGACCGATCCTTTTTCTGGAACGACCGGATGGAGGCGTCGGTTGAGCATTTCACAGAGCATCTCGATGATTTCAGGACGAATTCCGCTTAATCCCAAGGCAAGCACATTCGCGCGGAGCAACATCATCGCGCGCACCTCCGCTTCCGAAAGCGGAGGACCGATGCCACAAGCGTGACTGCGGACAAGGTTGAGTTGAAGCTCGCGCAATTCGCCACGCGGAACCCGCACATCCGACAACTTCCCGAATCCGGTGGTCACGCCGTAAACCACCGCGTCGCGTGCGATGATGTCTTCGATGACTTTTCGTGAAGCAAGAATGCGTGGATGTGCGGATGGTGACATTTGAATGACCACATCACCGAGCGCCACGGCAGCGATCTCGGGTAACGTCAGGGCCTGGCCGTTTAATTGCATCCGCGCATCTTAATTAGAACTCAAGGAAATGGGAAGGGCTAAGCCTGCGCGGTAGCAAGGAACAAAAAAGGCCAGGTCGAACACGACCTGGCCTCCCCTGGTTAAAGTCATCCGCAGACGGACAACTCGGCGCTGCAATTATTTCGAGTATCCTGTGGTCCCCGCACTGGTGGTCACCGTCTCTTTTTTTTGAGCGCATGCCCCTAAGCTTAAAGCGCTGGCCAAAACGGCCACGATCATGATTGCTTTCAAAAATTTCAATCTATCTCGCCTCCTTTCCCCGCTAGTCGCTGCCGTCTCTTTAGGCAGGGAAACAGGCGGGCGCAACGCTTTTTCTCGATTTTTTTGGCAACGCGCAATCTATTCATGAATCACGACCGGCGTGTCTTCATCGACGAGATCGAACAATTCAATCACATCCGCGTTGCGCATTCGAATGCAACCGTGGCTGGCCGGCCGGCCGATCTTGTCCTCGTGTTTTGTGCCGTGAATGTAGATGAAGCGCTCGCGCGTGTTCGCGTTGTCTTCCTCCAATCCACCGAGCCAGAGAATGCGAGACATCACCAGATCCTCCGTCGGCGGAAGCGGATCACCAGGCGCTAGCGGCACGCGACTTTGAAAAATTGTTCCGCTCGGCATGTCGTGACCAATTTTTTCTCCGATGCAGAATTGGCCAGTCGGCGTTTTGAAGCTGCCTTCTTCGGTGCCGATCCCGAAGCGGGAAGTGGAAATCGGATATGAGTACAGCGTTTCGTCGCCTCGCTTGAGCGTGAGGCATTGATCTGGAATGGAGATGTCGATCTTTGTCGGCGGTTCAGTGGCCTGTGGTGGCAGGCGTGCCGCCTGCTGAGCTCTGCGGACCGCAGCCGGCACGGCTGTCTCTACAGGATCTGGTGTTTGCCTGCTTTGCATGAAATGAGAGCAGCGGTACAATCCGCTTGCCGATGAAAAAATATCACATCGCTGTGGTTGGCGCGACTGGCGCGGTGGGCGCCGAACTTTTGCGCGTGCTCGAGCGACGAAGTTTTCCCATCGCGAACCTGCGCCCGATTGGCTCGGCGCGATCGGCCGGAAAAACAATTCGCTTTCATGATGACTTGATTACGGTGGAGAAACTCACCGAGCGCTCGTTCGATAAGATCGACATCGTCTTTTTCAGTGCCGGCGGCGAGAACTCGCGAAAGTGGGTTCCAATCGCGCGCCAGACCGGCGCGATCGTAATCGACAATTCATCCGTCTTCCGAATGGAGCCCGATGTGCCGTTGGTAATTCCGGAGATCAATGGAGAAGACATGCGCGTGCATCGCGGTCTCATCGCAAATCCGAATTGCACGACGGCCGTAGCGCTGATGGCGATTTATCCGCTGCACCGCGCTTTCGGTGTCCGGCGAGTTTTCGCGGCGAGCTATCAAGCGGTCTCCGGGAGCGGCGCACGCGCGATCGAAGAATTGCGACAGCAAGTGGAACTCGCCGCGCAAGATCGACAACGGACGCCCAGCGACATAGGCGGGAAGCCCAAAGCGGCGACGAGCGGGAAGCGAGTCGATCAATTAACGCCACAGGTTTACCCGCATCCGATCGCGTTCAACGTTCTGCCACATGTCGATGTTTTTCTCGAAAGCGGTTACACGAAAGAGGAAATGAAAATGCAGAACGAAGGCCGCAAGATTATGCATTTACCGGAGTTTCGAGCGTCGGTCACTTGCGTGCGGGTGCCGGTTTACCGCGCCCATTCCGTGGCGGTGAGCGCCGAATTTGAAAGAAAAGTTTCAGTCGAACAAGCGCGCGAGGTTTTGGCGAAGGCGCCCGGACTGGAGCTGGTTGATGAACCGCAAAACAATCGTTATCCGATGCCGCTGAACGTCGCCGGAAAGGACAAGTGTGAAGTGGGTCGCGTCCGGATCGATTGCGCGTTCGAAAACGGGTTGTCCTTTTGGGTTTGCGGCGATCAGTTGCTCAAAGGCGCGGCCTTGAACGCGGTGCAGATCGCGGAGCTGCTTTAACCTAACCAACCGGTGCGTAATTGTAGCCGTCGCCCTCAGGGCGACGCGACGCGCGTGTGATTTTCACGTCCGCGCCACGCGCGCCGCGGCGAGCGACTACAGTCTTATTGCGGAGTTGGAGATGGAGAGGCTTCGCCCTTTTTCTTTCCGCCTTCCGGTTTCCCTTGGCCGCGTTCTGCGCCACTCGCGGGAGCGTTCGACGGAGTTGCCTTCTCAACAGGCTGGACCTTCTGCTTTCCGTGCGGCGGCTCGTTCGAGACACCGCCGGGTTGACCCGAAGTTGCCTTCTCAACAGGCTGGCCCTTCTGCTTCCCATGCGGCGGCTCGTTCGAGACACCGCCAGGTTGACCCGGAACTGCCTTTTCAACAGGCTGGACCTTCTGCTTCCCATGCGGCGGCTCGTTGGAGACACCGCCAGGCTGGCCCGGAGTTGGGCTGCGAACACCGCGCTCGAACTGGCCTCTGTTTTTGCCGCCTGGAGTTGGCATCCCTTCGGGGGCCACAGTTGGCCCACCGGTTGGCGGGGTCGGTGCGATCTGCTCGCCCGGTCTCCCCCTAGGCTGCCTGCCAGAAGGCTTCGGACTCGGTAAAGCCAAGCCGCCTTGTGCCGGGGAGACATGCGGCGAGGCGGTCATGTTTGGCTGAGGCGGTTGACCGGGTCTGGTCCGTTTTCCTCTTTCGAATGGCGAAGCGGCAGCGGTCGGCGCAGCTGATGCGGTCGGGGCAACTGATGCGGCCGGTGCAGCGGAAGCCATCGGTCTTGCGGGAGCTGCTGGCGACGCTTGACCGGGCGCACCTGCTGTGCTCGGTGGCGGAATTTTCTTCAGGTCCTCGGTCTTCATTTTTTGCTTTACCTCGCCCTCATTAGAAACACCGGCCCATCCTTTCTCCAGTTTCGGCTGCGCAACCTTCGCTTTCACCTTCGGTGGCGCGACTTGTGCCGCCGACTTCTTGATCGTCATCGGAGCGCCAACGACAAGTCTGTCTCCCTGGACTTTGGTTAGACCGCCGGATTTCGCCGCCGCGGTCACATCAACGTTCGCTTCGCGCTCTAGGCGCAAGCGTTGGATAGGTCGGCTCGAACGCGCGCTGACCACATTGTAATCAGGCCCGTAATTATAAACGACGTTATTCTTGTAACTGATGTTAGTCACGTTCACCGTTTGGTTGATGTAAGTTACGTTTTCTGACTGCGCGACGATCCGGCCGCGCAGGACCGGCTCGCCGATGTAACGAACATCGACAAAGTTGTAGTAGGCGGGTCCGATATCGAAATCGATATCAACACGTCCGCCGATTGGCTGGCCTTCGTAAACAACTCCGGGTCCTCGCGGAGGCAAGGGCGCCCAGCCAACGTAATCACCGCCGGTGCGCCAGGAAACCCAGGCCGGACCCCAGTCGAGATCGCTGCCGGGAAACCAAACCCAGCCGTAATCAGCGAGGCGGGCCCACCGTCCATAGTGATAGGTCGCCCAGCCAAAATCTTCATAAGAGACCCATGTCCAACCGACGTCCGTGTAGGCCCAGTAGCCATCGGAGTAAGGACGCCAATTAGAGTCACTCACGGCCACATCCGGTTGCCAGCCATAACCGTAGTCCCCGGCCTCGATCCAGTTCCCGCCGGAAAGATTATTGTAAAAGAAATCGACCGAGACTTCGCTGTCCGCTCTTGCCTGCTGCGCGGCTGGTAAAAGCAAAGCAAATATCGTTAACGCAAGAAGTATCTTTTTCATGTCTTAATTCTCAATAAAAGGTTGAGGCGTTGGACTTCCGCGCCTCACGGTTTATTCATTTCATAATTCGAAAAGCGGCCCTTATGAAGTTTTGGAGTGTGCGACGTGTCCGCGCTTTGGAGGGTGGATCGAGCAGTCTCTGCCCGATGTTAAATTAGGCGGCAAAGCCGCATTTGTTTGGCATCGCCCGCGGAGCGACCGATCCACCTCATAAAAAAGCGGCGACATATCGCCGCACTCCAAATCTGACAACCGCGCTTTTTGGAGTTTGGGTAGTTCATATTTCCTTGGAACTTGGATGTTGCTGCTGGAGCTTCATGGCCTACTGCTGACCAGTTGCGGAGCAGGTTTGCTCAGGGCAAGCTGCGCATTCACTTGCTGGATTTGCGCTGCCTGCTCTTCGAGACGCGCGGTGAGCTGGGCAACAGTTGCTTCGAAATCCTTCTTCAACTCCCCGATGGTCGCTTCCTGTTCCTGCATCTTGCGGTGCTCCTTGAGGAACTCGTTGAGCAGCATCACGTTCACGGCGTCATAGCGCACGGTGTAGATCTCGCCGTCCTCATCGCGCACCACTAGGTCCGGGTGTACCTCGGCCACCTCCTCGGCGATCAAACCGAATTGCGGCGTGCCTTTTGTGTCGCTCTTGTAGTGAAACGTCACCGGCTTGAGCGCCAGGATCGCTTCGCTGTTTTGCTCCATCGGTTTAATCTCTTTCTTAAACCGCCGCGAGGACGACGGTGCTTGGGTGCCGAGTTGACCATTGCTGTTTATATAAACTGGCAAGATCGTCCCGCCCTCGTTCACATTGTAAATGGCGGCGATAAAAGTTTTGCTCTGGCTTACATCGCCGATGCGAATGGTGCCGGACTCGGCGGCAACGCCACCGTTGCCGATGTAGATATTGAAATCGCCGGTGATAAGATTTCCCCCGGCGAAATCGCCCAAGGCAATGTTATAGAAGCCGGTAGTGTTGTGAAAAAGCGTTTGATGCCCGTTGGCCGTGTTAGCGTACCCGGTAGTGTTGCTATAGAGCGCATAAAGACCGGTGGCCGTGTTGTCGTTGCCGGTGGTATTCCCATAGAGCGCTGCAGAACCGTTGGCCGTGTTGCTGGTGCCGGTGGTGTTGCTGTACAGCGCTAGATAGCCGTTGGCCGTGTTACCGTTGCTGGTGGTGTTGCTATAGAGCGCTTGGTACCCATTGGCCGTGTTAGCGGCGCCGGTGGTGTTGTGAAGGAGCGCTTGCGAACCGTTGGCCGTATTGCTGAAGCCGGTGGTGTTGTTATAGAGCGCTTTAAATCCGGTGGCCGTGTTATCCCCTCCGGTGGTATTGAAATCGAGCGCTTCAAACCCATTACCCGTGTTATCACTGGCGGTGGTGTTGGTGTAGAGCGTGCGAAACCCGGTGGCCACGTTATAGCTGCCGGTGGTGTTGTTATAAAGCGCTTGCGCACCGTTGGCCACGCTCAAGCTGCCGGTGGTGGTGCTAAAGAGCGCTTGAAACCCGGTCGCCGTGTTCTGGGTGCCGGTGGTTACGTGATAGAGACTCTGATAACCAAGGGCCGTATTCCAGACCCCGCTGGTCAGGCTCTGGAGCGCATTTTGACCCTCGGCCGTGTTGCCGCCCGCATAGCCTCCGTCCGGCGCCGGAGTAACCGCTTGAACAGCCTGCGAAAGCGCAAAGCAGCAGAACGCGAGCAGGAGAACTGTGAGAAGTGAATAGTGATAAGTGATTAGTGGAAGCGAGTGGCTGATTGAATCTCTGACGGGTGGAATTGTCGTTTTCATATTTTGAGTTCTTTCTTTTTCCCGGGTGGTTTAATTGTGCAAGTGAAAGTGGGCGAAAGAAGCTTCCTCCCCCGGGAAGAAGCCTCCTCTCCCGATTCAGATTTGCTTGTCGCTGGAGTTTTTGAAAAATGCCGCCCGTCTGTCAAGGTGATAAATACAAGCCGTCTCATGAATATCGGTGAGACGGCTTGTAGCAATCGATCCGCACGTCTTGAAGGCCCCTGCTCGAAAGGAGTGCTCCCGCACGTCCTGGACATGCGGAAGCATGTCCCTCCAAGCGACCCGGGGCGGCGGTTAGCGCGGCCGAAGCACAAGAAATGAGCGCATCCGATGCCGGCAAACCGATAAGACCTGCGGTTGGGCGGGATCAAGGGAAGCGACGATTTTCTCGTAATCCGAAACGGAGGTGACCGGGCGCTGATTGATTTCTTCGATCACGTCGCCTTTTTGCAACTCGCCGGCGCCACTATCGGGTTCCACATTCGTGACGACAACGCCTCGCGCGTTATTTGGCAGATCGAGTTGACGCGCCATGTCCGGCGTCAGGTCGCTAACGTGAATTGATGCGAGGCCGCCGCGTGTCTCGCCTTGATCGTTCGGCTCCGGTGGTGACTGCGGCTGCTCTTGCCGAGGTGAGACCCGCGCTGTTCGATAATCAATCGGCTCCTCCTTGATCTCGGTCGTCAGTTTCATCGGCTTGTCCTCCCGGACGATTTCCAGCTCCACTTTGCTATTCAACCCGGCCTGCGCGATCAAGCTGCGCAGGGCGGGAAGGCTTTTTACTTCGTGCCCATTGAATTTGTGGATGATATCGCCCTTTTGCAGTTGCCCCTCAGCCGCGGGTGATCCTGGGATCACCTCATCGATAAGAACGCCTTCGCTCTCCGAGCCGTTCTGGCCGGGCTGAAGCGGGCGTGTCTGAATCCCAAGGTAACCTCGAATGATCCGGCCCTGCTTCAGCAAACTTTCGAGCGCCGTGCGAACGGTATTCGATGGGATTGCAAAGCCAATTCCCTGCGAGCCGCCACTGCGTGAAATAATCGCCACATTGATCCCGATCACTTCGCCGCGCAGATTAATCAACGGGCCACCGCTGTTTCCCGGATTGATCGCGGCATTGGTTTGCAACAAGTCACCAAACGCGTCAGTGCGATTCGGTCGTCCTTTCGAACTGATGATGCCATCGGTCACTGTCTCCTCGAATCCGAACGGATTGCCGATGGCGAGAACAAAATCCCCGGCTTGCACGGTGTCCGAATCGGCCAGCTTGAGCGCTTTGACGCCGGGATCGTCGATCTTGAGCACGGCCAGATCGACCTGAGAATCGGCGCCGACCAGGCGCGCCTTTTTCGTCCGCCCATCGCTCAATTGCACTTCGATTTCATCCACTTGATCGACCACGTGATTGTTGGTGATGATGTGGCCCTCATTCGTCACGATCACGCCGGAGCCGAGCGAGTTTTGCACCAGCGCCTCCTCATTTGGATTCCGAAATCGCCGTTGGTTGCGAAAGAAAAACTCGAAGGGATCGAGCCCGTATTGCCGGCGGATGGCGATTTTCTTCGATGTCTTCACCGCCACGACCGACGGAATGACGCTGCTTACGAGCGTGCGCCGCTCGCGATTCAACGCCTCAAGTGATGCGACCGCCGTTGAATCGACACTCGGCGCCGAGGCGAGCGTGTACTTCTCCGGCGTTCGCCGCGATAGCAGACTCAAGTCCCCATGTCGGAGGCGGTAGTCGTAAAGGAACGAAATTCCCGCGCTCACGAGCAGGACGAAAAGCAAAAACTTTGCGAGATTTTTCATCAGCTGACGTTGGAGAAAGTTCGTCCCTCTTGTTCGACAATCAAACGCCGGAAACGTTGATTCTCGGCTGATTCCAGGCGCGGATCGGCCGCAAAGATCGACATCGCCGCGGCGCGCGCACGCCGCATCAAGTGCGCATCACTCTTCAGGTTGCCGATCTTGAGCGCGGGCAAACCGCTTTGCGCCCTGCCAAGCAAATCGCCCGGCCCACGCAAATCCCAATCGGCCTCGGCTACTTCGAAACCGTTGCTCGTTTTTTCCAAAACCGCCAGCTTCGCCGCTGTCTCCCTCGATTGATCCGAACTCAGAAAAATGCAATATGACTTGTGCTCGCCGCGGCCGATCCGTCCGCGAAGTTGATGTAGCTGGGCCAGCCCAAAACGCTCCGCATTCTCGATGAGCATCACCGTCGCGTTTGCAACATCGACACCCACCTCGATCACCGTCGTGCTGATCAATGCTTTGGTTTCTCCGCGGCGAAAACGTTCCATGATCTCCTGCTTCTCCGCCGCCGGGATGCGGCCATGCAGCAACTCGCAGCGAAATGGATGCAAGCGTTCGCGCCATGTCTCATACTCCGCTGCCGCCGCTTTTGCATCCAGCTTCTCGCTTTCGTCGATCAACGGATAAATCACGTAAACTTGCCGCCCCGATTCCACCTGCGTCCGCAAGAATACCAAAACTTCGCCGAGCTTGGATTCGTCGCGCACGGCAGCGATTATTTTCCCACGATTGCGCGGCATCTCATCGATCGTCGAAACATCGAGATCGCCGTAAACTGTCATCGTGAGCGTGCGTGGAATCGGCGTCGCCGTCATCACCAGCACGTCCGGCGCAGGCTCACGATTCGTTAGGCGCGCGCGCTGCGCCACGCCAAACTTATGCTGCTCATCGATCACTACGAGCCCAAGATTGGAAAACGAAACCGTCTCATACAGCAACGCGTGCGTGCCGATGATAACGCCTGGCGCATCGCCGCTTTGCGGAATCCGCGGTTCCGTGGAGTACAAGTTGCCAGCCTGTTGTTCGCGGCAGCCTGCCACGAACTCGCCGTGCGCGTAATTTCCCGGGCAGACTGTGCTCCCCGGAACCTCGGCGTTCGTCCTGGCAAACAACGGCAACGGACCGCTTTCTTCCTGTCGCGCCGCCGTTCGGATCGACAATCGCACGTGGAGCGGCTCGAGCCATCGTCGCAGAACGGCATAATGTTGCTCCGCCAGAATTTGCGTTGGCGCCATGAACGCGGCCTGATAGCCGGCCTCGACTGCGAGCAAGATCGCCGAGATTGCCACGACGGTTTTTCCTGAGCCGACGTCGCCTTGCAACAGGCGGTTCATCGGATGCTTCGCGGCAAGATCGCGCCGGATTTCTGCGATCACTCTATTTTGCGCATCGGTCAGCTCGAATGGAAGCGAGCGAAGAAATTTCTCAAGTAATTCGCCGCGTCCGCAATGCGCGGCGCCGGCTCGAACCGAAGACTCAGCGCGCCGCGACGCGATCAACATTTGCATCGCGAAGAATTCGGAGAGGACAAGATGCTCGCGCGCTGCGCTCAACGATTCCCAATCTTCCGGAAAATGAATCGTGCGAATCGCGATGGTTCTGTCGCCGCCGTCTAAAGCAGCCGGTAACAATGTTTCGAGCCGCTCATCATCCCGGTCTTGCAGAATTCGATAAGTAATTCCCCGCAGAGCGCGCTGCGAAAGCCCTTCGGTCGCCGGATAAATCGGTGTGATCCGGCGAAAGTGAATGGACATTTCCTCATCGTTCTCAATCACCTCGAATTCCGGATGA
>Ga0184619_10000680_pt1 | contig 11738 bp, 7 predicted proteins | sample PLM0_60_b1_FD_133146 | JGI IMG/M metagenome (GOLD analysis project Ga0184619, IMG submission 133146) | Groundwater sediment microbial communities from an aquifer in East River, Colorado, USA - PLM0_60_b1 | ecosystem: Environmental > Terrestrial > Soil > Riparian zone | place: USA: East River...
GTGCTCAGCGCCGTCGAAAGACTTGGACTTTACCTCGAGGAGGCGGACGGTATTTCCCTTCTTCTCGAGAATGTCGACACGGGCCTGTTGGCGGCCAACGAGCAGTGTGGCTTCGAACAGGGTGACATGATCACGACCGAGCTGGTCGAGTGTGCGTTGGGCGTCGTCGGCAACGCCCCGGCCGTACTCGAGCTGCACACCATCGGCGTATTTCGCCTTGGCGAGGGCTTCGACCATGTAACCGCCCTCGGCCAGCAGAGCGAGGTATGTGTTGAAGTCCCGGTTGTCGGGGTAACCGCTCTCGCGGAAGAAAAGCTTGGCGTCGCAGGTGCGGGCGAGCTTGAAATCGGACTTGGAGAGTGTACGGGGGGCCACTCCTGGTCTTATCCCTGATTTGCGGGGACTGTCAAGCCGCGGATTGTAGAGGCGGGTCTGGGGTCTTAGATTGGAGGTTCCGCCATAGTCGGCGGAAAAATCTAAGTACTGCCCCTTGGTGTAACTGGCAACACGCCTGACTCTGGATCAGGAGAGTCCTGGTTCGACCCCAGGAGGGGCAATTTTGGGCGAGTCAAGCAGATAGCTTGTCTCGCTTTTTTATTCAGAGCCGCTGCATCCCATTTGAACCACCATCAGATGACGCTTACTCGTGAAGAGCTTAAATCCGTTCTTTGGGAGGCTGCCAATACCCTCCGCGGTTCCGCTGTCGACCGAACCGATTGGAAGGGTTACATCCTCCCACTGCTCTTTTTCAAGCGCATCTGCGATGTTTGGGACGAAGAAAGCACCGAAGCGACCGAGACATTCGGTGATGCTGATCCCATGCTCTTTCCGGAAACCCACCGCTTCCACGTTCCGGATGGATGCCACTGGCGAGACATACGTGAGACGCCTGCGAACGTCGGCACTGCTCTCATCCGTGCAATGCGCGAAATCGAGCGCGTGAATCCAGACACACTCTATCGCGTGTTCGGAACGGCGGACTGGAGTAATCGTGAGAAGTTCACCGACCAGTTGCTGAAAGATCTCATCGAAGGGTTTTCCAAAATCGCCCTAGGCAATAAGGTGGTCAGCACCGACGTACTCGGTGAAGCTTATGAGTATTTGATCGGCAAGTTCGCGGACGTCACTCGACGCAACAAGGCGGGTGAGTTTTACACGCCTCGCAGCGTCGTTCGTATGATGGTCGAGATCCTAGATCCGTCGGAAGGCGAGTCGATCTACGACCCAGCGTGTGGTACGGGTGGAATGCTGTTGGGCGCGATAGATCACGTCACCCGCAAGGGGGGCGACCCACGCACCTTCTTTGGCAAGATCTACGGTCAGGAGAAGAACCTGACCACGGCGTCTATCGCTCGCATGAACCTCGTGCTTCATGGCATTGAGGATTTTCAGATTGCGCGCGAGGACACGCTGCGCAACCCCGCGTTCGCCGATGCGAGCACTGGCGGTCTCCTGACCTTCGATTGCGTGATCGCCAATCCGCCGTTCTCTCTCAAGGAGTGGGGCCGTGACCTTTGGGAGGCCGACCCGTGGTCGCGCGCGAAATATGGCATCCCGCCTGAGAGGTACGGCGACTACGCATTCGTTCAGCACATGATCGCCTCGATGGCCCAGACGGGAAGCAGCCGTATGGCGATTGTGCTCCCCCAAGGAGCACTTTTCCGTAAAGGGGCCGAGGGCCGCATCCGCACCGCGCTGCTCAAGGAAGATCTGATTGAAGCCGTCATCGGTCTCCCTCCCAATCTGTTCTACGGCACCCAGCTTGCCGGCTGCGTCCTCATCCTCAGGCGGAAAAAGCCTGCCGCTCGCAGGAAGAAGGTGCTTATAGTTGACGCTTCGCGCCTCTTTCGAAAAGGTAGGGCTCAGAGTTTCCTTGATCCCGCGCATAGTGAACAGGTCGTCGCCTGGTATCGCTATTTCGAGGATGTTGACGGCCATGTGCGGGTCATCTCGCTCGATGAAATCGAGAAGGGAGGCTGGACTCTGAGCATCCCGCGGTATGTGCTCCCGCCACTCGGCGCGGACTCTCCGCCGTTCGCTGAGGCAGTAGAAGCGTTGAAGACTGCCGTGGCCGAGGCGCGTGCCGCCGAGGAGCACCTCCGCATCGTGCTGACCGGAGGCGGGTGGCTCGAGTGAGCGCCCATCTGTCGCAAAGGGAGCTCGAGTCGCACTTGTGGGGCGCCGCAACGTTGCTGCGCGGCCTAATCGACGCGAGCGATTACAAACAGTACATCTTCCCCCTGCTCTTCTTTAAGCGACTTAGCGACGTCTGGGACGAGGATTACCAACATGCCTTCGGCGAAACGGGTGACGCTGGCTACGCGACTGCCACGGCCAATGACCGCTTCCAGATCCCCGAAGGGGCGCACTGGAATGATGTGCGGCGTGCCTCACGAGATGTCGGGCGCGCTTTGCTCAACGCCTTCCAAGCCATTGAAGTTGCTAACCCCGAGCGACTTCGTGGCGTCTTTGGCAACGCGCAATGGACTGACAAGGCGCTAACGCCTGACGCCACGCTCAAGAATCTCATTGAGCATTTCTCTCGACACACACTCAGCCTTGGGAGTGTGCCGGAAGATGAGCTAGGCAATGGCTACGAGTATCTAATCAAGCAATTTGCTGACGACAGCGGACACACCGCGCAGGAGTTCTACACCAACCGCACGGTGGTTCACCTCATGGCCCAGATGCTTGAACCGCAGGCCGGTGAGAGTATTTACGATCCGACCTGTGGTACTGGTGGAATGCTCATCTCTTGCCTTGCCGAGGTGAAGCGTCGCGGCGGAGACACGCGCACCGGCGCCCTCTACGGCCAGGAACTCATCAACGTCACGGCCGCGATTGCCCGAATGAATCTCGTACTCCACGGCGTGTCAGATTTCCAGATTGCGAGCGGCAACACCCTCGCCGCCCCGGCTTTCGCCGAAGGCGATCGCCTACGCACCTTCGATGTGGTGCTCGCGAATCCACCGTTCTCAATCAAGAAGTGGAATCGATCGGCCTGGGAGACGGACTCTTGGGGGCGGAACTTTCTCGGAACGCCGCCGCAAGGCCGGGCAGACTATGCATTTCTTCAGCACATCTTAAGGAGCATGGACCCAAAGACTGGACGCTGCGCAGTCCTGTTCCCGCACGGCGTGCTATTCCGAAATGAAGAGGCTGAAATGCGGCGAAAGCTGGTCGAGTCCGATCTCATCGAGTGTGTGCTCGGGCTCGGTTCCGAGCTATTCTATAACTCACCAATGGAGGCCTGCGTCGTCATCTGCCGCAGTCAGAAGCCGAAAGCTCGGAAGGGTCGCGTCCTTTTTATTGATGCGAGTGCTGAGATTGCAAAGGAGCAGACTCAAAGCTTCTTGAAACCTGAACACCAGCGCCGCATTCGCGAAGCCTACCGCGATTTTGCGAACGAGATTGGCTTCACCGCAACGGCTACTATCGCTGAGATCCTAGCAATCGATGCCAATCTGTCGATCAGGCGATACGTAAAGAAAACAAGTGCTCCTACGCTCGGGAGCTCAGAAAGGGGGATCACGGCGATTTGGACGGACTTCCAGGAAGGCGGAAGGGATTTCTGGATGCAGGCTGACGCCGTGGTGGGGATGCTCGACGGCGTAGCAGTGGAAGAAGACACTGATGTCTGATTCGCTGAGCCAGAAAGCGAGCTGGACCCGAGTCGGATTCGGTGAGGTCGTGGAGCGTGTGATTGAAACTGCTATTCCCGCTGGCGACGAGTCAAAAACCTATATTGGCCTCGAGCACCTCGATTCTGACTCTCTCTCCGTACGCCGATGGGGAAGTGAAGTCAAGCTGGTTGTTCCGAAGACGCGAATCAGGAAAGGCGATGTGCTCTTTGCGCGTCGCAACACTCATCTTCGCAGATGCGCTGTTGCACCTTTCGATACTTGCTTCTCTCCGGACGGTTACGCCTTCAGATCAAAGTCTTCGAGTTTACTTCAATCTTTTCTTCTCTATGTGGTTGCCAGCGATACGTTCATGGAGTTCGCCATCGAACGTTCCGCAGGTACGCATAGTAAGCGCGTGAAATGGGCCGATCTAGTGGACTATGAGTTCAAACTGCCGCCGGTTAAAGAGCAGCATCGAATTGTCCATGGCCTCGTCGCTATTCATTCGTTAGAATCGCACCTGCAAAGCTTGCGGTTGGGGTTGGACGTAACCGAAACTGCTATGTTGAACTCGGCGTTCGGACCTAGTTACGATCACCCAACCCTTGGTGCTCCGCTTGTGGTCCTCGGAGACCTAGCTGATGTCCGGACTGGCCTCGCAAAGGGTCGTCGCGCGGATATGACGACAACCACGCGTCCATATCTAAGGGTAGCAAATGTGAAAGACGGGGCGCTCGACCTCAGCGAGATGAAGGAAATCGTGGTCGAGCGCGACAAAGTGGAGCGCTTTTCACTCCGTCGTGGCGATGTCCTGATGACCGAAGGTGGTGATCTGGATAAGCTAGGGCGGGGCACAGTGTGGCAGAACGAGGTCGAGGGCTGCCTACATCAGAACCACGTCTTTGCTGCGCGTGCTGATGACACCAGGCTCGATCCTTGGTATCTCGCAGCGCTTGCCCGTAGCCCCTATGGACGGTCCTACTTTTTGCGATGCGCGAAGCGCTCAAGCAACCTTGCGTCGCTAAACAAAGCCCAGGTTACGGCCTTCCTCGTCCCGCTGCGTCCCCTACAGCAGCAAAAGCTATGGCTTCAGCAGTACCTCGCCCTCCGCGAATTACAAACCTCGGCTGGTAGACGGGTGGTCGCAAGTCATCTCCTCATGAAGAAGATACTTGAGCTAAATGGTATTTAACGAATCCAATACCGTCGAAGCGATGATCCGCGACCAGCTGTGTGGTGGCGTAGCTCACCACACTGCGGTCGGGCCAGGCCTCGCTCGCCAGAATCGCAAGATCAGCGGCCTTGGCTGGCACTTCCTTCGCGCCGCGGACCTCGCGCGCCAGCCGCACGACGTGCTCGCCGAAGACCATCTTCGCGACGCGCTCATCCGACTCAATCCTTCGATCGCCACGCAACCTGATCGCGCAGACGAGGTACTGTATCGCCTGCGTGCGATCACCATGACGGTCCGCGACAGCGGCCTGGTCAAGGCCAACGAGGAGTTCACCGCCTGGCTTCTCGGTGAGCGATCAATGCCATTCGGCGAGAACAGCGAGCATGTCACTATCCGTCTGATCGACTTCGAAGACATAGAACAGAATCAGTTTGTGGTCACGCAGCAGTTCATCGTCCGCTCCGGCAAAACCGAGAAGCGCGCTGACCTCGTGCTGCTCGTCAACGGGGTCCCGCTCGTGGTGATCGAAGCCAAAACGCCAGTGCGTGCCAGCCAGAGCTGGCTCGACGGGGCACTGCAGGTGCACGACGATTACGAGAAGAACGTCCCCGAGCTGTTCGTGCCCAACGTGTTCTCTGTCGCCACAGACGGAAAGGAGCTGCGTTACGGGTCGATTGCGATGCCTGTCGAGCTATGGGGTCCGTGGCGTCTCGAGGAAGAAGACGCGCTGCCGGCGATTGCACGGGTCGAGAAGGCGGCCAGCTCGATGCTACGTCCCAATGTCGTGCTCGACATGTTGGCCAGCTTCACCGCATATGCGACGCACAAGGGAAAGCAGCGGATCAAACTCATCGCCCGCTACCAGCAGGTCGAAGGCGTCAACAAGATCGTCAAACGCGTCATCGCGGGCCGCCCGCGCAAAGGTTTGATTTGGCACTTTCAGGGCTCGGGCAAGTCACTGCTAATGCTCTTCGCCGCCCGCAAGCTGCGCCTACACCCAGCGCTCCGGAATCCGACGGTGCTGGTCGTTGTGGATAGGATCGATCTCGACAGTCAGATCTCGGGCACCTTCTACGCCGCCGATATGCCGAATCTGGTGCGGACCGAAAGCCGGAAGGAACTGCAGGACCTGCTGGCGGAGGATGTCCGCAAGGTCATCATCACGACGATTCACAAGTTCGCCGAGTCGGAAGGCATCCTCAACGATCGCGGCAACATCATCGTCATGGTTGACGAGGCCCACCGCACTCAGGAGGGCGACCTCGGACGCAAGATGCGCGACGCGCTGCCGAATGCATTTCTGTTCGGGTTGACCGGCACGCCGATCAACCGCGCTGACAAAAACACTTTTTATGCCTTTGGGGCGGACGAGGACGAAGGCGGTTACATCAGCCGGTATGGGTTCGAAGACTCGATCCGCGACGGCGCCACCAAACCGCTGCACTTCGAACCGCGGCTCGTCGAACTGCACATCGACCAGAAGGCCATTGAGGAAGCTTACGGGGAGCTGACCGCCGGTCTGACAGACGAGGACCGCGACAAGCTCGGGAAGGCAGCCGCGAAAATGGCTGTGCTGGTGAAGGCGCCGGCGCGCATCGGCGCGGTTTGCGCTGACATCGCGCAGCACTTCCAGGAGAAGGTGGCCCCGAACGGCTTCGGCGCGCAGATCGTCACCTTCGACCGCCAGAGTTGCGTGCTTTATAAGCAGGAACTCGACCGGCACTTGCCACCCGAGATATCCGACATCGTGATGTCAGTGAATAGCGGGGAGGACCAGTACGCTCCATATCGCCGGGACCGGGACGCCGAAGAGAAGCTTCTCGACCGCTTCCGTGATCCGAAGGACCCGCTGAAGATCCTGATCGTGACGTCGAAGCTGCTGACCGGCTTCGACGCGCCGATCCTCCAAGCGATGTATCTCGACAAGCCGTTGCGCGACCACACGCTGCTTCAGGCGATTTGCCGCACCAACCGCCCGTATGGCGAGGAAAAGACTCACGGACTAATCGTGGACTACCTCGGCATATTCGACGATGTCGCGCTCGCTTTGCAATTCGACGAACAGGGTGTTCGGAAGGCGGTGTCGAACATCGCAGAACTCACACGGATGTTGCCCGCGGTTTTGCAAAAGTGCCTGGCATATTTCGTTACGTGTGATCGTACCCTTCGGGGATACGAAGGCCTAATCTCCGCCCAGGAGTGCGTGCCGACGAACGAAACGCGAGACGCTTTCGCTGCTGATTTCAGCATCTTGGCCCGAGCTTGGGAAGCCGTGTCACCAGATCCGCTGCTCAGTCAGTTCGAAAGGGATTACCGCTGGCTCGTTCAGGTTTACGAGTCCCTAAAGCCGTCTACTGGCACGGGGCGCCTGCTGTGGCACCGTCTTGGCGCCAAGACTATCGAGCTCATACACGAAAACGTTCGCGTCGAAGCTGTGCGCGACGATCTCGACACGCTAGTGCTGGACGGCGACCTACTCGCAGCGGTCATGCGCAGTACCGATCCTGGCAAAAAAGCCAAGGAGATCAGCATCAAACTCGGCGGTCGGCTGCGCAGACACATCGGAAACCCGCATTACAAAGCACTTGCTGAAAGACTGGAAGACTTGAAGAACCGCCATCAGCAAGGCCTTCTCGTTAGCATTGACTTCCTCAAGGCACTCCTCGATCTCGCGAAGGAGGTCGTCAAGGTTGAGCGCGAGGTCCCTCCCGAGGAGGACATCGATCGTGGAAAGGCAGCGCTAACCTCACTCTTCGAGGAGACCAGGAACGAGAAGACGCCAATAATGGTCAAGCGCGTCGTGGACGACATCGACGAGATCGTGCGTGCAGTGCGCTTCGATGGTTGGCAGACCACCCACGCGGGTGAGCGGGAGGTGAAGATCGCGCTGCGTAGGACCCTCTTCAAGTACAAACTGCATCAGGACACAGAATTGTTCGAACGGGCGTACGGGTACATTAAGGAGTATTACTAGTACTCCGTGGATTCTGAGCCGCGGCGCACCTGGTAGGGAATGGACATCCGAGTGGTATGAAAACGACATATGGTCGCACGCAGTGCCGCGCTACCTTCGGGATCTCAGGGGCATTTAGCTGCTTTAGCACTTGTCGGGACTGAATTTAGAACTCTATCCGCTCCCAACGAGGAGCGCCACCCAACATCGCGACTTCTCATTGGATGGAAAGCACATGTCACGGTTCAAATAAATCGGTGCGGCAGCAGTCCGAGCTCCATTTCCTTTATGAAACCGTCGCGGAAGCTATTGGCAAGACGGTCGGCCGCGATGCCGTTTGGCAGCTTGCTCCCGTCTTTGCATCTATTGGGTATTCGGATCAGTGCATTTCAAATCTCCAAGCGTTTGAGGTTGCACTCGCCCAAGCAATGCCTGAACTGAACGACCATGGCTCTAGACGGGCCCTAAAGGCGTTCTTCAGCGACGCAGACACAATTACTAAGCCAAGCTATATCGGTCGCCTCAACAACGGGCTGGCATGGGATATCCCGGACGGTCAGCGCAATATCTTGATCGAGGGCTTCGTTCGGGAGCCGCTTTCCGGTGGCCTAGTCTTCTCGGTCTTTCACCCCAAGGACCTCATTGATCGACGCAGACCCGGCTACGTACCGTGCTTGGTGTCTGGTTCTCTCCTTGTGCACCAGGACGAATTGCATTTGAACGCTTTCTTCCGCTCGCAGAGCATCGTGGAATTCGGACTCCATGACTTGCTTTTTCTCCGCAGGTTCCAGGCATGGTTTATCAAGGCAATTTCACATATCCACGGAGGCAAGTTTCCGCAACGGATGCGACGGCACTACCGCATTCGGCCGGGCCCATTGAATCTGCATTTTGCCCGTATCGTCGTCCCTAGCCGCCTCGCACGCAATCGGCGCGGCTTTCTTCGCCGGGGCGACGTTATTGACACGTGGATAACGACACTAGTAGAGGTGATCGATCAGAGACCCGCAGCCTCCGACGTAATGAGCAACGATGCTCCCGAGCAAAAGGTGTCTGGTGTCAATGCTACACCCGTTCCGTTTCACCGTGAGCCAAGGCTTCGATTACGCTAAGGTGCGAGTGATGCGTGTTTGCGAAGTTAACGTTGCTGTTTAGACAGTGCCGCTGCTCTAGGTTTCGTGAAATGGCCCACCCGTAATCTCCCACCCACCGCGAGCTTATCAATGTCATCGAGCAATCTCTCTGAAAGCCACTCGGCGGGCAGCGGACATCCGATATTCTGGGCCTTGTTCGGAGGTGCGATTGCGGTCGCCCTGGTCGACCTTTATCCCGCCGGATCCCTGATCGGATTGAGTCTTGGAACGGCGATAGCATTCCTTTCTTGTGGAGCGATTGTCGCAGCGGCAGCAAAGCCGGAAGACCGATGGATCTCGTTGTGGGCAGTATTGCCAGGGAGTGTTCCCGCTCTGGTACCTCTGGCACTCATCACGAGCCCTCGAGCGGTGCAAGACCTATGGGAACTAATTGTAGGGGATTTACTCCAAGTCATAGTGGCCCTGGGCGCACTCGCGCTCTCGACGCAGCTAATTGTCTTTCTGTCGAGCTATGGGAGGGCCTCGGAACCCAAGAAAGATTGGTCGGCCGAAAAAAGGGAATTCCAAGAACTCAAACTTGCCAAGGTTCGAGACGCGCTCAAAAACAAGAACGTTACAGACAGATTGGACAAGATGATCGACTATGCAGTCGGCCGCGTGGACTATTACGAGGATTTGAGGCATCGTCACTTGAACATTGGGCTTGGCCTGGTCACCGGTGCCACTGCAATCGCGGGTTTTCTATTGAAAGGCGCTGCAGGAATTCCGCCGCTTGCCGCTTTTCTCCTCGGCGTTGGCGCGGTATGGCTTCTCGCGACAGGTACGTGGCTGATCTTTTACTACAATCACACAAGTTCTCCCCACTACGTCTATCGGGCCGTGGCGGACATCAGAAGTTGGTACTATGCGTACAATCTTCCGCCAGGATCATCCAAAGTGCTCAGTACGGACCAAGGCGTTGCGAAGGAGCAGCTTGGGGCGGTTCAAGACAACTTTGCCAAGTTTCTTGACAGATGGATCGCGTGGGCGAACGACGGGGAGGCTTTTGTGGGGGAGGATCTGGAGCAAGTATTCATTCTCCAATTCATACAAGGCTACAAGAACGAGGTAGTCCGTGCCATGCAGCGGAAGCTAGTGATCGGTCTCACGGGATTCTCGGTGACAATTGGCCTTGCCCTCGTCGCGTGGTTACTAGGTTTTGTGGCGAGCCTAACTTGAGATTGCCTAGAGCGTCTCAAGGCCGGCAGCAAGCCACCCGGCTACCGCTGGAAGACGAGTACGGTTTCGCTCCTCATAGTCGGGGCAGATCTTGTGCTTCGCGTGTCGCTTGCTGCATAGGGCCTCACCACCGCTGGTAACAACTTACCCGTGATACGTCTTTCGATCTTACTTCGTAGCTTTATTCCATGGTCGCGAAGGCAGTCTATGCAAAACAAATCAAGATTCTGACGATATCCTCCCTTCCGGCGGCGTCCCACAACGAGAATAATCTTGCCGCCAACCTTCACACAACCGGCTATCTGTTCGAGACAAAGCTCGAGGTCACCTAGGAAAGCTCGTACTTTCGATCGCTGTGGATTGTCCCGGCCTCCCTTCCAATATTTCCTTGACACCGTCGTGGGAGTGTCCGTTTCAACTGATCCAAGACAATGAGAGTCAACGTCATTCCCTGAGAACTGTGTCAGGTGTAAACCATCGAGGTGCTGCAGTATTGGCCAAACCAAACGGGTCAGCCCGCCATACTGCACTGTCGTGGCGGAATCGCCGTAAGGCGGCGACGTTATCACAGCATCGAATAGCTGGTTGATCTTGTGACTTCGGAGTTCTGCTTGGAGGTTCTTCGCGTCTCCTACATAGGATCGCACGTCGAGCTTCTCACTCTTGGCGCTTTCTGAAAAAATCACCGCCTTCAATCGCTCTCGAAATCTTTGAATGGGCGAAACAAAAAAATGCTGTCGCGCCAGAGGAGCCATTCGGTGGAGCTTCCATCCAGTTGAGCGCGCGTACGACACATCTCTAATCGTTGCGCTAAGCAAGACGGCTGTTAACACGAGTTCCGAACCGCGCAGCTGTCTTCGATTGAGAAACTCGACAAGTGCTGCTAACTCCCGCTCCGCACGTCGCGGGAACCATCGCACGGAGGATGCAAAAGCGAACGAGTCCGAGCAGTCCGTAGCCGGTCGTACTCTCGCCGATGAGTCGAACAACCTCACCAAATTCGGCGATCGTCGACTCGCTAGTTTGGCTCGCGTGATTAGGACGGCGAGTGGATTAATATCCAGGCCGACGCCAAGCGCAACTTTATCGCCCCCGGCAAACAGAGTCCTTCCAGTGCCGCAGAATGGATCTAGAACGCTTCCGTGAACTGGCACGTGCTTGTCAATCAGACTCGTGGCAAGATCGGTGGCGATCATTGCCGGGTACGGATGTAGGCGATTTCTCCAACTAATCGACATCTGGCACCACGGAGAGAATCTCACGCACTACTTCGGTCGGATCATACCGGGAAGTGTCTATTTCTAGTAGCGCAGCGCCACTCGGGAGGGACGGACCATAAATCCGTAGCTCGTGCGCCTGATCCTCTTCATCGCTACGGAGCAGCATGGTGGCTGGGTTGGGGGAGTCCTCGGATGCTGCGACGCGGCGGACGCGTTCGTCAAGAGAGCAAGTAAGCCTTACAAAAACGATCTCAGATTCGTTGACTAACACTCTGTGAAGAAAGCGCCCCTCGATAATGAGACCTGACTGGATGCCTTGGAGCCAGAGCCTCGAATCTGTGTCTAACCAGTAATGGAGGCCGACCGGGAGAGGCTCCGATAAACCTTGCCGTTCTGCCTCTCGCAGCAGGATCTCGCTGCAGTGCCGCACGGGGACACCTAGTTTGGCCGCCAGTA
>Ga0184619_10000684_pt1 | contig 11710 bp, 11 predicted proteins | sample PLM0_60_b1_FD_133146 | JGI IMG/M metagenome (GOLD analysis project Ga0184619, IMG submission 133146) | Groundwater sediment microbial communities from an aquifer in East River, Colorado, USA - PLM0_60_b1 | ecosystem: Environmental > Terrestrial > Soil > Riparian zone | place: USA: East River...
CGAGAAGTACGGCGACGTCGTGCGCGTCGTGGATGTGCCGGGTGTCTCGGTGGAGCTGTGCGGTGGCACGCATGTGCCGAGCACGGGGCAGATCGCGCTGTTCCGGTTCACGCACGAGACGGGGGCCGCCGCGGGGGTGCGGCGGATCGAGGCGGTGACGGGTCCGGCGGCGTACGGGTTGATCCGCAAAATCGAAGGGGAGCTCGCGCAGGCGGCGGGTACGCTGAAGACGCAGCCCGAGCACCTGGTGCGGCGGATCGAGCAGCTCGTGGAGGAGAATCGGAAGCTCGAGAAGCGAGTGGAGGAATTGCTCAGCGCGGGAGAAGGAAGAGGAAAGCAGGGAGAGGTCACCCGTATCGGCGACGTCGAGCTGCACATCGGAGAGTCGGATCTCGAGGACCGCGATCAGGTCGGCATGGTCATGGATGCATTCCGCACGAGCCACAGGCGTGCCATCTCCGTACTGTTCACGAACGGGGAACGCGCCGGCGTGCACGTCGGCGTCACCGACGATCTGGTGCAGCAGGGCGTGAAGGCGGGCGAGATCGCGATGGCGATCGCGGCTGTGAGCGGGGGCAAAGGCGGCGGCCGACCGCACTTCGCCTCCGCCGGCGCGGGCGATCCCGCGAAACTGGGCGAGGCGCGGGCCCAGGTCGCCGCGATCGTGACGCGACTGCTCCGGCGATGACTGGCCGCCAATTGCTCGCCTGGCTCGACGCGCGGCGTCCGCTGCCGCCCGACGCCCTGCGGGCCCACCTGGCGGCGGCGGTGACCGACGCCGACCTGCCTCTGCCCGACCACCTGGCGGACCTCGGCCGGGAGGTGCTGGCGCGGGTCGCGGGACAGCCGGAGGGCGGGCGGGAGCTGGCGCTCGATCTGCTCGCGGCGGACGCCTTCATCACCTATGCGTTCGAGGCCCAGGCGGAAGCAGACGTCGCCGGGCTGGCCGCGCTCGCCGAGCGCGTCGCCGAGGGCGGGCCGTGAACCGGGGAGGGGGGGGCCTGCTCGAGCGGCGTCCTGGACTGCTGGTGCTCGTGGATCCGAGCCGCACCGCGCCGCGCCAGGCGGCCGAGGTGGCGCGCGCGGCGCGGGACGCGGGCGCGGCGGGGCTCCTGATCGGCTCGTCGTTCGACGGGACCCAGGACACCGAGCTCGTGGCGCGGGCGATCCGGGAGGCGTCGTCCGGCCTGCCGGTGGTGCTGTTCCCCGGGTCCGCGCTGCAGCTCACCGCGGAGGTCGACCTGATCCTCTTCCTGTCGCTCATCTCCGGCCGGAACGCCCAGTACTTGATCGAGGAGCACGTGCGCGCCGTACCGTTCCTGACCCGCCACGCGGTGCCGACGCTCTCGACCGGGTACATCCTGGTGGACGGTGGGCGGGTCACGAGCGTGGAAGCGGTGAGCCAGACGCGCCCGCTGCCGGCCGACAAGCCCGAGCTCGCGGCGACGCACGCCACGGCGGCGCGACTCATCGGCATGCAGGCGATCTATCTCGACGCCGGGAGCGGTGCGCCGCACCCCGTGGACGCGACCGTGGTTCGGGCGTGCCGCGCCGCGGTGCCGGGTCTCCCGCTGTTCGTGGGAGGTGGCATCCGCAGCCCCGAACAGGTACGGGCGGCGCGCACTGCGGGCGCCGACTTCGTGGTCGTGGGGACGGCGGTGGAGGAGCTCGGCGCGGCGGGCGCGGCAGCGCATCTCCGGGCGCTGGCGCAGGCGGTCGTCGGGTGACGTCCGTCGAGCAGGCCCGCGCCGGGCTCGTCGCTCTGGCGGCGCTGGCGACGCAAGTCGCGCAGGACCACGCCGAGACGATCGCGGCGATCGCGGACGCGTACAGCGCGACGCTCGGTGCCGGCGGCACCCTGCTCTTTGCGGGCAACGGAGGCAGCGCGGCCGATGCCCAGCATCTGGCCGCCGAGTACGTGGTGCGGTACCGATCCAACCGCCCCCCGCTCCGCGCGGTGGCGCTCACGACCGACACGTCGCTGCTCACGGCGTGCGCCAACGACATGGGGTTCGACGAAGTGTTCGCGCGCCAAGTGGAGGCGCTCGGCCGGCCGGGCGACATCCTGTCGCTCCACTCGACCAGCGGCGAGAGCCCGAACGTGATTCGCGCCGGGCAGACCGCCAAGGCCCACGGCGTGTCGGTGGTGGCGTTCCTCGGCAAGTCTGGGGGCCCGCTCAAGGACCTGGCCGACCTCGTGCTGATCGTTCCCTCGCACGACACCGCGAGGATCCAGGAGATCCATCTCGCCGTCGAGCATCTGATCTGCGAAATGGTCGAGGAGCGTCTGAAGACATGAACTCGGAACGTGATGTGGAGCGGTGATCGATCTCTCGGGAAAGCGCGCGTTCGTGACGGGCGGGGGCCGCGGCATCGGACGGGCGACGGCGCTGCTGCTGGCGCGCGCGGGCGCCGGCGTCGCCGTCGGATATCGCAGCCGGACGGCGGATGCGGAGGAGACGATTCGCGCGGTCGGGCGGTCCGGCGGTCGGGCGGTCAGTGTGTCCGGGGACCTGGGTGATCCCACCGCCGCCATGCGCGCCGTGCATGAGGCCGCGCAGGCGCTCGGCGGGCTCGACATCCTGATCGTCAATCATGGCATCTGGCCTGCCGACGACGCGCCCGTCGCGCAGCTGACCGATGCGCAGTGGGACGGCACGATGCGCGTCAACCTCGACAGCGTGCTGTACGTGTGCCGCGCCGCCATTCCGCGGCTCCCCGACGGGGCCAAGATCGTTCTCGTGTCGTCCACGGCCGGGCAACGCGGCGAGGCGTTCCATGCGGATTACGCCGCGACCAAGGGTGCGGTCATCGCCTTCACCAAATCGCTCGCGATCGAGCTCGCCCCTCGTCAGATCAACGTGAACAGCGTCGCGCCGGGATGGGTCGATACGGAGATGAGCGAGCAGCCCTACGCCAGGGAGGCGGGAGCCGGACGGCGGGAGATCGAGCGCACGATTCCGCTGGGGCGGCTGGCGAGTGCCGAGGATTGCGCGGGTCCGATCGTGTTTCTGTGCTCGGATCTGGCACGCCACATCACGGGGGAGATCCTCAACGTGAACGGCGGGAGCGTGCTGTGCGGGTGAGCGGGGGCACGCGGTGATTCTCGGCATCGGCCTCGATGTGGTGGACACGGCGAAGGTGCGGGAGCTGCTGGCCGCGGAACCCCGGAGCTTCGAGGAGCGGGTGTTCACGGTCGCCGAGCGGCGCGCCTGCGCCGAGCGCGCGGACAAGGCCGACGCGCTCGCCGCCCGCTTCGCGGCCAAGGAGGCCTGTTTCAAAGCGCTGGGGACCGGGTGGAGCCAGGGCGTGTCGTTCCTCCAGGTGGAGGTAGGGAAGACGGACGGCGGCGCGCCCACGCTCGAGCTGAGCGGGCCGGCGGCGGAGCGAGCGCGCGCGCAGGGCGTGAAGCGGGTGCACGTCACCCTGTCGCACAGCGCAGGCGTGGCGGCGGCCGCCGTGATCCTCGAGGGTTAGGGCCCGGCATGGGCTTTCCTGCCCGCCTTCCCATTCCCAACACGGTGCTCGCGATCGCCAAGAAACTCGAAGCCTCGGGCTTCGAGACCTGGTGTGTGGGCGGCGCGATCCGCGACAACCTGCTCGGGCTCGAGAACCACGACTTCGACCTCACGACCGCGGCGCCGCCCGCCGAGGTGCAGCGGGTGTTCAAGCGTACCGTGCCCGTGGGGATCGAGCACGGCACCGTCGCCGTGCTCGACCGGGACAACCGGGCGCACGAGGTCACCACGTTTCGAAAGGACATCACGACCGACGGCCGGCACGCGGTGGTGGCGTTCGGCGTGTCGCTGATGGATGACCTCGCCCGGCGCGACTTCACGATCAACGCGATCGCGTACCACCCGCTCCGGCACGAGTGGCGCGATCCATTCCACGGCGCCGACGACCTCACCGGCAAGCTGATCCGCTCGGTGGGCGACCCCAACTGGCGGTTTCAGGAGGACTATCTGCGGATCCTGCGGGCGTTGCGCTTCAGCGCACGGTTCGGGTTCCGGATCCACCCACGGACCCTCGAAGCCGCGAAGGCCAACGCGCAGGGGTTGCCCCAGCTCTCGGCCGAGCGGGTGCGGGACGAATGGTTCAAGGGGATCACGTCCGCGGGCCGGGTGTCGAAACTGGTCGCGCTGTGGATCGACGTTGGGGCGGCGAGGATCTGGCTTCCGGAGATCAGGGAGAGGGGAGAGGGGAGAGGGTCGATGGGCGAGGTGGACAAACTGCGGCGCGACCCCGTCCTGATCACGGCCTGGCTCGCGTCGGACCCTGCGTCGCTGCTCACCCGGCTCAAGGCCTCCAACAAGGATATCGAGCGGGGACGGGCGATCGGCCAGTGGCGCGAAAAGTATCCGGACCCAACGCATCTTTCCGACGTGCGCCGCTGGCTATCGGAGGTAGGTACGTACGCGGACGACCTGCTCACTCTGCCACCGGTGCGTACTGCTCCCCTCTCCCTTCTCCCCAAGGTCGTGTCCTCCATCCGCGCCGCGAAGGACCCCCTGACCGTGAAAGACCTGGCGGTGAAGGGCGACGATCTCCTCGCCGCGGGCGTGCGCCCCGGGGCGGAGGTGGGGAAGACGCTCGAGCGGCTGCTCGCGGAGGTGCTCGACGATCCGACGCGCAACACGCGCGACTATCTGCTCTCCCGTGTCTAGCGCGCTCGGGTACGCCCTCGTGGCGGCGCTCGGCAACGTCGTCGGGGCGCTCGCGGTGACGCGGCGCGCGGCGCGCGAGCTGGCGCTGATCGAGCACTTCCTCGCGTTCGGCGCCGGCTTCATGCTGGCCGTCGCGTTGCTGGAGGTGCTGCCCGAGGCATTCAAGCGGTCGGGGACCGCAGCGCCGGCGCTGGTGCTGGCCGGGTACCTGGCGGTGCACCTCACGCAGCACACCCTGACGCCGCACTTCCACTTCGGCGAGGAAACCCACGCCGTACACCGGCTGGCGGGCACGTCGGCGCTGGTCGGCCTGCTGTTGCATACCTTCTTCGACGGGGTGGCCATCGCGAGCGCGTTTCTCGTAAGCCCCACCCTCGGGACGATGGTGTTCATCGCCATCTTCCTGCACAAGCTGCCCGAAGGGGTGACGATCTCGAGCCTGATGGTGGCGGAGGGGCGGACGGGCCGGCAGGCGATCGCCGCCGCCGCGCTGCTCGGGGGGGCGACTGTGGCGGGTGTGTTGCTGACCGATCGCGTGGGATTCCTGGTCCTCCATGGGCTCGCCCTTTCGGCGGGTGTGACGATTTACGTAGCCGCGTCGAACCTGGTCCCCGAATTCCAAGGGAAGCGCGGGTGGAAGCTGCCGGCGGCGTTCTTTGCGGGAGCAGCGGCGTTCTATCTCACGAAACAGATACTGGAGTCCGTATCGTGATCGGGAGATGGGAGACGGGAGACGGGAGACGGGAGGCGGGAATACTACCGCGACAACTTCCGAATCAGACCTAGTACGACGGCGAGCATGCGATCGCAGAGCTCCAGCCCGGCGGCGACGTCCGGTTCCGGTATCAGTTGAACTCTTCGTGCGAGTTCGAGATGAGAGCGCAGCTCTGCCGTCGAACCGAGCGAAATGCGCAGGCATCGCAGGAACTGTGGTGTTGTGCCCAAGGCATAACCCTCAGCAATATTCGCTGGAATCGACAGTGCAGCACGGCGGATCTGGTCGATAAGCGCGAAGTGCCTATGCAAGTGAGGGGAGAGAGTCAGCTGGTACGCCATCGTCGCGAGATCCTGACCACGCTTCCAGGCGTCGAACGACTCCAGATTGCGCATTCGACAAACCTGGAGAGTGGCATCCGCGAACGCGGCATCCAATTGCCGCGAGCTATCGCTGTTTCCATGCCGGATCCCTCACGTCTCCCGCCTCCCGTCTCCCGTGTCTGATCCGACCCTCTTTTCCCGCTCCGCCGAGCCGCTCGCCGCCCGCATGCGCCCGGCGAGCCTCGAGGAATTCCTCGGCCAGGAGCACCTGCTCGGTCCCGGCAGGGCGCTGGGCGAGCTGATCCGCCGCGGCGACGTCGGCTCGTGCATCCTCTGGGGGCCGCCAGGCTCGGGCAAGACCACCCTCGCGCGCCTGATCGCCCGCTACACCGACCGCCAGTTCGAGCCGTTCTCTGCGGTGACCGAAGGCGTAGGGCGGGTGCGGGAGATCATCAAGGAAGCGGAAGAGCGCCTCAAGTACGAGGGCCGCGGCACCATTCTCTTCTGCGACGAGATCCACCGCTTCAATCGGGCGCAGCAGGACGCGTTCCTGCCCTGGGTGGAGAACGGGGTCATCACGCTGATCGGCGCCACCACCGAGAACCCGAGCTTCGAGCTGACGGCCCCGCTGCTCTCCCGCTGTCGGGTGTTTGTATTCGAGCCGCTGAACGATGAGCATATCCGAATGGTGATTGTGCGGGCGCTTCGAGGGACGGGAAGCGGGAGCCGGGAGCCGGGAGAAGTGCTCACCGCGGAGGGGATCGGCGCGCTCGTGACGTACGCACAAGGCGACGCCCGCCGCGCGCTGAACGCTCTGGAGGCCCTGCTGCAGCACATCGACAACTCCCGCCTCCCGCGTCCCGTCTCCCGGGAAGTGGTTGTCTCCGTCCTCGAGAAGCCGCTCCCCGCCTACGACAAATCCGGCGATCAGCATTTCAACGTCATCTCCGCGCTCCACAAGGCCGTGCGCGGATCGGACGTGGAGGGCTCCTTGTACTGGCTGGCGCGGATGCTTGCGGGCGGCGAGGACCCCCTGTACATCGCGCGACGCCTGGTGCGCATCGCCGCGGAGGACGTGGGCCTCGCGGACCCCCGAGCGCTGGCCCTCAGCCTGGCCGCGAAGGACGCGTACCATTTTCTGGGATCCCCCGAGGGGGAGCTGGCGCTCGCCGAGGCGGTCGTGTATCTCGCGACCGCCCCCAAGTCGAACCGGGTGTACCTGGCGTTCAACCAAGCCATGGCGGCCGCGGCGGAGCACCCGGCGGAGGCGGTGCCGCTCCACATCCGCAACGCTCCGACCAAACTCATGGAGGATCTGGGGTACGGGGCGGGGTACAAGTACGCCCACACGCACGAGCACGCCTATGTACCGCAGGAGTACCTGCCGGACTCGCTGCGGGGGGCGAGTTGGTATCAACCCACGGACTTTGGTTACGAAAAGACCATCGGAGAGCGGATGGAGTTTTGGAAGCAGGTGAAGGAGCGGATCGGACGGGAAACGGGAAAGGGGAAAGAGGAAACGTGAAGAAACACTCGTTTCCCGTTTCCCGTTTCCCGTTCCCCTTGTTGTTGTGCCTCTCCTGCGCGACGCTGGGCCGGCTGGCGTTCACCGAACCAGACGTCGCGTTGCAGGAGATCGACATCACCGGGATCGGCCTGACGGGGGGCACCTTCGATCTGGTGTTCGACGTGTACAATCCCAACGACTATCGCATCCGCTCCACCCGCCTCGAGGTTGGGATCGATCTCCAAGGCACCCACTTCGGCGACGCGCTGCTCGACCGGCCGCTCGACCTGTCGCCCACGCATCACAGCCGGGTCGTCGTGCCGGTGCGGTTCGAGTGGGCGGGCATCGGAGCCGGGGCGAAGGCGTTGGTGACCCGCCAATCGGTCGCGTACGGGATCACGGGCGCGGTCCTGCTCGAGACACCCCTGGGGGATCAGCGCGTGGCGCTCACCGGGACGGGGACGGTGCCGCTCAGGAAACTGCTGAAGTAATCCGTGGCCTCTGCGCCTCCCCTCCCCGGATGCGACGGGCCACGACGACGCGGAGACCAGCGCCGGTCAGCAGGCCGAGCGCCGCGGCCGCCCACTGGATGGCTGGCGTGGCGACAAGCGGGGTCAGGGCCGGTGCGCCGACCAGGCCGGCGACCAGCGCGGCCGTCACCCACACGGCCTCACCGCGGGTGCGAATCCAAAAGGCCGCCGGCAGGAACAGCGCGCCGACCCAGACCGCGGAGAGCAGCCCCTTGAGCACCGCCGGCAACGCTTCCGGATACATCAGCAACCCCCAGCCGCTGCCAACGGTCGGTCCGAGGCCCGCGGCAGTGCGGCCGTTGAGCGCGACGCGACACGCTCCGCCCTCGCGCGTGACCGTGACGTCGAGACTGTCGCCCGCGCGCATGCCCTCCATGGCGTCGGTGACTCGGATATCCGGTTGGTCGAGGCGCAACGCGGCCGCGCGCGTGCGGAACCGAAACACGAGATCATCGCGATCGGGCCCCAGGAGGATGATCTCCCGCTGCCGGTCGTCGGAGATGGAAAACAGCGACGCCAGCTCCGCCGGTCGGGGTCCTGCGATGCCCCGCACGTGGAGCGAACAGCCACTCGCGGAGCGCAACAGCTCGCGTGCGAGCGGCGTATCGGACATGGGACCGGGCGCGACATGCAGTGCTCCGATCGTCGCGTCCAGCACTCGGCCCCGGTACCACTCGAGATGCCCGAGGTTCGGGGTCCACTGGCCGTAGTAGAGCGAATCGGGAAAGACGGGAGCCAGCAGCAGGCCGGTGACGCAACACAGCGCGGCCGCCGCGAGGGCTGCGACGCGCGACAAGCGGGTCGACCGCTCGGGCGGCGGCAGGAGCGATGCGGGCGCTGTGCGGGCCAGCATGGCTCCCAGCGTGGCTCCGATCGTGTTCGACACGACGTCACCGAGACTCGCATCGCGGCCGGGGATAAGGAGCTGCGCGAGCTCGATGCTCGCCGACAGCAGTGCGGCGAGCAGCACGCACTGTGGGATGCGGCGGCCCCCCAGCCCGAGGGCCACGCCCAGGGGGAGGAAGAGCACGATGTTGAGCAGCACGTCGGCGACGCCGTGCTCGCCGCAGACGATGCATGAGACCCACGTCTGTGGCCGCGCTTCGTAGACCGGCCACAGCGTGGCAACAAGGATGGCAAGCAGCGCGAACGCCAGGAGCCCGGTGCGCGAGGATGGCCGTCGCATCGCTGTCAAAGGTACAGAGCCTGGACTGACGCTGGGATCACGACCGGGCCCCTCCCCCCTCCCGCGTCCGGCTGTCTAAATTGAGGCTGGGGAGCTTTGGCAAGGAGTTAGACCCGATCCGACAACTCATAGATATCCAACCGCCAGTGGAGCGGGCGTTTTTGGTCGGCGCTCCCCGCAAAGGGTCGGCGGACGCGGCGCAGATGGATGAGCATCTGGACGAGCTGGAGCGGCTCGCCGATACCGCCGGCGCCGAGGTCGTGGGCCGCACCTACCAGCGCCTCGAGGCACCCACACCCAACCTCTACCTGGGACAAGGGAAAGTGGAGGAGTTGAAGGGGATTCTGGAGGAGGCTCGCTCCACCCTGGTGCTATTCGACGAGCCGCTCTCGCCGGTGCAGGGCACCAATCTCGAGAAAGCGCTGGCGGTCCGCGTGATGGACCGCAGCGAGGTGATTCTCGACATCTTCGCCACCCGCGCTCGCTCGGCGGAAGCGAAGATGCAGGTGGAGCTGGCGCAGCTCGAGTATCTCCTGCCGCGCCTCACGCGCATGTGGACCCACCTGTCGCGCATCCGGGGCGGCATCGGCTTGCGGGGGCCGGGCGAGACGCAGCTCGAGACCGACCGCCGTCGGATTCGTCGCAAGATCTCCGTGTTGAGAAAGCGACTCGAGGACGTGGCCGACCATCGCGCGAACCAGCGCCAGGGCCGGCGCGACCTGCCGAGCGCGGCGCTCGTCGGCTACACCAACGCCGGCAAGTCGAGCATCCTCCGCACCTTGTCGGGCGGCGACATCTTCGTGGAGGACCGGTTGTTCGCCACGCTCGACACCATCACCCGCGAGGTGGACGTGGGCGGGGGCTACCGGTTCCGCCTGGCCGACACGGTGGGCTTCATCCGCAAGCTGCCGCATCACCTGGTCGCCTCATTCCGTGCCACGCTGGAGGAGGCGCGGCAGGCGGATCTGCTCCTGCACGTGATCGACGCGTCGCACCCAGCGTGGGAGGCGCAAGCGCACGTGGTCGAGGAGGTGCTGGAAGAGCTGGGACTGTATGGGGCGGGAACGCCCGAGCGCAAGCCCGTCATCTATGTCTTCAACAAGGCGGACCTGCTCCCCGAGCCGGAGGCGTTTCTGACGCAGGTGAGCGAGCATTACCCCCACGCCATCCTCACGACGGCGCACGGCAATCGCGCGGCGACGCAGGGAGTCGATCGACTGCGTACCGTGCTCCGCACGGCGGCGCAGGCGCTCCGTCCCGTCGCCCGCATCCAGGTCCCGGTGACCGACGGTAAGCTGATCGCCGCGCTGCACCGCGACTCCGAGGTGATGAGTCAGGTGCAGCTGGACGGGATGGTCGAAGTCACCGCTCGCGTCGAGGCCAAACTACTGGGCCAGCTCCGCCGTCGGGGAATCCTGGTGGTGATCGATTTGTAACAGTGATCGATTTGTAACATCCGCAGAGGACCCCCGCCCTACGTGACGGTCATCACGGTGTAGGTTGCGGTACAAGTTGTAGAATGCCCGTCCCAGGGCGCGCCGTCGCCGTCGCGGGATTTTGCCTAACCACCGCGTTCAAGCGGAGATGATCATCCCGCGGCGTACCGGAACGGGACTTGCTCCTTGGTCGTGAGGTACAGAGGTATCGCTGCTCAGAGCAAAACCGCCGAAAGGCGGTGACGCAGAGCCACCGGGGCTACCGCGGGTCATCCGCCACGCCAGCCGAGCCGCCAGCGGGCATGCGCTGCTCAGAGCAAAACCGCCGAAAGGCGGTGACGCAGAGCTACGGGGCTACCGCGGACGCCGTCCGCCACGCTCGCCGGGCCGCCAGCGTTTCGACTCCACGTCGGAACTTGGCGGCCCGGCTTTGCGTGGCGGGATCGCTGTTGGAGAGGTCCTGTGGCGATTCGGCGGACGGTACAGCGAGGCCTGGGGTTGCTGAAAGACCACCGCCGTGCAGTGGCGGTGGCCGGACTCGCGTTCCTGTGGGTCGCGAGCTGCGAGATGCCGCCCATCACGGAGCCGGACACGTCCGTCGCAAGATTAGCCGTCTCTCCCAAAACAGCCACTCTGCAAGCGAATCAAGTCCAGGACTTCATGGCCGTCGGCTTCACGGCGACGGGCGACACCGCGCAGATCGCGGTTTCGTGGAGCGCTCCGGGCGGCACGATCGATACGAGCACGAGCGGCAAGCGCCACTTCGGCCAATACAAGAACGCGAACTGCGGCACCTTCAAGGTCAGCGCGACCAGTCACCCAGGCGACAAGAGCGACACGGCGACCGTGACGGTGCCGTGCCCGACGCCGGTGGCGTCGGTGTCGGTGAGCCCGGCCTCGGCCAGCGTGCAGGTGGGCCAGACGGTGCAGCTCACCGCGACGCCGAAGGACGCGAACGGCGCCACGCTGTCGGGACGCACGGTCACCTGGGCAAGCAGCAACACGACGATCGCGACGGTGAGTACGAGCGGGCTCGTGACGGCGAAGGTGGCGGGCTCGGCGACGATCATCGCGACGAGCGAGGGGCAGAGCGGCACGGCGGCGATCACGGTGACGGCGGTGCCGCCGGTGCCGGTGGCGTCCGTGACGGTGAGCCCGGCCTCGGCCAGCGTGCAGGTGGGCCAGACGGTGCAGCTGACCGCGACGCCGAAGGACGCGAACGGCGCCACGCTGTCGGGACGCACGGTCACCTGGTCGAGCAGTAACACGACGATCGCGACGGTGAGTACGAGCGGGCTCGTGACGGCGAAGGTGGCGGGCTCGGCGACGATCATCGCGACGAGTGA
>Ga0184619_10000688_pt1 | contig 11698 bp, 8 predicted proteins | sample PLM0_60_b1_FD_133146 | JGI IMG/M metagenome (GOLD analysis project Ga0184619, IMG submission 133146) | Groundwater sediment microbial communities from an aquifer in East River, Colorado, USA - PLM0_60_b1 | ecosystem: Environmental > Terrestrial > Soil > Riparian zone | place: USA: East River...
CCGCAGCATCCATCAACCCACGGCGTGCTGCGCGTGATCCTGAAGCTCGACGGTGAGACAGTCATCGATCTCGATTGCGACATCGGCTATCTCCATCGCGGCATGGAGAAGATCGCCGAGAACCGCATGTACACGATGATTGCGCCTTACTGGGATCGGCTCGACTACATTGCCGCGGTTTCCAACGGCCTGGTTTGGGTGGAAACCGTCGAGCAGATGATGGGCTTGCCCGTGCCGCCGCGGGCTCATTACCTCAGAACAATTCTGACGGAACTGAATCGCATTGCGTCTCACTTGTTGTGGCTCGCAACGCACGCACTCGATATCGGCGCGGTTACGGTTTTGCTTTGGGCACTGCGCGAGCGCGAAGAGATCCTGAAGATATTCGAGCGACAGTTTGGCGCGCGCCTTACCTGTCATGCGTGGCGCGTGGGTGGCATGCCAAATGATGCGTACGATGGCTTTGCTGAGGACGTGCAGCGTTTTGTGAATAACTTTCCCACGCGCCTTGATGAATATGAGACGGTGCTTTCGGAGAATCGCATTTGGCTCAGCCGCACTGTCGGTATCGGCGTAATCTCAGCCGAAGAAGCAGTGGCAATCGGTTTGTCTGGTCCAGCGTTACGCGGCTCAGGAGTCGCCTGGGACATTCGCAAGTCAAGGCCCTACGCAGCTTATGCCGACATGGATTTTGATATTCCGCTCGGTGAAAATGGCGATACGTACGATCGTTATCTAGTTCGCCTGGAAGAGATGCGGCAGTCGCGGAGGATTGTCGATCAAGCGCTCGACAAGTTGCCTGATGGTCCAGTCAACGCGAAGCTACCGAAGATAGTTAAGCCGCCCGTCGGCGATTACTATCACTCGATCGAAGGCCCGAAAGGCGAGATCGGTTGTTATCTGGTTTCTGATGGAACTGCGCAACCGTGGCGCGTGCGTGTGCGGCCGCCGTCGCTGATCAATCTTCAGGCGCTGAAGCAACTTTGCCTGGGTCATTTGGTGGCGGACGTAGTGGCGATTATTGGAACATTGGACATTGTTCTGGGTGAGATTGATAGATGATGGATCATGTTCTCTGTGTAACCTCAGTGTTCTCTGTGTCTCCATGGTGAAGGTTTTTAGAGGTATCCACCACAGAGGCACAGAGAACACAGAGGACGCACAGAGAAAAGCCGGAAGGGTGCATTGTGCTTATCTTTGCTCCAATCGACTTTATTAACCAGCTGCTGCTGAAGTTTTTCAGCGCCGGCACGATTAACTATGTCATCTGGCCGTTCATTCAGGTTGGACTGGTTGTCACGATTGTTGCCGGCTGGGTTGCATACGCGACTTATTTGGAAAGAAAGATTTCCGCATTCATGCAGGCGCGACTCGGACCAATGCGCGTTGGTCCGTGGGGATTGCTGCAGCCGATCGCTGACGGGATAAAACTGCTGACCAAGGAAGATTTCATTCCTGAGAAAGCCGACCGCTGGATCTTTTTCTTCGCTCCTTATATCGCAGTTGCCGCTGCCTTCATTACTTTTTCCGTAATTCCGTTTGGCCCGGATTGGGCCGTTATAACCGACGTTAATATCGGCTTGCTGTTCGTGCTGGCCGTGTCGAGTGTCGGTGTGCTCGCTTTGATTCTGGCAGGTTGGTCGTCGAATTCGAAGTATTCGCTGCTGGGCGCGCTGCGCTCCAGCGCTCAGATGATTTCGTACGAAATAGCAATGGGGTTGTCACTGGTCGGGGCCCTGATGTTTGCTCGCACGCTTTCACTTTCGGGCGTCGTCAGCGCACAACAAAGCGACTCGGTTTGGTTCTTCGTTTACCAGCCTTTGGGGTTTTTGATCTTTCTGGTCAGCGGTATTGCCGAGAACAATCGCGCGCCGTTTGACTTGCCGGAAGCAGAATCCGAATTGGTTGCTGGTTTCCACACCGAGTACTCGGGCTTTCGCTGGTCGCTCTTCTTCATGGCCGAGTATGCGGCGATGGTGATCGTCTCAGCAGTGGCCGTAACGGTTTATCTCGGCGGCTGGTATTTCCCGTTTGTTTATAGATATACCGAAGCGAATGGCTACCACAACCTCTATGTTATAGTCAGCTTATTAGTCTTTATTCTTAAGCTACTAGCGATTTTGTATTTGTATTTCTGGCTGCGCTGGACGCTGCCGCGCTTTCGTTACGATCAATTGATGGACATCGGTTGGAAGTGGTTGATCCCCTCGGCCCTAATCAACATCGTAATCTCGGCACTTGCGATCTTTATAGTGCAGGCAATTAATGGCTGGCATGGAATAAAAAGCATTGATGCGCTGTCCCCTGGATTAAATCTGACGCCAACAGGAAAAGCGGTGATGATTGTGATGGGACTCGCGGGCCTCGGTTTAACTGGCCTGTTGCTGGCGAGGATCAACTGGCGTTCGCGCGATTTCAACTTGAAGAGTCAGCGAAGAAATATTCGTTTGGTGAATGTGCCGCGCGGAAAACCAGCAGTTGCGCCAGTCCCAAGCGAAGGTTAGATAAACGATTCAGTAATCGGAAATAACAAGATGCCTTTAGTAAAAGTTCCCAAACCTAAATTTCTGGTAAAGCTACGCCGCTTTTTTTTGGCCGACTTGCTGCAGGGTTTGCGGCTTACGCTGAAATACAATATCGGCGCCATCACGGATAAAGATGCCGTCGCCGGCAAAGGTATTTATACCGAACAGTATCCCAAGGTTCGCCCGGACGTGGCGCCGCGATTCCATGGCGCGCCTCGTCTCAATATGGATCCGGAAACGCACGACACGCTTTGCATCGCCTGCAACCTGTGCGCGATTGCCTGTCCGGAGGATTGCATTGATGTGCTGGCGATGGATGTCGAGATCATTGTTGCCGGCAAACCGCGCAAGAAAAAAGTGCTCGACGAATTTATTTTTGACACGTCGCGCTGCATGTTCTGCGCCTTGTGTCAGGAAGCTTGTCCGACGTCATGCCTGGAACTAACTCAGGATTTCGAGCTGGCGACTTACTCGCGTGCCGGCTTCGTTTGGAACCGAGAGATGCTTGAGCAGGGCAGGGAAACGGTGAAATACACGCGCTGATAAAACAGTAATGAGTACTGAGTACTGAGTTATGAGCAAAAGACAAGACCGGCGCTCTTGCTGATCACTCAGTACTCAGTACTCAGTACTCAGCACTCATCACTATTCTTATGATTCTTTCCGGTTGGGAATCAGTCTTCTTCTGGATCTTCTCCATCGCGGCGATTTTCGCGGCGCTCTTGACCGTGATGGCCCGCAACACCATTCACAGCGCGCTCTTTTTGATCTCTTCTCTCGTTTCCGTAGCCGCTCTTTTCATCCTGCTGCGCGCGGAGTTTATTGCCGGCGTACAGATTCTTGTTTACGTGGGCGGCGTGATGGTGTTGTTTCTCTTCGTCATCATGCTGGTAAACGTAGGCTCGGAGGAACGTGGCAGTGAAGAGATTTTCAACCGATCAAGACAGGTTACAACCAGCGTCATCTTTTGCGCTTTGCTCGTTGGCGGATTGCTTTACGCCATCAACGTCGGCTACGAAGGCTTGCAGAAGCGCGATGAGGCCGCAGTAAGTGCCGCCGCTGAACAGCGCACCGCGGCCGACCAGAACCTGCCGCAAGCGGCAACCGGCTCTTCGCGAATTACTAAAGAAACTGAGCGAGTCGGCGCCGGCCTCTATCGCTACGGTTCGCTGCCCTTCGAAATAGCCAGTGTGTTGTTGCTCGTAGCAATCATCGGCTCGGTAATGTTGGCGCGCACCCTGAAACAGGAAGCCGCCGTTGATGATACGGCGCCGGAAATTTTGCAACGTGAAGCGCAACACGATCCCGAGATCGCAAAACTTCAATCGACAATAGCGCAATAGGCAAATGCAATTTTTACTCTTCAACTTTCTAAATCCTGCGTTCGGCATGTTACTTCAGGCTGGGGGCAATGGCCGCTTTGCTATTGCGTGGGAAAAGGCGCAGCATCCCGACCTCTCGAAGTTTCTAATCATTGGCGCGTTGCTTTTCATTATTGGGGTTGCCGGCGTCCTGACGCGGCGCAACATCATCGTCATCTTCATGTCGATCGAGTTGATTCTCAATGCGGCGAATCTCAACTTTATTGCCATGTCGCGTTATCTTCAGGACACCGGGAACGTGAACGCGGTGGCGGGCCAGATTTTTGCCGTCTTCGTGATCGTAGTTGCAGCTGCCGAGGCGGCGATTGGGTTGGGAATTGTGATTGCGCTCTATCGTAATAAAGAAACGATCTGGGTTGACGAGATTGATATTCTTAAGTGGTAGTCCAATGTCCAAAGTCCAATGTCCAAAGTCAATTTTGACCAGCGGACCTTGGACTTTGGACCTTGGACTTTGGACTAATGCATAGATACATCTGGCTAGTTCCACTTCTTCCGCTCGCCGGCGCGGCCATCAACGGCCTGCTCGGCCGGAAACTGCGTTTTTCGGAAAAACTCATTGGTGGGATTGCGGTCGGCTCCATAGCGGTAGCGTTTCTCATCACTGTCGCAGCGGTTTACTCCTACGCATTCAGCAGTAATGCGATGTGGCCGCAAACTTACGTCACCAGTCAGGACGGCGCATTCAATTTTACCTGGATTCCCGGCGGGGCCGTGCGACTCACCCAGGGCTCACAGGAACCACTAGCGCTCAAACTTCGGGAAGAAGCAGCAGCGAAACGCGCGGCACGGTCGCAGGAGCAACGACAGCAGCCGATCCCCGGCGGCAGCGAAGAGACGCGCGGATCTGTTCTTGACGTTGAATGGAGTTATCAGCTTGATGCGCTGTCATCGATCTTCATGCTGATTGTCACCGGCGTGGGCTTGTGCATTTTCGTTTTCGCCACCGGATACATGCGCGGCGACGCGGGTTTCTATCGCTTCTTCGCTTACATGGGCCTGTTCATGTTCTCGATGCTCGTCCTGGTGATGGGCTCAAACTTCCTGATGATGTTTGTAGGTTGGGAAGGCGTGGGACTCTGTTCATATCTACTAATTGGTTATTACTTCGATCGCCAGGAAGCGGCGAACGCTTCACGCAAGGCTTTCATCACGAATCGCGTTGGTGACTTTGGCTTTGCGCTCGCGATCTTTGGTGTCGTCGCTACATTTGGAACTACGCAATACACCGACGTGTTCGGCCAGGCCGCGACCTTTCAGCTTGAGCCGCTGGGCCATTGGGGCTTGCTGTCCTGGATGGCGCTGGGACTTTTCATCGGCGCCTGCGGCAAATCCGCGCAACTTCCGCTGCACGTCTGGTTGCCGGATGCGATGGCTGGTCCAACTCCCGTATCCGCGCTGATTCACGCGGCCACGATGGTGACGGCCGGGCTTTACATGGTGACGCGTACTAATGTCATCTTCCAGCATTCGCAGACGATGATGATGGTTGTCGCTTTAGTTGGCGCGGCCACCGCGTTATTTGCGGCGACGATTGGCATCACGCAAAACGACATCAAGAAAGTTCTTGCCTACTCCACCGTGTCGCAGCTGGGCTTTATGTTCATGGCCTGCGGCGTGGGCGCATTTGTCATCGGCATCTTTCATGTGATGACCCATGCGTTTTTTAAAGCGCTGATGTTCCTCGGCGCGGGCAGCGTCATTCATGGCATGCATCACGAGCAGGACATGCGCCGGATGGGCAACCTGCGAAAGTACATGCCCTACACCTATCTGACTTTCCTCGCCGGCTGGCTGGCAATCTGCGGCATCATTCCATTCAGCGGCTTTTGGTCCAAAGATGAGATTCTCTGGAACGCAGCTTCCACCAGATACATTCCTGTCGGTTGGATTGTTTGGATTGTCGGCACAATCGCCGCTACCTGCACCGCTTTCTATATGACGCGGTTGGTGGCAATGACGTTTTGGGGCAAGGAAAAGTTTCTCAACGGCCATGACCATACGGTTGAGCACGAAGTACACAATCACGATCACGAAACTCCCGAACATCACACGCATATCCCGCACGAATCGCCGCCGTCGATGTGGGTGCCATTAGCGGTGCTCGCGGTGCTGGCAACCGTGGGCGGTTTTGTTGGCATTAGCACAGCCTTCACCGGTGGCAAGCACATTGGCGGACGCATGAATATCGTTAACTTCATGGATCCGATTATCTGGAATCCGACAACCCGCCATTTTGGTCACGAAGAAATTCTCGACAGCGCAGGTAGGCCAGTCGAAGGTACCCGCGAAGCTCGGGCCGAGGTTGTGACGGCTGAAACTGAGGCGACTGAAGTTGCGTCACCCTATGGCGAGGAAGGATTCAATCTCGCGCACGTGGCGGAATCGAAACTGCACAGCGAGACCGCAACCGAGTGGCTGTTCATTCTCATATCTCTCTTAGTCGCCGGCATTGGCATTGGTCTTGGTTTTTTTTTCTATGTTAAGGACACGCGCTTGCCGGACATTTGGGCAGCGCGACTGAGACCGCTTTATCAGGCAAGTTACAACAAATATTGGGTGGACGAGTTTTTTGGTTGGGCAGTAACGCGCCGGGTAATGGATGCCGCGCGTGGCGTCTTCGCGTTTGACTCAAAAGTGATCGACGGCGGCGTAAATGGCTCGGCCTGGCTAACGCGATTGTCCAGCCGCATCACCGGTGGCATTGATCAGTATTTCGTAGACGGCGTAGTGAATGCAATCGCGGCATTTATTGTTCGTCTGATGTCGCCGTTGTTTCGCGCTGCCCAAACGGGCTTTGCGCAAAATTATGCGTTAGTGATGGTGCTCGGGTTGGTTGCGGCCGTGGCGTTGTTTTTCGGCGCCGACATCGCGCGAGCTGTGAAGAGTGTTTTTGCATTCGGACTTTGAAGCTAGTCGGTGGTTGTCAGTTGCAGTCTGATCGCTTGTTGACGGTCGAGAGGTTTGCACTGACTCAAGAATTCGACGAACCACTAATAACGGACCACTGACTACGGACTATAAAAACTTATGAAAAGTCTGCCCATACTTTCACTTGTGACCTGGCTGCCCACGCTGGGGGCACTCATCATTCTGGTTCTCTTCAAAAAGGGCCAGTCAGATCAAGTCAAGAAGTTTGCTACCGCCTGGTTTGGCGTAGCCTTCGTTGCCTCGCTGGCGTTGTTGCAATACGACAAGGCGATTGGCGGCATGCAGTTTCTTGAGGACCATCAATGGGTTCCGGTGATTGGCGCGCGCTATCAAATGGGCGCGGATGGCGTGGCAGTCCTGTTGATTGTGTTGACGACGCTGCTGGGAGTCATCTCGGCTTTATCATCCTGGAAGTACATCGAAAAGCGTGAGAAGGAATACTACGTTCTGTTGTTGCTATTGCAGACGGCAGTGGTCGGTGTCTTTACCTCGATGGATCTGTTTCTCTTTTATCTGTTCTTCGAAGTGTCACTGGTGCCGATGTACTTCTTGATCGGAATCTGGGGCGGCGAGAATCGTTTGTATGCGGCAATAAAATTCTTTCTCTACACGCTGGTTGGGTCAGTCGTGATGCTGCTCGGCGTGTTGAAGATTTATTTTCTGACCCAGGACACAGCCTTAACCGGAAAGATTACACAAGCAACAATCGATCTGCTGGCGGGAAACCAGCAAGCATCAGCGATGGTGTCCAGCACTTTGCAGGCGGCGGCGCAAAACGGAACCGGCACGTTCAATCTCCTTTATTTGCAGGCGCTGGGATCCGTGATGCCGATGGGAGTCATGCAGGTGCTTTTGTTTTTTGCTTTCGCACTGGGCTTCGCCATCAAGGTGCCGATGTTTCCGTTTCACACCTGGCTCCCGGACGCGCACGTCGAAGCGCCCACGGCCGGTTCAGTAATCCTGGCCGGCATCCTGCTGAAACTAGGAACGTACGGCTTTTATCGTTTCAACATTCCGATGTTTCCCGCCGCCTCTGCCGACGAAAGCTACTTCTTTACCGGCACGAATCATCAGTTTGGCGTGCGCAGCGTGATGATCTTCCTGGCGATCGTGGGAATAATTTATGGCGCGCTGGCTGCAATGTATTTCGTGGTGAAGAAAGACGGCGACGTCAAGAAGCTGGTGGCCTATTCGTCGGTCTCGTCAATGGGCATTGTGATGCTTGGGTTGTTTGCGCTCAACCCAAACGGCTTGAATGGCGCCGTGCTACACATGATTAACCACGGCATCTATTCAGGCGCTCTGTTTCTTTTGGTCGGAATCATTTATGAACGGCGGCACACGCGCAACGTAGCTGAGTTCGGCGGACTATCACACGTTATGCCGGGGTACGCGGCAGTCTTTCTGTCGATGGTGATGACTGCCATTGGCTTGCCGTTGCTGTGCGTCTTCATTTCCGAGTTCCTTTCGCTGCGCGGCGCTTTCGAAGCCAATCCCATGTGGGCAGCATGGGGCGCGCTGGGAATCATACTGAACGCCGGCTACATGCTTTGGCTGTATCAGCGGATGTTTTTCGGCACGATTGATAATCCGAAGAATGAAAAGTTGATTGACCTGAGCACGCGGGAGTGGATTTACATGACCCCGCTGGTGATTATGTCGCTTTGGATCGGTGTCTATCCCAAAGCATTTCTGAGCTACATCGAACGCCCGGTTAATGCCGTCGTGCGTCAGGTGCGACCAACTTATCCGATTCCTGGGCTGCCACCGGGAGTGGATGTGCAGCAGCGCGCGGCCGTGAAGTGACCAAAGATCAAAGACCGTTATTAACTTCTGAGTACTGACTACTGACCACATGTTCCTTCTTCAAGCTAACACCACAGCGCTTTTCAATCCGGCCGATTTGCAGCTAATTGCGCCCGAGCTCATCCTGACGGTTTGTGCCTGTCTCGCGCTGGTGATGGAAGTTGTCCTGCCCTATCGCAAGAGCAAACTCGTTGCTTACTTCTCGCTTCTTGGTGTCGGTCTCGCCTTCGTCTCACTCGGCATGCAATGGTGGTATGTTCGTGACACGCTACCTCTCGACGGCTTCTACGGCATGGTGCGCATCGATGGCTTTGCTCTACTTTTCAAGGGCATCTTTCTGGTGGGAGCGGCGCTGGCGATTGCAATATCCACTCGTTATCTCGATATCGAAGGCGAGCAGCACGGCGAATACTACGCGCTGGTTCTGTTCGCCACCGTTGGCATGATGTTTCTCGCCTGCGGCTACGATCTGATTTCACTTTACGTCAGTCTGGAGCTGATGGCCCTGACGTTTTACGTGTTGGTGGCTTTTACAAAACGCGAGAAGCGCTCGAATGAAGCGGCAATGAAGTATTTTCTGTTAGGAGCGTTTTCGTCCGGCATCCTGCTTTACGGCATGTCGCTGCTCTATGGCATTGCCGGCTCTACGAATCTAGGTGAAATTGGGCGCAGCGTTGCGACAATCGCCAGTACAACACCGCTCGGCGAAGCCGCCGGGCCAAGTTTAAGACCAATGTTGCTGCTGGGAATGATTGCTCTGGCGGCTGGTTTGTTTTTCAAAATTGCAGCCGTTCCATTTCACATGTGGGCGCCGGACGCTTACGAGGGCGCGCCCACGTCGGTCACCGCATTTCTTTCTACAGGCTCAAAAGCCGCGAGCTTTGCGCTCTACGCGCGCATTTTCATCGAAGCGCTTAACAGCATGCGCGCCGACTGGGCGCCATTGCTTGGGCTGGTGGCAGCAATAACGATCATGGTGGGCAACTGGGCGGCGGTTACTCAGGAAAACTCAAAACGCTTGTTGGCTTACTCGTCGATCTCCAACGCGGGTTATCTATTGCTCGGACTGGTTGCCGGAAATAGTTACGGCTACACCGGCCTGATCATCTATCTACTGGTCTACACACTGATGAACATGGGCGCGTTCGGCATTGTGATTAGTCTGCGACGGCGCGGAATCATCGGTGATAACGTCGACGACATGGCGGGGTTGGCGCAGAAAGCGCCGGGCATGGCGGCGATGATGACCATCTTCATGCTGTCGCTCGGTGGCTTGCCGATTACGGGTGGCTTCATCGGCAAGTATTTTCTTTTCGGCGGACTCTTGCAGCGTGGCGCCGCGGACGGGAAAAGCTGGTACTACTGGCTTGCCGGATGGGCCATTATCAACACGGTCGTCTCTTTTTATTACTATATACGGTTTATCAAAGTGATGTACCTCGGTGATCGCATCGCTGATGACAAGCCGCTGTCACTCTCGCCTGCTTTGCAAACTGCGCTGGCGGTTTCGGTAGCAGGAATCATCTTCATCGGAGTTTACCCGCAGCCGTTAATTAACCTGACGCAAAAGCTAATCGCTCCGCTCGCGGCAATTGGGGCTGTGGCTCTGAAGTAAAAAGTGGAATGTTGGCTTTTTACTTTCTCGCTGCAATTGTCATCTGGCTTGGCATTCTTTCGTTGCGCGGTGGCATTCACTTCGCCGCCTATTTGCGAAGTGAGGCCTCGACACCGTTAGCCGATTTCACTCCCTATGTTTCAGTATTTGCTCCTTGCCGCGGTTTGGAAGACGACTCGGAAGAAAACCTCGCCGCACTTTTCAAGCAGAATTATCCTGCCTACGAGATCGTTTTCGTAAGCGATCACGCAGATGATCCTTCACTTGCGTTGATCAGAAAATTAATCGAAGACCAACCGAATCGCATTTCGAGCAAAATCATCGTCGCCGGACCGGCAACCGACTGTGGGCAAAAGGTGCACAACTTGCGCGTAGCTGTTCCTGAATGCGATGCACGCAGCCAAGCATTCGTGTTTGTTGATACAGATGCGAGGCCGCAATCCCATTGGTTGCGATCGCTGGTTGCGCCTCTCTCAGATGAAAAAATTGGGGCTGCGAGCGGCTATCGCTGGTTTATTCCCGTGAATGGTGGTCTTGCTTCTCATCTTCGTTCAGTTTGGAATGCATCGATCGCATCGGCGCTGGGCGCCGACCGCTACAAAAACTTTTGTTGGGGCGGTTCAACTGCGATTCGCAGATCAACTTTCGAAAACCTCGACATAGCCGACCGCTGGCGCGGCACAGTCTCAGACGATTTCACTCTCACGAGGGCGCTGCAGGAAGCGCATCTGCCGATTCATTTTGTGCCCGCATGTCTGATGCCGGCGCTGGACTCTTGCTCTATGCGCGAGCTGTTTGAATTCACTAATCGTCAGTTGAAAATCACTCGCGTTTACGCCTCGCACTTGTGGAAGCCGGTGCTCATTGGCAGCCTGCTGTTTTGTCTGGTCTTTTTTGGCGGCGCGATATTGGTCATTGCGCGCGCACGGCAGAACGGCTCGTTTGCCGTCCCGTTGTTGCTGCTTTCGATCATTTATTTTCTTGGGACGCTGAAGGCCCACATTCGTATGAAGGCGATAGTTTCCCTCTTGCCCGCGTACGGCAGGGAATTGCGCCGCGGGAGGATCTTTCACCTGTTTCTGTGGCCGTTCACATCGGCGCTTTATCTTTGGAACGCGCTGGTGGCAGCTTCGTCGCGTCGCATCAAGTGGCGCGGGATTACCTACGAATTGAAATCAGCTACCGAAGCTGTCATTATCGCCCGCGATTAGTGGAACAGACTTTTTAGTCTGTTACCACAGACTGCGCTTCATGTTAGCGAACACAGACTAAAGTCTGTGCTACTTATGCCAAACAAAGCCGTACAACTGGTGCAGCTACTTCGTTCAACCAGGCGCGAAAAGCGTCTGGGCACTGTCATCCTGTTTGTTACTTCGCGCTGCAACGCGTTTTGTAAGACGTGTTTCTATCACGAGGAGTTGAATCAACCGGGCGACCTC
>Ga0184619_10000691_pt1 | contig 11674 bp, 10 predicted proteins | sample PLM0_60_b1_FD_133146 | JGI IMG/M metagenome (GOLD analysis project Ga0184619, IMG submission 133146) | Groundwater sediment microbial communities from an aquifer in East River, Colorado, USA - PLM0_60_b1 | ecosystem: Environmental > Terrestrial > Soil > Riparian zone | place: USA: East River...
CCCTCGAGCAGACCTGCAATCATTGGATCGGTACGCTCGGCCACAAGGTCGCCAAGCCGTTCCGCAATACCTGGAAATTGCTCTGCGAATTCCCGGGCCTGCTCGTATAGCAATTGAAGTTCTCGATTGTAGAGATCGAGAAATTCCCGGTCCATGTCCTACAACCGGTTGATCTGAAACGCGTTGCCGTTGAGATCCATGTCTGCGACGAATTCCACCGGCACGTCAACGGGCACGCAGCGCAAATCGGCCTGGACCACGAAGCGCACCTTCAGTTCGGTGGCATCGATGGTTTCGTCGCGAGCGGCATGAACGGTGTCGCGCACCAGCCGCGGCTCGAAATTGGTCAGGACCGATTCGATCTCGGCCTGCACGTCGCTGACGGCGGCCTCATCGATCGTGCGATGCACGATGTCGGGCAATCCGAAATTCAAAATCGATTTGCGGGCATAATCGAATTCGGTCAGATCCTCGGCGGATTCGAGCGCGACCGTGTTCAGGAGCGCTTCGAGATCGCGCGCGACTTCGCGTCGCACCATGGATTCGGTGATCGGGCTGCGGCCGAGCGAGCGCCGTCCGGCGATCACCCGCTCACCCGATTCATCGCGAAGGTCGATTTTCTTGGTGGCATCGCGCGCGGCATGAGCGCTGCGAAACGCATGCATCAGCGGAGGGCAGAGACGGTCCTTGCGATTTGGGGCGGCCATGGTTCACAAATCAAGTCAGAAAGGGTGCGACGGCACTAGCGCTTGCATCGCCATCGCACCCATCGGCCTGGCAAGGATGCCTATTCCGAGGACTTCGCGATATCCCAACCGAAGGTGCTCGCCGCCTTGGGGTTACCCTTATCATCTTGCGGCGTATAGGTTTGCTCGAACTTGCGGAAGTTGAGGGTGACGTTTTCGGTGATCCGGTCTTGCCCGTGGCCGCCACCATTGCTGATGTGCGTGATAAAGACCTGCTCCAGCTTGATCTTGAGGTACTCGACCGCGGTTCCGCCAGCCTTGCGGACCGTCAACAAGCCTTCGTTAATGTGCTTGCCAGTCGTCAAATACTTCAACAGGTCGGTGGACGCCGTATCGAAATAATGCGTGACCGTAAGATCCTGGATCTGCACCTTGCCGGTGCCCGACCCGGTGCCGCCGTGCGCCGACCCCGCTTGCGAGGCGCCAAAACTCCAGCTCAGCACTTCGATTTCATCCTTGTGCTTCGAATCCAGAGCTTCGCCTTTGATATTGGTCAGTTTGAGGAACATGTCAGCTTGAGCCATAGGTGTCTCCTTATAAGTAGCTCGGGTTTGAATGCCGGTTGAAGGATTGCAGGCAATTGCGTCGTCTAGTTAGTCGAAGCATCCCTCAGAGCGGTTCAAAGGCAAGTTAGCCGCCGGACGGTGCCGGAAGCCGAGAAACGAGGCTGAGCCCGATATCCATCGCTTCAAGCTGAAAATGCGGGCGCAGATAGAAACGTGCGTTGTAGTAGCCGGGATTTTCTTCGTTGGGAAACACTTCGACTTTGGCGGCCGCCAACGGCTTGCGCGCCTTTTGCGCTTCGGTAGCAACTGCAGGATTTGGCTCAACATATTCGTTGATCCAGGTCTGCAGCCAAGTCACCAGCTCGTCCTTTTCCTTATAGGAGCCGACCTTGTCGCGCACCATGCACTTCAAATAATGCGCAAAGCGCGACACGGCGAACATGTAAGGCAGGCGAGCGGAAAGGTTGTCGGAGGCGGTCGCGTCGACGCCCTTCTCGCCGAAATACTTCTTCGGCTTGTAGACCGATTGCGCGCCGATGAAGGCGGCCTTGTCGGTATTCTTGCGATGGATGATCGGGATCAGGCCCGACTTCGCCAATTCGTGCTCGCGGCGGTCGCTGATGGCGATCTCGGTCGGGCATTTGAGGTCCACCCCGCCGTCATCGGTCGGGAAGGTGTGGGTGGGCAGGTTGATCACCTCGCCGCCGGACTGCACGCCGCGGATGCGCGTGCACCAGCCGTATTCCTTGAAGGCGCGGTTGATGTTCACGCCCATCGCATAGGCCGCATTCATCCAGCCGTACTTGTCGCCGGTGTGGCCATCGGTGTCTTCCTCGAAGGCGAATTCCTCGACCGGCTCCGACTTGGCGCCATAGGGCAGGCGGGCGAGCACGCGCGGCATGCACAGCCCGACATAGCGCGAGTCATCCTGGTCGCGCAGACCCTTCCAGGCGGCGTATTCCGGCGTGTCGAACACCTTGCCGATGTCGCGCGGATTGGACAGCTCGGTCCACTTGTCCATGCCGAGCAGATGGGGATGGGCGCCGGCGAAGAAGGGCGCGTGCGCCGAGCCCGCGATCTTGCTCAGATCGCGCAATAGCTGCACGTCGGTCGGCGCGTGACTGAACGAATAGTCGCCGACCAGGCAGCCATAGGGCTCGCCGCCCAATTGTCCGAACTCGTATTCGTAGATCTGCTTGAACAGCGGGCTCTGGTCCCACTTGGCATCCGGATAGAGCCGCAGGTTGCGGTACAGCTCGGTCTTCGACACGTTCATCACGCGAATCTTGAGCTGCGCGTCGGTTTCCGAGTTGTAGACGAGATATTTGAGCCCGCGCCACGCACTCTCGATCTGCTGGAACTCCGGCGCATGCAGAACCTGGTTCATCTGCGCCGTGAGCTTATCGTCGATGCGCGCGATCATGTTCTCGATCGTGTCGATCACGTCATCCTTGATGACCGCCTCGCCCTTGAGGGCCTCTTTCACCAAGGTCGTGATGGCGTTTTCGACTTCGGTCGCGGCCCGTTCGGTCCGCGGCTTGAAGCTCTGCTTGAGCAAAGAGGTAAAATCGGCCGCTTCGCGGGTTTCAGTTTGCGTGGCAACCGCTTGGGTGTCTGTATTTGCCATGCCTAAGCCCCCCTTATTTCTTCTCAGCTTCAGGCGCTTGCTCGGCCGGCGCGTCGCCGTCTTTAGCGGCCGCCCGGTCGCGCAGCGCCGTCATGAGCTGCGGGTCACTAAGAAGCTTCTTGAGTGTATCTTCGGCCGCCGCCTTGCCATCCATATAGCGCAAAAGATTGGCAAGCTGTTCGCGCGCCTCCAGAAGTTTCGCCATCGAGGGAACCTGGCGGGCAACCGCCGCCGGGCTGAAATCATCCATCTTGTTGAACTTCAGGCTGACTGACATCTTCTCGCCTGGGGCGTCGGAAAGCTTGTTGTCCACCCGCATGCTGAGTCCGGGCTGGATCGCGGCCATGCGGTTGTCGAAATTGTCCATGTCGAATTCGAGGAATTTGCGATCCTCGATCTTGGACTTTTCGACGCCGGGGGTATTACCGGAAAGGTCGGCCAAAACGCCCATCACGAACGGCAGTTCGATCAGCCGCTCGGCGTCGTAGGGGTCTTCATAGGTAATATGAACGCGCGGTGCGCGATTGCGGCGGATAAATTTTTGACCACTATCGGTTGCCATAGATGTCTCCCATTCTGTCCGGCCAGGCCCCAACGGCCTAGCTTAGGCCAGACTCCTCGGCAAAGCGGTCTTAACTTAGGACGGCAGCGGCCATTGCGTCAATTAAAACCGCGGTAATGATGCCGCGGCAGAGCGTTAACCGCTTTCCATCATTAATTGCTTTTGAGCGTGTCGGCCGGCAGGAGGGCTTTCAGCACGCTCAAGAAATCGCGCTGCGCCAGATCGCGGGCGCGGTCGGTCAGGAACGGAATCGGGCTCGATGGCTCGGCCATCCGGAAGTAGTGACCGACCTGTTCGAGCAGCGCCAATGCTTCGACCCGCGAGCCCACCTCGACATCGGGCACGGCCGGTCCGTCCACACTGGATTCGCTCACGGCCTGACCTTGTGCGCTGGCTGCCGCCGCGAGCCGCTCGATCGGCAGTTCGAATGATTGCTCTTTGCCGATATTGATCGCGGCCTTGGACAGGTGATCTGGCACAAGCAATTGAATCACTTCGAGAAATGACTTTCCCAAGAGGTCCTGGGCCTGCCGCACCAACAGCAAGGCCGGGTTCGACGGCTCGCTGCGGCTAAAATACGCAGCGACCGCCGCCAGGACGCGGCCGGCGTGGGCGGAGGACGTAACCTGCCCGACCGAAACGGCGGCCTCTGCAGCGGCGGAATCCTTGCCATCGCCGGCTCCTTCGCGGGCAGCCCCCTCGGCGCCGGCAACTGCCGCGCTCGGATCGCGCTTGACAATGGCGGTATCGAGCATGCCGAAAATCTGGCCGGCAATCGCCGGCAGCCGATCGAGCGCCACGGAGGGACCGGAACTGCATTTGTCCATCCAGACGGTACGGATCTGCTTGAGCGCCGCCTCCAACTCCATGATCTGCTGGCGCCGTTCGATCAATGTAGGCAGTTCGGCTTCCCGCAGGACTTTCTCAACTGCCGCCATGTCGATCGGCGCTTCGCCTTCGGTCGGCGCGACCTCGCCCTTGGCCATCAGATAGCTGCGCAGGCTGACGGCCCCGAAACGCTTGTGCTCGATCAGCGGCATGAATTGCAGCGGCAGGATGACCGTTGGCAGCGCTTCGATCGCCTCGACGGCCCCCATGCGAAAGCCATAGTCGCCGTCCTCGGCGCGCGGATGCACGTCATCCCAATGCTCGGCCAGGAGCGCGCTGATGGCGCGGATGCAGTCGAGGAAGCCGGAAAAATCACGATTGAGAATGCAGAATTTCGCAAGAATCCCGAGCATGCGCAGGTCGCGCGTTTGCTTGAGAAACGGCGTGGCGGCTTCGAACTGCGCCGCGAAATCGATCGAGTTGCGATCGAACGGGCGGCCTTCGTTGCCCGCCTGATCCTTGCCGAAAAAGGATTTCGGCAGCAGGCCTTCCGCACCGGCCAGGAAATTCATGTAGTCGGCGTCGCCGGCCAGTTCGAGATCGGGCCCGCACGGAGCTTCCGCAGACACCGGCTTGGTCAGGGATTCGAAATCGACGATCGGCATGTTCGTTCACCCGCCTGCGGGGTCGCCCGCTTGTGCCATCCGCAACTTCTCGGTCCGGACGGCGTCGCCGCTTCCGGGCGCATCCGAATATTGGCACCGAAATTCGCCGCTGCGCCAGCACCGAATTGAGCGGCCCGCGATTATGGTTTGCCATCGCCGTCACGAGGCTCCGGCTTGGTGCGGCGGCAAGTCCGTGATATGCATTAACTATCTGGCTCGACGCGAGCCGCCGCGAAGATCCGCTCGCGCGCGCGAGCCATGATCGAGCCCTGATATTGCCGGTTTGCATTGCCTTTACGATGGTTGATCCTGTGAAGATTGACGGTAGGGAAATTGACCGACACTATCCCTACTGTCTCCACTGCGCGATTGTTTTCCCGCATTTCTTCCCACTTGGCAGCGAGGTCGTGATCCCCCATGGCTGAACTTAAACAGGAAGGCCGGATCGCCGAATTGACAACGCCGCTCGGCAAGGACGAGCTGGTGTTGGCGCGTTTCGACGGTACCGAAGGTTTGAGCGAACTGTTCGAATATCGCATCGAGGCATTGAGCGAGAAGGCCGATATCAATTTCGACCAGGCGGTTGGTCAGCAATGCAGCGTCAAGGTCAAGCTGTACGGCCAGGAGCGCCAGTTCAACGGCATCCTGGTCGAAGCACAATGGCTCGGCGTGCGCGAGAACTATTACCTCTACCGCCTGGTGCTGCGGCCCTGGCTGTGGCTGCTGTCGCATGCCACCGACTGCCGGATCTTTCAGGAGATGAAGGTCCCCGACATTCTCAAGGAGGTGTTCGACCGCTGGGGCTTCACCGACGTCGAAACCAAGCTCACCGGCTCCTATCCCAAGCGCGAATACTGCGTGCAGTACCGCGAGACCGATCTCAACTTCGTCTCGCGCATCATGGAGAAGGAGGGCATCTATTATTATTTCAAGCACAGCGGCGGCAAGCACACGCTGGTGCTGGCGGACTCCAAATCGTCGCACCAAGCGGTGCCCGGGCTTTCCAAAATACCGTTCCTGCCGACCAGCGGCGAATACACCCGCAAGGAGCAGCGGCTCTATGAGTTGACCAGCGAACGCAGGTTCCGCACCGGCAAGGTCTCGCTCAACGATTATGACTACGAGAAACCCAATTCCAATCTGATGTGCGACGCCAATGGGTCGGAGAGCTACACCAAGTCCAACATGGAGGCGTACGACTATCCCGGCAATTTCACCGAGAAGTCGGTGGGCGAACGCTATGCCAAGATTCAATTGGAGTCCGAGCAGGCGCTCGACCACCGCCGCCATGGCAATGGCGATGCCTTCTGTCTGTTTTCCGGCGGGCTTACCACGCTCGAACGCCACCCCAGCGATGCGCACAATATCGAATACCTGGTCGTGCGCACGTCGCATTCCTTGGTCGCCGAGCACTATTACAGCGGCGCCGGTGTCGGCCCGAGCGAGGAAATCTATTACGGTCACTATGAGTTCCAACCGAGCAGCCGGCCCTATCGCGCGCCCATCTGCACGCCGAAGCCGCTGATCCACGGCATCCAGACCGCCAAGGTCGTGACCAAGGACGGCGGCAGCGAAGAGATCGAGGTCGAGAAGCTGACCGAAATCTACGTGCGGTTCTATTGGGACCGCAAGAAGAAGCGCTCATGCAAGGTGCGCTGCGCGCAAGTGTGGTCCGGCAAAAAATGGGGCGGTCAGTTCATTCCGCGCGTCGGCATGGAGGCGGTGGTCGAATTCCTGGAAGGCGACCCCGACCGTCCGCTGGTCGTGGGCTGCGTCTACAACGACGAGTACAAGCCGCCCTTCGAGTTGCCAGGGAAAAAGAACATCGCCGGCCTCAAGACGGATTCGACCAAAAACGGCGGCGGCGGCTACAACGAGTTGAGCTTTGACGACACCAAGAAGTCCGAGAAAATCGTCATGCATGGCGAGAAGGATCACGAGGTCACCATCAAGCACGCCGAGACCTGGGACATCGGCGAGACCTTTGAAACGCCGATGGGTAGCCCCTCACGAAAGACAACCATACAAAAGGGTTACGACAAGCTCGACATCCAGAAAGGCGACCAGAATATCGAGATCGGAACCGGCAACCAGAGCGTCAAGATCAAAATGACGCAGAAAACCGACGTCGGTATGACGATCGAGACCAAAGCCGGGATTCAGATCGAGATCAAGGTCGGCGACAGCAAGATCACCATCAATCCGATGCAGATCAAGCTCGAGGCCACGATGATCGACATCAAGGCGAAGGCTCTGCTACAGCTGGAGGGCCAAGCCATGACCATGCTTAAGGGCGGGATCGTCATGATCAACTAGCGCCCGCGAGAATGTGCTGATGTCATCGATCCGCTTTGCCACCGTTCGAGACCTTTACGATGCCTTTCCGACGGCCCAGGAAGACGTCGAGCTGCCGCCCAGCGATGAGCCGTCGCTGGATTTCTTGAACGTCTTGGTGTCGAAGCAATTGTGGAACGAGGCGGTGGCGTTTTGCGCCTATCTGTTGCCGCGACGCGAGGCGATCTGGTGGGGCTGTCAATCCATCCGCCGCATCCAGCCGAACCACTCGCCGCACGAAGCCGCCGCGCTCGAACTCGCCGAAGCCTGGGTGCACGCGCCGGAGGAGGAGCGCAGGCGTCAGGCTCTCGACCGTGCGCTCGCCTCCGATGCCAGATCGCCGTCGACGTGGATGCTGTTCGGCGTTGGTTGGTCCGGCGGCAGCATCGTACAATCGCAACACGGCATGGTGCCGGCCGCTCCGCAACAGACCGCGCGTGCGGTCCGTGCGGGCTTGCTGATCGCGCTCGCCTGGGTCCCCGGCGAGGATAGGCTCAAGGTCGCGAAACCTTGCATGGACAACGCGATCGCGCTCGCCACCGGCGAGGCGCATTCCTGAAGTTCGGTATGGGTAGCACTGCGTGGGCTGGCCGCCGCAGCGGCCGAGCGCGCCGTAAGCCTATCTATCCGCCGATCAAGACGGTGGGATAGCCGACCACGATCGTGCCGCCATGGACCGTCATATCGCCAATTCGAGCCGCCGGCAAACTCCCCACCAGCACGGTCATCGATGCTTTGATGATCATGTCGGGCGGGCCGACGCAAACACACATGTCGGTCACGCGGGCCTGGGGGATTTTCCCGGTCAGCACCGTCACGCAACAGGGCGGCAGAATCGGCCCGCCGACATGCGGAACGATGCCGGTGACCATTGGGCAGACATGCATGTCACCAATGCGGGAGGCGGGCATTCCCATCGGCGCTACTTTCGTTTCAGGTCGGGAGGCTAGGGTTCAATTCAAACTGATATTCGCTGTGCACGCAACCAGACAGTGGCTCGTTACTGATTTCGGCTCGCAAAGGGGCCGGCCACCAAAGATTAGCTCGGATCATGACCCGGCGAGGTTCAAGCCCACACAGATGCTGCCGCATGGGCGTTTGATTGAACTCCATCACAAAGGCTGCGACTAACAGGCAAACCCGCGCACGATGACGGTTTCGCGGGGTCTGGAATGCTCGCCGCTGTTGTCGCACCAGTTGCAACCTTGCGGCGACCGGGACATTCATGCATATCATTAATCATAGCGGATTTTGGCTCGCCAAAGTATTGGGACCATGAGATAATCTGTAAAAGTGCGCTGTTCGTGTCCGGCATCTTCAAGGTGCGGACCCGGCGCACGATGTTTGGGGCTGCCAGTGTCGAGCAAGTTGACCGCAGTGCCGCGAACGCGCTCCTGCAGCTTTGATCGAGGACGATACCGAAATCGAGAACGACAATGCCGCTCAATCTCAAGATCGAAAACGAGACCAGCCTGCCCGACGGCGGGCCCCTCGGCATTTCGGTCACCGGACGGCGGAACATCGACATCGGCCGCGACTCCCATCTCGATTGGACGCTGCCCGATCCGACCCGCTTCATTTCCAGCAAGCACGCCGAAATCCGCTACAAAGATGGCGGCTACTGGCTGCATGACGTCTCCACCAACGGCACCTTCCTCAATGGCGGCGACCATCGCATGCAGGCGCCACACCGGCTGCGCAACGGCGACCGTTTCACCATCGGCCATTACATCATCGCGGTCGCGGTCGAGGGAGAGCTAGGCGACACGCCCTCCGCGGCCGGGTCGGGCACGGCGCAGGCGCCAGTCTCCTCCTATCAGGAACTGTGGGTGAACCAGTCCGATATCGCGCCGCCGGTCGACCCGGCCCAGCTCAAGGCGGCACGCGACCGCGCGGCCCCGGTCAATCCCGATTTCCTCGATTGGGCGGCGGACGTGCCCGATCCGGATCGGTTCGACACCGCGCCGATCCAACCGGCGCCGCAGATGCGTGCACCGCCGGCGCCAACGCCGCAGATGCCGGGGTCGGGTGCCGCCCCACCGCCGCGCTCCGATGACATGAGTTGGGCGGTCGGGCCGATGACGCCCGGGCCGCCTCCACCACCTCCGGAGCCCGACCTTCCCTCGCCCCGGCGGCCGGTCTGGACCAGCGAGCCGGAAACTCCCTGGGCGCCGCAAGCCGCCGCGCCGGCGGCACGGCCGACGCGCGCCCCCGCGCCCGCGCAGGCGCCTGCCCCCGCCGGGGCGGCGCCCGGCAACGAGGCCGCGCAGCAGTTCCTGCGCCGGCTCGCCGAAGCGGCGGGCGTGCCCGAGCAATTGTTTGCGCAACAGGATCCGAACCAGCTCGCCGACCAGATCGGCATGGTGATACGGCTCGTGGCCGGCAATGTGATGCAGTTGCTCAATGCTCGCGTGCAGGCCAAGCGGCTCGCGCGCAGCTCCCACCACACCATGGTGCAGGCATTCGACAACAACCCGCTCAAATTCTCGCCCACGCCGGAAGAGGCGCTGAGCGTCATGTTCGGGCCGCAGACGCGCAGCTATCTCGACGCCCGCCGCGCCATCGAACAGAGCTTCGACGACTTAAAGAGCCACCAGATCAAGACCTATTCTGCGATGCAGCACGCATTAACCCTGCTGCTCGCCGATCTCGATCCGCAGACCATCGATCGCGACACCGACGCAGAAGGTGGCATCGCCGCGCTGGTGACCTCGCGCAAAGCCAAGCTATGGGACGCCTACGTGGCCCGCTGGCAGGCCCAGGTGCGACGTGAAGGCGGCGGATTGGTTGATTCTTTTATGCTGTTATTTGCCGATTGTTACGATCGCGATGGTAGTGAGATGCGCTGACGCGCGTGTTAAACAGGGAGGCACGCAACTCCCAGGATCGACCCCGGCGAGATTTCGATGTCTTGGTACAGCAAGGTTCTGTGGTCAGAAGGCTTGTTTCTGCGGCCGCACCATCTGCAGCAGAATGATCGTTACGTGGAGCGCCTGCTCGAAGGCCGCATGCGCCAGGTCACGCCCTATCCTTGGGGGTTTTCGCATCTCGAAATCGACCATGACCTCGCCCAGCAGAGCAAGTTCTCGCTGCGCCGTGCCACCGGCGTCATGCCCGACGGCACTCCGTTCGACATTCCCGCCGACAGCCCGATTCCCGATCCGATCGACGTTCCGGATTCCGCCTCCGGCCAGATTACCTGGCTCTCGATGCCGATCGCGGCGCCCAATACGCGCGAGGTCGGCGACGGGAGCGCCGAAAGCGCGAGCCGCTACGTGCGCGGAGCGGAAACCTTCATCGATTCGACCTCGGCGCTGCGCATCGAGGAGGAGATCGACATCGCCTTTCCGCGCCTGAACTTTGAACTGCGCAAGACTGCCAAGCCCGGCTATGTCGGCCTCGGTATCGCGCGCGTGCTGGAGATCCACGACAAGAACATCCTGTTCGACGAAAAATACATTCCGCCGATGCTGGTGTGCTCGGCGCATCCGGTGATCGAGGGCTGGATCAACCGCATCGTCGGCTGGATCGAGAACAAGCTCGACGAGCTCTCGCGCTATGCCGCCGATCCGACTTCAGGCGGCGGCCTGCAAAGCGTCGACTATTTCGTGCTGCAACTGCTCAACCGGCAGATTCCGTCGCTCAAGCACCTGCAGGGCTCAAGCTACGTCCATCCGGAGCGGCTCTACGACGAACTGCTCCGCCTCGCGGGCGAGCTTGCCACCTTCGCGACGCCGGAGCGGCGCGCCCACAACTATCCGATCTACGATCATGACGATCTCGAAAACGTCTTCGCGCCGCTCCTGCGCGATATCCAGGACTTCCTCAGCGCCCGGCTCGGCCGTCGCGCCATCCGCCTGGAAGTCATCGAGCGGGCGCAGAATGCCTTCGTGTCGCCGATCCGCGACCGCTCGCTGTTCCGCAATGCCACGCTCGTGCTCGAAGTCGCCGCCCGCCGGCCGCTGATCGAAATCCAGAACCAGTTCCCGCATTTGTTCAAGGTCGGCCCCAATACCAAGATGAACGAGATCGTCCACGCCCATCTGCCGGGGGTGCCGCTCGTGCATCTGCCGACCCCGCCGCCACATATCCGCGCCATTACTGATCACGTATATTTCTACCTCGATCGGAAGTCGCCGCTGTGGCCGGAATTCTCGACCGCCGGCTCGATCGGCATGCACTTTTCCGGCGACTGGCCCGATCTCGAGCTTGAACTGTGGGCGATTCTGGAGGAGCGGCGATGAACGACAAAGGCCGTCCCAGCAATCCTTTCGGTCGCGGGGACCGCACCATCATCCGCCCCAACCCGGGCGGCCGGCTGCCGACTGCGCCGCCGCAGGCGCCGCAGCCGCCCGCTCCGCCGCAATATCCGGCTACGCCGCCATCCTTTCCAGCATCGCAGCAGC
>Ga0184619_10000692_pt1 | contig 11656 bp, 9 predicted proteins | sample PLM0_60_b1_FD_133146 | JGI IMG/M metagenome (GOLD analysis project Ga0184619, IMG submission 133146) | Groundwater sediment microbial communities from an aquifer in East River, Colorado, USA - PLM0_60_b1 | ecosystem: Environmental > Terrestrial > Soil > Riparian zone | place: USA: East River...
GGGGCGGTGGATACCGGGAGCCGGCGAAATCATAAAAAGCTCAGCAGGTCTCAAAAACGACTATCGCGTTCCTTATCTAACGAGGAATTCAGGAGAAACTGAAAATGAAAAAGCTCAACTTATTGCTATTTGCGGTGGCTGGGATATTGATGAGTGCGATGTCCGTTTTTGCACAAGCTGGCGCGACCGCCGCTCCAGTGGATAACAACATTGGTTTGAAAGCGCTTGCTGCGGGCATTGGCTTCGCCATCGCAGTGTTTGGTGGCGCGATTGGTCAATCGCGAATCGGCGCGGCGGCCTGCGAAGGCGCGGCTCGCAATCCCGGTGCGGCCGGTCGCATTCAGACAATGATGATCCTGGGCCTGGCGCTGATCGAATCGCTGGTGCTCTTTGCGCTGGTCATTGTGTTTATCAAGACCTAACTGCAGTAGCACAGACTTCAGTCTGTGATTGAAAAAGTCACAGACTAAAGTCTGTGCCACTAATTGCAAGGTCGTTTACATTGATGCGAGCGTGGGCCTGCTGACTGCGCTCGCATTTTTTGCGTTGGTATGGAACACCGCAAACAGCGCCACTTGTTTTATAGCGTCTTTGCTGCGCTCTCGCGCGATGTGATAGTCTGACTTTGTCTCCCGGTAAGAAAAATTAGCGAGGCGTTAACTCTTCGATGAAAATCTGTCCGAAGTGTGGGGCGGAATATCCGGACACGACCACCTTGTGCCCGTCTGACGGCATTGCTCTGGAAACCAGCAGCGACGAATTGCTGGGACAAACCCTCGCGGGAAAATATCGCATCGATGAGAAATTGAGCGAGGGCGGGATGGGCGCAGTGTACAAAGGCACGCACGTGTTGATGGACAAAACTGTCGCCATCAAGGTGTTACGTCCGTCGCTGGCCGCCGACGAAAAAATCGTAGCACGCTTTTCCCGGGAAGCCCGCGCAGCCTCTCGAATTTCTCATCCGCATGCAATCAGTGTCACCGACTTTGGCGAAGACGAAAATGGCATCGTGTTTCTGGTGATGGAATACCTCGATGGCGAAACTCTTAAGAACCTTATCCGTCGCGAAGGCCCGATGCCGCTAACTAGAGTAGTTGATATCATCAAACAAGTAGGCCAGGCACTCGATGCGGCGCACCAGCAAGGCGTGGTCCATCGGGATCTCAAGAGCGACAACATCATGTTACTTAACACGATGAACGTTGACTATGCTCAAGTGCTGGATTTCGGCATCGCCAAGATCACGGAACGGGAGGGCGAATATCATCCGGGTCTGACTGCGCCCGACCTCGTGATTGGTACGCCGCAATACATGTCTCCGGAGCAGTGCTCGCAGTCGCCTGATATTGACGCTCGCTCCGACGTTTATTCGCTTGGCGTAATCATTTACGAGATGCTGGTGGGCCACGTGCCCTTCACTGGCGAATCGGCGACCGCAATCATGATGAAGCACCTGCAGCAGCCGGCGCCTTCAGTTTTAGCAGAAAGAAGTGACGTTCCGGCGGCGGTCGGGCGCGTAGTTGCGCGCGCTTTGGAAAAGTTGCCGCAGAATCGCTATGCGTCGGCAAGCGAATTGGTTTACGACCTGACGATGGCCGCCGAAATGGAGCCAGCTCCGGCCCGGTCCAATAGTGACCGGCTGTTAGTGCCAACAGGATCTGGTGGGTTGGCCGGCGATGACGCTGACGAAGAGACGATGATGCGCAAGCGGCTAACGACGCCGATGGCTAAACCGGCGTTGCCCTCCGAACCTTCGCCGATGACGAGTTTCAATCCGTGGAAAGTTGTAGTCCCGTCGGTGATTGGGTTGCTAGTGATCTTTGCGGCAATCTACGTGTTTACGCGCCGCTCAGCAACGCCTACAACCGAAGCACAACCGGCGTCGGCGTTAACGGCGGATCCAAATAGCCAGCCAGTCGAACCTGCGCAACCACCAACAGGTCAGGCCGAATCGGGGATACCCGTTGGCGGCGCCACCAATCAGAATGTTAATGCGAACCCCTCTGTGTCACCTTCACCGACCGAGAATCCGAATGCAGTTACCGAGCCAAACATCAACGACAACACGAATGTCAATTCTAATAGTCAGAAGAACCCGGCCTTGCCGTCACCAACGCAAACACTAGATGAAAGTACGCCACCTCCACCCACGCCCAAACTTCCAACGTCGAAGCCAACGCTGCCACCACCGAGCACTTCACCACCGGCGACGCCGCAAATAAATCCCCCAAATTAGATGTAGCTTTTTGCGGCACGGGCGTTCAGCTGATTTCGAATCATCTGAATCAGGTGAGCTTCGTTTTCGATTGAGATTCTGATTTTCAACACGTAGCAGGGGATGTCAAACTGCAGTGACGAGAGTTTTACTGCATCCTTTGCCGTTGTGAGAATACTGACAGCGCCTTTTCTTTTAGCTTCGGCCACAATCCGATCCACGTCAGATTGGTGATAGTAGTGGTGATCGAGAAAGGCCCGCTCGAATGCTAGCTCATAACCCTGATGCCGCAAATGATTGAAGAAAGATGCAGGATTGCCAACGCCACAAAATGCACCGAGTGGCTGCGGTATAGAAGAAATTTGTTCCACGGTCTCGCCGTTCAGCCCGCGTAATCCGGTTGTCACCATACGCGAGCGAAAAACCGGAATTTGTCCAACTGTTTTCTGTAGCGTTGTGGTGAGTGATTCCAGAGCCGTCGGCTCATCAGTCCTGGTTAGCACGACGCAATCGGCGCGGGCCAAACCACTGAGTGGTTCTCGCAACTGACCATAAGGAAGCATGCCGCCGCCCCAGGGATGTGTCGCATCGATCGTCACAATGTTCAGATCGCGAGCGAGCCGCAGGTGCTGAAAGCCATCATCCAGCACAAAAACTTCCGAGTGCAAATTTTTAACGGCCCAGCGGCCGGCAACACTTCTATTCGAGTTACAAACAATGGCTGCGACTCCCAATAAATTCGTCGCCAGGAGCAGCGGCTCGTCTCCCGCTGCCACGACGTCAGCCATAATTTTGTCGCCGTCGCTAACGACCACTTGTTCATTGGGATTCTTTCGGCGGTAACCGCGAGTCAGAACACAAACCCGCTTGCCTTCATTGGCAAGAACGCGGCAGATCCATTCAACAAGGGGCGTCTTTCCCGTTCCGCCCGTCGTGATGTTGCCGACGCTGATAACGACCGCGTCAAGTTTGGAAACTGAAAGCAGCTGCCTGCGATAGGCCGCAAGTCGCAGCCGGGTAGCCAGACTGTAAAGCGCGCTGAACGGTGGAAGGATGAGAGAATTTACAGCCTTCATCAGTTTCTCGCGTGTTTGTGATGAAGCGGTATGGCGCTGACCGCAGGAGCGACTGAGCTAGTTAATAGCTTCTTCAACAGCTCCATAGTACGTTCAGTGGCGCCGCGGTTCTGATTGACGAGTTGCCTTGCGCGTTGACCAAGCTGTCTTCGCTTATGGCGGTCGGTTAGAAATGTGGCAAGCGATTTCTCCAGTTCCAGCGCTGTGCCTGAATCAGGCATCGCCGGCAACTGTACGATAGCGTCCTTGCGAACGAACGCTGCAACAATTTCCCGGAAATTGTAAGTGTGCGCGCCGGTTAGAATACACGCACCCACCGCAGCGGGCTCGAGGATGTTGTGACCACCAGTCTTCGCAATACTACCGCCTACAAAAACCACTTTTGCCAATGAATAAACTGATTGCAATTCGCCGATTGTGTCGAGCAAGACGACTGTCGCAGTGCGGTCACTGGTTTGTTCTGGCGCACTTCTACGCGCCCATGAAAGACCAGAAGCTTTAACAATTGCTGCTACTTCGCCAAAACGCTCGGGATGGCGTGGCGCAATCAGCAACCGCGCCGTTGGCACCGCTCGGGCTATTAGGCGCTTGAAAGCTTCGATAATAATTCGTTCTTCCGGGGCGTGAGTGCTGGCGGCAAGAATCAATGGTGGTTCGTTAGTGAACTTGAAGCGCGCGCGCAACTGCGCTGTCAAGGCGTCGTTTAACGGCAAGGTACCCGCGTCGAACTTCAGACTTCCGGCCACCTGAACTTTGTCCGCCGCCATTCCCAACAGTTGTAAGCGGGCAGCATCAGCTTCTGTCTGCATGATGGCCAAACTAACGCCGCGCAATACTCGCGACATGAAACCGCGAAATAGGCGATAACGACGAAACGATCGTTGAGACAGCCGGCCGTTCAATATGACAACCGGAATCTCTTGCCGTTCGCACTCGCGCAAAAAGCCCGGCCACAGCTCCGTCTCCATAATCAACACTGCTTCGGGTCGCAGGGCCCTGAGGGTCCGGCGCACTGTCCAGCGCCAGTCGAAAGGGAAGTAAAAAATCTTTTCAGCGTCGTTCTTGAAAATCTCTCGAGCGAGGTTCTGTCCTGTAAGCGTCGTCGTGGAAATTGCGATGCGGCGGTTGGGAAGTTGTTTCTTGAGTGCCAGTACCAGCGGACGAGCCGCCTGAGTTTCGCCGACTGAAACACAGTGGATCCAAATCAGCGGTTGGCTGGTTACGGGTGATAGGCTGCCAAGGCGTTCGCGAAAACCGGCGACGTACTTGCCGTGACCCAAAGCATCGTAGAGAAACCGAGGTAGCAGGATGAGAAGACCGACAACGAGCAGAAGGCTGTAGATGAAGTACATAAGTAGGACAGGTATGCTTGCCTGTCATTTCTTGAACAAAAAAACTGACAGGCTAGGACGCCTGTCCTACTCAGTGCCAGGCAGGAATGCCTGTCCTACTACTTGGCACGCTCAATGTAGCGGCCTTCGGTGGGATCAACACGTATGCGGTCGCCTTCGTTCACGAACGGTGGCACGGTTACGGTAACCCCATTTTCCAGCGTTGCCGGTTTATTCACGTTTGAAACTGTTGCGCCCTTCATTGTGGGTTCGGTGCGAGTAACGGTCAATTCCATTGAAGGCGGCAAATCAATCCCGATGGGCGCGCCCTCAAAAAATTCGGCCTGTAATTTCAGCCCCGGCGTCAACCACTGGGCAGCATCACCAAGATCTTCCCCGCTTAGAGCAACCTGCTCGAAATTCTCTGTGTTCATGAAGTGATGATGTGAACCGTCGGAATACATATACTCCATTTCATGCTGCTCGAGTGTCGCGCGTTCAATCGTGTCAACCGAGCGAAAGCGGTGCTCGAATGACGAGCCGGTTTTGATGTTTCTGAGTTTAGTTTGAATCATTGCGCGCAGATTTCCCGGCGTGTGATGGCGAAATTCCATCACCTTGCACGGCTCGCCTTCAAACAGAAGCACCATTCCCCGGCGAATTTGAGTTGCAGAAATAGCCATAACTTTTATTAAGTTCTCCGTATTAGCATTGTTTATTAACCGCGAGCTTGGCGAGCGATCGGAGCCGTAATTGAACGCGTAGTCTAGCGAGGCGCATGTCGCTTTGTCCAGCGAGCCAGCCGGGGTGCCGGAGACCGACGTGCTACGGCAAATAACCGAAGGCGGATAAAAAGGCGGCCTTGCCAGAATCATGATTAACCCCAGCTTTGACCGCCTTTTTTGAGGAGCCCACCTACCTCGTTTTAATTAACGTCGCATCAGGTAAAAGGTTCCAATATGAAAACTAGGCGGCACGAGCACGAGGAACGCGGCGTTGACGGGCCGCCTGGTCAAGCCATATTTGCGCCTGTTCATACTTCGAAAATCGTTTTTCGTCGAGGCGAAAGGCTGCTGTGTGGTAGTAGCGACGCCCATTGATCAGTTGGGCGGCGTGCTTAATGTGCAGCATCTCGTGATAAAGGATGTATTCGACGAACCATTCAGGCACCTGTGGCGAGTCGAGAGATTTGCTGATCGTAATCGTTTCGTGCACGCGATCGTGATGACCAAGAATGCTGCGCGTACGGCGTTGCGACCATGTGATCGTCGGTTTAGGCAAAACTGAATCAAAATAGCGACGGTTTATTTTTGAAAACATCCGATCAAGATCGTACGTATTGCCCCGGGCGCTGGAAATAATTTTCCGGCCGCGACGTTTTCGCGCAATATCAGACAAGCGCATGATATCAGGCGTCATTGAGTATTCGCGATAAGTCCGTTCATACGCTGACGGCACCCGTTTCCCAAGGAGTCTAGCCACCAGCACAAACGCCAGAGCGCGCATGACTTCCGGTGGGCAAGCTTTGCAAATGTCTGATAGCCGAACGTGAACACTACCCGAGCGGAGTCTGATCGTATGATGAAGCCCCGCGTAGGGATAGAAGCGGACGTCTATTGCCGGCAGCGGACGGTTGCGGCCGAGGTGGCGAAAAGCATCGACGAAAAATTTTTTCACCTCATCCATCGCCTGTTGCTCCTTACAGCGGTAGGCTTCTTGTGGCGATTCAACTGTTATTTCCAATATCCCGGAGGAGACCTTCTGGTTTCAGCTCGGACTGTCGGTCCCGAGGGCAGGGTACTGAAAGTCGGCGGGCTGCTACCAATCTTACGGAGACCCTTGGAAAGCGTCAATTGAAGTAGAGAGGAGGCCAAAAAGCCCAGCAAAAGGCGGATTCCTGACCGCGGTCGAGCGGCGCCAAGCGCGCCACCCCGCCGCCGCCTGCGGCTGGTTATTACGTCTTGCCGGTGCGAGGATATCTGAAAATTAGAGGCAGGAGACCCGCATTAACGCATTGAACGAGTGTGACTTAGCTAAGGGCCAGCAAACTGCCTAAACTGTTTGCAGCCTCCTACGCGATTCTTTATACTGCGATCAGGTGATTGGTTTGATGGGACTTCGCCCAACAATCACCTTTTCGAGGTTCGTTGCTATAGTTTTTCAATGCCCTGGCTTTTCAAAGTGGTAATGCATGCCCCGTCGCCTAAGTATTCATACAACAGACGTTGACGCCGTCGATCCTCGTGCCCAGGCTGTGCTCGCGGCCCTGATCAAGGAGCACCTTGGCACAGGCGAGGCGGTGAGTTCGCGTGTGCTCGCCGATCGTTTTGGCCGGAGTTCGGGTTGGAGCTCGGCGACTATTAGAAATGTGTTGTCGGAATTGGAAGAAGCCGGTCTGGTCGAGCAGCCTCATACTTCGGCAGGACGTACACCGACGGATAAGGGTTATCGCTACTACGTCGATAATACTCTTGAGGAAGCGCGCCTCTCCCGAGCCGACTTGCGCGCAATCGACAGGGTCTTTGGCTCAACCGGTCTCGATTCGGCGACCTCTTCGGATCGGGTTATGGAGAAGATGTCGCACGCGCTTTCCGAATTATCTGAGAATGTAGGCATTGTTATCTCACCGTCTCTGGCCGACAATCGCTTGAATCATATCGAGTTTGTTCAGCTTTCCGACAAACGCATCCTGGTAGTTCTGGTTACTACAGCAAACACGGTGCATAACAAGATTATCAGGCTGGAAGATCAGATTTCCCAGGACGACCTGGAAAGCACGGCGCGTTATCTCAACGTGGAGTTCAGTGGCAAAAGCCTATTGACGATCCGTACCGAGATTCTCGAATTGATGAGGCAGGAGAAAGCCCTTTACGATCGCTTGCTCCGAAACGCCATCTTGCTTTGTGACATGAGTCTCGAAGGCGAGGAAACGGGCGGGGGCGATGTCTATGTTGACGGTGCTTCTAACATGCTGGCTAAGCCTGATTTTGTTGATATCGACCGAATGCGGGAACTGTTTCGAACATTTGAAGAAAAATCCCGCCTCATCAAAATATTGAATGAATGCGTGTCGCGTGACCAGATTTCCCTGGCCGGTGACGTACACGTCGTGATCGGACGCGAGCACCCCAACCCATCCCTGCGAAACTGCGCTTTGATAACCGCGCCTTACAGGCTCAGCTCCAACGAACATCTCGGCACTTTAGGTGTCGTGGGTCCGATGAGGATTGAGTATTCCCGTATTATGGCTATGGTAAACTACATGGCGCGGCTAATTGAGCGCCGGCTCAATGATGAAGCGCGTGCGTGAATCCTTCTTAACCTTAGTAGAATTTAAGAATCGACATGGCTCCTGACGATAAGGGAAACAGGGCGAACCGCATTCATGTTAATTTTATGGATAGCAACGGCGAAGACGATTCCGAAGCCGTGTCGAATGAATTGGAGACGCCTGACGAAGTGACACCCCGCACGGCTGAATCCGGCCCTCCGGACCCCGACCACGAAACCTTTGATGAGACAGATCCGCCCGTGCGCTCGTCGTCTCAGGCTGACGGGTCGCCCGCAGATGTTGCCCCCAACGCGGGTGGTCCCGAAGTGGCCGAGTTGGTTGCGACGCGCGCCGAACTAAAGCGGCTTGAAGGAGAAGTTAAGGACCTGCGGGAGGGTTTGGCTCGGCGCCAGGCTGATTTTGAGAATTATCGCAAGCGAATGGAGCGCGAAAGGACGGAAACTTACAACCGCGTCGTGGCTGACATCGCGGCCAAGCTGCTGCCGGTTTTGGATAACTTGAAACGAGCCCTGGAAACGGAAGCATCAGTTGAAGCCAGCGAATCCGATGAGTTTCGCCACTTCCTCAGCGGTGTGGATTTGATCTACAAACAGTTGAATGGAGTCTTGGATGCGTTTGGAGTAAAGCCCGTCGCGGCTGAGGGGGAGCATTTCAATCCACATGTTCATGAAGCTGTAGTGACCGAGGAAACTGACGACTACGAGCCGGATACTGTAATGCAGGAGATAGTTCGCGGATTCAAACTAGGTGATAAATTAATAAGGCCATCTCTGGTAAAAGTCTCCGTCAAGAAAGATTAGCAGGCTCCTGGAATAGGATTCACCAAAATGGGAAAAGCCATAGGCATTGATTTGGGTACGACAAATTGCTGCGTTTCCGTTCTGGAAGGCGGGGCGGTACAGATCGTGCCCAACAAAGAGGGAGGCAGAACCACACCCAGCGTGGTGGGGTTTACCGACAAGGGAGAACGTTTAGTCGGCCAGATTGCAAAACGCCAGGCAGTGACCAACGCGGCGAACACTGTTTACGCTGTAAAGCGATTGATTGGCCGCAAGTACAATTCACGCGAAGTGCAAAGAATGCGCGAGACTTCGGCGTTTGAGATCGTCGATTCGCCAAACGGCGACGCGCGCGTGCGCGTGCAGGGCCGCAGCTATAGTCCGCCAGAGCTATCGGGAATTGTGCTGCAACGCTTGAAAGCCGCGGCGGAAGACTTTCTTGGCGAGCCGGTAACGGACGCGATTATCACCGTACCCGCCTACTTCGATGATACTCAGCGCCAGGCCACTAAAGACGCGGGCAAAATAGCCGGGCTAACAGTGGAGCGAATTATCAACGAACCAACTGCCGCTGCGCTTGCCTACGGACTAGGCAAATCCGATGTCGAGCGCATCGCTGTCTATGATTTGGGTGGGGGCACGTTTGATATTTCGATCCTTGAAATGAGCGACGGTGTGTTTGAGGTGCTGTCCACATCGGGCAATACGTTTCTCGGCGGCGAAGATATTGACGAGCGCATCATGAATTGGATGGCAGATCAGTTTCTGAGTGACACAGGAATCGATCTGCGCAAGGATCGGCTGGCTCTACAGCGTCTGAAAGAAGTTGCCGAGCGAGCAAAATGTGAACTCTCGTCGGCGACTGAAACCAACATCAATCTACCTTTTATCGCCGCGGATGCGACTGGTCCAAAGCATTTTAATAAGCCGCTGACTCGCGATGAATTTGAAAAGTTAGTTGGCGATCTGATTGAACAAACAATAGAGCCGTGCCAGAAAGCACTTCAGGACGCAAAGATCCAACCCGCAGATGTCGACAAAGTTATCCTGGTGGGCGGCCAAACGCGCTCGCCGATTGTCGAGCGTACCGTTGAGAAAATTTTTGGCAAAAAGCCGTCGGCGGAAATTAACCCCGACGAAGTTGTAGCGATGGGCGCCGCGATTCAAGGGGGTGTCTTGACCGGTGAAGTTAAAGACATCGTATTGCTCGACGTTCTCCCGCTGAGTCTTGGATTGGAAACGCGCGGTGGCTTGTTCACCAAAATCATTGATCGGAATTCGACCATCCCGCTGCGCAACAGCCTGACGTTTACAACCGTGGTGGATAACCAAACGTCGGTCGAAATTCACATCCTGCAGGGCGAGCGCGAAGTTGCTGAAGGCAATCGTTCACTGGGCAAATTCGAACTGGTTGGCATTCCGCCGAGCCCACGCGGCGTGCCGCAAATCGATGTGTCTTTCGAAGTCGATGCCAACGGTATTGTTTCGGTTTCGGCGCAGGACAAAGCAACCGGACGCGAACAGCAGATGCGCATTACGCCAACCTCGGGCCTCGCGCCTGACGAGATTCAGCATCTGATCAAGGAGGCGGAGACTTTTGCCGAGACCGATCGCGACGCGAAAGAGGTTGTCGTCCTGCGCAACAAGCTGGAATCGTTGTTGCGAAACACGCAGAAGTCGTTCACCAAGTTCGGCGGAATGCTTTCGGCTAATGATCAGGAGATCGCCGACCGCGTTTTCAGCGAGGCTGAAGCAGCGGCGAGTGCAGAAGGACGCGAGACAATTAACAAGGCACTGACGGCGCTCGAGCGAGTGGCCGCTCAGCTCACCAACGCGATGATGAACCCGACAAACGATGCGGTAACCCAAAGTGCCGAAGATTCCAATTAGTTTCAAACAGCAAATTTCGAAGTTTTGTTAATCAAATTTACAACGACAGGTTTTAAGAAATACTGAATGAGTAAGCGAGATTATTACGAGGTTCTGGGGGTCAGCCGCACCGCCACGGACCAGGAAATGAAAAGCGCGTACCGGCGCCTGGCGGTTAAGTACCACCCGGACAAAAATCCCGGCGACGCCAACGCAGAAGAAAAGTTCAAAGAAGCGGCCGAAGCGTATAGCGTGCTGGCTGATGCTACTCAGCGCCAGCGTTATGACCACTTTGGCCATGCCGGAGTTTCGAGCGGGGCCGGTCAAACCTGGGGTGCTCCCGGATTTGGTGGCATCGAAGATATTCTTGGCGATCTTTTCGGTTTCGGAGATGTATTCGGCACTGGCCGCGGCGGCACGCGCCGTTCAACTGCACAACGCGGAGCCGATCTGCGTTACGACCTCGAAATAACCTTAGAGGAAGCCTACGCCGGGATGACCGCACAACTGCGTATTCCCCGGCTGGAGACTTGCGAAACTTGCAAAGGCAACGGCGCTGCGCCAGGGTCGCAACCTGAAACATGCAGCAACTGCGCCGGCTCGGGCCAGGTGCGCTACCAACAAGGGTTCTTTTCCGTAGCGCGTACCTGTCAAACTTGCCGTGGCGCCGGACGCGTCGTGAAGAATCCTTGTACGGAGTGTCGTGGCGCCGGTCGCGTTGAACGCGAGAAGCAAATGGAGGTGAAGATACCAGCGGGTGTCGAAACCGGCTCGCGTCTGCGCGTGCAGGGTGAAGGTGAGTCGGGCACGCAAGGTGGACCGTCCGGCGATTTGTACGTGGTGATTCATCTTGCTGAACACGAGCGCTTCGAGAGGCAGGGAAGTAATCTTTATGTCTCGTTGCCGATTACCTTCGCGCAGGCTGCGTTAGGTTCCGACGTTTTCGTCGCGACTATCGAGGGCGAAGAAAGGATCAAGATTCCCACCGGCACGCAGACGGGAACAGTGTTTCGTCTGAAAAACAAAGGTATGCCGGTGCTCGGCGGCCGTGGGCACGGCGACTTGTTTGTATCCGTCAGCGTGGTTACGCCCAC
>Ga0184619_10000693_pt1 | contig 11653 bp, 6 predicted proteins | sample PLM0_60_b1_FD_133146 | JGI IMG/M metagenome (GOLD analysis project Ga0184619, IMG submission 133146) | Groundwater sediment microbial communities from an aquifer in East River, Colorado, USA - PLM0_60_b1 | ecosystem: Environmental > Terrestrial > Soil > Riparian zone | place: USA: East River...
CGCACTGGCGAGAAACAATTATCTCTCGGCCGTTGGCAGCACGAAAGGATCGTTGTTACAGGTCAACCTCACTGCCAATACCGATTTGCACACCGCTGATGATTTCAAAAAACTGGTCGTGCGCCAGGACAAGGGAAATCTAATTCGATTGAGCGACATCGCCGACGTGGTGCTTGGCGCAGAGGATTACAACACGGAGGTGCGCTTTTCCGGCCAACGCGCCGTGTTCATGGGCATCTGGGTTTTGCCGAACGCAAACTCAATCGATGTGATCAAACGCGTGCGCGCTGAGATGGAGCAGATCCAGAAGGAGCTTCCAACCGGCATGACTGGAGGCATCGCCTACGACGCCACCGCCTACATCAATGACGCGATTCACGAGGTCGTGAAAACTTTGATCGACACGCTGCTCATCGTCATGGTCGTGATCTTTTTGTTCCTCGGTTCTTTCCGCTCCGTGATCGTGCCGGTGGTGGCGATTCCGATCTCACTCATCGGCGCTTTGTTTCTCATGCAGGCGTTCGGCTTTACGCTCAACCTGCTCACGCTGCTCGCCATCGTGCTCTCGGTCGGATTGGTCGTAGATGACGCGATTGTCGTCGTCGAAAATGTCGAACGCCACATCCGCGAGGGCATGTCGCGCATGAACGCCGCACTTGTAGGCGCGCGCGAATTGATCGGGCCAATCATTGCGATGACGATTACACTCGCGGCCGTTTACACGCCCATCGCACTGCAGGGCGGATTGACCGGCGCGCTGTTCCGTGAGTTCGCGCTCACTCTGGCCGGCGCTGTTTTCATCTCGGGCGTCGTCGCCCTGACACTTTCGCCAATGATGTCGGCGAATCTGCTGCGCGCAGAGCACGTCGATAAGGGATTCAGTGGCGTGGTCAATCGCACCTTCGACCGGTTTCGCGATTGGTATGGAAGCCACCTCGATCGCACCCTGGCGGCACGCCCGGCTGTGTATGCGGTGTGGATCGGATTGTCGATCTTGGGTGGCATTTTTTGGTACATGTCGCCTAACGAACTGGCGCCGATAGAAGACCAGGGCGTGATTTTCGGCGTCATGACCGCGCCGGCGAACGCAACAATTGACGACACGATTCGTTACGCCGATGCGGCGGGAAAGATTTTCCAGGACGTTCCGGACACGCGATTCACCTTTCAAATTACGAATCCCGACAGCGGCTTCGGTGGCATGGTGTTGAAGCCGTGGGGCGTGCGCAAAACGCCGACGGCCGCGTATCTGCCCGTCGTGCAGCAGAAGCTCGCGGCCATTCCAGGCATCCAGATGTTCCCGGTCATGCCCTCAGCGCTTCCGGGCAGCGACAGTTTCCCGGTCAGTTTCGTTATCACTTCGACGGCTGATCCGGAACGCATTCTCGACTTCGCGAAGCAGATCCAGTTGAAAGCGATGCAGAGCGGAATTTTCCGATTTGCGGACATCGACACGAAAATCGATCAACCGCAATCCGAAATTGTTTTCGATCACGACAAAGTCGCCTCGCTCAGTCTCGACATGCAGCAGGTCGGCGCCGATCTCTCGGCCAGCATCGGCGGCAACTTCGTTAATCGCTTCAACATCGCGGGCCGCAGTTACAAAGTTATCCCGCAGATCAAGCGCGTCGATCGCTTGAATCCCGAGCAATTAGAAAACATCTATGTGAGCGGGCCGAACAATCAGCTCATTTCACTGAGCACGGTGGCATCAATTCGGCAGAAGACCGTCGCCCGGTCGCTCAATCGCATGCAGCAACTCAACGCCGTGGCCATTAGCGGAGTACCGACTCGATCGCTCGACGCCGCACTAAAGTTTCTCGAGGACGAGGCGCACAAGATTCTCCCGAAAGGCTACGTGCTCGATTATACCGGCGAGTCACGCCAGTTGCGGACCGAGGGCAGCAAGTTTCTCGGAGTCTTCTTGCTTTCGGTTGTCCTGATCTTTCTTGTCCTCGCAGCGCAATTTAACAGCTTCCGCGATCCATTTATCATTCTGCTCGGTTCGGTGCCGCTTGCCATATTCGGGGCGCTTCTTTTCACTTTCCTAAAGATGCCGTTCGGAAAGTTTTTCACCGATGGCTGGACGACTACGTTAAACATTTACTCGGAGGTTGGCTTGGTCACGCTGGTCGGGCTCGTTTCGAAAAACGGGATCCTGATCGTTCAGTTCGCGAACGAATTGCAACGGCAAGGTTTGAATAAACTCGCGGCCGTCGCGCAGGCAGCGCGCATCCGTTTGCGCCCGGTCATGATGACGAGTGTCGCGACGGTCGCCGGTCACTTTCCCCTGACGCTGGTGAGCGGCGCCGGGGCGGCAGCGCGAAACTCCATCGGTCTTGTTCTGGTCGGCGGGATGACGATCGGAACCATCTTCACACTGTTCATCGTGCCTTCGCTCTACATGCTCATCGCCAAAGAGCACCACGAGAAGTCTCTGATGGATGCGGAATTGGAAGGCGCAACCGAAGATGTCGATCTTGTTCCCGAACCGGCGCTGGCGCGAGACGGCAACGGCTGGAAACACGAATGACCGAGCTCGCCACCGGACGAGTCCGTGTCGCCGCGGCGACCGGACTGGAGGTCTGCGCGACGGCGACAGTCGATCTTGTGGTGCACGAATCCGATTGCGCCAGCGCGCTAAAATTGAGCGACGATTTGCGCGATAATTTTCCGCCTGTCTTTGCCACCACGCGCATGATCGCGTTGATGGAACTGGCCGGCGCGCGCATCCTGCATCCGCTCTTGCAACCTGGCGAAATGTCGGTGGGCGCACATGTCGATGTCAGCCATACCGCTGCGACGCCGATCGGCGCGAAAGTCACCGCGAGCGCAACTTATCGCGGGCGCGACGGAAACCTTTTCGTCTTCGACGTGGTCGCGCACGATCCGGCCGGCGAAATCGGTCGCGGCACGCACAAACGTGCAATCATTTCACGTGAACGTCTGCTCGCCGGCGCCGCGCGAAGAAGTTGAACCGGAGATTAACCACGAAAATCAAAGTGCTCGACGTGAGATCGCAAAGTAATGAAGCAATGGAGTGATGGAGTACTGCAAAGAATCAGCGTGGAAACATTCGCGGATCGAAGCGATATTCGATTGGCGAGTAGATTTTGACTTTCTTGAAGTCCGGATGGTTCGGGTTGAGTAAGAAATTCAGCTCGCTTGTGCTGAGCAAGCTGGGCAACGCTAACCCAACGGAGCTGGCCCGCCGCGTCCATTCATCGCCGACACGCATGCTCGCGCTCATTGGCGGTTCTGCATCCCAACCAGGCGGCAGGTTTTTGGCTGGAAAGTATTCAGTCAATCTGTCGTCCCACTTGAGCCGGAACGAGAAGTATCGCTCGATTGGAGATACTGGCATCGTGTGAACGAAGAGCTCGAGCGCTGCGAGGGATTCGTGTTCGCTCACGTAAACAACCGATGTGCCATGTGAGTTCCATCTCCCGCCGTAAAGCCGGCTGCCTTCACCCGTGAAGGCAGTCTTGATGCGTGCGGCGCGAACGATTCGCCAGCCCGATGGCATCAGGAGTAAACGCCGTAATCGATTCGCCCCAGAAGATTCTCAACTTCGCGTGCGCCCACTTCGGTGCTCGCGTAATCGAGCGGCACGGCCGCGCCAAGTCCGCGTTGCGGAAATTTCAGCCATTGCCGCGCGCGCGCGACGTCGCCAAAGACTTTTGTCGCGTGTTGAAGAAGTCGCCAAAAGCGCATGACGCGGTCCGATTCTTGGGGCGAAAGCCGACGCTCGCTACGCCGGCGCTGTAAGGTCGATCGAGAGATCGAGAGCCGTCGCGCGAGCGAGTCCAGCGGTTCATCGATCTCGCTTCTCAACGCCTCAAGTTCACTGAAGGGAAGTCCCTTTGCGACACGTTGAATCACGTCCGCTGGCGCAAAGCTTTTCGCCTTCGGCGACAATAACGCGGTCGATTTAGATCCGTATCCGCGGCGAGCGTACTCTCGAACTACGCTCTTGGCGTTTTTCTTGGCACCCCAAGCCGAGACTTTCTTGTTCACTCCATTACTCACTTGGGTATATTAAATGATTCACATGGGCTGTCAAAGGATTTAGTGAAAGATCGACAACTCCGACGGCGGTCGCGAGCACGCGAAAACTTTCGGTGTCGCCAATACAAATTTGAAATCCGCAATGCGAAATCTAACCTCTGGATTTTCTCCTTTAGCCTTTCTACTTTTCCCTTTCGCCCGTCCCCGTAGTTCAACGGATAGAACGGAGGTTTCCTAAACCTTAAATGCGAGTTCGATTCTCGCCGGGGATAGTTTGTGTGACGCCGTGCACATGAGACACTTCGGGAAAATTGCGGACGTTCGCTTCGATTGACTCACTCGCTCCCGCTCGTTCACCCTAACGGGCTTCGTCCATGTCGCTCGCTTCCCAGCGGCTCGATTCTCGCCGGGGATAATTGATACGGGCATCGTCTAACGACGCAAATTCAACGAATGTTAAATGTTTTGACGCGACCCCAATTCTTCCGCTTACGTTTAAGAGCGAGCGTTTGCCGGAGACGAGTCCGCGTCGGTCTTTACTTTGGCTAAGCATTTGGAAAAATGTCGGGTAATTTCAGGCCGAAGGTGGTGCAATCGTTTTTGTCGAGGCAGGATATGGCAGCGTTGCTGAATGGTCGCAAAATTTGTGTCACCCGTTGTGTCACCCGGATGGGTAAAAATGGGCAAATTGCTGATTACTCGTGAGGAGCGTAACAATTATTCAACGCGTTTAAGTGCAGCCATTTGCGCACTGCTGATGACCTCAGCTAATTGCAGCAAAACGGGGTTTGCCATTAGGAAACCTCCGTTCTATCCGTTGAACTACGGGGACGCTTCACAAGTTCAGAGGCCAGAGTAGCAGTACCGGCAAGCGTGCCGGCTGCAAATCAAATCAACGATGCCAGTGCCAGCGAGAGCCGGCCTGCTTACACGCTCAGTTTTTGACGCAACGTCACGATCCCAACCAGCACCAATCCGATGGCGAGCAGAACAGCTGTGCTGCCTTCGGGGATAGTCGCTGTTGAGGAGCTGGAGAGTATGAAGTTAAAATCGTTTCCGGCGCCCTGGAGTGCGAAGGAAGCCGGCGTATCGTCGAACCCCGTAATATGCGCGATACCGACTCCGGTGAATGCCATCGCACCTGCCTGCACGTGCCCGTTTGTGAGCGCAAGAAGGTCAAACGAATATGTCACTCCGCCGGCCGTACGCGTCCAGATTGGCGAGTCGGGACCAGTAAGAGTAGCCGCGGCGCCATCGCCGATGAAAGTGAAGTCATTAAAGTGGAACACGCTTCCCGTTAAAATAGTGGTGTAGCTGCCAGTTGCCGCAATCGAGATCCATGGATTGGCAGCATCATTGTTGAAACTAACCGTGACTGGCGTACCGCCGCTGGGACCGGAAGCGGTGGCCCTGCCGAAGAATTCGATGGCTCCACTGATGGGAGCCGCCTGTGCTTGCTGGCACAAAAGGAGGCCACCTGCGAGGATTGCGAGGATTGTTTTCATTGTCCTATTCATTTTTTATTTTTCTTCTCTTCCAAGAACGCTCTTTTTCTTCTCTTGCAAGAACGCTGTTTTAGGCAGGAAGCGCTCTGCATTGCAAGACAAAAATGCAAAAATTTTATCGGGGAGGCCGCCTGCGAGGATGGCTTTCATCGTCCTATTCATTTTTGTCCCCTGTGAGAGGATGGTGTTTTAGACAGGAAGCGATCTGCATTGCAAGCAAAAAATGCAAAAAAATGCAGATATTTTTTGGGGCCCCTCGCCATGGGGATCATCGCGACTTTTATTACGCGCTCCTGCGGCTGGGAAACGCGACCGAGCAGCCGGGCGCGGATTTGAACGGCGCCTGGTATCTGCGCGACGGGAAAATCTTTGCCAAGCTCACGCAAATCGCACGGTCGGCTGGCTGCGTGCTCGTCGCTTTCGGTTTCGGCCACGCCTACTGGCTCCGCCATTTCATGCAGCAGGGTATTCCAGCTCTGCCTTTCCTCATCAGCTTGAGCGCTTCTCGCGTCCGTGCCGTTGCATGAGGTCAAACGCAGGGCCGATGGGGACGATGCGGTTCGGATTAATTTCTTCGTGCGTCATGTAGTAGTGGCGCTTGATGTGATCGAAGTTAACAGTGTCGGCGATTCCGGGCCGCTGATAGAGATCCAGTAAGTAACCTTGCAGGTTGGCGTAATCGATGACGCGGCGGATGTTGCACTTGAAGTGGCCGTGATAGACCACGTCGAACCGCACAAGTGTGCAGAAAAAGCGCCAATCGGCCTCGACGATGCGATTGTCGAACAAGTAACGGCTTTTCGATAAGCGGTTCTCCAACTCGTCAAGCGCGTCGAAAACCTTCTTGCAAGAAATTTCATAGGATCGCTGGCGCGTGGCGAAGCCGGCTTTGTAAACGCCGTTGTTGACGTTGTCGTAAAGAAAATCGCAAAGCTTCGCGTGCTCGGCTTCAATCTCTTTCGGGAAAAGATCGACATCTTTATTTTGCGCGACGGCGTTGAACGCGTCGTTGAACATGCGGCAGATGTCGTCCTCGCAATTGTTGACGATCTTTTTCGTTTTCTTGTCCCACAGCACCGGCACGGTGACGCGGCCATCGAAGTTTGGATCGGTCGCGGCGTAGGCTTGGCTGAGAAATTTGAAACCGTTAATTGGATCGGTTGATGGAGGGACGACCTCTGTGTCGTCCCATTTCCCGGACGCGGCGGAGCGCGTCTCTCCAGAGGGATCGCGGAACGCCCAACCTTTTTCGTCGCGAATTGGATCGACAACTGTCACGCCGACTGCGTCCTCGAGTCCTTTCAGCTTCCGAAAGATCAGAGTCCGGCTCGCCCATGGGCACGCAAGCGAGACGTAAAGATGATAACGGCCGGCGACAGCGGGATACGATGTCGATCCATCATTCGAGATCCATTCACGAAACGCATCTTCCTGACGTTGGAATTCACCGGACGCGGTTTGTTCGGAAGGTAAATGTGAGGTCATAAGGTAAGAGGTTAGCGTTCAGTCTTTATCACAAGGACGGCGGTGCCGTTGAGCTGGCCGGAGCGGAACTTTTCGAGCGCGGTGTTGGCTTCTTCGAGCGGAAACGTTTCCGTTTTTGTTTGCACCGGAACGCGCGGCGCGATCTCGAGAAATTCTTCGCCGTCACGGCGCGTCAAGTTTGCGACTGAACAAATCGTGCGTTCACCCCAAAGATCGCGATAGGGAAACGTGGGGATGTCGCTCATGTGAATGCCGCCACAAACAACGATGCCGCCTTTGGCGAGGGCGCGCAGAGCCGCCGGCACGAGCGCACCCACCGGTGCAAAGATAATTGCGGCGTCCAGTTTTTTCGGCGGCATTTCATCCGAGCCTCCCGCCCAAACCGCGCCTAACGAACGCGCGGCTTCCTGTCCGGATTTGTCGCCCGGCCGCGTGAATGCGAAAACTTTGCGGCCCTGATAAAGCGCGACCTGCGCGATCAAGTGCGCGGCGTTCCCGAAACCGTAAATGCCGAGTCGATGTGCGTCGCCGGTCTTGCGATAGGAGCGGTAGCCGAGCATGCCGGCGCACAAAAGCGGCGCCACATCGACATCGTTGTATTCGTTAGGCAAGTGAAAACAAAATCGCGCGTCCGCGACAGTGAACTCGGCATAGCCGCCGTCAATCGTGTAGCCGGTGAAACGCGCGCGGTCGCAAAGATTTTCGCGATTCGATCGACAATAAGCGCATTCGCCGTCCGTCCAGCCGAGCCAGGGAATTCCGACGCGATTACCGATTTCGAATTTCGATTTTTGATTTTCGATTTTCGAATGAACGCCTTCGCCGATCTCTTCGACGTACCCGACAATTTGGTGTCCGGGAATGAGTGGCAGTTTTGGGTCCGGCAGTTCACCATCGATAATGTGAAGGTCAGTGCGGCAAACCGCACAAGTGGAAACCCGCACGAGCAATTGTCCCTTGCCTGGCTTCGGCTTTGCCACCTCGCGCAATTGTACGGGACGACGTTGTCGTCCCCCGGGCTTTTCCAAAACCATCGCGCGCATGTCGATCTAATTAAGTGCGCGCGCGGTATGCCGCAAACAGGCTTTAATCAGGCGACAACGTTGTCGGCGTATCTGCTTAGCGTCGCTGTTCTTCCAAACTCGACTGCTTTAAGCAGTCAAGTTAACTACCCCGCGCGCCCTAATTCCATTATAGATCGAGATAGATCGAGAGGGGCGCGGTCAAGCGTGTGCCATGAGCGTACAACAAAAAAGGCGCGGCGACTGTAGGGCGGGCGCTTCGCCTGCCAAATTTTGGCGTCAGCCGGCAAGTGGAGCGCTTGCCCTACAACGAATGACTGATGACGAATAACGAATGTCGAAGGGATGACGAAATCCGAATGAGAAAGGAACACCCCGCTTGCTCTGTCGTCATTTGAGCATTCGGGCTTCCTTCGTCATTCGTCATTTGGGCTTCGTCATTATTCAGTGCGCGCGGGCTGGTTCGAGTTCGCCGTCGCCAGTCCCGCTGGGGTGCGGCTCGGTTTCGCCTTCATGATGGGTGTGCGCGCTGCGCAGGAAGGGCACTCTGTCGAGGACGTGTTCCTGGAACCACTCGAGCCAGAGATAAATGACCGGTGTGACGAAAAGCGTGATCATCTGCGAGAAAATCAACCCTCCGACAATAACAAGACCGAGCGGGCGTCGCGATGAGGCGTCTGACCCGAAACCGATCGCCAGCGGCAAAGCGCCCATCAGGGCGGCGAAGGTGGTCATCATGATCGGGCGAAAGCGCTCGAGGCTGGCTTCGTGAATTGCCTCTCGCAGGCTCAGTCCTTCATCGATCCGTTTCAGCGCGAAATCGACCACCAGGATTCCGTTCTTCTTCACGATACCGAGCAGAAGAAACAGGCCGATGACGCTGTAGAGTGACAGTGTCGATCCAAAAATCCAGAGGGTACATAACCCACCAACGACCGCCGGCACGATCGCTGGAAACAGCACCGTAATCGGATGAACGTAGCTTTCGTAGAGAATTCCGAGGATCACATACATAACGAAGATCGCGGAGAGGAGCAGCAGCGGTAGCGATTGGAATAACTGACGAAAGACAAGCGCTTCACCCTGGAATGTGGCTTGCACAGTCGGAAATTGTTTCTTCACTTGGGCAAAACTGTCCTCGATATATTTGGTCGCGTCACCAATCGCGACGTTCGGCAGCAGGTTGAAGTTGATGGTCACGCTGGTGAATTGATTGAGGTGATTGACCGCCTGTGGACCGACGATTTGCTTTGTTGATGTTACGGCGCGGAGCGGCACGAGATTGGCCGCCGTGCCGGTAGTCGTGGTAATTCCCCCGCCGCCTCCTCCACTCGCGCTGGTTGTACCGCCGCTGCTGCTGCGCACATAAAGATTGTCGAGATCGGCCGGCCGCGCGCGCTCGTTATCCTGCACTTCCAGAATGACCTGATATTGATCTTCGGGTTGTTTGATTAAATAGACGTAGTTCTGCGAGTAGGCGGTGCGCAACAAACTCTGCACCGCGGATGTGGAAACGCCATAGGTGGCAGCGCGCTCACGGTCGATATCGACGGTGAGATTCGGAGTATTGTTATAGTAATCGGAGCGCACTGTCGCAAAACCCTTGAACTCGCGCAGCTTTTTCATCAACTGATCGGCGGCGGTGTAAACTTCATTGGGCACAATGCCGCTCAGCGTGTAGGCATATTGGCCCTGGGTCTGATTAGTCACACCGACGTTGATTTGCAGCACCGGATTGGGTTGCAAAATGGCAGTAATGCCCGGAATGGAACTAATCGATTTCTGTAATTGCGGAATGCATTGCTCGATTGGTGGGCGTTGACTTCTTGGTTTGAGAAAACCAAAAATCAGTCCCTGCGACGACGATGTGCGAGCCGCGAAACCGGCGAGCGTGAAAAACTGCGCAATGTTTGGATCATCCTTCAGCTTCTGATTAACCTGTTGCTGATATACATGCATCTGCGCGGGTGAAGAGCCTTCCTGCGCGATGAAAACGCCTCTCACAAAACCGCTGTCGCCTGGCGGGAGTAATGTAAACGGCAAATGCGTGAAGAAAAACCAGAGCCCGAGAATGCACCCGAGGAGGATCGGAACGGTCAGCCAGGCGCGATCGAGAAAGTTGTCGAGCGCCCTGCCGTAGGCCGCGATCACGCGCTTGATGAAATCGCCGGTCCATTTCTCCATGCGTGCGCGCTTGTGTCCGGCTTTGCGTTCGCCAAGAATGCGCGCACACATCAGCGGAGTGAGAGTTAACGAAACAACTCCCGAAGCGAGAATGGCGATTATAATCGTGGCGGAAAATTCGCGGAAAATCCGTCCAAGCAAACCGGGTAGAAACACCAGCGGAATGAAAACGGCGGCCAGCGACAAGGTCATCGACAGAATGGTGAAGGAAATTTCACCCGCGGTGTTATAAGCCGCCTTTACAATCGATTCGCCGTGCTCGGCGCGTCGCACGACATTTTCCAAAAAGACAATCGCATCATCGACAAGGAAGCCGATGGCGAGTGTGAGCGCCATCAACGTCAGATTGTTGATGGAAAAGTTAAGCATGTACATCACCGTGAAGGTGACGAGGAGCGAGAGCGGCAGCGCAACCACAGGAATCAGCGTGTCTGTGGCGCGTCCGAGGAAAACATAGATCACCATCACGACGAGCATGAATGCGATCACAAGCGTGAATTTCACATCCGCAACCGAATTAACGATGCTCTGCGATCGGTCGAATACCGGAACAAGTTTGATCGACCCCGGCAGGCTCGCGCGCAACTCGGGGAAGAGCGCCTTGACCGAATTCGCGACCTCAACCGCATTTGCTCCTGCCTGTCGGGAGACTGCTAACACCACGACCGAGCCTGGCGGGTTAAAACCGCGCATCCAAAACGTGCGAGAGAGACGCTCGTCCTGGACGCTTTGGCGGACCTCGGCCACGTCGCGCAAATAAACCGGCGAACCATCTTTGTTCCGTGCAACGATGAGATTGCGATATCCTTCCGCCTGGTCAATCTGGCCGTTGGGTTGGAGGACGAACGTGCGGTGCGCACCGTCCAATTGTCCGGCACCGGAATAAACCGTTCCGGCTTGGATCGCGCGCGAGAGGTCATCCATGGTCAGACCCCGCGAAGCGAGCGCAGCGGGATCGGCTTTGATGCGAATCGCGCTTTGAACGCCGTAGATGTTTACCTGCGATACACCAGGCAGGATGGCAATGCGCTGCGCCACGGCCGTGGACGCATATTTGTAGAGATCGCCATCAGTCAGCGTGTCGGAGAGCAAACCAAGCAAATAAATCGACTGATCGTTCGGATTTGTTTTTGTGAATGTCGGCGGGCTGGGCAAATCGACCGGCAATTTCCCGGTTGCGCGCTGGATCGCCGCCTGCACGTCTGTGGCCGCGTCAACGATACTTTTGCTGAGATTGAATTGAAGGGTGAACGAGGTATTTCCCTGCGTGCTCGCGCTCGTGATGATATCGAGGCCTGGTATTTGCAGGAACTGTTTCTCCAGCGGCGTGGCGATGTTGTTCGCCATTGTCGTCGGGTTCGCGCCCGGATATGAGCAGCTGACCTGGATAACCGGATAATCAACCGCGGGCAGATCGTTGACCGCCAGTTTGTTGTAAGTGGCTATCCC
>Ga0184619_10000694_pt1 | contig 11626 bp, 10 predicted proteins | sample PLM0_60_b1_FD_133146 | JGI IMG/M metagenome (GOLD analysis project Ga0184619, IMG submission 133146) | Groundwater sediment microbial communities from an aquifer in East River, Colorado, USA - PLM0_60_b1 | ecosystem: Environmental > Terrestrial > Soil > Riparian zone | place: USA: East River...
GCAAAGGCAAGCGGCTGGCCGTGGAAGTTCCCGTTCGAGACGAGCAACTCGTCGTCGACGAGGACGAGCGGATTGTCCGTCGCCGCATTCAGCTCGACCGACACGGTCGCCTCGACGTAGGCCAGCAGGTCGCGCGAGGCGCCGTGTACCTGCGGAGCGCAGCGAAGCGAATACGCGTCCTGGACCTTGTCGCACCAGCGGTGCGACTCGATGATCGCGGAGCCTTCGAGCAGCTTGGTCAGATTCGCCGCGGCATCGATCTGCCCGGGGAGGGGCCGGGCGGCATGGATCTGCGGCAAGAAGCTTGTGCGAGAGCCCTGCAACGCCTCGACCGACAGAGAGCAGGCAATGTCGGCGGCCTTCACGAGGCGCCGTGCCCGGGCAAGAGCGAGGGCTCCGAAGGCGGCCATGAACTGCGTCCCGTTGACGAGCGAGAGACCCTCCTTCGCCTCCAGTGCTACCGGCTCGAGACCCACCGCGGCGAGCGCCGCCGCACCGTCCATTCGCGCGCCGTCCACCCATGCCTCGCCCTCGCCGACGAGCGGCAGCGCGAGATGAGCGAGCGGTGCGAGATCTCCGCTCGCGCCGACGGAACCGCGGCTGGGAACGTGCGGAAGAACACTCCGATTCAGACACTCGATCAGGAGCTCCACCGGCTCAGGTCGTGCACCCGAAAAGCCCTTGGCAAGCGCGTTCGCGCGCAGCAGCATCGCGGCGCGTACGACTTCGTCGGGGTACGGCTCCCCGACCCCGCATGCATGGCTGCGGAGCAGCCGGAGCTGAAGCTCGGCCGTCAGCTCCTCGGGAATTGACCGCGAGACGAACCGGCCGAAGCCGGTGTTGATCCCATACGTGTGCTCATTCGTCCCGTGAGCGGCACGCTCGACGAGAGAGCGGGCTCGAATGATCTTCTCGCGCGCGCTGTCATTCAGAGCCGCATCGGCCCGATCGACGGCAACCGCCCACACGTCGTCGATCGTCAGGTCTTCGCCGGTCAGCTGGACCGCGGTGCGCAGGGCCATTTCCGGCCAGTCTAGCCCGGCGGTTCGGTGGGAAACCGCCAGCCGGACGAGCTCAGCGGCCCTGGCAGGGTCAGCCGAAAAGTCGCCGGAAGAAGAACGCGATCCGGCGCCAGATGTTCATCGAATGCTCACGCCGCTGTGTCGGAGCCAGCGCTTTGCCCTCGAGTTCCCGCGCGTCCGCGCTGAGCGACTCGCCGATTCCTCCCTTGCTGTCCGGCTCGATCTGAGCGCTGGTCGCGGGCTCGCGATACTCCGCGAGCTGTCCGATCTGCTCGCGCGTCAGGGAGAGACGTACGGTCCCCTCCGTGATCTCGGCGACCTGCTCCGACGGCACGTAGCGCGGTTTCCCGAACATGCTCGTCGCAATCGCGAGCCCGTCGAAGATGTCCGCGCCGCTGTCGCCCACGACCTCATCGACCTCGCCGACCTCGCCGCCGTCGACCGCGAGCACCTTCCAGCCGGTTTCGATCAGCAGCCAGGAGACCGGGTCGGCCATCGCGCCCTGAGTCTGACGGATCGTGTCGGGGCTCGCCGCAGGCAGTCTGTGGCCTCGGTCGGGGCAGCCCGGCGCTCAGGCCCCGAGAAGGGGTCTTTGGTCAAGGCACAGCCAACCTCCTCCCCGCGTCGAGCCTAGCGAGCATTAACGCGCGCGTGTGCGACGGCTTTGAGCCGAATCCGTGCCTTTCGCAATCCCTAGGCGGGGTCGGTTTCGGCGGCTTCGATCAACCTGAGCTCGAGGACACGCGATGCGTCGAACCCTTCGATTCGCAGGGCCGCTCCGGCGGCGGCGGCCGCCGCCCCGCCCGGCATCAGGCCGACGAGCTCGGAGCCGATCACCTCGACGCCTCTGGTCGCGGCTTCCCGCTCGATCGTCGCGACGAGCTCGTGCAGCGCGGCGGCCTCCCAGTCTTCCACGTTCATGCTCACCTGCACGAGCCCGGAGCGCGGCAGGTCGAGCCCGAGGGCGCGGACGCCCGGGAACCCGCCGTCTCGCTCGCGGACGAGCCCGGCAATCTCCCGCGCCGCCGCTAGCCCGCCGCGGAGGTTGACGTTGAAGGCAATTAGCGGACGCCGGGCGCCGACGAGGACGGCGCCCGAACGCTCTTCGAGCCCGCCTGGCCCAAAGTCGGGGGCGAGCTCGCCCGATTCCGTGCGCCGCCGCAGCCCCGCGAGCCCCCCGGAGCGGAAGAACGCCGGCCCGCGGCCGGGAGCGAGCTCGCCGTAGAGAAACACGGGCAAGGAGAGCTCGTCGCCGATGCGCTCGCCCAGCCGGAGCGCAATCCGCTTTGCCCGCTCCATGTCCCCCGGCCGCACCGGAACCACCGGCACGACGTCGGCCGCGCCGACACGCGGATGGGCGCCCTCGTGCCGCCTCAGGTCGATCCGCTCGCGCGCGCACACGACCCCGGCAACGAGTGCCGCCAGCAGGTCGTCGTCGTCCGCGACCAGCGTGAACACGGATCGGTTGTGGTCTGCGTCGGCATGCACGTCCAGCAAACGCGCCCGCGCCGACAAAGCGCTTGCGAGCGCGTCGAGCGTCGCTCGCTCTCGTCCTTCCGAGAAGTTCGGCACCGACTCGAGCGGCAAACGCACGCGCGTAGTCTAGGACCGCGTGAAGGCTTACTACGAGCGGCGCGCGCCCGAGTACGACGACTGGTGGCGCGGGACGGGGCTGTTCGCGAGCCGTCACCGGCCGTGCTGGCACGAGGAAGCCGCCGCACTCGCCAAGACGCTCGAGACTTTGCCCCCCGCTCGCACGCTGGATGTTGCCTGCGGAACCGGCTTTCTGACCCAACACCTCCCTGGCGAGATCACCGGGCTCGACCAGAGCGCGTCGATGCTCGAGCTCGCCCAGGCAAAGGTTCCGGACGGTCGCTTCCTCCAGGCCGACGCGCTCGAACTGCCCTTCGCAGACGACTCGTTCGAGCGCGTGCTCACGAGTTTCTTCTACGGCCACCTCGAGGAGCCCGATCGCGTGGCCTTCCTCCGCGAGGCGCGCCGCGTCGCAACCGAGCTGGTCGTCGTCGACTCCGCCCTCCACGAGGACGTCCGACCGGTCGAGTGGCAGGAGCGGGTCCTGAACGACGGTTCCCGCTGGCGGGTGTACAAGCGGTTTTTCGAGCCGGAGCAGCTTGCCGACGAGCTCGGCGGCGGCCGGAAGCTCTTCGCGGGCCGCTGGTTCGTCGCCGTGCAGGCGTGAGCGACCGGGCGTGACGCGCCGGCGCTCGAGCTATCGCTCGCTGCGATCGCTCCAGCGCGACAACCGCGTCTGCCGGGCCTGCGTGGAGGCCGGCTATCCGCTCGAGTCGCTGCCGATCGTGCAGCCCTACGAAGGCCAGCGCGCCTATATGTTCGGCCAGGCTCCGGGCGTCGTCGAAGGGAAAGAACGCCGTCCCTGGCGCGGCCGTGCAGGCAGGACTCTGCGCCGGTGGCTCGAGCTGGACGAGGACGAGTTCTACGCCACGTTCTACTGCGCCTCGGTCACCCGCTGTTATCCGGGCAAAGCGCCTTCCGGGCGTGGCGACCGGACACCGACGCCGCGCGAGCAGGAACTGTGCTCCTTCTGGCGCGAGTGGGAGCTGACGCTGATCCGGCCGCGGCTGATCGTGCCGGTCGGCGGTCTCGCGGCCAGGCGGCTGCTCGGCCTGCAGAGCGTCAGCGAGTGCGTCGGCAGCCGTTACGAGCACGACGGCGCCATGGCGATCCCGCTTCCACACCCCTCTGGGGCGAGCGCCTGGCTCAATTCTCCTGCAAACCGAGCTCTCGTCGGCCGCGCGGCCGGACTGATTCGAGCCGAGCTCGAGCAGATCGGCGACGGCGGCGGCGGCGGCTAGATTCCAGGGATGCCTGAGACCCCACGCTACCGTCAGACCTTCTTCCGGTTGCTGGGATTCCTGCGGCCGTACAAGGTCTCACTTGCCGTCTCGACCGTCTTCGCAATCGGCTACCAGGGCAGTCAGATCGCGCTCGTCTGGGTGACCAAGAACGTGATCGATGACGCGCTCACACCGCACGACTCGCGCAAGCTGTGGCTGTACGTCGGGGTAATCGTCGCGTTGGGCGTCGGGCGGGCGGTGCTGATGTATGGCCGCCGGATGATCTCGGGCCGCCAGGCGCTCGCGGTCGAAATGGACCTGCGGCAGGGTCTCTACGCGCACCTGGTCCGGCTCTCCTTCGGCTTCTATGACCGGCACCAGACCGGCCAGCTGATGTCGCGCGCGACCGTCGATCTGCAGGGCGTGAGGTTCTTCCTCGGTTACGGCTTGATCTTCTTCTTCCAGAACATCCTGACCGTCGTCTTCGTCACGGGAGTCCTGCTCTTCTTCGAGTGGAAGCTGGCGCTGATCGCGCTCGCCATCACGCCGGTCCTCGTCGTCCTCGCGTACCGCTACAGCCACGTCTCCCATCCCACGCTCCGCGAGGTGCAGCAGAAGCTCGCCGACGTCGCCACCGTTGCCGAGGAGAACATCGTCGGCGTCCACGTCGTCAAGTCGTTCGCGCAGGAGCCGAACGAGAGCGAGAAGTTCCGCCGTCGCTCGGAAGCGGTTTTCGACCAGACGATCAAGGCCAACCGGCAGCGCGCGCTCTACGTCCCGCTGATCTCCTGGGTCCCGCTCGTCGCCCAGGCCACAGTGCTACTCGTCGGCGCCCGCATGGTCACGTCCGGCGAGCTCTCGGTCGGCGGCTTCGTCGCCTTCAACCTCTACCTCGGCATGCTCGTGATGCCCCTCCGCTCGCTCGGGATGTGGATCGGGCAGGCGCAACGGGCGACCGCCTCGGGCGAGCGCATCTTCCAGGTGATCGACGAGCCCGAGGAGGTAACGGATCGACCGGGCGCAGGCGAGCTTCCGGCCGGCGGCGGGCACATCCGCTTCGAAGGAGTCGGCTTCGAATACATCGAGGGACGTCCCGTACTCGAGAACATCGATCTCGACGTTCCGCCGGGGCAGACGATCGCGCTGATCGGCCACACGGGCTCGGGCAAGACGACCCTGACCTCACTCGTGCCGCGCTTCTACGACGTCACCGCCGGCCGCGTCACGATCGACGGAGCGGACGTCCGGGACGTGAAGCTCCATTCGCTCCGGCGCGAGATCGGGGCGATCTCGCAGGACACATTCCTCTTCTCCGCCTCGGTCCGCGAGAACATCACGTTCGGCGCCCCGGACCTGAGCGACGAGGAGGTCGAGCACGTCGCGCGGCTCGCTCAGGCGCACGAGTTCATCGAGCGCCTGCCGGACGGGTACGACACGGTCATCGGCGAGCGCGGGATCACGCTCTCCGGCGGTCAGCGGCAACGGCTCGCGATCGCTAGAGCGATCGCCGTCGATCCCCGCATCCTGATTCTCGACGATGCCACCGCGTCGGTCGACGCAAGCACCGAGGCGCGGATCCGGGTCGGGTTGCGCGAGGCGATGAAAGGCCGGACGACCCTGATCATCGCCCACCGTCTGTCGACGATCTCGCTCGCCGACGAGATCGTGGTCGTCGACGACGGCCGGATCGCCGCCCGCGGCAGTCACGACGACCTGCTCGAGACGAGCCAGGTCTACCGGGACATCTACGAGCACGGCCTGCTCGAGCGCCAGTTCGCCGATGCGGTCGAGGCGCGCGCCGTCGTCAAGGAACCGGAAGAGGCCGAAGAGGCCGAGGTCGCATGATTCACAGATTCGGCGCCAAGCCGGCACAGACACGTGCGCTTTTCCGCGCTACGCTCACCGCGGGTGGCGGGTGGACCTCTCCACCACCCGGGTGGGGCCGCGCGCGCGAACAAGTAAAGGGTCGCTCGCAATGAGGGTCTGGCAGCCCGGGAGCCACCTGACGATGCAGCGGGGGGCCGAGGTCGAGGACTGGTCCTGGCGCCGCACGCGTCGGCGCCTTGCGACGCTCGCTCGCCTAACCGCCCCCTACCGGACGCGGACGACGCTTTCGATCTTCTCGCTGCTCCTGGCGACAGCGACCGCGCTCGCGCCGCCGTTCCTGTCCAAGTACGCGATCGACGACGGGATCCGCCGCCACGACCTCGGGGCGCTGTGGGTGATCGTCGGGGCCTTCCTGCTTGCGGGGCTCGCGAACTGGGGAATGAGCTACGTGCAGACCTATCTGACGGGCTGGGTGGGCGAGCGGATCCTTGCCGACCTCCGCGTGAAGCTCTTCGGCCACCTGCAGCGGCTCTCGCTCGGATTCTTCGAGCGCAACCGGGCAGGCGTGATCATCAGCCGCCTGACGAACGACGTCGAAGCCCTCGACCAGCTCGTCACGGACGGCGTCACGACGCTCGTGCAGAGCACGCTGACGCTCCTTGGCACGGCGATCCTGCTGTTCATCCTCGACTGGCGCCTCGCGCTGGCGACCCTCGCGGTGATCCCGGTCATGAGCGTTGGCACGATCCTGTTTCGCATCTACTCCTCCCGCGCATACGCGGCGGTCCGTGAGCGGCTGGGGCTCGTGACGGCGACCCTGGCCGAGGACATCGCGGGCATGCGGATCGTCCAGGCCTTCACGCGCGAGGACCGCAACATCGCCCACTTCCGGGAGGTCGCGGACCGCTATCGCGAGGCGAACATGCGGACCGTCGTCCTGAACGCGCTCTACTTCCCCTTCGTCGACCTCGTCTCGTCCGTCGCTCTCGCCGTGGTGCTCGGCTACGGCGGACACCTCTACTTCCAGGGCGACGTCACGCTCGGAACGCTGTTCGCCTTCCTGCTCTACGTCCAGAACTTCTTCGACCCGGTGCAGCAGCTATCGCAGCTCTACAGCACCTTCCTCTCGGCAACCGCCGCGCTCGACAAGATCATGGACGTGCTCGACGAGGAGCCGCAGGTGCTCGACCAGCCCGGGGCGCGAGAGCTCCCGACCGTCGAGGGACACGTCCGCTTCGAGCACGTCCGGTTCGGCTACGCGGACGGCCCCGACGTCCTTCCCGATCTCGACCTCGACGTGCCGGCGGGCACCACCGTGGCCCTCGTCGGCCATACGGGCGCCGGCAAATCGACGATCGCGAAGCTGCTCGCCCGATTCTACGATCCCCGCGATGGACGGATCACCTTCGACGGGACCGACCTCCGCAAAGTCACCCAGGCCTCGCTTCGCCGGCAGCTCGGGATCGTCCCGCAGGAGGGCTTCCTGTTCGCGGGCACGGTGGCCGAGAACATCGCCTTCGGACGGCCGGACGCCTCCGGCGAGGACATCGTCCGCGCGGCCCAGGCCGTCGGCGCGCACGAGTTCATCCTGCGCCTCGAGAACGGTTACGAGACGGAGGTGCAGGAACGAGGGAGCCGCCTCTCGCTCGGTCAACGGCAGCTGATCGCGCTCGCCCGGGCGCTGCTCGCCGACCCGAGGATCCTGATCCTCGACGAAGCGACGTCTTCCGTCGACATCGGCACCGAACGGAAGATCGAGCAGGCGCTGCGGCTGCTGCTTGCGGGACGGACGGCGTTCATCATCGCACACCGCCTCTCGACGATCCGCGACGCCGACCTGATCGTCGTCCTCGAGCACGGCCGAATCGTCGAGCAGGGCAGCCACGACGAGCTGATGGAAAAGAGAGGGCTTTACACGTCCCTCTATGGTGACTGGGCTGAAGATGTGGCGTAAGCGACAACCCAGCGTCGGGCAGCACGGGCAGCCGGGCAAAGCCCGCCTGCCCTCCAGACGGCATCGCAAGCGACGCCTCAGTATGGCGACTGGGCCGCCGACGTAGCTTGATGGCGCTCGACAAACAGACAGAAGAACGAATCGAGCAGCCGGTCTCCGAGGAGGCCGAGCAAGACACCCGCCTGACGCCCGCCCAGGCCGTCGAGCGGATGAGGCTCAAGGTCCCCGCCCGCGGCAACCGCAAGCTGCGCACGCTGCTCGACCGGGTCAACAGGGACAAGCAGTTGAAGGCCTGGTGGCACGTCGCGAACGTCAACGCCGTCGTGCGAATGCAGATCAACGACCACTCGTGGGTGCACGTCCAGATCGTCGCGAACATCGCCCTGAAGTTGCTGCGCCAGCTGACGAAGCACGGCATCGAGCCGTCGCTCGTGACCGACTACGGGCTCGAGCGGGACGACGCCGAGGTCGTCGTGACGCTCGGCGCGCTGCTGCACTGCATCGGGATGGCCGTCCATCGCGACGGTCACGAGGACTTCAGCCTCTTCCTCGCCGAGCCGAAGCAGCGCGAACTGCTGAAGGGCCTCTACGAGGAGCCGGAGTTGACGGTGATCGCCTCCGAAGTGCTCCACGCGATCACAAGCCACCGCGAGTACGGGAAGCCGCTGACGCTCGAGGCGGGAATCGTCAGGGTCGCCGACGCCCTCGACATGGCGAAGGGCCGCTCGAGGATTCCGTTCGAGCGAGGACGCGTCTCAATCCACTCGCTCTCGGCTGCCGCAATCGACGACGTAACGATCGCAGATGGCGTCGAGCGCCCGATCGGGATCGAGATCACAATGAACAACTCATCCGGGATCTACCAGGTCGACGAACTGCTGGGCGCAAAGCTGCGCGGCTCGGGGCTCGAACCCTACGTCGACGTGATCGCCCATATCGAGGGCGAGGCCGAAAAGCTGCTGCTGCCGACCTACCGTCTGGAGACATAGGCGGCGCTTGCTACGCCGACCTGGAGGACGACCGGGCTTCGCCCGGGCGTCCGTTTAATCCCGGGGGGAGAGAGGCACCGCTACGCCCCTCTGAAACAAGTCGTAGGCGCGCTAGACTTTTCGACCCCTTGCGGGGTCGTCTAATGGTAGGACGCTCGGCTCTGGACCGAGTAGTCTAGGTTCGAATCCTAGCCCCGCAGCTCCCGGACGGAGGAGCTGTTCGAAGTCGCCGTGTGGCAGGGAATGACCACGCTCCGTACGACGGATTGCGCCTTTGTCTCGAGGGAAGCACGCCGCTCAAGGAGGTTCGGCGCGTGATCGGCGACGGAATTTGATCGGCTAGACTTCCGCCTCGCCGGGCGCATTCGTCTAGTGGCCTAGGACACCGCCCTCTCACGGCGGCGGCACGGGTTCGAATCCCGTATGCGCCTCTCAAGGTGTTTTGGTTGAGCGACTTTGGCTCAACCAAGCGAGACAGATGTGACAGCGATGCGGGGAATGCGCGTGCGGTGCTACCCCGGTGCTGCCTCGGAATGTTGTCAGGGCTGACGCCGAAGGGGAAAGCCGCTCAGCCGGCCGAAGCTGGGGACGCAGAGCAACGGCCGGCCAGGGATTTCTAGCCTCGATCAGAACGCCGAAGCGAACGCCGACGCAGCAATGCGGGTTCGCGCGCGAGCCGCTCCCCGGGTGATTCGGCAAGACCCTATCTCGATCGGCTCGACCGGCTCGACCGGCTCGAGATACTTTCGCTGGTCGTCTGGCCTTCGCCCGCCCTCGCCGCGATTAAATAGGGGGCCATTCGGCGAGACGAGCGCCGCGGCGCTCCCCATCCTCCCGGCCCCTGCTCGCGGCTATGTCAGCGAGGCGGCGTGTCGACGTCTTTGTCTACGGTCATACGGGGTGGGTTCGGCACCCAGCCCGGCTTCGCGTCCAGCATCTCAGCGCGCCGTCCTACCAGCGCGTGTATCGCTTCGAGGAAGCGCGTGCAGTCGGCGCGCAACTCCTCAGAGACAAAGTCGCCTGGAAGATTAGGCGTCCGCGCGCCGGGCGGTGTCTCCGGCTGTTCGTTTGGTCCGGGAATAACTCCCCACCTGTCTGTGGAAACCGTGGATAACTCGGAACTTGTCGAACCGCGGACGCCTCAGCGCTTCGGGCCTTGAAGCGGCGACGTCGGGCGCGAACTCTACGCGGTGGTGCGTGGGCTGAGACCCCCCGAAAGGGTGGAGTGCCCTACGAAATCGGCGCAAAGAGCGCGGACCTATCCACGGCGACCGGAGCGATCAGAGCCAGCGCGATCGGCTTGGGTGCTCGTGAGCCAGGAAGGGCGACAACTCGCGGGGCCGATCGGCCGAGGCGAGCGCCGCGGCGCTCCTGATGTGATTCCCCTCCCCCGAGGCGTTCCGCCGGTCGCCCCAGGTTGCCGGCTATCCGCCGGCTAGCTTCCGAACCTCATGGTTGCCGCGCAGCTACTTGCGGCGTCGCAGGGCGCCGACCGGAAGATGGCCAACACCTGCCTTGGCCAGACCCCGGCTGACGATGTAGCCAGTCGCGACGATCGCCACGTAGAGCCACGCCCGCCGGTCGCCGAATGTATCGGACACCGCCGACGCGATCAGGATCGCCAGGACCACCAGCACCATCGCCCAGAACTCCGTCGTCAGCACCGACCATTTGGTCTCATCGTGCAGGCCGGTCACACGCTCCCCGAGTTCCTCGGCGCGATACCCCTCGGGCTCGGAACGCCTACCTTCGCTCATCTCTGTTGCTGCCATGCAAACCCCTCCTCGTTCGTCAGTTCGCGGGGGCGGAGGTTTCCAGGGCACGTACCGCTAAACCAAGTCCCTGGCCCTCCGCCAATCCATTTACGCGTTCACCGCCTCCTTCTCGGGCTCGCGCGCGCGCACTACCTGCTCCTCGGGCGTTGCCTCGATGTCCTGCAAGACCTTTCCGAGCAGGACGAACGTCGGCGGCCAAAGCCCCACAAAAATGGCAAGTCGCTCGGCACGCGCCTTGCGATCCTTGTTCGAGACTGCCGCGGAACGAGCCCAAAGCGAGAGCGCTGCCACTATTGAGCCGAGACCAAGACTGTGCATTAGCGAGCTGTTCAGCCCGATCCGACGAAGCGCAAGTGCGACCTTCATTGATCCCCTCCTCTCTTGAATTGACCGCTTGGGAGGGCACGGCCTTTCCGGTCTCTCGGCGCCGAAACATCGGGGAGTTTGAGGGCTGGGCGGCTACCGAACGCCGAGCGCTTCCGCGGTTCCCGGCCCTCTCTGAATCTAAGCCCGGATTGGAGCTCTGCCTAGTGGCCGTTTTGGACGAGGGGGAAGTCGGCCGCTACTGCCGAAAGGGGCTCACTTGAGCCGGGGCACGCCTATCTCCTACCCTGGGCTGGCGGGCCGTCAGCTTGCCGCAGGCCTCGGCGGCCACGTCCCGGCTCACCGGATTCCGCTTTTGTTCGGCGGGTGCGTTTACTACTCCGAACCGGGGTCAAGAAAGGCATCCGGCCTGCCTGATCCCCCGCGGCAGGCCGATGCGGCGGAGTGGGCCGTGCAGCCTGTGGAGAGGCGACGGCCCCTCGGCCCTCCCCGGGGATCCGCAAGAGACTGCACCCCCAAAACGTTCGGGCAGGGCCCATTTCAGGCGGCCTGCTTCCGACGTTCAAGTGCCTTCGGTCCATCCCGTTTAAGCGCGCGGCGCTGACCGGGGTTCCACCACCCGAACCATCAACCCACGTAAGGGTTGGCCATCAGGCGGCCGCCTTTATGCGCTGTTGGCGCTGCTACCGCTTTCGGAACCGGATGCTCGGCGCGGTATTCAGCGCGACGCTTGGCGTTGTAGTCGGCGAGGTATTCGGGATTCTCGGCTCGCCATTGGCGCGTTCTTCTGGCTCGACAGGCTTTTGCGTGCGTCTCTCTCCCGGGTGACTGGCGCGGGGTCGGTAGGGGTGCATGGACGCCGTTATGGGCGCCCCCTCCACCTACTTCGCCTTGTTGACCTGCGCGGCGCTATTCGCCA
>Ga0184619_10000695_pt1 | contig 11625 bp, 14 predicted proteins | sample PLM0_60_b1_FD_133146 | JGI IMG/M metagenome (GOLD analysis project Ga0184619, IMG submission 133146) | Groundwater sediment microbial communities from an aquifer in East River, Colorado, USA - PLM0_60_b1 | ecosystem: Environmental > Terrestrial > Soil > Riparian zone | place: USA: East River...
ACATCGGGGACGGTCATTTCGTCGAGCCGATCACGATTGGACCGATCGTCCTTGCGTCGATCTCGGAGCTCGTCCACGGGCTCGGGGGAGTCGTCGATTGCCACCTGATGACGGAGACGCCGGAGAAGCATTTCCGGGCGCTGGCGGAGGCCGGCGGCGACAGCGTCACCGTCCATGTCGAAGCGGTCGCCGATCTCGCCGGGGTCGTCCACGCCGCGCGGCAGCACCAGCTGCAGGTCGGGCTTGCCGTGAAACCTGCCTCGAACGTCGACGAGGCGGCTCGCGCTGCGCTCGACGCAAACGTCGATCTCGTTCTCTGCATGAGCGTCGAGCCCGGCTATTCGGGTCAAGCATTTCTGCCCGGCTCCCTGGAACGCCTGCGCCGGCTTCGCGAGCTCCTTCCGCCTCAGAAGTACGTCCAGGTCGACGGTGGGGTCGGAACGGAGAACGTCCGGGCCGCACACGAGGCTGGCGCCGACTTGCTCGTTGCCGCCTCCGCGATCTTCGCCAACGACGACCCGCCCCGGGCCTACCGGCAACTGGTCCAAGCGCTGGGATGAGCCTGGAGCGGGCGTTCGAGCTCGCCGAGCACGGCCGTGGCACGACCCACCCGAACCCGGTGGTCGGCGCCGTCATCGTCGCGGACGGCGAGGTCGTCGGGGAGGGATGGCACGAACGAAAAGGTGAGCCGCATGCCGAGAGACACGCGCTCGTTGCAGCGGGCGACCGGGCACGCGGCGCGACGATGTTCGTCAGTCTCGAGCCGTGCACGAGCACCGGCTCGACGCCGCCGTGCTCGCGCGCGGTGATCGAGGCCGGAATCGCGCGGGTCGTCGTCGGCGCCCGCGATCCGAATCCGAACGCCGCCGGCGGGATCGAGGAGCTGCGGGAGGCAGGAATCGAGGTGGAGCTGGCCGAGGGCGAGCTCGGCTTCCAGGCCAGGGCGCAGAACGAGGCCTGGCGCACGTGGATCACCCAGGGACGTCCGTTCGTCACCTACAAGGCCGCGATCACGCTCGACGGCCGCGTGAGCGTCCCCGGCTCTCGCTGGGTCACCGGCGAGGAGAGCCGTCGAGCGGTCCACGAGCTTCGCGGCGTCTCCGACGCCGTCGCCGTCGGGATGCGCACCGCTCAGGCCGACAACCCGCAGTTGACAGCCCGTGGCGTCGACGCCGTCCGCCAGCCTCGCCGCCTCGTCTTCGGAAGCGGCCCGCTCCCGGCGGGGTCGGAGCTGGAGCTTCGCTCGGGCACGCTGAAAGACGAGCTCGCAGCCCTCGGCCGGGAAGGTGTCCAATCGCTCTTGCTCGAAGGTGGCCCGACGCTCGCGACAGCGTTCTTCGAGGCCGACTTCGTCGACAAGTTGCTCCTCTTCGTCGCCCCGATCCTCGGCGGTTCGGGACCCACCTTCGCGGGGGAGCTGTCCGAGCCGCGCATGCTCTCCCGTTTCAGCGCGCGGCAAGTCGGTAAGGATTTGGTTCTCACCGCTTATGTCCACGAGCCCTGAGACCACACGAGCAGAAGACCGGATGGTCACGGCGATCTCGCGCTGGCTCGCGCGTCACTCCGAGGACGCCGAACTGCGCCGAGAGCTCGAGAATGCGTCCGGCGAGCTCAGTCCGGGGCAGGTCGCAGTGGTGGAGGAGCTGACCCAAGCGCTCGACCAGGGGGCTCCGCGCGCCGATGTCGAGATGGTCGCGCGGGAGACGCTCGAAGCTCTCGCACTCGGCGAGTAGCGCGCCCCCGTTAGCCTGTCCCTGTGTTCACAGGGATCGTACGAGCCCGTGGTCGCGTCGCGTCGTTCGACGGCGAACGGCTTGTCGTCGAGAGCGAGCTCTCGGCCGGGATGGGCGATTCGGTTGCAGTCGACGGCGTCTGTCTCACTGTGGTGGAGCACCAGAACGGCGCACTCTCGTTCGACGTCGCCCGCGAAACTTTGGCGAGGGCGAGGAGCTTTGGCGCCGAAGTGAACCTGGAGCTCCCGGTGCGTGCGGGCGACCCGCTGGGCGGCCACTATGTCCAGGGCCACGTCGACGGGGTTGGCCGGGTTCGCTCCGCGGAGCCCGAGGGCGACGGCAAGCGGACGTGGATCGACGCCCCGCCGGATCTGCTGCGCTACTGCGTGGAAAAAGGCTCCATAGCCGTCGACGGCGTCTCCTTGACGATCGCGGCGCTCGACGAACACGGGTTCGCCGTTGCGCTCGTTCCGCACACACTGACTGAGACAACGCTGGGGAGGCGCGAGCCCGGCGACGAGGTCAATCTCGAGGCCGATGTGCTCGCGAAGTACGTCGAGCGCCTCGTCAGGACACCGAGTTGACGCACGATACGATGGCTGCGTGATGAGCTCCACCGCCGGGACAAACACGGCCTTTGCCACGATCGAGGAGGCAATCGAGGACATCCGCGCCGGCAAGTTCGTCGTCGTCGTCGACGCCGCCGACCGGGAGAACGAAGGCGACTTGACGATCGCGGCGCAGTTCGCGACTCCCGAGGCGATCAACTTCATGGCCACCCACGGCCGCGGCCTCGTCTGCCTGTGTCTCACCGACGAACGCTGTGATGAGCTTCGCCTGAAGCCGATGACCGAGCAGAACGAGACTCCGTTCGAGACCGCCTTCACGATCGCCATCGAAGCTCGAGAGGGTGTTTCAACGGGAATCTCAGCGCACGACCGCTCGCGCACGATCCAGGTGGCGATCGACAAGACGAAGGGCCCCAACGACCTCGTCCAACCTGGGCACGTCTTTCCGTTGCGCGCGCGCCCGGGCGGGGTGCTCCAGCGCGCCGGGCAGACCGAGGCGGCTGTCGATCTCGCGCGGCTCGCCGGGCTGATGCCGGCCGGCGTCGTCTGCGAGGTCATGAACGACGACGGCACGATGGCGCGTGTCCCCGATCTGATCCCGTACTGCGAGCAGCACGGCCTGAAGATGATCACGGTTGCCGACCTGATCGAGTACCGCCGGCGAACGGAAAAGCTCGTCGAGCGGATGACGTCGGTTCGACTTCCGACCTCGTACGGCGAGTTCACCGCGGTCGCGTTTCGGGAGAAGCTGACCGGCAAGCACCACGTCGCGCTGGTGCGCGGCAAGGTCGAAGGCGCGGAGGACGTGCTCGTGCGTGTCCACTCCGAGTGCCTGACGGGCGACGTCTTTCATTCGCTTCGCTGCGATTGCGGCGAGCAGCTCGACCAAGCCTTGCAGCGAATCGCGGCCGAGGACCGCGGTGTACTTCTCTACATGGCCCAGGAGGGGCGCGGCATCGGCCTACTGAACAAGCTGAAGGCGTACGAGCTGCAGGAGAACGGCCGCGACACCGTCGAGGCGAACCTCGAGCTTGGCTTTCCCCCCGATGCGCGCGAGTATGGGATCGGGTCGCAGATCCTGTCCGACCTCGGCTTGACGACGATCCGGATCCTGACGAATAACCCGCGCAAGATCAGCGGCATCGAGGGCTTCGGGCTGACCGTCCGCGAGCAGGTGCCGATCGAAGTGCCACCCAATGCCGAGAATCAGCGCTACCTCCAGACCAAGCGGACGAAGCTCGACCACCGCTTGCATCACCAGGAGCTGAGATTCGACCGGGAGCGCGGCGAGTGAGCGAGCCCGTGGAAGACGTTCGGCTTCCGGAGACCGACGCCGGTGAGGATGAAGACGAGGTGAAGGACGAAGCCGCTCCCGCCGAGGTCGCCGAGCCCGGCGAGGAGGAGGAGGTTCCGGCTGAAGAAGACGAGCTTCCGCGGCTGCGCGCATCCGAGCATGCGGCGGGAGAGCTGGAGATCCCGGCCGGATATGCCGTGCTCGAAGGCACGCCACGCGGCGGCCGGTCGGTTGGAATCGTCGTGGGGCGCTTCAACGGAGAGCTGACCAATCGACTGCTCGAATCGGCGCTCGACGAGCTCGAGCAGGCCGGCGTTTAGCGCGAGGCGGTGACGATCCTGCCGGTGCCGGGCGCATTCGAGCTCCCGCTCACGGCTATGGCACTCGCGAAGACGCGCCGATTCTCGTGCGTGATCGCGCTGGGCTGCATCATCCGCGGGGAGACGCCCCATTTCGACTTCATTGCGAGCGAGGCGGCGAGCGGCCTCCAGCTCGCGGCGATCGAGACAGGGATCCCGGTTTCCTTCGGCGTGCTCACAGTCGAGACGAAGGAGCAGGCCGAGGCGCGGCTCGGCAAGGGCGCCGAAGCGGCGCGGACGGCCCTCGAGATGGCCGATCTTTTCCAGCAGTTGCGGGTGAATGCGGCCACCGCGGCCGGTTAGCTACACTCGCCCGGCTGTGTCCAAGATCTGCGCCGTTTGCGGGAAAAAGCCGTCGTTCGGGCATAACCGGAGCCACTCGATGGTGGCGACCAAGCGCCGGTTCAACCCGAACCTCCAGCGCGTCCGCGTGCTGCTCGGCGGCAAGGCCACGCGCGCGTACGTGTGCACGCGCTGCCTGCGCGGCGGCAAGGTCGAGAAGGCGCTCTGACGCTTCTGGCCGCGGGGCGCTTCGTGCCCGCGCCCTCTAAGAACGGCACAGCCAACCTCCTCCCCGCGTCGAGCCTAGTCTGGAAAGACGCGCGCATGGTGCCGCGAGTGCGCCGAAACTGTGGAGGCTCGGCGTAACCGGCCCGGCAACCGCAGTCGTCTAAGAGAGCGCCTTGCCAGATACTCCCCTTTCGCTGCAGACGCCGCTGGGCCGCATCTCGATCTCGCGTGAAGCAATCGCCCAGATCGTCGGGCACACGGTTGCGCAGTGCTACGGCGTCGTCGGCACAGCGGCGGCTGCCCGCGCGCCGGCCCGTGTCAGACGCTTGCTCGCGCGGGCCCGGCCGACGCTCGGCATCGTCGTCGGCGGCGAAGGGCAAACTCTCACGCTCGACCTGCACGTCGTCGTCGAGCACGGGCTCAACCTCGCAGAGGTCGCAGCGACGATCCGCTCCAGGGTCGGATACGAGGTCGATCGGCTGACCGGCCTCCGGGTCGCCTCGATCGATGTGCACATCGAGGACGTGAGGCAGTCGGCGTGAGCGAGAAAGACACGTTCCTGAACTACGTGGCCGGAGCAGCCGCGGCGCTCGAACAAGCCCGGCAGCGGATCGACGATCTGAACGTCTATCCCGTTCCCGACGGCGACACGGGCACCAACCTCGCGCTGACCGCTCGCGCCGTCGTCGAGGGGCTCGAGAGCTCGAAGGCGACGGATCGTGCCACGCTTGCCCGCGAGCTCGCGCGCGCCGCGCTGATGGGCGCCCGTGGGAACTCCGGCGTCATCCTCTCGCAGATCGTGCGCGGCGCCGTCGACGTCCTGGCCGAGGCCGAGGAGATCGACGCGGAGGTGATCGCACGCGCCTTGCGTTCGGCGAGCGACGCTGCCTATCGAGCCGTCCGCAAGCCGGTGGAGGGGACGATGCTGACCGTGATCCGCGAGCTCGCCGAGGAGGCAGAAGCACGGTCCGGCGTCTCGCCGACCGAGCTAGTGAAGGCGCTCGTCGGCCGAGGCGAGGAGGCGGTCGCACGTACGCCCGAGCAGCTCGAGATCCTGCGCGAGGCCGGTGTCGTCGATGCCGGCGGAGCGGGCGTGCTGGAGCTCGTCCGCGGGCTCGCGGCCATCGCCACGGGGGAGCCGTTGCCCGAGCCGGCCGAGTCGCACGAGCTCCCAGTCGAGGCCGTCCATCAAGAGCTGTCCCGCTATCGCTACTGCACGGTCTTCGTCGTCGAGGGCGAGGGGCTCGACCCGGAGCGGCTGGAGGACGAGCTCGAACCGCTTGGAGACTCACTGCTCGTCGTCGGGGACTCGAGCGCAATCAAGGCTCACCTGCACACGGACGATCCGGGCGCGGCGCTCAGCATCGCCGCGGGCTACGGAACGCTCGAGGGGATCGAGATCGCGAACATGCATCGCCAGTCCGCCGAGCGCGAGGACCGGCTGCTGCGAGCCGTTCCGGAGGAGTCGAATGCGAGTGAGGTCGTCGCCGTTGTCGCGGGGGCGGGCAATCGTCGACTGTTCGAGAGCCTGGGCGCTCGTGTCGTCGAAGGTGGTCAGTCGATGAACCCGGCAGCGGCGGAGCTGGTCGAAGCGATCGAGGCAGCTGCGGCAGACGAGGTGCTCGTACTGCCGAACAACCCGAACGTCGTGCTGACCGCCGAGCAGGCGGCGGAGCTCGCAACCAAGCCGGTCCGCGTCGTCCCGGCCACGTCGATCCAGGCGGGTCTCGCCGCCATGGTCCCCTTCGACCCCTCCCGTTCCGCCGAGGAGAACGCTGCTGCGATGCAGCAAATCCTCACCGAGGTCGCGACCGGCGCCGTCACGGTGGCCTCGCGAGACGTGGAGCTGAACGGTCTGGCCGTCCGCAAGGGGAACTACCTCGGTTTGCTCGACGGCAAGCCGATCGCGGGCGGCGACGGCTTCGAAGACGTGGCCCGCACAGTGGCGGAGCGCCTCCTGGCCGAGCCGCGCGACGTGCTGACCCTGCTGACCGGAGACGCCGAGCCGCCTGTCGCCGAGCTCGTGCGCGAGCTCGAGGAGCGCCACCCCGAGGTCGCGCTCGACGTCCACGACGGCGGGCAGCCCCACTATCCGCTCCTTCTGGCCGCGGAATAGCGGAGCTAGAGTCCGCGAGTGGCCGCACCGATCCGCGTTCTCCTCGTGGAGGACAACCAGGTCTTTCGCGAGGGACTCGAGCTCGTGCTCGGCCTCCAGTCGGACATCGAGGTCGTCGCGACCATCGCCTCGGGCGACAAGGCCGCCGCCACGGCTCGCGAGCTCGCACCCGACGTCGTGCTGATGGATTTTCGGCTCCCCGGCATGGACGGCGTGCAAGCCACTGCCGCGGTTCGCAAGGCCTGTCCGGACGCCGCGGTCGTCGGCCTGACGGCTTCGGCCAACCCGCGCGAGCGCCAGGCGCTCTTCGAGGCGGGCGCGATCGCCTGCCTGACGAAGGACGAAGAGCTCTGGGAGATCGTCGCCGCGATCCGCAGCGCGGTGCAGGCCTAGCTATGCCGCTCACGTCGAAGAACACGGCGATCGTGGTCGACTCGACCGCGGACTTTCCCGAGGCGCCAGAGCGTTTCCCGAACTGGCGTTTCGTGCCGCTCTACGTTCGTTTCGGGAGCGAGAGCTACCGCGACTACGTCGAACTCGGTCCTGCGGAGTTCTACGCGCGCCTCCGAAAGGCTGTCGAGCTGCCGACGACCTCGCAGCCGACTCCCGGTGACTTCCTGGCCGCGTACGAGGAGCTCGCTGGATTCGAGCGCATCTATTCCGTGCACATCGCAGGGCGGCTCTCCGGCACGGCCGAGAGCGCCCGCACCGCGAGTCGCGAGCTGGGAGGAGACAGGGTTCGGGTGGTCGATTCGGGCTCGGCCTCGGCAGCGATTGCAATGCTCGGACTCGCGATCCAGCGGCGGCTCGAGCATGGGACGACCGACGAAGAAGTCGACCGGCTCGTCGAGCGCTTCCGGCGCGAGGCCGGGCTCGTCTTCACGGTGGACACGCTCGAGTATCTAGCCAAGGGCGGGCGCATCGGTCGCGCGGCGGCTTGGGCGGGCCAGCTCCTCCACATCAAGCCGATCCTGACGATTGCCGAGGGCGAGGTCGTACCGCTGAAACGTGTCCGCGGCAACCGCAAAGCCTTCCTCGAGTTCGAGCGGGCGTTCACGTCTGCGATCAGCGGAGACGGCTCCGGCGTTCGTGTCGGGATCGCGCATGCCGATGCGCCGGAGCGAGCCGAGGCCCTGAAGGAGCTCGTCCGCCGCACGCGGCCGAAAGCCGAGCTCGAGCTCGTGACCACGCTGGGCCCGGTCGTCGGCACGCACGCCGGTCCGGGCACGGTCGGCTTCTTCTGGTTCGAGGATCCGTGAGGCTCGCGGCGGTCGCGCTTGCCGCGCTGGGCCTCGCGGCTCCTGGCTCGACCACGTGCGCCGGCCGTGTCCTGCCCGGGCTCGGCCGTCAAGCGGGAGTGCTCGAGGCGGTCGCATTCGCCTCCCAGTCCGAAGGCTGGGCGGTCGGCGACCGCCCTGGTGGGACGGTGATCGAACGCTGGAACGGAAAGGTCTGGAGCGTGGTTCCGAGCCCGGGGTTCCGCCGTGTCCTTCTTCCCGGCGTGGCCGCGGCTCCCGATGAGGCCTGGGCCGTCGGGACGAGCAGCGGCAAGCCACTCACGTTGCACTGGACCGGCGGCGATTGGACGATCGTGACTTCGCCCAGCCCGCCAGGGACGCCCAACAACTACCTCGTTTCGATCGCGCGGCTCTCCGCTACGGATGCCTGGGCGGTCGGTGCGGCTGACGACTCGGGTCGCGAGCGGCGGACGCCGCTCGTTGAGCACTGGGACGGCTCGGAGTGGACGATCGTCCCGGGGCCCGCGGTCACAGGCCCGTTCTCGGGCCTGAACGGGATCGCGGCACTGGCTCCGAACGACATCTGGGCCGTGGGCTACACGGGTGATCGAACACTCGTCGAGCACTGGAACGGCTCGGCGTGGAGTCGGATCCCAAGCCCAAACGGTCGCGCGCCGTACAGCGCTCTGCTCGGGATCGGCGCTGTCTCGGCGAACGACGTCTGGGCCGTGGGCGACCAGGGCGGCCACCCGCTTGCCGAGCATTGGAACGGCAAGGCCTGGCGTCTCGTCCCGGCGGCGAAGCTCGGACGAGACCGCGGCATCTTCTGGCGCGTGGCCGCTTCGCGGTTCGGCGTCTGGGCGGTCGGCGAGCGCGATCGCTCGGTTCACGACCACAGAGCCCTCGTCCAGCGCTGGGACGGCCGTCGCTGGCGTGTGGTCAAGAATCCGACGACCGGAACGAATTCGACGCTCTTCGGCGCAGCTTCTCCCAGCCCTGGAAAGCTGGTCGCGGTCGGATTTCGCGATGCGAAGACTCTGGGCCTGCACTGCTCCTGCCGTCGTTAGCCGGACCTATACTCGAAGCGCGCTGTCCACGATCGAACCGACGGAATTTGCCGCTCTCGAGCGTCCGAAGCGCTGGCCCCGGCCGCGTTCGTCTCCGCGACCCGAGCGGCTCGAGCAGGAGCTCGACGTGCTGGACGGCGTTGGGTCGGTCGTCAAGGGGAAGCTGGCCAAGCTCGGCCTGCGCACGATCCGGGATCTGCTCCAGCACCGGCCGCACCGCTACGAAGCCGCCGTCCCGGAGCGGCGGATCGCAGACCTCCTGGCCGAGGAGGAGGCGGCGATCGCCGGCGAGGTGACGCGCGTGAAGCTGCGCCGTCCCTCGCGACGGCTCGCAATCGTTCAGGCCCGCGTGGCCGACGAGAGCGACGAGATCACGGCGGTCTGGTTCAACCAGGCGTGGCTGAAGGACAAGCTTCAGCCCGGAATGCGGGTACGCCTGCGCGGCCAGCTGCGGCGGAACGAGTTCAACGTGCGCTCGTACGACCTGAACGGCGTCTCGGCGACCGCGGACTTCGCGCCCGTCTACCCCGCCGGCGAGGAGGTGACGGTGAAGAAGCTGCGGGAGCTCGTGGAGCAGGCACTGCCGCTCGTGCGCGACTTCGGCGATCCGCTCCCCGCTGCGCTCAAGGCCGAGCATGCCCTGCCGCAGCGCGCAGACGCGCTCGTCGCGCTCCACCGGCCCCGCTCCGAGGCCGAGGGCGAGCAGGCGCGGCGCCGGCTGGCCTTCGACGAGCTGCTCCTGCTCCAGGTCGGGATCGCCCGCAGCCGGCGTGAGCGCGAAGAAGCGATCGCGGCGGCCCTCGGCGAGCCGGGCGAGCTCGTCGAGCTCTACCGGGGAGCGCTTCCCTTCCGGCTGACTCCCGATCAGGAGCAGGCGATCGCCGAGCTCGACAGCGACCTCGGCGGAACGACGCCGATGCAGCGCCTGCTCCAGGGTGACGTCGGCTCCGGCAAGACCGTCGTCGCGCTCTACGCCCTCTTACGGGCCGTCGAGGGCGGACTGCCGGCGGCGCTGATGGCGCCCACGGAGACGCTTGCGGAGCAGCATTTCCTCACGATCGAGCCGATCTGTGCGGACCTGGGAGTGCGCGTGGCCCTCCTGACCGGCTCGGTCAAATCCGAGCTAGAGGACGCACAGATCTTCGTCGGAACGCACGCATTGATCCAGGAAGGCGTCGACCTCGGGAAGCTGGCCGTAGCGGTCGTCGACGAGCAGCACCGCTTCGGCGTCGAGCAGCGGCAGGCCCTGACCAGGGGCCACTCACCGCACGTCCTGCACATGACGGCCACTCCGATCCCACGCACCCTCGCCCTGACGATCTACGGAGACCTTTCGGTCAGCGAGATCGCCAAGCCGCCTGCAAATCGCAAGCCGGTTCTGACGAGCTGGGTGACCGAGGAGCGCAGCGCCGAGGCCTACCGGCGCCTGCGCAAGCACCTCGAGGCAGGCCGGCAGGCCTACGTCGTCTGTCCACTGATCGAGGAGTCCGAGGGGAAACGCGCGCGGGCCGCCGAGCAAGAAGCCGAGCGCCTGAGCCGCGCCGAGCTCCGCGGCCTGCGCGTCGGCTGCCTGCACGGGCGGCTCCGCCCGGCGGAACGGCGTGAGCTGATGGCGCGTTTCAAGGCCCGTCAGTTGGACGTCCTCGTCGCGACGACCGTGATCGAGGTCGGGGTCGACGTCCCGAACGCGACGATCATGATCGTCCAGGAAGCCGACCGGTTCGGGCTGGCACAGCTGCACCAGCTGCGGGGCCGCGTCGGCCGCGGTGCGGAGCAGTCGTACTGCCTGCTCGTCTCGCGGCCCAAGGAGGAGCTGACCGAATCGGCGCTCGCCCGGCTCGAAGCGCTCGTCGCGACGACCGACGGGTTCGAGCTTGCCGAGACCGATCTCGAGATCCGCGGCGAGGGACAGCTGCTCGGCACACGTCAGGCAGGGCTCTCCGACCTCAAGTTCACCCGCCTGCGCGCCGACCGCCCGCTCCTCGAGCTGGCACGAAAGGCCGCTTCCGGATTCGTCGACCACGAGGGACCGTTGAACGACGAGGTCGAGCGGCTCTTCGCCGATGCGGATCATCGCGGGCTCGCGTAAGGGCGCCACGATCTACGCGCCCAAGGGGCTCGAGACGCGCCCGACGAGCGACCGCGTGCGCGAAGCCGCCTTCAACCTGATCGGGCCGGTCGACGACGCGGCAGTGCTCGACCTGTTCGCGGGTTCCGGGGCATACGGCCTCGAAGCGCTCTCCCGAGGTGCTGCCAAAGCGGTCTTCGTCGAGTCAGACCGCGACGCCTGCCGGACGATCGACCGGAACCTCGAGAAGCTCCGCCTGACCGGGGCGACTGTCCTTTGCCGCGATGCCCAGCAGGCCCTCGCCGCCGAGGCAACGGCGGGGAGGCGTTACGATCTCGTGCTGGTCGACCCGCCCTACAAGATGTTTTCTTCCCTGCAAAACGCCATGCTTCCTTATCTCGAGACCGTGCTCGAGCCTGATGGGCTGCTCGTCGTCGAGACCGCGGCGAAGGAAGAGCCCGAGCTGCCGCTCGCCGTCCGCACGAGCCGCCGCTACGGCTCTGCCCGCCTCACCCTCTTCGAGCATGCCTGAGCCGGTCACCGCGCTCTGCCCGGGTTCTTACGACCCGGTCACGCTTGGCCACCTCGACATCATCACGCGCGCTGCCACCATCTTCGACCGGGTCGTCGTCGGCGTCGTCCGCGACCCCACGCACAAGGGGACGATGTTC
>Ga0184619_10000696_pt1 | contig 11622 bp, 13 predicted proteins | sample PLM0_60_b1_FD_133146 | JGI IMG/M metagenome (GOLD analysis project Ga0184619, IMG submission 133146) | Groundwater sediment microbial communities from an aquifer in East River, Colorado, USA - PLM0_60_b1 | ecosystem: Environmental > Terrestrial > Soil > Riparian zone | place: USA: East River...
ATAGATTTGCGCAAGACGCATGCGCAACCGCAGATGGCGCTCGGCGTTGGGATGGAGAGAATGGCCGCAAGCCTGCACTGTCGTGCGCAGACGGATGGCGGTCAGCGTGTCCTGCAAAGGCCTGCGCGAGCGTAGGTGCATATGCACGTCGCCTGTCGCCACGAGCGGTAGACCGCAGACTTTGCTCAGTTCGCGCAACTCGGCGAGACACGCGCGGTCGTCCGGCCCCTGCAGCAGCTCCGCCGCAATCCAGGCACGATCGGCGAAGCGCTCGGCGACGCACCGCGCATGCTCGGCATCGCGCTTTTCATGCGGAACCAGAAGAACGAGACAACCGGGCAGCCCGCCGTCCAGATCGTCCCAACAGAGCGAATAGCTGCCTTTCTTCGTCCTGCGCCGGCCGCGGGTGATGAGCTCGGACAGATTGCCGTAGCCTTCGCGGTCGGTGGCAAGCAGCACCAGCCTGGGGCCGTCTTGCAGCCGTATCTCCGAGCCGATGACCAGAGGCAGACCGACGTCTTTCGCCGCGACATGCGCCCGCACGGCTCCGGCGAGCGAACACTCGTCGGTGAGCGCGAGCCCCCGGTAGCCGAGCGCAGCGGCGCGCTTCACCAGCTCTTCCGGATGCGAAGCGCCGCGAAGGAAAGTGAAGTTGGAAAGGCAGTGCAGCTCGGCGTAGGCGGGGAGGGGGGAATACACGGCTTCAGGCGAAAACGCCGTGCAGATACCATCCTCCTTCGCCGCGCCACTCGCGATAGATCCACACGAGCGCTTCGTTCTGCATGCGGGCGACGAAGTAGTCGCGGGCGACGTCGTCGCCGTCCCACCAACCGGACTCGATGCGCTCCGGTCCGACGAGCAGCTCGAGCGGCCCGTCATGATGCGGCACGGCTCCGATCTCTGCGAGCGGACGTGGAGATTCCAGCAACCAAAATGGGCGCTCGCCGAAATCGAGTTGCAACTGCTTTTGTCCTGCATCGGCGATCACGCCGGCGCGCTCCGGGCGATGCTCGGCTCGGCTGGCGATGCCGCATACCGCTTCGCTGCCGAGGCGCGCTCGCAGCCGTTCGACCAGGTGCTCCCATTGGCCGGGCGGCTTGCCTTGCTCGAGCGCGAAGCCGAGGTTGCGGCCTGGAAGCGGCACGACGTCCTCCGCCTCCAGCGCGATCGAGCGCACGGGTTCGACAAGCGCCAGCTTCGAAAGCCGCTCGCGCAGGAGCAGTGTGAAGTGCCCGGCGTCGCGGGAAGCTGCGACTAGGCCGATCGCGATTTCGGTGGCGGCCTTGTCGCGGTGCCTGAGACTGAGGACGAAGCGCTGCACGCCGCCCGAGCGCGCGGCGAGAAACCCGGCGAGCTGGACGATCAGCCGCCTCGCGGCGAAGAGCAGCGCTTCGGCCTGGGTGACCTCGGCGGGAAGCGAGAGTGCCGCCCCGAACCGGGCCGGGGGGACGAAAAAATTCCGCGGATCGGAAAGCCGCCCGAGCGCTCGGTCGAGCTCGGCCAGCGGTCCCTGCCCGAAGCGCCGCGCCACGCCTTCGCGCGGCAGCGCGCGCAACTCGCCGAGCGTGCGCACGCCGATCGCCCCGAACGCTGCCAGCGTTTCATCGTTGCAGCGCAGAACCTCCACGGATAGTTCGGCCAGTACCGGCTCGAGCTCGGCGCTCTCGCCGATGAATTTCTGCTGCCCGGCCAAGGCGAGCCAGAAAGCCGCGCGCGGCGTGGGGGCGCCCGCGAGCACACAGCTCCAGCCCATTTCTGCCAACCCCCGGCGCAGGCGCTCGAGAAGCGATTCCAGGCCGCCGAAGAGCTTGAGGCTCCCTGAGACTTCGAGCAGCACGCCATCGGGAAATTCGAGCGCCACGCCCGGAGTGAATTGCGCCGCCCACCCGGCCACGCCGAGCAGCGCTTCGGTTTCCGTCGCGGGGTCGCGCGGCGCAACGCGCAAGGCGGGTGCGAGAGCGAGCGCCGCGGCTACAGCCATTCCGGCGCGAACGCCACGCGCGAATGCCTTGCGGTCGCAGACAAAAACGCAGTGTCGCTCTTCGACCGCGAAAGGCTCAGGCGTGGACGAGCCGCGCAGAAAAATCTCGAGCGGCAGCTGGGGCAAGCGGATGGCGATCCACATGATGGTTTTTGCCGCGTACGGCGGGCGGCATCGGCGGTAGCAGGATGGGCTGAGCGAGGGGGGCGCCGCGACGCTTGAGCACGCGTACCGCAAGGCCGCCGTCGCTCGTGCCGAGCGCAATCCGCAGTGGGGCTGGAGAAGACTCGCCGGCAGCCTCCGGGACCCGGAACAGAAAAGCAGGTGCGCGACCGCCTTCGGCAGCGATTTGCAGGCGCCTCAGCTCCGCGTATTTCGCGCCTTGAGGCCAGGTGAGCACCGCGCCGCAGGCGTTTGAGGCAAGCGCCTGCTCGGTTGCCCAGAGAGCTTCTTTCGGCGAGGCAACGCGCACGATGACGAGGTTCGCGACATCGATTCCCGCTGCGGCGAGCGCCGGCGCGTAGGGCAGGCGAGGCGGTGCGATCCAGACGAGCCGCAATCCGCGCCTGGACAGTCCGGCAAGCGCAGGTCCAAGCAGGCGCAGCTCGCCGATGCCTTCGTGCGCAGGCAGGATCTCGGTCAGCGCTCCGGCAGGCCAGCCTCCGCCGGGAAGCTCGGCGTCGAGCCCGGGAAATCCACAGGGAAGGGTCGGCGCGCCGGCCCGGCTCAAGGCCTGGCCGCGCCAGATGTCAGGGCGATCGAGCAGGGCGGCGAAAGAGATAGGCATGCTCGCCATGGATCGCAGCCAGCGGGAAAGCGAGCGTCAAAGAGGCCTGCGGATCACGCCGACGCCGAGGCCTTCGATGGCGAAATCGTCTTCGCGCAGATCGACGACGATAGTTTTGAACTCGGGATTTTCAGGGAGCAGCTCGACGGTGTTGCCGCGGCGGCGCAGGCGCTTCACCGTGACTTCGTCGTGCAGGCGCGCCACCACGATCTGGCCCGAGCGTGCCTCGCGCGTGCGGTGCACGGCGAGCAGGTCGCCGTCGAGAATGCCGGCATCGCGCATGCTCATGCCGCGAACTTTCAGCAGGGAGTCGGCGCGCGGCTGGAACAAGGCGGGATCGACCTGGCAGCGCCGCTCGACATGCTCCTCGGCGAGGATGGGGCTGCCTGCGGCGACGCGACCGATGAGCGGCAGCCCGAGGCCCTCGGTGAGACGGATGCCGCGCGAGGCGCCCGGAGTCAGCTCGATCGCGCCTTTCCTCTCCAGCATGCGCAGATGCTCTTCGGCGGCGTTGGGCGAGCTGTAGCGGAATGCGTTCGAGATCTCGATCCGGGTAGGCGGGAAGCCGGTCTTCTGGATGGCTTTGCGGACGAAGTTGAGGATTTTCTGCTGTTTGGGGGTGAGCTCTTCGATCATAGGACCTCCGTATCTGTATTTATATACAGTCTTTGCTCGCTTGGCAAGGGGCGTATAATTCGCAACCCATGGCTCAGCCCTACGAATCCGATCTCACCCGAATGATCCGCGAGCTGCTCCAGGAGAAGCCGCACATCGTCCAGGAGCAAAAAAAGGGACGCGCTCTGTGGTGGGACAAAAAGCTCGACCCCGAGGAGCAGAAGCGCACCCGGGAATCGAACGTCAAGCAGCAGGCCTACGTCTATCAAAACAAGGTTTGATTCCCGCCTCCAGGGGCTCGCCGCGGCTATTGCGGCCAGTGTTACGCTTTGCGGCTGCACTCCATCGCCCGGTTCCGCTTTCAGCATGGAATCCCCGCCGCTCCCGGCGGACCCGTTGCTGGCGTCGGCCCTCGTCGGCCGCGGTGACACCTATGAGGTGCGGCAGTACATCGCCGAGCTCGACAAGAAGCAGGACTGGACCGCCATGGTGCAGTTCGCCGAAAAGCAGCAAAAGCGCGATCCCGAAGGTTCCGACTGGGGAGTGGTGGCGGGCTACGGGTGGATGCGCAGCCGCGACTACGCCAAGGCCATTGCGGCGCTGTCCCGGGTGACCCAGCGCAACCCCGAGGACGTCTCCGCCTGGAGCCTCCTGGGCGAAACCCAGCGACAGGCCGGACAGCCGGGGCGGGCGGCGCAGACCCTGGAGCACGCCAGCATCATCGGGCGCACGTCCTATCTGACGTTCTTCCTGCTCGGGGAGGCCTACCGCGATGCCGGTCGGCTCGACCGGGCCGTCAGCGCCTACCGGGAAGCAGTGCGCCTCGAGCCGCTGTTTCCCCGCAGCTGGTTCGAGCTCGGCTCGGCCCAGGTGCGGATCGGCGAGCGCAAGGATGCCGAAGCAGCATTGGAGATACTGCAGAAGCTCGACCCGGCGCTTGCCGTTCGGCTCAAGGAGCGGATCGAGACTAAGAGCAAGTAGGTATCCGTAGATCCGATTCTCTGAGCCGTATTGGCGCATATGTATATTATGTCAAATTATCTTTCCGCGTCATGCGCCGGCACCCAGAATTGCCCCCTGGGTGCCCCTTCCCCCTCTTATCGTTTAGCAGCTTACCGCCCGTACCTAAAGTTATTTCTAGGGTGGATCTGCCACCTTGAACAGGCGGAAGAAGTTGCCCGTAGTCGCCGCCGCCAGCTCGCCAAGCGGCATGGAGCGAAGGCGAGCCACTTCCTCCGCGACGTGGCGGACCAGGGCCGGCCGATTGGTTTTTCCCCGGTGGGGAACCGGGGCGAGGTAAGGGGAGTCGGTTTCCACCAGCAGCCGTTCCAGCGGGACCCGCCGGGCCACGTCTCTCAAGGCTCCTGCGTTCTTGAAGGTCACGATTCCCGAAAGCGAGATGTGAAATCCAAGGGCGATCGCCGCGTCGGCCACAGCTTGGGACTCGGTGAAACAGTGCATCACCCCCCCTACTTCGGCCGCGCCCTCCTCGCGCATGATGGTCAGCGTGTCTTCGGCGGCTTGGCGCGTATGGATGACGAGCGGCTTGCGGCATTCGCGCGCCGCGCGTATGTGAGCTCGAAAGCGCTCGCGCTGCCACGCGAGATCACCGCTCACGCGGTAGTAATCGAGCCCGGTTTCGCCGATCGCGACGATCCGCGGGTGGCGCGCAAGCTCGACCAGCCGCGCCGGATCCACCTGGGTGCGGTCCTCATGGTCCGGATGCACGCCGACGGTCGCGAAGAAATTATCGTAGGCCGCGGCGAGCGCGAGCACCTTGGGAAACCCGGTGAAAGTGACGCTGATGCACAGCGCGTGCGTCACGCCGTTCGCGCGCATCTCTTTCCGCACTTCGTCCATCTTGCCGTCGAATTCCGGAAAATCGAGATGGCAGTGCGAATCGACCAGTGCGGGAAAATCCGCAGTCGAAGGCAACGCCGGACCCGTTTCCCCGTTCACGGCCGGGCGACCAGCCGCCGATACTGCAGCAGGAGGTCCTCGACAAACAGCTTGGCGTTGAGCGGGTGCCGGGCGAGCGCCCGGGCCTGCGCCAGCCGTCGCAGGTAAGCGGCGATATCGGCAGCGTCGCAGCGACTTGCCGTGTCCGAAATCACTTGTTCATGGTCCAGGCCATACCGCACCCGACCTGCGACTCGGGCGAGCAACAGATCGTAGCTCCATCGCTGCAGCCATCCCACCAGATCCCACAGCGGGACGCGCACCAGCGTTTCGGCCAGAGCAATCGGGTCGAAGCCTGAATTTCCAAGATTCTCGATGAAGAGCAGGCGATCGGCGTCGGTGCCGGCGGCTTTGAGCGCGGCAAGCGGTGCACCTCCGGCGCCCGCCAGTGTCGCCTCGGGATGCTTGAGGCCCTGCTCCTTCAGCCAGCGCAGGACCGGTTCTGACGGCGGGAACGGCAAGCTAAACCTCAGGCAGCGGCTTCGCACCGTCGCGAGCAGGCGCTCGGGCTGCGTGGTGACGAGGAGAAAAACTGTGGCAGGCGGAGGCTCCTCGAGGTTTTTCAGCAACGCGTTTTGCGTATTCGCGTTCATTGCTTCTGCAGGATAGACGAGGATGACGCGCAGGCCTCCACGGTGCGTTCCGACCGCAAGGAAGTCGGCGAGCTCGCGCACCTGCTCGATGCGGATCTGCTCGCTCTTCTTCTTCGCGGGTTCCGCGCCCTCCTCGCGCGATTCGGGCGCCATGCTCTCGGGCACGATCAGCCGGAAGTCGGGGTGATTGCCCAGCGAAAACCAGTTGCAGGCGCGGCAGACGCCGCAGGGCCGCTCTCCCCGTTGGGGATCCTCGCACAGCAGCGATTGCGCGCACGCTTGAGCAAATTCGAACTCGCCCAGGCCCTCCCCGCTCTGGATCAAAATCGCGTGGGGCAATCGTTCCCGCAGCTGGGTCCAAGCCTTCCAAGGCTGTTCCTGCCAATTAAATATCATGTTTTAACATATAGTTGAAACTATATCCTCAACGTCTTGCTTAACTTCGCTATGGGACCTTCCGGACTGGATCACTCTCATCCGGCGAGGCTCAGCCGCAGCGCGCGCTAGATACGCAGCCCGAACGCGTTCGAAGAAGGCCTTGCTCTCGAGCTCGAAACGATCGCCTCGGTCCTTCGCAAGCCGCGCGAGCGCGACCTCGACCGGCGCGTCGAAAACGAGAGTCAGGTCGGGCTGCAGTCCGCCGTGAACCCAGCGCTCGAGCGCCGCGATCCGATCCCGCGCCATTCCACGCCCTGCGCCTTGATACGCATAGGTCGCGTCGGTAAAGCGTTCGGAAACGACCCAGCTCCCCGCGGCGAGCGCGGGCGCAATGACCCGCGCGATATGCTCGCGGCGCGCAGCAAACATCAAAAGGGCCTCGGTGTCGATATCCATCGTCTGGGAGAGCAGGATCGCGCGCAATTTCTCGCCCAGAGGCGTACCGCCCGGTTCGCGCGTGACCACGATGTCTTTTCCGCGCCCGCGCAGGAAATCGGCCATGCCGCCAACGTGCGTGCTCTTGCCCGCACCGTCGATGCCTTCCAGGGTGATGAACTTCCCGCGGCTCATCGGCCCGAGCGCCGGCGTGCGCCGGGTATTTGATATTTGGCGACCGCGCGGTTGTGCTCGAGAAGCGTGCGGGAGAATTCGCTCGTCCCATCCCCGCGGGACACGAAATACAGCGCGTCGGTCTGAGCGGGATGCATCACGGCCGTGAGCGACGCGAGTCCCGGCATCGCGATCGGATGCGGCGGCAGACCCAGCCGCGTGTAGGTGTTGAAGGGCGTGTCCGTCACGAGGTCCCTCTTGCGCAGGTTGCCGTCGAATTTCTCGCCCATGCCGTAGATCACGGTTGGATCGGTCTGCAGCTTCATCTTGCGGCGCAGGCGGTTGGCAAATACCGCCGCGATCATCGTGCGGTCACCCGCCCGGCCGGTCTCCTTTTCGACAAGTGAAGCGAGGATAAGCGCTTCGTACGGATCTGTCATCGGCAGATCCGGGGCACGCCCGGCCCAGGCGGACTCGAGCTGCTTCTTCATCGCGCCGCGGGCTCGCGCGAGCACGGCGAGATCGCTCGCACCCTTGGCGAAGACGTAGGTATCGGGGAAGAACATGCCTTCCGGAAGTACCCCCGGGGCTCCGAGCTTCGCCATGATCTGCGCTTCGGAGAGGCTCGCCGAATCGTGCTTCAGGTCGACGTGCGCATTCAAGGCCTCGCGCATCTGGCGAAAATTCCAGCCTTCGACGAGAAGAATTTCCGCTTGCGCGTATTCCCCGCGCGTGATCTTGCGAACGAGTTGGAGCGGCGTCACCCCGTCCGACACCTGGTAGCTGCCGGCCTTGACGCCGGTACTGGCGCCGTTGGCCCGCGCCAGGAGAATGAACTTCCATCCCGGCAAGGGCAGCCCCGCATCGATGACCTGGCGCGTTGCGCCTCGCAGCGTGCTTCCCGGACGGATCGAGAATTCCACGGTCGGCGCGGCGAGCTCGATCGGCGAGAGAGCGAACCACAGCAGCCAGCCGCAGAAACCGAGCGCGGCGGCGGAGGCCAGCAGGAGCAATAGTTTCAGTCGTAACAGCATCGATTTCGGCAAGAAACGTCGGGATTGACTACGCTCGTATAATAAACGTTAAACCACGGAATCAGCAGATGAGCATGCCGTTTCAAATTGCCGAAGCCACAGGCCAAGCGGATCCCGATCTCGTCGCGGCGCGATCGGGAAGCGTCCTCGCCCTGCTCGGCCACCTGGGCCTCCTCCAATTCAGCGGTGAGGACGCGGAAGCCTTTTTGCAGGGACAGCTCAGCTGCGATGTGGCGGAGATCGGTTTGCGATCGGGCGCGTACGGCGCCTATTGCTCCCCCCAAGGCAGGATGCTCGCGAATTTCCTCCTGTGGCGCGAAGAGGCCGGCTTCCATATGGCGCTGTCGCGGGACCTCGTCCCTTCCATCCAGACGCACCTTTCGAAGTTCGTGCTGCGCGCAAAACTGAAAATTTCGGATGCGTCGGACACGATCGTAATCGCAGGCGCGGCGGGGCCGAAGGCCGATCAGGCGCTGGGCGAGGTGTTCCCCGATCTCCCGAAGGAACCGAACGAGGCATCGCGTCGACCCGATACCGGCACGGTCATCAAGCTGAAGGACGGCAGATTTCTCCTGGCCTTGATGCCATCGAGCGCCCTCGCGCTGCGGCGGCGGTTTGCGAATGTTCTCGTCCCCGTGGGCGGGCATGCGTGGCGATGGCTCGACATTCGCAACGGCCTGCCCCTGGTGACCGCTGCGACGCAGGACGAGCTCGTTCCGCAGATGGCGAACTTCGAGCTTCTCGGCGGAGTCAGCTTCAGCAAGGGTTGCTATACCGGACAGGAGGTCGTCGCGCGGATGCAACACCTCGGCAAGCTCAAGCGTCGCATGTTCCTCGCCAATGTCGCCGCTCAGGCCGAAGCGGGCGATCCTCTCTACAGCGAAGACCTCGGCGATCAGGCGAGCGGGATCGCCGTCAACGCGGAAGCCTCTCCCGACGGCGGTTACGACCTGCTGGCGGTCGTGCAGACGGCGAGCCGCGAAGGCTCGACCGTGCATCTGAAGTCCCTCGGCGGACCCGTGCTTAGCTTCCTCCCCCTCCCCTACGCCATCTCGTGAAGCTCAACTTCTACATCTACTATCGCGTGCCCGCGCAAAATGCAGAACGGGCGCGCGTGGCGGTACGCGAGCTGCAGCGCGAGCTCTCCGACATCGCCGGGATCAGCGGACGACTCCTGCGGCGCCGCGACGATGAGACCACGTGGATGGAGATCTACGAAAACGTCCAGGACGGGGCGCGGTTCGAAGCGGAGCTCGCCAAGCAGGTCGAGCGCCGCGGCCTCGTCGCGCTGCTCGTGCCGGGGTCGTCGCGGAAGCAGGAAGTCTTCAGCAGCTTCTAGTCGCCGTGTGCCTAATCGCGTTCGCCTGGCATTCCCGTCCTCGCTACCGTCTGGTGGTCGCGGCCAACCGCGACGAATATTTCGGGCGGCCGGCCGCGCCGGCCGGATTCTGGGACGACCATGCGAACGTCCTCGCCGGGCGCGATCTCGAGGCCGGGGGCACCTGGCTCGGCGTCACCCTCGATGGGCGGTTCGCTGCGCTCACGAACTACCGCAACCCCGCGGACAAGAAAACCGGCGCCCCTTCGCGCGGGGCGCTGGTCGCCGATTTCCTGACCGGAAGGACAAGCTCGGAGGAGTACGTGCGACTCGTGGAAAAGCGCGCCGCGGATTACAACGCGTTCAGCCTGCTCGTAGGGGACGTCGCGTCGATGTTTTTCTTCTCCAATCGCGGCGAGCGCGCGGCGCGCGTTGCGCCCGGCGTTCACGGCCTGTCGAACCACTTGCTCGACACACCCTGGCCCAAGGTCGAGAAGGCGAAGGCGGGGTTTGCGGCGCTGCTCGAGCGACCCTTCGACTCCGAGGCGGCGTTTGGACTCCTGAACGATACCGAGCGCGCCTCCGGCGGGGGGCTTCCCAGCACCGGAGTGAGCATGGAGCTCGAGGAAAGGCTTTCGGCCATCCGCATCCTCGCGGTCGGCGGATACGGAACCCGGTGCTCGACTGCCTTGTGCTTCAGCCAAGACGGCAGGATCGAGTTCCATGAACGCAGCTACAGCGAGGGGGGCGGCGTGAGCCGGACGGTCAGCTATCGGCTCACTCTCGCGCAGGGAACAGCTCGAGCGTCATCTCGACGTGCGGAATCTCCGCCTCCAAAAACTCCTCTCCCCGCTCGTTGAATCCGAAGCGCCGGTAAAACCCCGCGGCATGGGTCTGCGCGTGCAGCGTGATGTGACGCATGGAGCGCTTGCGGGCCCGCTCGAGCAGGGCCTCCAGCAGCGCGGTACCCACCCCGCGCCCGCGCCATTCGCCGAGGACCGCCATTCGGCCGATCCTGCCGTCGGGCAGCAGGCGCGCGGTTCCGATCGGGTCCCCACGGGAATTGCACGCGACGGCGTGCTCGCAGCGCTCGTCCCATTCGTCCCATTCGAGCTCGCGCGGAACCCTCTGTTCCTCGACGAACACCTGTTCCCGAACCGGGCGCGCAAGCGGCAACGCCTCGTGCCAGGCTAGCACTCGGATGGTGAACGCTGCGGGCATTTCCCATCAGTATAATTGGCAAATTGGAAGGCGATGAAAAGTCTCTGGAGCGATCGGGAAGCGAAAGAATTCGGAGGCGACCTCGGCCTGCGCGTCTACACCTCACGGCTGCTCGGCCGCGACAAGTCCCTGGTGCTGCACGGTGGCGGCAACACTTCGGTCAAGATCCACGAGAAAAACCTGTTCGGCGAGCAGGAAACGATCCTCTACGTCAAAGGCAGCGGCTGGGATCTCGAAACGATCGAGCCGCAGGGCTTTTCGCCCGTGCTACTCGCCCACGTGCTGCGACTGGCGGAATTGCCCTCGCTCTCGGATCCCGAGATGGTCAATCAGCTGGTCACGCATATGCTCAGCGCGTCGGCGCCGGCGCCGTCCATCGAGACCATCCTGCACGGTCTCATGCCCCAGAAATTCGTGGACCATACGCATGCCGACGCCGTGCTGTCCGTGAGCAACACCCGGGACGGGGACCAGCGCATTCGCGAGGTGTACGGAAAACGGTGCGTCGTCATACCTTACCTCATGCCGGGCTTCGATCTTGCCCGGTACTGCGCGAGGGAGCTCAAGCGCCAGGGCACGCCCGAGACGGTCGGAATGGTCCTCCTCAATCACGGGATCTTCTCCTTCGGCGAGAGCGCGCGCGAGGCCTACGAACGCATGATCGAGCTGGTGACGCTCGCCGAGAAGTACCTCGAATCCAGGCGCGCCTGGTCGATCCCTCTGAAGTCTTCTCCGCGTCCCGCGCCCGGCGCCGCCGCGCAGGCCGCCTTGCGCCGCCGGCTCTGCGATGCCGCGGGGGCGCCGCTCATCGTGCGTACGGTGACGAACGAGCGCACGCTCGGCTTTGCGGCGCATCCGGAGCTCGCGCGCATCTCGCAGCAGGGGCCGGCGACGCCCGACCACGTCATCCGCACCAAGCGCACGCCGATGCTGGGCAGCGACGTCGCCGGATACACGGAGGGGTACCGCCGCTACTTCGAAGAGCACGCTCCCCGCGCCAAGGAGCCCAAGACCATTCTCGACCCGGCGCCGCGCGTCGTGCTCGATCCCGCATTCGGTCTTGCTGCGGCGGGAAGAACCGCGAAGGATGCGGCGATTGTCGCGGAAATCTACGACCACACGATCGA
>Ga0184619_10000697_pt1 | contig 11619 bp, 8 predicted proteins | sample PLM0_60_b1_FD_133146 | JGI IMG/M metagenome (GOLD analysis project Ga0184619, IMG submission 133146) | Groundwater sediment microbial communities from an aquifer in East River, Colorado, USA - PLM0_60_b1 | ecosystem: Environmental > Terrestrial > Soil > Riparian zone | place: USA: East River...
ATCCCGCGCAACACCACGATCCCGACCAAGAAGAGCGAGACCTTCTCGACGGCTGACGACAATCAGACGACGGTGGAGATCCACGTTCTACAGGGCGAGCGCGAGCTGGCCACGTACAACAAGACTATTGGCAAGTTCCAGCTCACCGGCATTCCGCCCGCACCACGCGGTCTGCCGCAGGTCGAGGTCACCTTCGACATCGATGCCAACGGGATCCTGCACGTGACCGCCAAGGACAAGGCCACGGGTAAGGAGCAGAAGATCCGCATCGAGGCGTCGAGCGGGCTCTCCGAGGCAGAGATCGACCGGATGGTCAAGGACGCGGAGAAGAATGCCGCTGAGGACAAGAAGCAGCGTGAAGCGATCGATGCCCGCAACCGTCTCGACTCGATGACCTACGAGGTCGAGAAGAACGTGAAGGAGTGGGGCGACAAGGTCACGCCGGATACGAAGGCGAAGATCGACGCTGCTATCGAGAGGTCCCGCAAGGCACTCCGTGGCGACGATATGAACGAGATCCGCGCTGCGCAGGAGGAGCTGACGAAGGTGTTCAGCGAGGCCGGTCAGGCATTCTATCAGCAGCAAGGTCAGGCCGCGCAGCCGGAGGCAGGACAGCCGGCTGGAGCGGGAGCTACGGCCGGCGCTGACAGCGCGGCGAAGCCAGCAGATGATGTTGTTGAGGCTGACTACGAGATAGTGGACGAAAAAAAGTAAGAAGTAATGGGGACAGAAAGGCCCGACTGGTAGCTCAGTCGGGCCTTTTTTACTTCAAGGAGGCCGTTTCCCGTTGTAGCTGATAGCTGGTAGCGCGTCGTTCCAGTATTATCGGCCCGCGACTACGCTCCAATCGGCGAGATTGGCCCACCACGCGTCGGCTCGCATTCCGCTCGGCCGAATGCGCTTCGAGACTCCCTGAGCATTGCGCAGCTCATAGAGCCACAACGCCGGCGCATCGTCCGTGAGAATGCGATACGCGCGTCTGTAGAGCGCCGCGCTCCGATTTGGGTCCATCTCCCTCACGGCACTGTCGATGACCGCGTCGAAGCCGGGATTCCGGTAAGAAGTCGAGTTGTAGCCGCCCTTCTTGATCTCCGAGCTCGCCCACTCTTCTCTGACCGATGAGGGAGTCGGATCGATGTGCCACGCATTCAGCAGTGACTCGAAATTTCTGGAGTCCATACGGCTGACGAAGGTGTTCAGCTCGAGGGGCTCGATCCGAACGTTGGCACCCGCTTTCCTCCATTGCTCCTGGAGAACTACCGCGATCTTCATGCGGATCGCGCTCGAGCTGGGCACCATCAGCGAAAAAGCCAGCGGGGTCATGCCTCGCGAGCGCTTCCCATCCTCGCCGCGGCGCCAGCCGAGCGAATCGAGGGTGCGCGCTGCACGCTCCGGATCATATGGGATGCCGATGGTCGTGTCGCTCGTCGCAAGAATTCTGGTGGCCGGACCGTGGGCAACAAGGCCGAGGGTATCGAACACGCTTCGCACCAGCGTCGGCCTGTCGATGGCCATCACCAACGCCCGGCGAGTCTCGCGATCGCCGAAAACCGGGTGCGGCCCTGAGTTCTTCGCGTTGCGCAGATTGAAGGCGACGTAGCCGTAATCGAGACTGCCCGGCGACACGACGATTTCTCCACCCTTTGCCCTGACCTGCGCCACGTACTCCGGCTTCACATTGTCGAGGAAATCGGCGTCACCACCAAGGAATCTCACTGCTGCCGCCGGGTAATCGGCTGCTACGAGCCAGATGACGCGGTCGGGATTGGGCCGCCCCCGATAGTTCGCACTGTCGGCCTGAAGAACGATGCGAGCACCGTGCTCCCAGGTGGCGAATCGGAACCTTCCGCTCCCCACCGGCGCGCGAGCGAACGCGCTCTCCCTGAGTGATGCCGCGGGCGTCTTTTTCAGCAAGTGCGAGGGAAGAATTACAACCGGGGTCGCCGCCTTGAAGAACGCATCAGGCGTCCGTTGGTGAAACCACACCCTCGCCGTAAGCGAATCAATGACAGAGACGGAATCGATGTTGTCGAGGTTTGCCGCGAGAGGAGACGCAAGCGAAGGGTCCTTCACCACTTGGAACGTGTATCGCACGTCTTCGGCGGTCACCGGCACTCCGTCGTGCCACCGTGCCGCTGGATTGATGTGGAACCACACCGACATGGAGTCGGGCGCCCACCGCCAGCTATCAGCCAGGCGGGGCTTGAACCCGGCGTCGCCGACGGTGTTAAGCGCGGGGCCGATGTCAGCGAGGTTGTCGAAGATCTGATCGACGACCTGCTTGCCCTGGAGCGTCATCGTCAGAGGCGGTAAGAGAGCGTCCGCGTCTGCGGCAGAGGACAGGACTATCGTGCCGCCAATGCGTCCCTTTTCGGCGAGCGCCTCCGTCCGGCTGTCAGGCGCGCATGCCATGAGGAGAGCAGCAAGCGCCAGGACGGCCGAGACGCGAGGTCCGTGCATTAGGCGGTCAATCCCAGGGTGAAGCTAGCGACGCCCTGCGGGGTGGTGCGGCGCACCGGATCGTCTGAAGACTCTGCCCATGCTAGAAATGCTTCGAGTAGTTGGGGGTCGAACTGCCCTGGCGAATTCCGCATTACTTCTACGGCGCGCGCATGGGAGAGGCAGTCACGATACGACCTCGCCGTGGTGAGAGCATCGTACACATCCGCCACGCAGAGAATGCGTGCGGCGAATGGAATCTCTTCTCCGGCGAGACCATCAGGATAGCCTGTGCCATCCCATCGCTCGTGGTGATTCCTGATGATCGCCCGCACGTCTCCGGGAAAATCGATGTCCGAAACGAGCTCGAGCCCGGCCTCGGGGTGACGCTTCATTATCGCCCACTCTTCCTCGGTCAGGTTGCCGGCTTTGTTCAGCACTTCGGTCGGCACGATGATCTTGCCGATGTCGTGGAGCAACGCACCCAGCCTGAACCAGAACAGCGACCGCGAATCCATTCCCATGCTGTCGGCGAGGACGCAGGCAAAGAAAGCCACGCGCTCGCAGTGGCCCTGGGTGTAGTGATCCTTGCTCTCGATGGAGTCTCCCCAATGGTGCGCCATCTCCAGGAACCTGGCCTCGAGCGCCGCGTTTCGCCGCTCCACCTGAGCGACGCGGTGCTGCGCCTTCATCCGGGAGTACAACGCGTGCGACCGGTTGAGATGTGAAAGCATGTCCCGGTGCCGCTTCTGCGTCCAATACAGCTCCGCAAGCTGCTCGGCGACGTCGGCCTGTAAAAGGAGATCTTCTCCTTCCTCGGCGCACTCGCCGGCCCGCCCAAAATATTCCGCTGCCTTGACGTAGTCTCCGCCTTCGCGCGCGATGACTCCGACGTGCCTGAATACTTCGCCGCGCCACGATGGCGCAATCTCGCCCGTGAGAGAGAGGAGAGTCTCGACGCGCTCCTGAGCTTCGTCGAAGCGGCCCGTAGCAATGCAAAGCTGAACCTGATTGAGAGCGACATTCATCTGGTTCGGGTGGTCGTGCTCTTCACCGAACGCTTGCGCCGCCTCCGTGTAGGCAGCCTGTGCCTGATCGAGCTGGCCAAGATCGGTGTACGCGAGACCGATGTTGTTGAGGACCGTAGCGGCCTGGTCGCGCATTCCCAGCGCGTTGTAGCCCGCCAGGCTTCGCTGGAAAGCTTCGAGCGCTTCCTCGATGTCCCCGCGAATGCTGGCGACGGTGCCGAGATTCTGGTCGATCATGGCCAGCGCCTCGGAATCCCTGATGGATTCCGCCGTGCCGCGCGCTTCCCTGTACATCATCTCCGCGCGATCGAGATCGCCGCCCGTTTGGTGCACGATCGCAACTACGTTGAGTGCCTGCGCGATCGCCGACGGAGATCCAGCCTGAGTAGCCGCTGCTACTGCCGCCTCGAGAACATCGATCGCCGCACCGCGGTTTCCCTGCTCGAGGTAAACGCGTCCGAGCCAGCGAAGTGCGGACAGTCGGGTCTGATGATCGGCGACGGGATCACGAACGAGCGTCTCGTAGTGCAGTGCCGCTTCGCTCCACCGCCCTTCCCGCTCTGCCCGCTTAGCCTGTTCGACCAGCGTCTTCACCTCTGGCGAATCCGACTCCGGGGAGCGTACTCGGACCCGAGCAATGCTTTCACCGTGCGCATTGGAACGCACGGTCATGACGATGCGAGAATGGTTCGGCGGACAGAGCCCTCATCGCGAAGCTTTCTCGCGAGGGTTGGCCGCGAGATGCCGAGAATTCGCGCGGCGGCGCTCAGATTCCCACCGGTGATGCCGATGGTCGTGTGGATTGCCTCGTCCACGATTGCCTGCAGTGACTTGCCTTCAGCCGGAATTCGGATAACGCCACCTGCTGGGGTTTCCACCAAAGGTATGAAAGAACGGCGCTGGAGGGACAGGTGGTGCGGCTGAATGACGTCCCCGGTGCATACCACGACGGCGCGCTCGATGACGTTCTTGAGCTCGCGGATGTTTCCCGGCCAGCGGTGCCTCTCGAGCGCGGCCACGGAGTCCTGGGCGAGACGCAGATTCTCACGGCCCTCGCTCTCGGCGTGACGCTTTACGAAGAAGTGCGCGAGAAGCGGAATGTCGCCCTCACGCTCGCGCAGAGCCGGAAGCTCCAGGCGTGCAACGTTCAATCGGTAAAAGAGGTCGGCGCGGAAGCGGTTATCCGCGACCGCGGTCTCGAGCGAAGAGTTGGTCCCCGCGATGATGCGCGCGGAGAGCGCGCGCTCCTCCGATCCCCCGAGCCGGCGAAAACGCCGATCCTCGACAACGCGCAGTAGCTTTGCCTGCAACTTGAGTGGCAGCTCGGCGACTTCGTCCAGGAAGACGGTGCCCCCGCCGGCTACCTCGAACAAGCCGCGCTTGAGGGTCCGGGCGTCCGTGAACGCTCCAGGCTCGTGTCCGAAGAGCTCGCTCTCCAGCAGCGTTTCGGGAATTGCGGCGCAGTTGATAGCAACGAAAGGTTCCGCCGCACGCGCGCTCGCGGCGTGGATGCCACGCGCAAACAACTCCTTACCGGTCCCCGTCTCTCCAACGAGCAAAACCGTCACGCTGCGGCTGGTGGCAACCTGCGTCGCCAGTGCGATTGAGTCGCGGATTGCCGCGCTCTCCCCGATTACGTGGGAGTCCCAGCGGTCCGCCGACGCGGTCTGCGTTCGGGCTGAAATAATTGCACCGTTCCTTAGTCGCATGGATGGGGGAGCCATCCAGGCAGGGAATGAGTTTTCGGGTCAATTCTGGAGCTCCAGTGGCTGTTTCGGAGCTCTGCCTAGCAGACGAGGAGGAGGGTCTCCAAGTCACCCCACTTTAAGGGGTTACGCCCCAGAGGATAATAGCCAGGTTCGTTGGGGGGCTTGGGAGGGGCTTAGCTCGGCAGAGAGGCGAGCAGGGCGTTGATTTCCGCCGCCTCGTGCCGGGCGCCGACGTCCTCAAAAGACTCCGCAGCCTCCCGCCAGGCGAGGCGCGCCTCTTCAGGGTTTCCGAGAGCCCGCGAGGTCTGGCCAAACTCGCGCAGCATCTCGGCCTGGAGTAGCCTGTCTTCCAGCCCTTCGGCCTCGAATATCGCAATTCGCAGCGTGGCAATGCTGGCATCGAAAGCGCCTCTTTCGCGCTCGATTCTCGCGCGGCACTTGAGGGCGCCGGCGACGGTGAGGTGGTCACCGCGGGCGCTCGCGCCTTCGAATGAAACCCGGCACGCCTGCTCTGCCAGATCCAGCTTCCCGGTGGCAACCCAGACCTCGGCCAGGTTAAGCGTGAGGATGGTCTCAACCAGCGCGTCGTGGCGGGATTTTGTGAGAGCGATCCCGCGCTCGAAAGTCTCGATCGCGAGCTGGTAATGTCCCAGCTTGGTATAAAGCATCCCGATGTTGTTCAACACCCACGAGACGGCCTCGGCGTCGTTCGCGCTCTCAAATGTCCCTAGACTGCTGGAATATCGAGCTTCAGCGGCAGCGAAATTCCCACGCATGTTCAGCAGAACACCGAGGTTTTGCTCGATCATGCCAAGGAGCCGCACGTCACCCGCTTTGGCCGCGAGCTCTGACGCTTGTGCGTAGAGCCGCTCGCTCTCGTTGAGATCGCCGCGGCGTTGGGCGACGATCGCCAGGCAGTTGTATGCGTGGCCCCTGCAGGTGAGCGAGCCGCAGCTCTCGGCGTGAACGAGACTCTGCTTATAGCAGCGGTGCGCCAGCTCCGTTTCACCTTGCTCGCGATGCAGCGTTCCCTTCCATCTCAGCGCGTCGGCAAGCAGAGGTAGATCCGTCTCATCCTCCAGCAATGTCAGCGCGTCGTCGTATAGCTGCAGGGAACGCGTCGTGTCGCCACGCTGCTCCGCCTCGCGAGCCAGGTTGAGCAGGCTGCGCGCGCGGCCGGGATCAGTCTGCGTCATTGTGCCGCCAGACCGTCACTGTGGTCATGTAATCTCCTCTCCGGTGGTCAGTGGAACCGAAATGAAATGCCTCGGGCTCAGCGCCCACAGTCGGAGACGCATACCCAGACGCCAGAGATGAGAATGTAGCGAGAAAAGTGTCTGATGCTGACGACTTGCGTTTCAGCGATTGGCTTCGCGCCGTAGAAATAGGTCGTCGCAGCCTGGAGCTCTGACGGTGACGCCGAATCATCGGCGTCAATGGTGTCGCTCCCCTCCGGCAGATACGCCGTGCGGATCGCGTTGCCCTCTTCAGTTCCATATGTCGCTGTGTTCCTGAGATCCTGGACCAGAGTCACCGGTTTGATGAACTTCAGACCGTGGGGAAGCATCTGGTAGGACACGTACGCTCCGGACTCGGCCACGACTGTTATCGTCATGTCCGAATCGAGCGCCCCGCTCGGAATGATCATCGTGAAGTCGGAGCCAGGAAGGGATAGCGTACCGCCATCCGGACCGATGACTGCCGAAACGCTCTGCTCGAGGCCCGAGTGCTCGAGTCCCCATCTCACCGCACGAGCTTTGGTGCCGCTCGACAGAGTTGAGTAGGCGGCCCGAACGGTCAGTGTCGGGGGCAGAAGCTTGGGATTGTAAGAAACTGGACTCGTCGACCGGCTGTAGTCGCCGCAAGAAATACCAGTCAGAGCGGCTAGAGTCAGGGCAAGCCCGCGAAGGATACGGGAGGAAAACATCGTTAAACCCCTCGAATAGGGAATTCCTTCTTTCGAGGTTATGGGTGGCATAGGCCATGCCCCGCGCTAACTCTTTGCGGTTTAACGGTTTACACTTTTGGGGATCACTTACCTGCTCAGTTTGGTGCAATGTTTCGTTACGATAGAAACATTTCATCATAGGCTCTGGAGCGGGTCAGGGCTCGACGGCCGAAGCGAAGATCGCCTGACGTTGGGGGGTCGGACGGCCTGGTATGTTGGCGGTTTCTGCCCACGTCAGGAAGATCTGCAGGAGATTTGGATCGAACTGACCCGTTGAACCACTCATGATTTCGGCGGCCCGCGCGTGCGTCATGCCGGCGCGATACGACCGCGTTGTCGTCAGCGCATCGTAGACATCGGCGACGCAAAGGATCCGGGCAGCAAGGGGTATTTGCTCGCCGGCCAGGCCATCAGGATATCCGGATCCATCCCATCGCTCGTGGTGATTTCTGATGATCGCCGTGATGTCACCCGGAAAATCGATGTCGGCGACGAGCTCGAGCCCGGCTTCCGGGTGTCTCTTCATGATTGCCCACTCTTCGTCGGTCAGCTTCCCCGGTTTGTTGAGCACGTCGGTGGGCACGATGATCTTTCCGATGTCGTGAAGCAGCGCGCCGATGCGGAACCAGAACAGTGATCGCGAATTGAATCCCGCGCTGTCGGCTAGAACGCAGGCGAAGAAGGCGACTCGCTCGCAATGTCCCTGCGTGTAGCGGTCTTTGCTTTCAATTGAGTCACCCCACTGCTTCGCCATCTCGAGGAATCGCGCTTCGAGAGCGCCGTTTCGCTTCTCCACTTGCGCCAGCCGGCGCTGCGCCTTGAGCTGCGAGTAGAGCGAATGCGCCTCATTCAGGGATTGAAGCATTTCGCGGTGCCGCTTCTGCGCCCAGTAAAGTTCAGCGAGCTGCTCGGCGACGTCCGCTCTGAGCAGAAGATCGCCGTTCTCGAGAGCGTGCTGTTCCGCTCGAAGGAGGTAATCGGCGGCCTTTGCAAAATCCGCTCGCTCTCGCGCAATGACGCCGACGTGCCGGAACACATCACCTCTCCATGCCGGAACTTCGGCGCTAGGCATTGCGAGGAGCTCTTCGCACTGACTCAGCGCTTCGTCGTAGCGTCGTCCGACGATATATAGCTGCACTTTATTGACTGCCAGATCCTGGCGCCGCGCGCGATCGCCCTCCTCCTCGAATCCACGCCCGGCTTCATCGTATGCCGCTTCCGCTTCGTCGAGCTGCCCCATCTCCATGTATGCCAGCGCGATGTTGTTGAGCACCTGCGCCTCGTGATTGCGGAGTCCGAGTGACTGGTAGCCCAGCTGACTCAAGCGAAAGGCTTCCAGGGCTCCACGCAGATCGCCCCGTATGATTGCGACGGTGCCGAGGTTCTGATCGATCATCGCGATCAGCGCGCCGTCGCCGGCAAGTTCCGCCTTGGCGCGCGCTGCCTGGTAGATCGTTGCAGCCTGGTCGAGGTCTCCGCCGACCTGATACACGATCCCGATGACGTTGAGCGCCTGCGCGACTGCGGGCGGGGAGCCGACGACGTCGGCGGAGGCGACTGCGGCCTCGAGGATATCCAGCGCTGCGCCCCGGTTGCCCTGCTCGAGGTACGCCCTGCCCAGCCATCTGAGAGCGGCGAGGCGGGTGTTTGCGTGGGCGTCAGGATCGCGGATGAGACCTTCGTAGAGCGCACACGCATCGGCCCAGCGTCCTTCGCGCTCGGCGTGTTTTGCGCGCTCGATGCTTTCCTTGATGGCGGGCGATTCAGCCGCCTTCAATTCAATTGTGGACCTGAGTTTTGTCATGACGGCGCTACTACGGTCCCGGAGAGCGCTCAGTCGCGCGGCTTCCTGTTGGGAATCTCCGGCCTGCGCTAGGCAGACGAGGGAACGATCACCTGAGTCACCCCCGGGAAAACCCGCCGGGCAGGTGGCGATTGGGCGCTAGTCTGGCAATTCCTCGAGCTCTGCCTGGATCTCCGCGATTTCCTGGCTGGCGCCGACCACCTCGAAAGCGTTGACTGCCTCGCGGAAAGCCGATCGGGCTGCACCCGAGTTACCGACGGCGCGGGAAATCTCCGCGAGCTCCCGCAGCATTTCGGCGTGGAGGAGGCGGTCCTCTGCTCCCTCGGCTTCGTAGATCGCGATGCGCAGCGTCGCGATGCTCTTGTCGAGCGCGCCACGCTGGCGCTCGATGGCGGCGCGCACCTTCAGGGCGCCGGCCGCGGTCAGGTGGTCCCCGCGGCGCTGCGCCTGCTCGAGGGCTTTGGCGCAGAGCTCATCCCCCAGATCCAGTCGGCCGAGCGCGACCCAGACCTCCGCGAGATTGAGCGTGATGACGTTCTCGACCACAACGTCGTGGCGGTCGAGCGCGATGGCCAATCCGCGCTCCAGATGCTGGCGCGCTTCCTCGAAGTTCTGAATCTTGGTGTGAAGGATTCCAAGGTTGTTGAGAATCCAGGACATTGGCTCGTAGTCGTTCGCCATTTCGAACGCGCCGAGGCTCCGCGAGTAGAACGTTGCGGCGTTCGCGTAATCGCCGCGGGTGTTCGCGAGCACGCCGCGATTCTGTTCGATCATTCCGAGAAGCCTGGCTTCCCCGGCCACTTCGGCGAGCTTCGACGCTTTGGCGTAGAGCCGCTCCGTTTCCTTGGCATCGCCTCGCCGCTGCGCGATGGTGCCGAGGCAGTTCAGCGCGTGGGCCTGCCGGCCAGTCGAACCCGCGAGCGCAGCCTTGGCCATGCTCTGGGCGTAACAGCGATACGCGGCTTCGGTCTCCCCGCGCTCTCTGAGCAGCGTGCCCTTCCACCTGAGCACGTCGGCGGGATACGGATCGTCGCTGGCGGCGTCGAATTGCGCGAGCGCGTCGTCGTAGAGACCTAGCGCCTTGCCGGTCTGCTCCTGCTGCTCCGCGGCGCGCGCCATCTCGACGAGCTCGCGCGCGCGGTCCCCATTAGAGTGGGGCAAGCTGACCTGGCCTCGTTGCGGTGGATGTCATTTGCATCCTCGTCTTGCCTCCGGGCGCGAATCCAATCAGCCCGAAGCCAGCATGTACCTCGAGAAATGGTTGATAATCCAAATCGACATCTGCGGAGAAGCAAACTCGTTCCACTCCGCGAATCCCGAGACGGTGAAAGACATCGTTGTTTCGGTAGCGGTCGCGGTGTCGTCTGGATCGATGACGTCATTGCCTGTGGGGAGATAAGCGCCGTAGGCCGAGCAGGCTGCCAGAGTCCCGAATATCTCGGTGTTCTCGAGGCCTTGGAAGACGTATACGGGTTTGCGGAATACGGTCCCATGCGGACTCATGTCGTACGTGACCCACGGGCTCTCCTTCGCCGTGATCGTAACCGCCGTCGGAGTCGAAAGGGCGCCCTGAGGGAAATAGATCATGAATTGCGAGCCTGGGATCGCGAGACTTCCACCGTCCGGCCCGATAACACCGGTGACCGTCAGCTCGACAGGCTCGCGCGTCGAGATCCACCTGGTTCCTTTTACTTTACTGCCCGAGCTGGAATAGGTCGGCTTCGTCCAGCTTTCAGGACATGCAACGGGTTCAGACGGTGTTCCGCTTGTGCCCGCACTCGGCTCTGAACCAACATCCCCGTTCCTGCCAGCCGCCCAAGGGCCAGTTGGCGTGGAACCATCCGCACACGACCACGCCAGATACGTCGTGAGGGCTATGAGAACTGAGCGGAAAAATCGCGATGAACTCATTCTGGGTTACCCGTAAAGGTGGGAATCGGGAGCGGCCGGGCCATCTCCACGAGCGCAAGCGCGCTCCACGCCGGAGAGCAGTTTGACGTGAGCGCGCTGCGGGGGCATCACTTGGATCCTTTTGTCGTGCGCGCGGTTTCGCTTTCTCAACCCGACGCCAGCATGTAGCGGGAAAAGTGCTTGAGCTGCCACGTCTGGATTGCCGGCGCGCTTCCACCTGAAGGAGCCGCAAAGATCGTCGTCGTCGTGGTTTCGCTAGCCTTGAGTATCCCGCTCAAGTCGAGCAGATCTTGCGGGAAGTAGGCGCCGAATGAGTTCCAGGCCGTGGAAGTATTGTAAACGGCGGTGTTCCTCAGACCCTGCGTCACGATGACGGGCTTGGCGAACGTGATTCCGTGTGGCTTCATGTCGTATGACACGTAGCCACTCGCGTCCGAGGTAATCGAGATCGCGGTCGGGGCCGAGAGCGCGCCGTCAGGGAAGGTGATCGTGAAGTCCGAGCCGGGTATTGCCAACGTACCGCCATTCACGCCAAAGGTGCCCGAGACGGTGCGGACCTGATTGTAGTGGCTTGGAGCCCATCTGACTGCGGTGACCTCGATACCATTCGGGTCGACAACGCCGGTGATAACCTTGAGGACCGAGCCAAGGAGCCCCGTTACAGCGCCGAGAAGACCCGAGAGGAGCCCATTCTGGGCCTGTGTGGGAGCCGCGATAGGCGCGGTCGGGAAGTAGTCCGAGCACGAGAGCGCAACGAAGGTTGCGAGGACGAGCGTGAAG
>Ga0184619_10000699_pt1 | contig 11593 bp, 7 predicted proteins | sample PLM0_60_b1_FD_133146 | JGI IMG/M metagenome (GOLD analysis project Ga0184619, IMG submission 133146) | Groundwater sediment microbial communities from an aquifer in East River, Colorado, USA - PLM0_60_b1 | ecosystem: Environmental > Terrestrial > Soil > Riparian zone | place: USA: East River...
CCGGCCAAGGTCACGCGCACCGCATTGCAGAATGCGGCGTCAATCGCGGGCCTGATGCTGACTACCGAGGCAATGGTTTCCGAACTTCCCGAGGACGACAAAGGAAGTCCGGCGATGCCGGGGGGCATGGGCGGAATGAGCGGCATGGGGATGTAAAAAAAGACAGACAGGGATGTCTGTCCTACAGCGGCTTCGCTCTCAAGAGCGAGGCCGCTTTTATTTTTGCTGATCAAAGCGTGCTTCGATGACTCCGGCGATATTGATACCGTGTTTCATGGTTAGACGCGGGTAGGTTAACTGTTCCGAGGTAAGGCGCTTGATAGCAAGCTTGCTTTCAATATCGCGAATGCTCTGCTCTTCCCCTTCGATTTCCATGAACAGACCAAACGGTAATTCATCAACCACGATCTCGGTCCCTCCGAGCCGCCACGTTTCGCGTCGCTTTTCATACACAAGCGCCGGATAGTATCCCAGCGCTTCAAGAATGAATTCGATCGCGTCAGGATTATCGAGGCCTGTTTCCAGCTCGAGTTGTTCCTTTATATCAGCCCGCGTTCCCAACCGCTCTTTGTAAGTGAGCAGTGCGCGATCGTCAATGCGCCGCAGTCGCAAAACAGCCTGTCCAAGTTCGATTGCATCGCCGGTATAAAGGGTGTTGATTTCAAACTCTTCGCCTTCGGGTTTTGCGCCGATCTCCGGCAAGCGCGCTCGCACTTCTTCCCGTTGCTTTGCAGTAAGCCGATACTTCTTTTCGATCTCAATGGGCATTTCTGTAAATTTTTCGTTTTGGCATTCCGAGTTTTGATTTTGGTCGGTGCGGCACTTCTAGAATCGTGCCAACCATTAACATGATGCCGGGTTCGCGGCCAGAAGAATCACCACTGGGATGTCACGGCAAAGCGAAAAGACACCGATTGCATGTGCCGGGCAGCGATAGTTTGGGCAGCGATTTGAATATCACATTAAGCATTTTCGTGCCGACAAACGGTGTTGCCGCCTACTGTTACTGCCACTTTTTTTTCGCTCAAGATAGGGGTCTCCTGCCAAGTTAAGCCCGCTTTTCCCCCGTATTTTGTGGCATTTAGCTGCCATTAAACGTCTATTTAAAGGAATTTCTTATTTTGGCGGACTCGGGAGCATGAAAGATTTGTGGCATTATGGTTGTGTTTGTGTTATAAGTTCGCGCCTTAACAATTAACCGCTTCTCAGAAGTGCTTCGTGCGGCAGCTCGCCGAGAAGTCTTAAACCCGTTCCCGATAGGTTTACGGATTTGCGAAGAAATTCAAAACCACGTGGAATGACAAAGATGCCATGTATTTTGTGTCTTTGAATAGATTCCCCGAGCGAAGGTATTTCGGCACCTTCGACCATCGAAAAAGGAGGACGCCCCCGCACCAGCACAGACCGTCGTAATGACACTCCCCCGTCCCAGCAGTAACGATGGAATTCAAGCTGCCAAGGTGTGTTTTTATTTATGCCCCCCTCAAAATCTGTCGCCCAGTCAATTCATGCAACAGCAATAGATTCCTGGTCGGTTCAGGGTGATTCGCTCGCGGAAGCACGACCTGCGCTGATTGGTGAATCGCCGGTAATGCAAAAGATCTTCTCGGTTATCGGCAGAATTGCGCCCACTGACAGTTCAGTTCTGATCACCGGGGCCACCGGCACCGGCAAAGAACTCGTCGCGCGCGCAATCCACGATCAGAGCCCACGGCGCAACTCGAGATTCGTGGATATTAATTGCTCTGCAATTCCCGAAACTCTAATCGAAGCCGAACTGTTTGGTCATCAGCGCGGTTCTTTCACTGGCGCGATGGCAAATACCTGCGGGCTTTTTGAAAAGGCCTCGGGTGGAACCATCTTCCTTGACGAGATCGACGCGCTCAACCTGTCGGCTCAGGCAAAACTATTGCGAGTCCTCCAGGAGCGCACGGTACGCAGAATCGGCGCGCGAACAAACATCGCGATCGATGTGCGGATCATATCAGCTACGAACTGTGATCTCGCCCAGGCTGTTACCGCCGGCCGCTTCCGTCCGGATCTTTACTACCGGCTTCGCGTACTCCCGATCCAACTGCCCGAACTTTGCCTGCGCGGCGGTGATGTCAAACTGCTAATCGATCATTTCCTGCGAACCAAGTCGGAACGCAACGGCGTCCCTTATCGCCGGTTCACTCCCGAAGCGATGCGCGCGTTCTTGGAATATCCCTGGCCGGGAAACGTCAGAGAACTTGAAAATGCTATCGAGTATGCGCTGGCGATAGGAACCTCGGAAGAACTTGGGCTCCAGGATCTGCCTCCAGAGCTTGGACCGGTCCGCTCCGCAGATGGCCCGATCGACATCAAGCGCATCCTGGAAGCCTACATGACCGACAGCGTCCCTCTCGCGGAAATAGAGAAGCGCTACATTTTGTCAGTATTGCAACAGTTCGGCGGCAATCAGGTTAAGACTGCTGCAGCCCTGGGGATTGATCGCAGCAAGCTCTATCGCCGGCTCAAACAGTATGGGGTGATGGCGGTCAAGTTTTTGCAGGAAGAGCAAAACGGAATGCAACTGCGAAGCTGGTCCAGCAACCCCCTACCTTCCGACTAAATCTCCTGGCGAATCGACTTCGTCACGAAGTCGATTCGCCCCGGGGCTCAATCAACCGAAACAGCGATGACGGATAAAAAATGGGGCCTGGTAGTGGTGTGATCAGTTGCAGAGGAAGAATCAGTTAACCGAGTGGGCATTTGTTTGGATTATCAGGCTCTTCATATAAACCAATCTTTCTGGCCGCCCAATCCCTTAGTTCTTTTTAGTGCTTGCCAATCGGTGTCGGTCGAAAACTGCGGTTCACAGCCCCCAACCCCGATTGCCTCGCGGAATTTGCGGCCTTCAGTTTTTCAACCGAGTAATACGTCACTCTTCGCTTTTGCGGCACCAGGCCCACGACTTCGGTGTTGTCGCCTACGATCGCGGCGGATTTCCTGCTCTGGTCAAGCACCGCCTCATCGCCTTTCTTAAATGCCCAAATCAAGCCGACCGGCGAGGTGTAAGGAAATACTGCGGCGCTGGTTGCGATGGCCGCAGCAACAACGACCTTGCGACGATTCTTGCCTGTCAGGCGGTCTGAGAGTGTGATTGGAACTGTCGTGCCGTCTACCGCAACCACATCTTCCATCACCCAGCTAAGTAAACCGCCGCTCCCCCACGCCGCCGCCGGTTTGACTTTGACCACGCGAGCCCTGGCTGTGGCTCCGCGGTCAATGACTATAACACCATTGAGCATCACTCGCCGTGACACCAGAAACTTGATTTGATCGCCTTGTCTGGCATTCGCTGAGGAGATGGAAGAAGGCGTCTCCATCTCTATTAAGGTGCCGACCGGGATCTGAATGCGAGCTGTCTGGGGAGCGAGCTCTGTGATTGGAACTGGATTGGCAGAAGCCGGTGGGCCATATGGGACCATCCGCATCGCCACAATCACTGTATCGGGAAGGCCCTTCATCTTCAGCTCGCGCAGCACGGGTGGAAAAGTATCGAAGTTGCATGGCGAGGTCACAATCTTCGCGACGATCTGGCCCGATCTCATACCAGATTTGTACATGCGCAGCACATCGCCGTTGTGCAGGATCTTGGTCGCTGGTTGCGCAGACTGCTGCGCGAAAACCACAGAGCAGTTTGCGAGAAGAACAGCGGCAAGCAACAAAAGACGTTTGCACTTCATGGAAGCCCCCCCTTTTGAGCAGAGCACAGTTGTATGAGTGTGCATTGGAGCAACCCATATGCCGGGCTGGGGCGGTTAAAAAACCTCACAAAAGTGGGGATTACTCTCGATGCCGGGATGTAATCCCTGAGTGATTGCGGGACAAGTGCTCGCCGGCGAGCAGTGGCAGGAAGCATGGTATCGAACTCATTGGTCCGATGCGAACGCTGAACAAATCTACTTCATGAGGTTGCGGCAGTAGGTTGGCGGATGTCCCTAATGGACATCATAAGGAGCGCCGCCATTAAAAGGTACGCGAAGGCGAAGTGCCACTTGTTAGCAAAGAAAATGCTTAGCGCAACGAATGCCAGCGACGAGGCGAGCAGAAAAAGTGCATTGGGTTTCTCGAGCGAAGTGAAACAAACGAGCAAGAGCGCGAGGTCGTGGCCCAGCAAGTGTGGGGACGTAAAAATCGCGAGCAACATAGTCAGAGCGAAAGGCGGTTTTAAAGGCCTCCGCTTCCAAATGAAAAGCATCGAGATGGAAGCCAGAAAGAATATCGCCCAGGCAATGGGCCGGGCGACGTGAGAGCTGACCCCTGCCCTCTCCATAAGCCCCAATAGATTAAACATCTCTAGTGGGCGGACGCCGAACGCCTCACCACTCGCGTTTATTCTGAGGAGTGTGAGAAAGTCCGCAACACCTTGAGTACCAACGAGAAGCACACTGTAAAGGGTCAACACGGCCGAAGCAGTGCAGAAGCCGAGAAAGGCTTTCGGCCTAACCATGAGAGGAAGAGCCAAGAAAATTGCGAACTGTGGTTTGAGGGTTGTGAGGGATAAGGCTATTCCGGCCAGGGAATCTTTCCGCAACGATAGCAAGTGTGCGCCCAGAAGAATCCCAAGAAGCAGGAAAACCGAGTCATGGGCCTGCTGAACATAAGTGAAGAGTGGGTAAAAGCTGGCGGCGGCGAGAGCAAACGCAAACTCGCCAGTCATGCGAAATACTATGAACGCACAGATGAACACCGCGACCCATAAGAGAGACGTCCAACGTAGATATGAGGCAGCGTAATCATCATCAACCAGAAGGTGCAATAGAGGGACAAAGACAGGCGTGTGGTTGAAAGGCATCACTCCTCCCTTTACTGGAAATGTCGAGCCGAAAACACCGGTCTGGATTTCCCGCTGTGCCTCTACGTTGTAGAGCTTGCTTAATGGAACCGTGCCAGCCGAATAGTAAATGATGAAGTCGGACTGCCTGGCGACCGAGCTGCGAGCGAACGTGAACCACACGGCCAGATAGAGCGCCAACAGCGCGACCGAGACCAGGCAAATTAATGCGTTACGGGGGGAGAGGAGTTTCACGGCGATGACTATATCAAGATTAATGTGTATTAATACTTCGAATTTTTCTGCGGGCTAGTATGAATAAACGAGCCTTGACTTCGCATAATCACTCTCAAGTGGTCCAGGAAGAGCCGAGCGCGGCAATCAGGGTCAGCCTAATGTTGCTGTTGTTATGCTCGTCCTTCTTCGCCCTTTACCACTCAAACACTGCATACAGTTCGGATGAGGTTTGGAGTGTGAAAACGGCGGCCCTGAATTACGATGCCGGATTAAGGGCCTTAAAAGCGGACGTTCATCCGCCGCTCTACTTTCTAATTCTCCATTCGTGGATAGGCCAGTTCGGAACTGGAGAGCGAACAGTCAGAAGCCTATCCGGTCTCTTCTACCTGCTTTCTACTTTCGCTTTGTTTGGACTGGGTCGCGAACTCTATGGGACTAGGACCGCCCTGCTCTGCGCTGTCATTTACTTATCAAGCCCACTGGCTATTCTGGCGGCGCAATTTGCGCGGATGTATGCGCTGTTGTCACTGCTTTCAATTCTGTCCACCTGGCTTTATCTGCAATTCTCGCTCAAGCCTCGTGACTCGCGCCTACTAATTACTCTCTATATCGCCGTCAATGTTCTCGGAACGTTCACGCACATCGGCTTTTTCTTTCTGCTGTTCAGCCAGATAGTCGTTCAGCTTCTTTTCTATCGCGGTGCACAAATGAAGAAGTTTGTGCTCGCGATTGTTTTGTCTTTGCTTCCATACCTCATTCTCTGGGCGCCAATTCTGTTACGCCAGTTCGCCAACTTGGGAGAAAGTATTGCCTGGGTAAAGAAGCCCGGGTTTTCAATGCTGGGTGATTTGCTCTTGCAGTTTGGCGGTGCGTTTTGGCTGGTCGTCCCTTTGCTCTTATATCTCGGCTGGAGAAATCGTGCTCAATCTTCGAAAGCGTTCGGCGGAAAGTTTTTGCGAAGTCTTCCGCTCTGGCTCCTGATAATGACCCTGCTGACACCTCTGCTTATTTCTGAAGTCAAGCCAATTTTTAATGCTCGCCTCGCCATCGTTGGACTGCATCTCTTCGCGCTCGCCATCGGAGCGTTAGCGGGCCGGCGGGCAAGTTTTCTCTCGCCCCTGGCGGTGCTCGCGCTGACAATCGCTTTTCTTCCGCTGGTCCATCCGGCCTCAGCGCCATGCGACAATCGCCAGATGGCAACCTATTTGAGCCAGTCCGCACATGATTACGATGTAGTGATATTTACGAGCCTTACCCGCTTGCCTATCGATTACTATCTGGCGCGCACAACGAACCGAAAGTTATTTGAGACAAGCTTCCCTGCTGAGATCGATGAGCACCCGGGTTATGAAGGGAGTCTCAACGATTCAAGGCGTAAAGCGGCATTGGAACGTGAAGCAGAGGAACTGGTCGATAGGATAAGCAGGATGCAGTTCCAAAGGATTTTTTTCATCCACGGCTTTCATCCTGAGGTTGATGCGATCATTGAGCAGCAGTTGCAGGAGAGATTTCAATTGCTGGCCGATCAAACTTTGCAGTGTGGCGGGGCTATTTATCTTAAAGAAGTGTCGGTCTACAAATGAAATTTCGCGAATTCAAGTTTGAAGTGCAACAGGTGGCCGGTCGGAACAACGGCTCAAAGACTTTACCAGTAATTTGGGACTGCGTATTCTTCCCCTTCCCTTTGGGAAGGGGAAAGAGGGGAAGGGTTTGAGCGACGTCAAGCCCTCTCCCCTTCCCCTCTCCCAACGGGAGAGGGAGACAAGTTACTTGTACAAATCGCTGGTCCTATCTCAAGTTGCACTTTCAAACTTGAATCCACCTTTGATTAATTACCAAGCGCGAGCGTCCTTACTTGCCGAGCTGCAAGCGATACAGATCGTAGTCTCCGATCTTCTCTCCGGCATCGCGCTCGTACCACAGATCTACGTGAGACAAATCTGATTCACCTCGGGTAATCACGTAGGCAAGCGGGTGCAGTGACACCTTCTCATGCGAGAAGGAATCCAGGTAGCTCTGGTACGCCCTCACTTCTGCTTCTATCTCTTCCTGCCGAATCGTTTCAAAATGAAAACTCAGCATGGGCACTTCTCTCTCATGGCCGAATATAGCTATCCGAGCATAATGGCTCAGAAACACATCATTAGCCCTTCCGTTCAGGATGTCGCGCAAACGACCCGCATCCGCAGCGGAATAATACAGCCAAAGGTAAAGCAGTTCCTTCCGCTCGGTTTTGGTCGCGCTGCCAAAATCCAATCCTCCCATTCCCAGCAGCGTGCCTTGCGGCGCCCAGGTGGGGAGTAATCCCATCACATCACGTTGCGGAGAAAACACCAGGTTCGATGTCCTCCCCTGATCGCGCAGATTGGAAAACGTGTCGTCTTGTTTTGATAATTCTTTCAGCCGCAGGAGCACAGGCACCATCTGATCCGCTGCTATGTTTGCTCTATAGTTCGCGAGCACCGGCATCGTTACCTCAACAGCTCCCCATAAAAAACAAAGCAGGCCAATCCATAGCAACCGCCGCTGTTTGATTGGTTGGTAGAGCAGCAGCGACAAAATTACCAACCCAACCAGTACTGCGTAGTTCGCCACAAAAGCTTCGAAGTGGTATGGCTGCATTGATCTTCCTGTCAACACCTGTTGATTGAAAAGCACCAGGGGAAGCAACGCGAAAGATGCTGCAAAGATTAGACGCGGATCGCTTCGCACTAAGCTGCCGCGGCGCACTCCTCTGAAGAGGACGATAAGAATGAGCGCTCCGATTATTTCAGGTACACGGAAGAGATCCGGTCGATGAGTCAGGAAGAGCGTTTGCGCTTCATCTAAACTTGCCGCGCGATTCGAGACAAGATAGGCATAGGGTATGAGCGCGAGGACCGCGATGGCGGCAGTGATAAGAAATGACGTGAGGGCCCGGTATCTTTCTCCCTTTGGCCGCAGGGAAAACCAGAGCAGGGCGAGACATGCAAGCCATGCAGCAGCAGCAGTCCACAAGTAGAGATAGGAAAAAACGAGCACAGCCACGATTAAGCCGGCAAGCACCGAGTAGAGCCACGCCCGTCGTCTATCTTCATGATTTAGAGACTGCCAGAACAACGCGCAAAAAACGAAGAATAGGGGAAAGACCGCCGCTGGTTGATAGCGCCTGAGAAAAGGCAGTCCAAGAAAAACCACTCCAGGCCTTAGCAGCAACCCAAGCAAGCCCTGGCCTCCGGCAAGGGCGCCAAGACTCAAAACGAATATCACCCCCACCGCCGCCAACTTCCTGTCTTCCGTGATCAAAACCAGCAACCAGTAGACGGCTAAACTGGCGAGCAATCCCACAATTCCATTGAGAACAATAAAGGAACTGGCCGCCGAGGCACCGAAAACTCGGGCCAACTTTGCAATGCCAAGCGACGGAATGAGTTGAATTGAGAAAGTTGATTCCGGCAGAGGTGAATTCGGAGTGCTGTCGCGACCGGCGAACGGATCATTCCGCCGTGGTCGCCCGTCTATCAAGGCATTGATGTAAGCCGAATAGAGAAACTCGTCTCCTTGAAGAGTTGCATAAGCGCCTTGCCATTGCGATCCGCGCACCAGGCATAAGTGAAGCTGCGGCAACAGGCATAGCAGCACAATCCCCGTCGCAGCTAGAGCCCCAAACTTGATGTTGACAAAGGGTCTGTTCAAAGCAGATTCAGCCATTAATTTTTGAAGTGTGATTAACGGTTAATCGCTAGAACCACAGTTTTCTAGCGCAGTTTCAAGCGATATAAGGCATAAGCTCCGATACGTTCGCCGTCATCACGCTCGTACCACAGATCAATATGCGAGAAGTCAAAGTCGCCATCTGCACGCGCGACAGCATACCCGAGCGGAAGTTTCGAGGCTTCATTTCGTGAAAAGGAATTCGCAAAAGCTTCGTAAGCGCTGACTTCATACTCGATCTCGTCCTGCCGAATAGGCTGGAAGTCCTGACTGAGAAATGCCACTCCTCTCTCGGGACCAAATATATTGCTCCTGGCATAATAGGTCCCAAAGGAGTCACCAATTCGATCATTCAGCAGTTCGCGTAGGTAATCCTTGCTTCTTCTGCAGTAGTAAAGATGGGAGTAAAATCGTTCCTTCGGCTCGGCTTCAGATAGACTTTGGAAGGACGCACTCCCGGTCGCCAATAATGATCCCTGTGGCGCCCACGTCGGCAGAACTCCAGACAACCAATAGTCTGGAGAAAACACCAGAGCTGGCGCTTTACCGTGATCCCGCAAACCCTCCAGCGTGCCATCATTACTCGCTTGTTCTTTCAAACGCAGTAGCACCGGGACCATTTCGTCATTAATCACGTTCGCGCTATAACGCGCACGAAAGGCCAGGTTGACTTCTATGGTGCCCCACGAGAGACACAAAGCAACGATGAGCAGCATGGCGCGCCGCGAAATCGCAGGCTGCAGCAATCCTAAGACCAACACCAAACTGACCAGGACCACATAATTCGCAATGAGCACCTCATAGTGGAATGGCTGGATCGAGCGACCGCTAATGAGCTGTTGATTGAACACCAGGAATGGCAGCAAGGCGAACGACGCAGCGAAGATCACGTGCGGATCATTGCGTGAGACTCTATTTCGACGCACGATGATAATGAGTTCCATGAGAATGCATGCTCCGATTATTTCCGGGATCCGCATTAAATCGGACCGATGCGTAAGGGTCAGAACTTGTGCTTTATCCAAGGCGGAAGGGAGCTTTGAAAGAAGGTAAATGTAAAAACCTAAGGCAAGGACGGCCGGAGTACTTGAGATGATAATCGTCCTAATCGTCGCTCTCCTATCAAGAGGCCGCATAACTAACCAAAGACAAGCAATGCAAACAAACCAGGCGGCGGCCGCAGTCCAAAGATAGAAATAAGAGAAGATGAGAAGGCCCAGCGCTGCGCCCGCCAGCAGAGCTTTTATTATCGCGGTTCGTTTGAACGCAGTTGTGAGCGACTTCCAGATCATCGTGCAGAATACGAAGAATAAAGGGAAAGGCGCAGAGGGTTCATAGCCCCTCAGAAACGGCAGCCCGAGAAACTTCACGTTCGGATTGAGCAACAATCCGATCAAGCCCTGCCCACCGGCGAGTGCTCCGAAACACAGAACGATGAGCACTCCAATCGCCGCCAACTTACTGTTGCCCATCACAGAAGCCAGTAGCCAGTAAACGGACAAACTGGTGAGCAGCCCTGCCGCACCCATCAGTACGATGAAGGCAGTGGAGGCGGACGCGTCAAACGCCCTGGCGAGGAAAGCAATTGCATACGGCGGAATAAATTGAATGGAGAAAAGCGATTCCGGCAAGGGTGCTTGAGGATGATCATCCCGCCCCGAGACAGGATCATTGCGACGAGGTCGCCCGTCAATCAACGCGTTGACATAGTCTGAATAGAGAAGTTCATCAGGCTGCAGTATTACGTAAGCACCATGCCACTGGGATCCACGCACAACCCAAAATTGAAGTTGCGGCATGAGTGCCAAGAGGGTAATCGCTGCGACCGCTAAGGCACTCCAATTATGTCTGCCTACGTCCGATGGTGAAGCATTCATAGGGTCCTTCTCTGTGATACTCGATGAAAAAGTGGGGCCGTGAACGAGTCATATGTGCCAGCACGTTTGTCACAACTGCTCGCTAACGAGCACGCGGACGCTTCAACGAATGACGGCCTATTATAAGAGGGAAATTGCAACCGCTCCCTGTAAAAAAGCCACAACCCCTGTCTTTTCTGACCTTAGCAGATTCATTGTGATGGCTTCGCAGGTAAGACCGTCAGGTGTTAGCAAAGGCGGCACAATCGTTGCCAACCAAATGCAAGCATTCTCCTGGCTGAGACTCTGTTGCGGGGAACAAGGTATAAACTGTGAGCGCAGATTCCAGCGGGGACTCACATGCTCTATAGCCGAAACGTGATGCAAGTGGGATTCGACTAGTAATTGATGAGAGGAGTTATTCACTGTGACCCATATTTTTCTTTATACCGATCCCGGTACAGGCGCGATGTTGTGGCAGCTTTTGGCCGCTGCTTTTGTTGGACTGGCATTCTACTTTCGGCACTATGTAAGTAAGATTAGAGTCGTGTTTACGGCCATGAAGAACAAGAAACGGTGACCTGTGGAACCTCATACGAAAGAATGGCGCTTGCCTGTGATACTTTTTCCCGGGTTATAGTAAGCTCCGGGGGTTCTTCCTATCGATGGCTGCGTCATTCCGCGATCCTGCCGGACATCTCTTCACAAGCAATGGACGTGTCTTTCGCATAATCAAGCCTTCCGCTGCCAATGCTCTGAAGACCTTTCTTGCCTCGGAGACGGCAAAGAAGTTTACCGCTCTGCATCAGCTTGTGCGATCGGATTTTCTCGACGCTGAGTCCTCTCAATCCTTAATTCTGAGTAATGACTCTGCTGATGGTCGGGAAACTGACCCCGCCAGCGTCGCCGTAGAACATGAAAGGATTCCCTTCCAGAGTTTCCCCTATGAGTGGACACCACAGATGCTGTACGCAGCTGGCAGGCTCACCCTTGATCTTGCCGACAA